>Ga0315273_10010177_pt1 | contig 11975 bp, 7 predicted proteins | sample YL17G02_0_MG_FD_205753 | JGI IMG/M metagenome (GOLD analysis project Ga0315273, IMG submission 205753) | Sediment microbial communities from Yellowstone Lake, YNP, Wyoming, USA - YL17G02_0 | ecosystem: Environmental > Aquatic > Freshwater > Lake > Sediment | place: USA: Wyoming | collected... | reverse complement strand
TGATCGTCAACCGAGAACTCGGTCTCACGAAGAACGAGAACCCGCTTCAGGGCGCCTACGTGATCGACGCGCTCACCGATGCGGTCGAAGAGGCCGTGCTGAGCGAATTCGAGCGACTCACCGAGCGGGGCGGTGTTCTCGGCGCGATGGAGACGCTGTACCAGCGCTCGAAGATCCAGGACGAGAGCCTTCGCTACGAAGAGCGCAAGCACTCGGGCGCGCTTCCAATCGTGGGCGTCAACACCTTCGTCCGGCCCGAGAGCGAAGCGGATGCCGCTGCAGCGCCGCGGGAACTGATCCGCTCGGACGAGACGGAGAAGAAGCGGCAATTGGGGAACCTGCGGGTGTTCAAGGCGCATCACGCCGAGCGCTGCGCAGCGGCGCTCGCTCGTTTGCAGTCCGCCGCGGTCGCGGGTGAGAATCTCTTCGATGAGCTGATGCGGAGCGTCGAAGTGGCGAGCCTCGGCCAGCTCTGTGACGCGCTCTTTGCGGTGGGCGGTCGCTATCGCCGCGCGATGTAACGGCTATCTTGCTCCGGCTCAACGGATGGGAGTTTGATCATGTCGAAGCGTGCGGATCTGGAGAAGTGGCGCGCACTCGCGAAGGGCGAACTCAAGGGCAAGGACCCCGAGTCGCTGACCTGGGAGACGCCCGAGGGAATCCGCATCAAAGCGCTCTACACGGCTGCGGATCTCGAGAAACTCGAGTCACTCGATACGCTGCCGGGCGCCGCTCCGTTCCTGCGCGGGCCGCGCGCGACGATGTACGCCAATCGCCCGTGGACGATCCGCCAGTACGGCGGCTTCTCCACCGCCGAAGAGACGAATGCGTTCTTCCGCAAGAATCTCGCGGGTGGACAGCAGGGACTTTCGGTCGCGTTCGATCTCGCCACCCATCGTGGCTACGACTCGGATCACGCGCGCGTGACGGGCGACGTCGGCAAGGCGGGTGTCGCGATCGACAGCGTCGAGGACATGAAGCGGCTCTTCGACGGGATCCCGCTCGACCAGGTGACGGTGTCGATGACGATGAACGGTGCAGTGTTGCCGATCCTCGCCTGTTTCATCGTCGCAGGCGAAGAACAGGGCGTCGCGGTAGAGGCGCTCGCCGGCACCATCCAGAACGACATCCTGAAGGAGTTCATGGTCCGGAACACCTTCATCTACCCGCCGACGCCGAGCATGCGCATCGTCGCCGACATCATCGAGTTCACCGCGCAGTCGATGCCGAAGTTCAACTCGATCTCGATCAGCGGCTACCACATGCAGGAAGCCGGGGCGAACGCGGTGATCGAGCTGGCCTTCACGATCGCCGATGGCCTCGAGTACGTCCGCGCCGCGCTCTCGAAGGGGCTCGAGATCGACGCCTTCGCGCCGCGGCTGTCGTTCTTCTTCGCGATCGGCATGAACTTCTACATGGAAGTGGCGAAGTTGCGCGCGGCGCGTGTGTTGTGGTCGGAGTTCACGGCGCTCTTCGCGCCGAAGAAGGCCGAGTCGTCGATGCTGCGCACGCACTGCCAGACGTCGGGCGCGAGCCTCACCTACCAGGATCCGCTGAACAACGTCGTGCGCACCACGATCGAAGCGATGGCGGCGGTCTTCGGGGGGACGCAGTCGCTGCACACCAACGCGTTCGACGAGGCACTCGCGCTGCCGAGCGAGGCGAGTGCCCGCATTGCGCGCAACACGCAGCTGATTCTGCAAGAAGAAACCGGCATCCCCGCGGTGATTGATCCGTTCGGAGGCTCGTACTTCATGGAATCGCTCACCGCGACGCTCGCCGAGGAGGCGCGCAAGGTGATCGACGAGGTCGAGGCGCTCGGCGGCATGGCGCGCGCGATCGAGTCGGGCATGCCGAAGCTGCGCATCGAAGAGTGCGCCGCACGTCGCCAGGCGCGTGTCGACCGCCGCGACGACGTGGTCGTCGGCGTAAACAAGTATCAGGTGACCGGCGCGGAGAGTGAGTTCGATCTGCTCGAAATCGACAACGCCGCTGTGCGCGACTCCCAGGTGCAGCGTCTCGCGGAGCTGCGTGCGAAGCGCGACGCCGATGCGGTCGGGGGCGCGCTCGACGCGCTCGAGGCGATCGCGAAGGGTGGTCCCGGCAATCTGCTCGCTTGCGCGGTTGCCGCGGCACGTGCGCGTGCAACGGTCGGCGAGATCTCCGATGCACTCGAGCGTGTCTGGGGCCGCCACCGTCCCGAGACGCGGACAATCTCCGGTGTCTACGCGGGCGTTTCCGGCGGCGACGAGGACTACGAGGCCGTGCGCCGGGAGGTCGAAGCCTTCGCAGAAGCGGAAGGCCGCCGTCCGCGTCTGCTCGTCTGCAAGCTCGGCCAGGACGGTCATGACCGCGGCATGAAGGTAATTGCCAGCGCATTCGCCGACATCGGCTTTGACGTCGATATCGGTCCGCTCTTCCAGATGCCGGAAGAGGTGGCGCGCCAGGCGATCGAGAACGACGTGCACGTGGTGGGCGTCTCGACGCAGGCGGGCGGTCACAAGACGCTGATCCCGCAGCTGATCGCGGCGTTGCGCGCGCAGGGCGCCGTCGACATCGCGGTCGTCGCGGGCGGCGTGATTCCGCCGAAGGACTACGGCGATCTCCACGCGGGTGGCGTCGTCGCGATCTTCGGACCCGGAACGCCGGTGCCGAAGGCCGCGCGCGAGGTGCTCGCCGCGATTCGCGCGCGACACGCATGAGCGACGCAGTCGCGGCGTACCGCGACGGAGTCAAGGCTGGCGATCGGCGCAGCATCGCCAAGACGATCACGCTGATCGAGAGTCGCCGTGCCGATCACGCCGCTCTCGGGCAGAGGGTGCTCGACGAGCTGGTGCCGTACACGGGCGTCGCGGTGCGGCTCGGCGTCACCGGTACGCCGGGCGTCGGGAAGAGCACCTTCATCGAGGCGCTCGGGCTGCAGTTGGCCGAGTTGGGCAAGCGCGTCGCGGTGCTGGCCGTCGATCCGTCGAGCCCGCGAACGGGCGGCTCGATCCTCGGCGACAAGACGCGGATGGAAAGGCTCGCGCAGCATCCGGCGGCGTTCATTCGCCCGTCGCCGTCGAGCGGCGCGCTGGGCGGCGTTGCGCATCGTACGCGAGAGACGATGCTGGTTCTCGAAGCGGCCGGCTTCGACGTGGTGATCGTCGAGACCGTCGGCGTCGGGCAGAGCGAGTTCACGGTGGCTTCGATGGTCGATTTCTTTGCGGTGTTGCTCCAGCCGGGTGCGGGTGACGAGTTGCAGGGGATGAAGAAGGGCGTCCTCGAACTGGCCGACGCGCTGGTGGTGAACAAGGCCGACGGCGAACAGCGCGAAGCCGCTCGTCGCGCGCGCATCGCGTATCAGCACGCGCTGGCGCTGTTGCGGCCGACCTCGGCGCATTGGCGCCCGCCGGTGCTGCTCGCGAGCGCGCTCGGCGGCGAGGGAATCGCGGAGTTCTGGCAGCAGGTCGTCACGCACCGGGCCGCGCTCGAAGCGGCGGGCGAACTCGATGCCCGTCGCGCCGAGCAGGCCAGGGCTTGGCTGTGGAGCCTCGTCGAGGAGTCGCTGCACTGGAGCTTCCGGTCGCACCCGGCCGTCGCCCGGGCGATCCCGCGGCTCGAAGCCGAGGTCAGCGCACGCAAGACGACCCCCGGCGCCGCGGCCCGGGCGCTGCTCGACGCCTTCCAGGGTCGATGAGGCCCCCGTCCGCCTTCGCCCTCCGCTCATAGCCTGACAAGAAATAACCTGGCGCCCGGCACCGCTTCGCGGCTTCATTTCGGGGCTGGCATTGCCGATGAGCCCGAGGGTGGCGTGCCGCCGGACGACGGGGTCGATAATGGTCCAGATCAACATGGCAGCGCGGGAGATCACCTTGAAGGTGGTCTATTACGGTCCTGCGCTTTCCGGCAAGACCACGAACCTCCAGCAACTCCATCAGCTGCTCGACCCGGCCTCGCGTGGCAAGATGGTCACGCTCGATACCACCGACGACCGCACGCTCTACTTCGACTTCCTGCCGATCCAGTTCGGCGCGGGGAAGGGCGTCTCGGTGAAGCTGAAGCTGTTCACGGTGCCCGGCCAGGTGATGCACAAGTCGACGCGCAAGGTGGTGCTCGCGGGCGCTGACGCGGTCGCGTTCATCGCCGACTCGCAGCGCGCGTCGGCGAGCGCGAATGCGTACTCGTGGCGAGACATGGAAGCGAACCTGCGCGCGAACGGGATCGACTTCGACGCGATTCCGAAGATCGTGCAGTTCAACAAGCGCGACCTGCCCGACATCAAGCCGCTGCAGGAAATCCGCGCGACGTGGGGCGACATCGCGACCTTCCCGGCGGTCGCGAGCAAGGGTGAAGGCGTGATCGAGAGTCTCCGCGAGCTGCTGCGCAAGCTCTATCGCCATCTCGACGCGAAGCACCAGTTCGCGACCAACTTCGGCGTATCCGAGGATGAGTTCCTCGGCGGCGTCTTTCGTCACGTCGGACGCAACGAGAGCAAGGCCGCCGCAGGCTGATCGCCGCGCGCGCCAGCTGTGCCGACGCCTGCGGTTGACGCTCCAGTCAACCGCCGATAATCTGACTACGCCGATTCCCGTGGGGAAGCAGAACGACGGACCCGCCGCGTGCTCGCACGCGAGATGGGGCGCCCCCGGCGCGGCGGTCCGACCGAAAGGCAGAACAGCATGGATTCGAAGGCGGCTCCCGCCCTTCGGCTGAAGCCTCGCCGCGTCCCCCCGGAGTGGGCCGACGTCATCGTCTCGGTCGAAGAGGGCATTGCCGAGATCCGCGCCGGTCGGATGATCATCCTCACCGACGACGAGGATCGCGAGAACGAAGGCGACCTCTGCATGGCCGCCGAGTGTGTGACGCCCGATGCCATCAACTTCATGGCGAAGTTCGGGCGCGGCCTCGTCTGCCTCTCGCTCACCGAGGGACGCCTCCAGGAGCTGCGGCTCCCGATGATGGTGCCCGATGGCGACAACACCACGACCTTCGGCACCGCCTTCACGATCTCGATCGAAGCGCGCCAGGGTGTCACCACCGGTATCTCCGCCGCCGATCGCGCGCACACGATCCGTGTCGCGATCGACGACGACTCGCGCCCGCACGATCTCTCGCGGCCTGGCCACATCTTCCCGCTGCGTGCGCGCGATGGCGGTGTGCTGCGGCGCGCCGGCCAGACGGAGGGTTCTGTCGACCTCGCTCGGCTGGCGGGTTTGAAGCCCGCCGGCGTGATCTGCGAGGTGATGAACGACGACGGCTCGATGGCGCGCATGCCGCATCTGGTCGAGTTCGCGCGCGCCCACGGCCTGAAGATCGTGACGATCGCGCAACTGATCGAGCATCGGCTGCGCAACGAGAAGCTGGTGCGTCGGATCGCCGAGGCGGAGTTGCCGACCGCGGAAGCTGGCGAGTGGCGCTCGTACATCTTCGAGAACGACATCGATCACGTCGATCACATGGCGCTGGTGAAAGGCGAGATCTCCGCGGAGAGCGACGTGCTCGTGCGCGTCCACAGCGAGTGTCTCACGGGCGATGCATTCGGTTCGATGCGCTGCGACTGCGGCGAACAGCTCCACGCCGCGATGAAGCTGATCGATGCCGAGGGACTGGGCGTGATCCTCTACATGCGTCAAGAAGGTCGCGGGATCGGTCTCAAGAACAAGATCCGCGCCTATAGCCTGCAGGACAAAGAGGGGCTCGACACCGTCGAGGCGAACGAACGTCTCGGCTTCCCGCCCGACCTGCGCGACTACGGCGTCGGTGCGCAGATCCTCGTCGACCTCGGTGTCCGGAAGATGCGACTCATCACGAACAATCCGGGCAAGCGCGCCGGCATCGAAGGCTACGGCCTCACGATCGTCGAGCGCGTGCCGCTCGAGATCACGCCCAACGAAAAGAACTACGAGTACCTGCGGACCAAGAAGGAAAAACTTGGTCACGTGCTCCACCTGATGAGCTGAGGATTTCATGTTCGAAACTGTCGAAGATGTGCAGAAGCGGCTGGAAGAGCAGGGCTACATCTGCGACCGCCGGATTGCGACGGTCGTGTACCTGGCGCTCAAGCTCGAGAAGCCGGTGCTCGTGGAAGGTCCCGCGGGCGTGGGCAAGACCGAGCTCGCCAAGGTCGTCGCGAAGGCGGCCGGCCGGCCGCTCGTGCGACTCCAATGCTACGAGGGTCTCGACGAAGCCAAGGCGCTTTATGAGTGGGAGTACTCGAAGCAGCTGCTCTACACACAGATCCTCAAGGAGAAGATCTCGGAAGTGATGGAGGGCACCAAGAGCCTGCGTGAGGCGGCCGAGCGCGTCGGTCAGCAAGACAGCGTGTTCTTCTCCGAGCAGTTCATCGTGCCGCGCCCGCTGCTCCACGCGATCACGTCGAAGGAGCCGACGGCGCTTCTGATCGACGAAGTCGACAAGTCGGATCCTGAGTTCGAAGCGTTCCTGCTCGAGGTGCTCTCGGATTTTCAGGTGACGGTTCCCGAGATCGGCACCTTCGAGGCGGTGACACGCCCGATCGTGTTTCTCACCTCGAACGACGCCCGCGAGATGAGCGACGCGCTGAAGCGCCGCTGCTTGCACCTGTGGATCGACTACCCGGACGAGGAAGTCGAGCGCAAGATCCTCGAGGTCAAGGTGCCGGGGATGGACCAGAAGCTCGTGGCGGACGTCGTCGCGCTGATGCAGAAGCTCCGCAGCCTCGATCTGAAGAAGGCGCCGTCGATCTCTGAAACGCTGGACTGGGCGCGCGCGCTGCTGGCGCTCAATGCGACGTCGCTCGACGAAGACCTCGTGAAGGACACGATGAGCGTGATTCTCAAGTACGAGGCCGACATCCGGAAGGCGCAGCAGGAGCTGTCGCGGATGATGACGAAGCCCACGCCCGCGCCGGGTGAGGTGCCCGGCGCGCCGGCGCCGCCCCGCAAGAAGGGCACGCTCCACTAACCGGCGACCTGCGCCCGCGTCGGAGAGGTGCATGCAGCGCAAGATCCTCGAATTCGCGAACCTGCTCCGCCAGAGCGGCCTGCGCGTCTCGGTGTCCGAGGCGATCGACGCCTTCCAAGCACTCGGCGAGTTGTCGCTCGCCGATCGTGACGTATTCCGGGATGCGCTGCGCGCGTCGCTGGTGAAGCGCGGCGACGACATCGCCACCTACGACCAGCTCTTCGATCTCTACTGGTCCGGCTTCTACGACAACCTGAAGAACGCCTTCGACTCCGCCACCGGCTCGCTCGGCGAGCAGGGCATCGACGTCGAGCGGCTGCTCGAGCAGATCCGCCAGATGCTCGAGAGCGGCCAGATGCCGGAAGGCGAGATCGATCTCTCGGAGCTGGCGCGCGCGCTGCTGACCGGCGACCTGAATCAGCTCGAGCAGATGATCCGTGCCGCTGCCGCGCAGGCGGGCGCGGCCCGCATCGAGAACATGCTCCAGATCGGTTTCTTCTCGCGCCGCACGATGGAATCGCTGGGCGCCGAAGGCGCTGCCAACGAACTGCGCGAGCTGGCAGCGCGCCTGCGCGCAGCCGGCATGGGCGACGCCGAGGCCGACGCGATCGGCAAGCTCGCCGAGCGCTTCTTCGAAGCGCTGCGCAAGAGCGTGCGCGACTTCATGGAGCGCGAACTCCAGACGCGCAACTTCGACTACATGGAGAAGTTCCGCCGCGAAGCGCTCTTCGAGAAGAGCTTCTACTCGCTCACCGAAGACGAGATCGCACGGATGCGCGAGGTGGTCAGCCGCTTGGCGCAGAAGATCAAGAACGTGATGTCGATTCGGCGCAAGCGGCGCAAGAAGGGCAAGCTCGATCTGCACACGATGCTGCGGCGCAACGCCGGCCACGGCGGCGTTCCGTTCGAGCTGGTCTTCAAGGAGAAGCGCAAGGACCGTCCGAAGCTGGTGATCCTGTGCGACGTGTCGTCGTCGGTCGCGAACGTATCGCGCTTCATGCTGCAGTTCGTCTACAGCTTGCAGGAGTGCTTCACGAAGATCCGTGCCTTCGTGTTCGTCGCGGAACTGGGTGAAGTGACGCCGGTCTTCCAGGACCATGATGTCTCGAAGGCGATCGAGGAAGCGCTCGAAGGGGGCGGCGTGATCAACGTCTACACCCGCAGCAACTTCGGCATGGCCTTCCACATCTTCTGGCGCGACTTCCTTTCGGCCGTCGACGCCAAGACGACCGTGCTGATCCTCGGCGACGCGCGCAACAACTACAACGACCCGAAGGCCTGGTGCCTGCGCGACCTCCACACGAAGGCCAAGAACGTGATCTGGCTGAACCCGGAGAGCCCGAGCGCGTGGGGATTCGGCGACTCGGTGATGGACAAATACCTGCCGTACACAACGATGGCGGAGGAGTGTCGAAACCTCCGCCAGCTCTCGCGGGTCGTCGACAAGCTCGTACTCTGACGCGCCGGCTGTCGGTTCCCTGGTCCCCTGAACGTCGAAACGCCCCGCTTGGTTTCCCAAGCGGGGCGTTCTTCAAGGGCGGAGTGGCGGTGGACAGATGATGGGGGGTGAGAGGTTGGACATTTCAGTCGAAATGCCTCATCCACCGCCGCTCCAGAACCTTCAAAACCTCCTTGGTCGCGCCTCGATGGCTCCGGACCGCGACCTGATGTTTCGCATTATGCGCGCCGCCGTATCACGCTGTCAAACAGCTTTTTGCAATTGATGCGAATCCCCGTCACCGGGGCCGCCGGACCCGGCTGAGAGCCCCGAGCCAGCTCCGGAAAAGCGGCTTGGCGCGGTCACCCCGCTCGGATAGGTTGCGCAACGCATGGAACCCCGGACCTTCGCGATCCGCACCTTCGGGTGCCAGATGAACGCCCACGACTCGGACAAGGTCGCCAACCTGCTCCTCCACGCGGGCTACGAGGCGACCGCTGACGACGAGGCGGCAGACCTCCTCGTGATCAACACCTGCTCGATCCGGGAGAAGGCCGAGCACCGGCTCTACAGCGATCTCGGGCGGCTTCGCGAGTGGAAGGCCCAGCGGCCCGGCCGCCTGATCGGGGTCGGCGGCTGCGTGGCTCAGCAGGCGGGCGACGCGCTGCTCGCGCGCTTCTCCCAGGTCGATTTCGTATTCGGGACCCACAACCTGCGCCTGGTCCCGTCGCTGGTTCGCGCCGCAGAGGAAGGGCAGCGAGAGATCGACGTCTCGACCTCGCCTAGTCTCGATCGCTTCGATCTACCCGAGCGGCACCCCGGCTTCGTCGAGACTTCGCCCGGGCGCGCCTACCTCACGGTGATGGAAGGCTGCGACATGTTCTGCTCTTTCTGCATCGTGCCGACCACACGGGGCCGGGAAGTGAGCCGCACAGCGGACTCGATCCTACGCGAGGCGGAGTCGCTGGCAGCGCGCGGAGTCGTCGAGTTGGTGTTGCTCGGCCAGACCGTCAACGCCTACGGCCGCCACGACCAGCGCCGCGGGCGGGCCACGCAGGGCGGCACGATGAGTTTCGCGGCGCTGATCCGCCGGCTGGCCGAGATCCGCGGTCTTCGCCGCATTCGCTACACGAGCCCGCATCCGATCTTTTTCGACGACGACCTCGTACGGGCCCACGGAGAGATCGAGGCGCTCTGTCCGCACGTGCACATGCCCGTGCAGAGCGGCGCGGACGCGGTTCTCGAACGCATGCGCCGCCGCTACACCAGCGACGACGTCCGGCGACTCACACTGCGCCTGCGCGCCGCGCGGCCCGACCTGGCGCTCACGACGGATCTGATCGTCGGCTTCCCCGGCGAGAAAGACGCCGACTTCGAAGCCACGCTCGCGCTGATTCGCGATGTCGGCTACGTCGACGGCTTCTCGTTCAAGTACTCGCCGCGACCGGGCACGGCCGGCGCCGAAATCGCCGACCGCGTGCCCGAGGACGTCGCTCAGGCGCGCCTCGAAGCCGTCCAGGATCTGCTGCGTCAGCAGACCCTCCGTTACCACCGCGGCCGCGTCGGGACGTCTACCGAGGTGCTGGTTGCGGGCCGCAGCCGCCAGGATCACCAGCTCGCCGGGCGGGACCCGTGGCATCGCGTCGTGAATCTCGACGTCGCGAGCTTTCCCCATGCGGTTCCGGGCCACCTGGTTCGCGTGCAGATCGCCGAGGCCACCCCGCACTCGCTGATCGGTGAGCCGGTGCTTCCGTTGCCCCTTGCGCAAGCGGGATTCTCCTCAGGAGCCGCCGCCTTTCGCCGATGAGCCTTCGAGGCGCGATCGCGTCCGGGACTCCCTGCAACTGGGGCTCCGGGCGAGCCGCGCGGGCGCTCGGCAAGGGCCGAGCGTCGGGGGGAGCATGGCCAAGGCCCGGATCCTCGCGGTCGACGACCAGCGTTACTTCCGCGTGTTTCTCGAAGACCTGCTGGTGCAGCAGGGTTTCGAGGTGCGCACGGCCAGGAGTGGCGACGAAGCGCTGCACCTGCTCGAACGCGAATCATTCGACGTCGTCGTCACCGACCTGGTGATGCCGGGGCTATCCGGCGCCGAGCTGGTCGAGCGCCTGAGGGCGCGCGCGCCGGAGCAGGACGTGATCGTCGTGACGAGCGTCGGCGACGTGCGCACCGCCGTCGACGCGATGCGGCTGGGCGCCAGCGACTACCTGCTGAAGCCGCTCGATCCCACGCTGCTCGAGCGTTCTCTCGAAGGCATTCTGCAGCGCAAGCGACTCCGCCAGGAGCACGCCTCGTTGATGGCCGAAAACCTCGAGTATCTCGGCCATCTGTCGCTCTTCGAGCGAACCCTCGCACTCTTTTCGACGCTCGCGATCGAGCCGCTCGCCGATCGCATCGTCGAAGGGCTCTGTCTCGAGACGCGCGCGCAGGGTGGCGTCGCGTGGATGGCGCGCACCGACGACGCCGGACGCCTGCGTCTGGCGGCGGCGCGCGGTCTCGTGCGCGTGGAGCGCGAGCCCGAAGAGATCGCGCTCGACGCGCTGCCCGTCGAGCTCGAGGCGGTGTGTCGGCCCGACGCGACGCCGTTCGCGGTCGACGCGGGCGGGGCGGCGCCCGCGCTGATCGTGCCGTTGCGTCACGAGGGCCGCGTGCTCGGCTTCGTGCGCCTGACCGACAAGATCGCCGGCGCGCCGTTCGAGGATCGCGATCGCGCGGTCGCCGAGCGCTTCGCCGCGCCGGCGGCTGTGGCGGTGGCGAACGCGCTGCGTTTCCGAGCGCTCGAGCACCGCTCGTTCCGCGACCCCGCAACCCGCGCCTATACCTACGCCTTCTTCGAGGACGTGGTGCGCAACGAGATCTGCAAGGCAAACCGCTTCGGACGCTCGTTCTCACTGATCGAAGTGGAGCTGGCGGACTTTGCGCGCTGGCGTCGCGAGCTGACCGACGTCGAGCTCTCCGCATGGCTCGAGCGCTTCTCGTTCCAGATGGGTCGCGTACTGCGGACCACCGACCTGCTCGCGACTGCCAGCGAGGAACGCTTCGCCGTGTTGCTGCCCGAGACCGACGCGCTCGGCGCCGCGGTATTGAAGCGCCGGATGCGCGAACTGTTGATGCGGCCCGAGGTCCGCGGCAGCGTCGCAGCCGGGCCTCCGCGCATGCATCTGGCGGCGGTTTCCTATCCGGTCGACGGCACCCAGATCGAGGAGCTGCGACGCATGCTGTCGGCGCGCCTCGCCGAGGATCGCGAAAGCATCGTCCACGAACTGGAAGGCAAGCCCTTTCCGCTGGTGCTCGACGCACTCGCCTCGAAGGGTCAGCCGCTCGGTGCGGAAGCCCTCCCGCAGGTGTTGCGTTTCGTGCTGGGCGAAGTCGAGCGGCGTTCCCAGGAGCGGGGTCTGCTGTGCGTCGCGCCGGGCGCCCAGTTCTTGCACCTGGTGCGCGAGGAACTGGCGCGCTTCGACCCGTCTCAGACTCGCACGGAACTGGTGCTCGTCGCCGACGAGCGCCCCGAGACGCTCGCCGGTGCATCGGTGACGTGCGTGGCGCCCTCGCAGATCGGCACGCGTCGCCCCTTCTTGGTGTACTACGCAGAGGGGCCGGGCTACGCACTGGTCGG
>Ga0315273_10010176_pt1 | contig 11976 bp, 11 predicted proteins | sample YL17G02_0_MG_FD_205753 | JGI IMG/M metagenome (GOLD analysis project Ga0315273, IMG submission 205753) | Sediment microbial communities from Yellowstone Lake, YNP, Wyoming, USA - YL17G02_0 | ecosystem: Environmental > Aquatic > Freshwater > Lake > Sediment | place: USA: Wyoming | collected... | reverse complement strand
GAGGTAGACCGGCACGAGCAGCGTGTCCAGTTGGCTCGTGGAGAAGCGAGTCCAGGTCCGGCCGAGCGTGGCCGAGAACAGTCCGCGCGGGAGCGAGTAGTTCCAGGTGAGGCCGGCGAAGTAGCTCTTCTGGTTGGGCGCGGCGATGCGACTGTTGTCGAGGCGGTCATCGGGCGTGGAATCGTTCAGGATGATGTCGTCGAGGGCACCCACGGCAATGAGGGAAAGGGAATGCCGCGTGCCGAATCGCTGGGTCACCTTGACCTGCGCGTCCCAGTACTGCGGGATGAACGCAAAATTGGCCAGCCGGAATACCAGGTCGAGATAGCTTCGGCGCACGCTGGCGAGAAAGGTGCCGTTCTTTCCGAGTGGGCCTTCGCCGATGACGCCGAAGCCGGTGGCCGACAGGTTCACTTCACCGGCGAGGCGCTCGCTGTTGCCCTCGCGCAGGGAGAAGCTCGACAGGGAGGCGGTCCGGTCACCGTACTGCACACCAAAGCCGCCCGACGAGAAACTCGCCTCGCGGATGAAGTCGATGTTGAGGATGGTGAGCGCCCCGCCCGTAGAACCCTGGGACCCGAAGTGATTGATGTTCGGCACCTCGAGCCCATCGACCAGGAAGAGGTTCTCGTAAGGTGCGCCGCCCCGCACCGCCAGGTCGTTGCGCCCGCCGGTCGTCGCGGCCACGCCCGGCAACAGCGCCACCGCGCGTACCACGTCTTCCTGCACTCCCGGCGCACGCCGCACATCTTCCGCGCTCAGGGTCTGGTTGCTGGTCGCGGACTCGATCTGGGGCGAGAAATAGGGGGCATCGACGGCGACCTCCTCGAGCTGTACCACGCGAGGCGCAAGCCGCACCTCCAGCTCCACCGGCTTGCCGCTGCCGACCAGCACGTCGGAAAGAATGACCGGGTCGAACCCGATCGCCGTGGCCCGCACCCGCCACGCGCCCACCGGGATGCTGTCGATGAGGTACTTGCCGCCCTCCCCGGTGACGGCGGAGCGGCCAGTGCCCACGACCTCGATTCTTGCTTCAGGGATGCCGGCGTTGTTGGTGCCGCTCAGTACGCGACCGACGAGTGTGCCGACAGGGCGACGGGATTCCTGCTGCGCGGTGAGGGGCGCAGCCAGGAACAGGGCGATTCCGATGACCGCGAGGCGAGTGGGCACGCATCGCGCCATACCCGGCATCGTTACGTTCGTTCCGCGTTCATCACTGCGCGGTGCCTGCCTCGCGCCCCAGCAGCGCCTTCTTCCGCTCAAGCCCCCAGCGATATCCCCCCAATGCGCCATCGCCACGCACCACCCGGTGGCAGGGCACCAGCACCGCCACATTGTTCGTGGCGCAGGCCCGCGCCACCGCGCGCGCCGATCCCGCCCGCCCGATCGAGCTGGCGACCTCTCCGTAGCTGCGCGTCTGCCCCGCCGGGATCCGCGCCAGCGCCGCCCACACGACTCGCTGGAAGTCGGTGCCGCTCACGTCCAAGGCCGGCAACGCTTCGGCGCCCCTGTCGAGTGCATCGCGCACCTGGCGCGCCTCGGCGAATGGCGTCGCCATCTTGCGGCGCAGGGCCTGCGGGAACTCGTCCGCCAGCTGGCGCTCGAGCGCCTGCACCGAGTCGCCGGGATACACGGCGCAGATACCGCGATCGGTGCGGGCCACGAGCACCTGGCCGAGCGACGAATTGATGACCACATACTGGATTTCCATTCCGGCACCTCCCCGGCGATAGCTCCCCGGTGTCATGCCGAGCATGCGCGCTGATGCGGCGTAGGCCCGGCTGCTCGAGTTGAACCCTGCGTCGTACGTCGCCCGGCTCACCGCGCGCCCGGCGCGCAGCGACTGGCGCATACGCTCGCCCCGCACCCGCTCCGCGTAGGCCCGCGGACTCATGCCCTCGACGCGCGCGAAGGTGCGCTGCAGGTGCGCCGGGCTGACCGACAACTCCGATGCCAGCCGGGCGAGCGGAACATCGACGCCACCGGCGGCATCGATGATGGCGCGCGCACGCTCCGCGAGCGGCGCTTCGGTGCGTTCGGGCCGGCAGCGCCGGCACGCGCGGAAGCCACCCCGCTCGGCGTCCCCGGGGGCGGCGAAGAACTCGATCCGGTCCCGTCGTGGCCGGCGCGAGGGGCAGCTCGGCCGGCAGTAGATCCCGGTTGACCGCACCGCGTAGACGAACCGGCCATCGGCCCGGGCATCACGGGTTTCCACCGCCCGCCAGGCGGAGCGGGGATCAAGGGCGCGTTGCATGGAGCACACGTTAGCGAGGTTCGCCGTGCCCGGCTACCTGAATCATGCGGTCAAACTCTCCGACACTAACTTCCCCCCATGCCAGTCCCCTCCGTAGTACAGGCGCAGTGGCTTTTCGCGCACCCTCGCGACCCGGGCATCCGGGTCCTCGACGCCTCCTGGTATCTCCCCACCATGCATCGCGATCCCCTTCGCGAGTTCCGCGAGGGACACCTGCCCGGTGCACAGCTCTTCAGCATCGACGAGGCAAGCGATCCCGCCTCGCCGCTGCCGCACATGCTGCCGAGTGCCGCGGAGTTCGCCGACCTGGTGTCGCGACTGGGCATTTCGAGCGGCGATCATGTGGTCGTCTACGACGCGTCGGGCATGAACTTGAGCGCGCCGCGGGTCTGGTGGATGTTTCGCGCCTTCGGCCACGATGCGGTGTCGGTGCTCGATGGCGGCCTCGGCGCATGGAAAGCAGCGGGCGGAATACTCGAGCCGGGCGACCCGGCAGCGCCGCCACGCGCTACGTTTGACGCGGTTCTTCGCTCCAGCATGGTGCGGAGCGCGGCGCAGGTACTCGAGGCACAGCAAGAGGGAACGGCTCAGCTCGCGGATATGCGTTCGCGCGGCCGGTTCGAGGGCACCGAACCGGAGCCGCGTCCCGGCCTTCGCGGTGGGCACATCCCCGGGAGCCGAAGCCTCCCCTACGCGCAGTTTGTCGACGCCGACGGTCTGCTGCGCCCCCTGGGCGAACTGCGCGCCATCATTGCGGCGGCTGGCATCGACGCAGGTCGGCCGCAGATTGCCTTGTGCGGATCCGGTGTCACCGCGTGCAGCCTGCTTCTCGCGCTGCACGTGCTCGGCGCCACAGACACGGCGCTGTTCGATGGATCGTGGACGGAGTGGGCGCAGCGCGAGGAACTGCCCGTGGAAACCGGACCACCCCTCTGACGTGGGGCGATCCGCGACGGGACGGGCGATTGGCCCCGTGCGCGACCTGTTGCAGCAAGCCAAGAGACTGCGGGCACGGCAGATGGACAGAGGTATCGTTCTTGCGGGTTTATTCTCTTTTTGTTCTGCGTCCCTTACCTCTTCAGCAGGGGCAAACCATGTCTCGAATCTCTCCCGCACTCGTCGGTGTCACGCTCGCCGCGGTCCTCGGCGCCTGCAGTTCGAGCAACGACAGTAACCCGCCACCGGCGGGCAATACCATCACGGTGGGCGCGAACGGAAGCATACAGTTCTCTCCCCTCACGTTGACCATCGCTCCGGGCGGATCGGTGCGATTCGTGTGGGCGAGCAATGCGATCAACCACAACGTGGTGCCCGCAAGCGGCAACTCGACCGCGCTACCCATGAGTCCGGGCGTCGGCACCCCCCTCCTCGCCCCCCCGCAGGACTTCAGCATCGTGTTCCCTGCTGCCGGCGTCTTCCGCTTCTACTGTTCGGCGCACGGCGCCAACCCGGCGGCGAACACCGTGACGGGCATGTCGGGTACGATCACGGTGCAATAGTCCCAAGCGGACCGATGCGTTGTTCCGTGAGAAGCCGGCTTCCACTGCTTGTCGCGCTGTGGGCAACACCGCTCGCAGCGCAGAACACCTGCATCGCTCCGGCCGGATCCAATGAGGCGCAGACGATGGGGACCAGGTCTGTTGCCATCGCGTTCACGCCCGCGCGGGCGCCGGGTCGGACGCCGGCGGGCCGGGTCGAACTGGGCCTTGGTGTGCTGACGGTACCTGAGGTGGATCAGGAAGCACAGACGCCAACCACCTGTTGGTTCGGGTCGAGGCGCTGTCCAACACCAACCAGCTGGTCGTGGCGGTGCAGCCGCGCATTTGCGTCGGCCTGGGCAAGGGTTTTGGTGTCGAGGCGGGGTGGATTCCGCCGATCCCGGTATCCGGGGTTTCCGCGAACATCATCGGGCTGGGTGCCGACTGTTCATCTCCACCCATGGGCGGCGTCCTGATCGCCAATCTGAGCCTCAACGCCTTCTTCGGCAGCGTGCATGGGGCGTTCACGTGCGATGAGCAGGACGTGCTCAATCCGGGGAACTCCTGCTACCAGGGCACGCCCTCGGATGACTCCTTCCTGCCTGCCGTGTACAGGCGCCGACCTACGCTCGGCGCGTCCTTCAGCGGCGGCACGGTGCGGCCGTACCTCGGCGGCGGCTATGCCCGCCTCATGCCGAAGTTCCAGGTCAACTTCACCAACCGGCTCGGCATCCTCGACGCCAGCCGGGTGGAGTCGACCCTGAATGCCGCCGCGTTATTCGGGGGGGGGGCTCACATGGGAGCTTGTCCGCCGCTGGTCAGTGACGGGCCAGTTCTTCACGCTGGTTTCCTACGGCAGCAGCATCAGCCTCACGACCCGCGTTGCACTCGGGAAGCTCGGCACATGACACGGACCACTGGATTGATGCTGGCCGCCCTGCTCGCCGGCGGAGCACCCCCGGTCGCGGCGCAGCAGCCCATCCCCACCGGCACGGTCACGGAGGGCACGCTGAGCTTCGACGGCAAGGCGACGGCCGGCGATTTTTCCGGCACTACTCACACCGTCAGTGGTTCAATGACGGGCGGACCTGCGCTCGCAGACGTGCGCGGATTCGTCGAGGTGCCGGTGAACACGCTTGTCACCGACAACGACAAGCGCGACAAGGACCTGAACAAGTCGATGCAATCGGACGAGTATCCCACGATTCGATTCGAGCTGAAGACGGTGCAGGTGAAGGCAGAACGGGGCGACTCGGCCGACGTGGTACTTGGAGGGGACTTCATCATCCGCGGAGTGACGCAGGCGGTCGAGCTGCCGGCAGTGGTGCTGCGGCACGGCGAATCCATCACCGTGGTTTCCAGCTTCCCGCTCAACCTCAAGGACTACAAGATCGGCGGACTGAGCAAGTTCCTCGGGCTCTTCAAGATGAACGAGCACATCGCCGTCCACGTCCACGTCGCCTTCGGCTTCACCCCGCCCTGACCGCTTACCACGCACGCTGTTCCCCCTTCCCCCTCACGCAGTTGCATTTCCTCCTCACGCTGTTGGTTCCTCTGCCGTACCAGTCCCCCCCGCCCTCAGAAATCGCAGCAAGTCGCTGGTGCGATCGAACACCCGCACATCGGCCTGCCTCAGCGCCACCTCCCGCGGCCCGTCCTTGAGGTCGAGGTGCGGGCGCCGGCCCCTGAGGTGAAAAGCCTGCCGCGGCGCGCCGACTCGAATGCGGAAGTCGTCGAGCTCGGCCAGGTCGTTGGCCGTGGAAAGCACGTGCGACCAGCCGGGGGCGAGTGCGTTCACCCGGTCCATCACGATCACCGCGGCACCTGCTCCGCGATGAAGTCCACGGCCAGGCGCACAACCTCGGCGTCCCGCATGATGGCCCGGTGCCCGAGTCCGCTGGTCAGCACGAAGGTGCCACGTGGCGCCGCCGCGGCCATGTCGCGTCCGTTCTCCGGCGGCACGTCGTCATCGCCCTCGTCGTGAATGACGAGGAGTGCCGTGGGCAGGGCCGCCGCCGCGGGAAGCAGGTTCAGGTCGCTCCACGTGATCCCGAAGCGCCGCTCGAGGTTCTGCTGCAGTCGATTCCGTACCCGGCGCGGGATGGCCAGGTGCCGAACGAACCGGCGCCAGAAGACGACCGCATCGGATGGTGCGGCGATCAGCACGGCGGGAGCGGGCGGCACGAGGCGGCCCATGGCGAAGAGCGCGGCCGCTCCGCCGAGTGAGTGCCCGATGAACGCGCTGACGGGCCCCACGACGGCGGCCACGGCCGCCAGCGCCGCGGCGAACTGGGGCAGGGACGCGCTGCTGCCGCCGGTACGCCCATGCCCCGGTCCATCGAACGCCACCACGCGGAACCCGCGTTGTTGCAGCGGCAGCACGAAGCGGCGGAAGCGCCCCGCGCGGCTGCCCCAGCCGTGCATGAGCAGCACGACCGGACCACTCCCCCAGCTCCAGCAGGCGAGTTCCTGCCCGTCGTGGTTCACGGTGAAGGCGGCGCCGGTTTCGAGGAACGCGTCCTCTTGCGGGCGCAGGGGATGGTGCGGCGGTCGGGTGAAGAGTCGCTCGGCCAGTCGCGCCGCACGCGCGGGGGCCAGCGGCCCAAGAATCTGGAACGCGAGCCGCAGGCCCACGATCCCGGCATCGACACGACTCAATGGATTGGCCCGCGCCGGCTGCCCGGCAGCCCCCTCAGTCACCCCGCGAGGGGTCCGAGCAGCAGCACCACGGCAACGATGACGAGTACCGCCACGACGTCCATGACGAGCCCGGCGCGCAGCATCTGCCGCGCGCTGACGCGGCCGGAACCGTAGGCAATCGCGTTGGGGGGCGTCGCAATCGGCAGCGCATATCCCGCTGACGCGGCAAGCGCCACGACCGCCATGACGCGGATGGCTGGCAGGTCGGCACCCGAGGCGAGGCCCGCCGCGATCGGCATCGCCATGGCGGCGACCGCCGTGTTCGACGCCAGCTCGCTCAGCAGCACTGTGCCCGCGGCCACCACGATGAGCACGATGAAGGGTGACGCGCCCTGGAGTCCGGTCACCTGCTCGCCAAACCATTGCGTGAGCCCGGTCAGTTCCGTGGCGGCGGCGAGCGAGAGCCCCCCGCCGAAGAGCAGCAGCACCTCCCACGGGATTCCCTTCGCCTCATGCCAGCTGAGCAGGCGGCGCCGGGTGCCGGTCACGTCCCTGGCCGGGATGAGGAAGAGGGCGAGCGCGCCCGTCAGGCCGATGGCGGCGTCGCTGAGTCCGGGTGCCAGGGCGGTGAGGCCCGGTATCGACAGGCCGCCGAGTTGCTTCGGCTCGCGGAAGATCCAGGCGAGCGCCGTGAGGCCGAACACCACGATCGTCGCGCGCTCGCCACCCTTGAACTTGCCCAGGCGCGCACGGCGCTCCGCGACCGCGTGCTCCGCCGCCTCGCCGAGCACGGCGTCACTGGGGTACAGCACGTGGCAGAGCAGCGCCCAGCAGATCGGCACCAGCAGGATGACGCAGGGCACGCCAATGAGCAGGTAGCGGGCGAAGTCGACTGGCTGCCCGAGCAGTTCCTTGGCCGCGGCGGCGAAGATCAGGTTGGGTGGGGTACCGATGAGCGTGCCCATGCCGCCGATGGAGGCGGCATACGCCAGCCCGAGGAAGAGCGACGTGCGGATGCGATCGGCGGCCTGGCCCTCGCCGAAAAGCTGCCCCAGCGCCATCGCGATCGGATACATCATCGCCGCCGTCGCGGTGTTGGAGATCCACATCGAGAGAAACGCGGTCGCCGCCATCAGCGCCAGCACGATCCGCCGCCCGTCCCGGCCCGCCGCCGCGACGATCCGGAGCGCGAGGCGCAGGTGAGCGCCCCAGAACTCGAGCGCCGCGGCGAGCAGGAACCCGGCGAGGAAGAGGAAGATCATCTCGTTGGCGTAGGGCGCGGTGATGTCCCGCAGCGTCACCACGCCAAAGAGCGGAAGGATGATGATCGGAAGCAGCGAGGTCACGGCGAGCGGCACCGGCTCGGTGAGCCACCACACCAGCATCCAGGCGCCGACGCCAAGCACCTCCCGCTGGTCGGGACCCAGCGCCGCCGGGCCCGCCTGGACGCACACCAGGTAGGCGAGGGGTCCCGCGACGGCCGCGATGGCCCTACCTTGTCGGCTCGTCACGTCGTCGACTTCTCCTGAAGGGCAGCCATGATCTCGCTCGAAACCTACAAGGTCCTGCACATTCTGGGCGTGCTGCTAGCCTTCGCCTCGCTCGGCGGCCTCACCCTCACGGTGGCCAACGGGGCTGCGAAGTCCACGTCCTCGGTCCGCCGGCTCATCACGATCAGCCACGGGGTCAGCACAACCGTCATCCTGCTCTGCGGGTTCGGTGCGCTGGCGCGGCTCGACGTGATGCACGGAAACATCCCCGGCTGGGTTCTCGTCAAGCTGGCGTGCTGGCTCGTGCTCGGGCTCCTGATGGCTATCCCGTACCGGTGGCCCGCGCTGGCGCGCGCCGTCTTCTGGTTCCTGCCGGTGCTCGGTGGCACCGCCGCCGTCATGGCCATCTACAAACCGTTCTGACCCGAGGATTCCATGCTCCAGCTGCTGCTGTCCACGACCGCACTCGCTGGCGCCCTCGCGGGTGCGCCGGTGGCGCGCGACACCGCGACGTTCACCATCGACAAGGCGCACTCCGAGCTCACGTTCCGGATCCGTCACATGATGAGCCGCGTCAGCGGGACGTTCGGCGACTGGCGCGGCACGCTGACGGGGGATCCCGCGGCGTGGACCGGCGGGTCGACCGAAATCGTGATCCAGGCCGCGAGCATCGACACACGAAACGAGAAGCGCGACAGCGACCTCCGGTCGCCCGATTTCTTCGACGTCGCTACGTATCCTGAGGTAACGTTCCGAAGCAAGAGCGTCAGCGTCACCGGCTCGGCGGTGACGCTGAAGGGCGAGCTCACCATGCGTGGGGTCACCAAGCCGGTGACGCTGACGGGTGAATACCTGGGGTCCGCGGGGCAGGGGCCGAAGCAGCGCGTCGGCTTTCATGTGACCGGGACCGTCAACCGGCAGGACTTCGGCATCACCTGGAACCGCACGCTCGACGCCGGCGGGTTGCTGCTTGGCGATGAGGTGGAGCTGGACATCTCGATCGAGGCGGTACGGGCTGCCTAGCGTCGCTTGAGTGGCACCGTGGAAATGCCGCCGCCCATCACGATCGGCAGCATCTGGGAGCGATAGCCGGGCGCCACAATGGTCACGTATTGCACCCGGCACTCCGCCATCAGGTTCAGGTCGAAGTGGAGTTCGAACTCGCCATTCTCGTTGGCGAAGGTGTGATAGGTCTGCCCCACCATCTGGAGATGGGCGTTCGAGAGCGCGCGTCCCGTCTCCTGTTGCACCACCCGCCCTTTCACCACTCCGTCCGGCGTCGTGCCGGTTGAGTCCCTGGGGATCTCCGGGCACTCGCTGTCCGGGATGTTCGCGTTCTCGAAGGGACGCGTCGCGACGGGGCCGGCGTCCGCGGCCACGCCCCCCTTCTTCCTCCCGAATATGCGCTTCGCCTCCATCTCCATCGATGCGTTCAGCGCGTCTTCCTTGTTCACCTGGGCCGGAGGCGTGTTATCCGGGGCCGATGCCGTTGGATCACCAACCGGGCCGGGAGAGCGGAACTGGTCCGGCTCGACCGTGCCCTGGGTGCGGGCCGCCTCGGGCGGCGCGTTGGGCTCCGGCTCCGGCTGCTTGTTGATCACCCGGGGCCGCGACGCCTGAGGGGGCGGCGTTGGGGCCGGATCGATCGGCCTCGGTGGGGGCGGCGTCGGCTTCGGTGGTGGCACGTAGACCATCGCCACCTCACGCGTCGCCGCCGTGTCTGGCTTCGGCTTCGCCGCCTCCTGCTCGGACAGTTTCTTTGACAGCAGCATGACGATCAGGATGACGACGGCGTGCAGGAGCGCGCTGACCGTCAGGGCAAGCGGATTCCGCTCCGGTGGCGGAAGCTGTCCCTCGAACGTTGGCTTGGGGCGCGGACGGGCCATCAGGGTGTCAGGAGCCTGCCGATGCGCAACAGCGGTATCGAGCGGTCGGTGTCATGGCCGCCAGCAGGAGGAACGGGTTGACGAGGCGCACACCGACACATACGGCGCGCGCGAGGGAATCGTTGACGGGCATAGCACGAAAAGATAGCCCCTGCGGCCGGGGCAGGGGCTATCGTGTTGACCGGGATGGAGTTGCGATCAGGCGGCGGCGCGGCGCTGCCTCCGGTCGGCGATGGTCTCGGCGTAGTCGTCCAGCAGTTGATCGTAGATCGCATTCCAAGGCCGCCCGAGAGCCGTCTGGCGCGCTCCTTCGCCGATCTGCCGGCGCAGCCCGGGCTCCGCCAGGGCACGACCCAGCTGGTGGGCGAATGCCTCGACATCGTTCGGCGGGGCGACGAGCGCATTGCGGCCATGCTCGGCGTAGTCGCTCGGTCCACCCGCGGCGACGCAGACCGGCGTGGTCCCCGACGCCATCGCCTCCAGCAGCACGTTGCCGAACGTCTCGGTGCTCGACGGGAACGCGAACACGTCGGACGAGGCGTACGCGGTGGCGAGCTCGATGCCGTGCAGGTAGCCGAGCAGGTGAACCCCGGGAACCTGCCGCGCGCGGATACTGTCGACCAGCAGCCCGTCCCCGACCAGGACGAGCTGCGCATTGCCGCGCACCGGAGCGAGCTGCCGCCAGGCATCGAGGAGGATGTTGAGATTCTTCTCCGGCGCGATGCGGCCCACGAAGGTCACCAGCGTGTCGGTCGGGCCGATGCCGAACCGCGCCCTCCAGGCGTCGGAGCGGAACCTCGGATGGAACTCTTCCGAGTTGACGCCGCGCGTCCAGATGCCCGTGTGGTGCACGCCGCGGGCATGGAGATGCGCCTCGTGCACCCGCGTGGGGCAGAGCACCTTGTGCGCGTGCCGATAGAACCACCGCAGGTACACCCATCCCGGCCGGACCGCAGGTACCAGCCACTTCCCGTACGGCCGGGCGTACGCCTCGTAGTCAGTGTGCGAACTCGCGATGATGGGCAGCCCGAGCGCCCGCGAAGCCCGAAGCCCGGGGTACCCCATGGCGAACTCGGTGGCCAGGTGCACGACCTGCGGCTGGAACTCGCGCATGTCGGCGATGAGGTCGGGCACGCGGGGGGAGGCCCACTGCACGTCGGGTGCGAGGAAGAACGGCCGCCCCGGCGAGCGATGTACCTCGGGCCGTTCGACGGCCCCGGGCGGCATTTCGTAGTGCGCCGAGTACACCCGCACCGCATGTCCCCGCGCATGCAACGCATCGACCAGCCGGCGCAGCGTCAGGGCGACGCCGCTCACCATGGGCCAGTAGATCTCGGAGTAGATCGCGATGCGCATCGGTTGCTCCCCTGCTGCAAGCTACCTACACCAGGCGTATGCCGCCCGTGGCGCTGGTGAGCTTCTCCGCCGCACTCGCCAGGGAGTTGGCCGAGGATGAAATCTCTTCCGTCGAGGCATTGAGCTGCTGCGCCGCCGCCGCGATCTCCTCCGCGGCGGCCGCGTAATCCTCCGTGCCCGCCGACACCTCTTTCATGCGCCCGGCGATCTGCTCGATCAGGCCGCGCACCTGCTCTGCCGAGGCCGAGATGCCCCGCGTCCACTTGTCGTTGGCGTCGGCGTCATTCGCGACGGTCAGGAGTCCCTCGGCCGCCGCGTGCGCGGCGTCGCGCGCGGCCATCCCTCCGCGGCCGAGACGCAGCAGGCGCTCGCGCGCCGTCTGCACCCGCTCGAGCACCATCTGCACCGTGTCACTGGTGCTGGTGGCCGCCTGCGCCGCCTGGGCGGCGAGTTTCCGTACTTCCTCCGCGACCACGCTGAATCCCTTGCCCTCGTCACCGGCGCGGGCGGCCTCGATCGAGGCGTTGAGCGCCAGCATGTGGGTCTGCTTCGCGATGGCCTTGGTCTGGGTGACGAACTTGCTGATCTCGCTCGACGCGAGCGCCAGGGCCTCCGCCTCGGCGGAACCGCGATCCACTTCCTCGGCGAGCCGGGCGAGTTCCGCCGTGCTCGCGTCGAGTCGGTCCCGGTGCGAGCGCGCCGCGACCGCGAGGGCGGCGTTCCGGGTCGCGGCCTCGCCAGCCCCGCTGGCGAGCACCTTGGCGATCTCCAGGATCTTGCCGGCGTCCTCGGCCGCGGCGCGCACGATGATCGCCTGCTGGCCGGCCCGCTCGGTCAGGTCGCCGGTCGTACCCGCCACTTCCTGCGTCGAT
>Ga0315273_10010174_pt1 | contig 11976 bp, 10 predicted proteins | sample YL17G02_0_MG_FD_205753 | JGI IMG/M metagenome (GOLD analysis project Ga0315273, IMG submission 205753) | Sediment microbial communities from Yellowstone Lake, YNP, Wyoming, USA - YL17G02_0 | ecosystem: Environmental > Aquatic > Freshwater > Lake > Sediment | place: USA: Wyoming | collected... | reverse complement strand
GACGCCGGCATCCGCTCCCTGCAGGCCGGGGAGACGCATTACACCTCCAATTCGGGCAAGCTCGAATTGCGCCAGGCGGTGGCAGACAACCTGAAGCGCCTGTACGGGGTGAGTTACGATCCAGTCGACGAGATCATTGCAACGGTGGGTGTTTCGGAAGCGCTTTACCTGGCAATGACCGCTTTGCTCAACCCGGGCGATGAGGTCATCATCCCAACCCCCTGTTTCGTATCCTACCAGGCGGAGGTGATCCTGGCAGGCGGGGTTCCGGTCGAAATCCCCAGCCGGATGGAAGACAATTTTCAGCTGGATCCAGACCGCCTGCGAGCCGCCATTACACCGCGTACCAAGGTCATCTTCGTTGGTTATCCCAGCAACCCGACCGGAGCTGTCGCAACCCATGAGGTCCTGAAACGGGTGGCGGAGATCGCCCTCGAACACGACCTGATCATCATCTCCGATGAGATCTACGACCGGTTGGTGTATGATTTCAACCATGTCTGTGTACCGGCGCTGGGGGAAGAGATCAAGGACCGCACCGTCCTGCTGGGTGGTCTATCCAAGGCTTATGCCATGACCGGATGGCGCATCGGCTATGCCTGCGGCCCGGCCGAGATCATCAAGGGCATGGTTCGTATTCACCAGTACACCATCATGTCTGCACCCACCACCGCCCAGGATGCAGCCATTGAAGCGCTCAGGAATGGAGAAGATCATGTGGCGAGGATGGTCGCTGAATACGACCGCCGGCGCAAGTTGATCGTCGGCGGGTTAAACCGCCTCGGTCTGACCACCTTCGAACCGCGCGGTGCATTCTATGCGTTCCCCAATATTCATGCCTCCGGTGAGAATGATGAGACCTTTGCAGAAAAACTGCTCTACGAACAACATGTGGCAGTGGTGCCGGGGAATGCTTTCGGAAAAGGCGGCGAAGGATTCGTGCGCTGCTCGTATGCCACGGCTTATGAGAAGATCGAAGAAGCCCTGCTGCGCCTTGAGAAGTTTATGAACCGGCACGGGTGAAACCGGATACAATTATCACCTGCCTTAGCCTTCCTTTTCTACATTGACATTCCTTATGCCCCGCGGCAATTCATTTGGCTTGTATTTTTGGATTGGAGTAAAATACAGGGGCTACGGAGGTGCAAGATGATTCTGCAGGTAGGAGTTGAAAATAACAATGAGGGTCGTTCCATCGCCTGGGCGCTGGAACACCCTGGTTGTTTTGCCTATGGCATGAAAGGCTCCGCGGCAGTTGCCAACCTGGAAGGGGGGCTCAATAAATATGCAGCCTGGATATTGCGACATGAGCCGCACACCTGGCTGAGCTTCACCGAGGATGACATTGAGACTGTCATCAATGGGACCTGGGACGTTTATTACATCAATGACGAGCTCGACCTTTCGAACGAGGGTGATGGGTACAGCGTGGAATCCTTTTTCCCCTATGATTGGAAACCGCTCACGACGATCGAGATCAAGCGCGCCATGGATATGTTGTCATGGAGCCGCAATGACCTGCTCAAGACCGTGCACGGGCTGAGCGAGGCAAAACTCAATCAGAAGTATCAGGGCGAACGCTGGAGCATCAACGGGATCCTCGGACATGTCGGCGGGGCGGAGTGGTGGTATTTGGAACGCCTCGGCCTGGCTTTTCCGCGCACCGAAATCCCGCAGCAGCCGCTTGTCTGGTTGGAGAAAGTCCGCAAACATTTCAATGCGGCCTTATTTAACATGGATGGGGTGAAACAGGTCGTCGGCGTGGACGGAGAGTTCTGGTCGCCGCGCAAGGCGCTGCGCCGGGCACTCTGGCACGAGCGCGATCATATAGACCATATCAATAAGCTCATCGCCATGTGATGAAAATCCCGCCAGATGGGCATACAGATTGATGTGAATGAACACATAGTCAATGAGAGTAGCGGCACTAAATCGCTACTCTCGGTTTTTTAAGAGCCTCTCGCGACCAGGAAATTTAGAACCAGCCAATATTTGCCTAAGGAGTCGTTTATGCAACCTCATCTGCTTGTCAGCCAGTTGCGCTTCGCCCGCCGCGAGCTGGTGCGCGCCCTGAAAGGTGTTACCGAAGGGGATGCCGTCCGGCGCATCCAGCCGATGAACTGCATCAGCTGGATGGTGGGTCATCTCGCCAACCAGGAGCACTACTATTGGGTTGTGATGGCGCAGCAGAAAGCGGTCGCGCCCGGCCTGTATAAACTTGTCGGTTACAACCAGCCAGCAAGCACCCCGGCGTTAAAAGAAATGTGGGCTGAGTGGAAGAAGATCACCGCTGCGGCAGATGGGTTTCTCGCCACGCTTACGCCCGCGGTCATGCAAACCTGCTTTCAGTGGAAGGGGAAGCCCGTGGATGAAAGCATCGGCACCTTGCTGATGAGAAACATCTACCACTACTGGTACCACATCGGCGAAGCCTCCGCCGTCCGCCAGATGCTGGGTCACACCAAACTGCCCGAGTTTGTTGGCAACATGGACAAGGTGCCCTACCGACCGGAATAGGATGCTGGTTCCAAATGCAACAGGATGCCGTTTTGCAGGTGGAAAAAAAAACGATCAGGTCAGACTCGCTTTCAAGGTCTTATTTATGGATTCATCTCAGCCTGTTTACCAATGTCCAGCAGGTCTCTCTTGCCCGTTGAAGGGGGTTGTGGTTAAATTCACCTGCCATGGACACTAAAACCCTGCATGTCCTTGAATACCACAAGATCCTCAGCCACCTGGCAGATTTTTGCGATTTTTCCGCCTCGGCAGACCTGGCCCACACCCTCCGGCCAACCCCCGATCTTGACGAAGCCCTTACCCGCCTGGCTGAGACCAGCGAGGCATGCACCCTGCTCGCCACCACCGACCTGACCATTGGCGGCGCTCACGATATCCGTGAGCAGGTGGACCTGGCTGCACACGGCGGTGTGCTGGACCCGAAGGAATTGCTCGATGTGCAGTCCACGCTGGCATCGATGAGCAATTTACACAGGTTCTTTGATAAGCACGCTGAAGCCTCCCCGCACCTGGCTGAACTTGGACTGCGCCTGCCTGCCCCCAAAGGCCTGATCGAAGCCATTTCGCGCTCTATTGCCGATAATGGTGAAGTTACCGACAATGCCTCGCCAAAATTATCCGATCTCCGCCGCCAGGTGCGCATCGCCCACGACCGGCTCATCAGCCGTCTTCAGCGCTATCTGACCGATTCGAGCACCGCCTCCAAGTTGCAGGAGGCCGTAATCACCCAGCGCGACGGGCGCTACGTGATCCCCCTGCGGGCGGAGTTCAAAGGCCAGGTCAAAGCCATCGTCCACGACCAGTCTTCCACCGGGGCAACCCTGTTCGTCGAGCCGCTGGCAGTGGTGGAGCTCAACAACACCTTCCGCGAGACCCAGATCGCCGAACGGGATGAAGTGCGGCGGGTGCTGGCTGAACTCTCAGCACAGGTGGGCGAACTGGCGGGAGTGATTTCCCCCGGGGTAGCCGCCCTGGCAGAACTCGATCTCGCCTTTGCCAAGGCCAAGTTTGCACAGGAGATGCACGCCTGCAAGCCAATTTTGCTTAAAATGAATGATCCTCGGCGGGCGAAGGACGAACGAAAACCGTCCATTCGCCTGCTCAGCGCCCGTCACCCGCTGCTCGATCCGCAGACAGTTGTGCCGGTCTCGATAGACACCTCTCCCGGCACCTTTGCCCTGGTCATTACGGGGCCAAACACGGGCGGAAAGACGGTCACGCTCAAGACTGTCGGTCTGCTGGTGGTAATGGCCCAGAGCGGGCTCCACATCCCGGCGCAATCGGGCTCGGAACTGCCCTGTTTCAAGGCAGTCTATGCCGATATCGGCGATGAGCAATCCATTGAACAGTCGCTGTCCACTTTTTCGGGGCATATCACCAATATTGTCCACATCCTGAAGAAAGCGGACTCGAGTTCGCTGGTGATCCTGGATGAACTCGGCGCGGGTACCGACCCACAGGAGGGCGCTGCCCTGGCACGCGCCATACTCTCCAGCCTGCTGGCGCGCACCATCACCACCTTCGTCGCCACCCACTACCCCGAATTAAAAACTTTTGCCCATTCCACGCCGGGAGTTGTCAATGCCTCGCTGGAGTTCAACGTGCAGACCCTGCGTCCGACTTTCAAATTGACCATCGGTCTGCCGGGACGCTCTAATGCCCTTGCAATCGCCCAGCGCCTGGGGCTTCCTCAGGAGATCATCGAGGCCGCCAAGAGCGAGATCAACCCAGCCGACCTGCGCGCTGACAAGCTCATCGGCGATATCCACCGCCAGCGAAAGCTTGCTTTTAAAGAGAGCGAGAAGGCTGGAAAAGCCCGCTCAGAAGCCCGCAGGCTGGAACACGAACTTGCTGAACGGCTGGAAAAGATTGAAGAAGAGCGCCAGAAAGTCCTCGAACAGGCGCGCGCCGAGGGCGAACTGGAAGTGGAGTTGTTGAAAGTCAATTTGAAAACGCTGAAGAAGGAATTAAAGAGTGCCCGCCAGCCCCTGGAGGCGCTCGAGAAAATCGAAGCGCAGGTTGAACAGGCGGAGGAGAAGTTCCTGGCAACAAAAAAAACCGAAAGGCAAACTATTGTTTCCCACGCAGGGACATCCAGGGCAGGCACCAGTGCCGACCTGTCCTCCCAGCTCCCGCATGGGTTGGGACCTCGTCCGTTGTCAGTCGGCGAAAAGGTGATCCTGAAAAGGCTCGGAAATGAAGGCACGATCATTTCAATTGACGAGCAGGAAGCGGAGATCCAGGCCGGTTCGCTGCGCATGCGCGTCCCCCTGGAAGAATTGAAGAGAAAACAGGCATCCGCGGACGGGGAAACCCCGGTCCCGGAACGGGTTGCGGGGACGTATCTAGCTTCAGGGTCCGCCATCTCCCCGGGCATCGAACTCGACCTGCGCGGCCAGCGTTCTGAAGACGCTCTGGATATGCTAGATCGCTACCTTGAAAAGGCCTCCATGTCGGGACTGCCTTTCGTGCGCATCATCCACGGCAAGGGTACCGGAAAACTGCGCCAGGAGGTGCGGGCAGCGCTCAAGAGCCACCCTCAGGTGCTGTCCTTTGAGGAAGGCGGGGACAAGGAAGGCGGAGCGGGGGTTACGGTGGCAAAACTGGGAACCTGAAAATTTTCAGTGACAATATGAAAACTCCGGGTCATGATGGCCCGGAGTGTTTATCAATGTTTCTGCCGTGCCAGCCATTCACTGACCTGGTCCTCGAGAATATCCAGCGGCAGGGCGCCTGCCAGCAGGATCGCATCGTGGAATTCGCGCAGGTTGAAGTGCTGCCCCAACTCCTTTTCAGCCCGGGTCCTTAATGCACGTATCTTCAGTTCGCCCAGTTTATACGCCAGCGCCTGTCCGGGCCATGCGATGTAACGGTCCACCTCATTAATAATGTTAAGCAGGGTCGAGGAGCTGTTTTCGACCATGAAATCAATCACCTGCTGGCGCTTCCAGCCCAGGGCATGCATGCCGGTGTCCACCACAAGGCGGCAGGCGCGCCACATCTCATAGGAGAGACGGCCGAAATCCGAATAAGGGTCCTGGTAGAAACCGGATTCCAATCCCAACCGCTCGGAATAAAGCGCCCATCCTTCAACAAAGGCGGTAAACCCGGAGAAACGGCGGAAGTTCGGCAGGTCGGTCAGTTCCTGCTGCAGGGCGATCTGCAGGTGGTGCCCCGGCACCGCCTCGTGAAGCGACAGGGCTTCGATCTCATACAGAGGGCGGCTGCTCAGGTCATAGGTGTTGACATAATAATTGCCTGCCACCGTCCCATCGCCGCTGCCGGGCTGGTAATACGCGGTGGTGTTGCCCGGCGCACTGTAGTCGGGGATTTCGCGGATGCCATAGGGCAATCTCGGCAGGGTCTTGAACATGCGCGGCAGTTCGCCGTCCATGCGCTTGAGCACCAGGGCGGTTTTCTCGAGCAGCGCCTCGGCCGAGGTGACATAGAAACGCGGGTCGCTGCGCAGGAAATCAACGAAGGCGCGGAAACCACCTTTAAAGCCTGTTTTGCTGATTACGGCGTTCATTTCGGAACGAATACGGTTGACTTCATCCATACCGGTGCTGTGAATGGCTTCGGGCGGGAGGTCCAGCGTGGTGTAGTGGCGGATGCGCCCCTGGTAATGGGCCAGCCCGCCCGGCAGTTCTGCGGCGGCGATCCCCTGCCTTGCCCCGGGAACATATTCCGTTTCAAGGAATTGGAGCAGCGCCTGGTACGCCGGCACCACCGATCCACGGATGATCTTTTTGGCGGCAGAGCTCAGGCGCCGCTTTTCCGCCCCGGTGATTGCGGCAGGGTACTGCTCGAAGGGTTTATAGAAGACACTTTTGGCGGGATCATCCAGGATATGCGCACGCAGCGACAGGCTCACACCCTCCAGTGTGACACGTGCCGGGAGGAAGCCTGTGCCCAGCCCGAGGCGCATCAGCCCGACCGAGTCCTTAAAATAAGCGCGAAAACCTTCCAACCGGGCAAGGAAATTCTCATAATCGCGGACCGTCCCAAACGGAGAGAGTTGGTACAGGTCTGGGAAATAGATGTGGAACCCGCCGGCCTTGGAGATGGGCAGGCGGTGGACATGCAGGTCGAGGCTCGCAATCTCATCATCCAGCATGCGGGCAAAGAGGACATGATTCAGCCGGTCTGCCGGCTGCAGGCTGCCGACCTCGATCATGTCGAGGTTCCGGCGAAACTCTGCCAGTTGATCGCGCCAGGAGGCATAATGCTCTTCACCGGCTGCGGGCAGGCGGTCGTTGTAACGATGGTCGCCGCAGGAGGTGGCAAAGAGCGGATCCCAGCGCATCCAGGCTTCCCACTGATCGCCGATTAACCGGTTGAGTTGTTCGGAGGCTGTCATTTGGATTTTCCTGTTTCCATCTGCCTGTTATTATCTCGGATCATGTGCCAGACCAGACACGTGCGAAACTCAGGATGCGCCTGCGGATGTAAAAGACGTCCGGGTCGGCGATGGGGCGCTGCGATTTGATCAAGGTGATGGCCTCATGCGGATCATATCCCAGGGCGATCAGGATGGCTGCCCCCATCGCCACCCCGCGGTGGCGGCCTCTGGCACAATGGGCATAGACCTTGCCCCCCTCACGGATCGTGCCTAGGGCGGCATGTACGCCGCGCATCAGGGAGCGGATCGGAATGGGCAATACCGGGTTGTCGAAAGTCCTCAGCCACAGAAAATTGAGCGGCGGTTTATGCAGGTCGGAAGCGAGGCGCCGGTCAAAGCGCATGTTGATGACCAGTCGCACACCCAGATCGCGCAGGACGTCGTATTCCTCCCTGCGCGGGGTATCCCCGATGAACAGGTTGTCAGTGATCCTGGATAAATTCATAGGGCGTATCTTATCACAAAGTGGCCTGCACGCATAAGAAGGAAATCGAAAGGCTCTCCTACGGCTCAGCCACTGCCCAGCGGACGACATCCAACATCTGCAATGCAGTTAATCGATGAATAGCAATGGCATCCTCCGTCAGATACAGGCCGCCTTGGTAGAAGTCTTCGGGGCGTGAGTAGAGGCCGCGATTGGGCAGGTTCTCCACCGCTCCCCAGAAGTTCCAGAAGGGGAGGTTATATTCCACGGCCAGTTGGGCGTATTGGCTATTCACGTGTTCATCTGATTCAATGTCATCGGCTTTGCTGGCCAAGATGGGGACGACGCCAGCCGAAATAAGCTGGTCCAGGATGGTCCGCATGTACCCTTCGTTACGATCCTCGAAATGGGAGCCGACCAAGATTAGGACAAAGGATGGCTTGTGGATGCGCAGTTCGCATTGGAGCGGGGTCTCAAATAACGTGCAGGTATATTTATTCTGGTGCCACTGCGGCCAGAGCAGCGCGCCGGTGGTTGTACCTGCGCGCACAGTGGGACTCAATCGGTTGAAAGATCCGCTGAACCAGGCCACCGTCTCCTGTAAATTCATCGGAAGTATCGCGACCTCCTGTGGGTCGTTGTCGTAGATACCCAGGAATACGTCTGGCTCGGAATTGCAGTCGCCAAAAACAGAAAATGCGTGCGGGTCATTGCCAAGCAATTGTCCATGCAGGTAAACCTGGCGGATATAATCCGAAATGGTGGGAATCACCGGCCAATCATGCCAGTTCGCCGGGTCGAGGAAGAGGGCGGTGGGAGGCTGTGTGGGAGTAAGTAAAGGTTCGAGGCTCGCAGAGGGGGTCGGGGTGTCCGTCAACCTGGAAGTCTGCGGCGTGTCAATGGGGAGGACCATCGGCGTGGCCGGTGACGATGTTGAAAAGAACGGCTGGCAGGCCATTAGAAAAACGACGAGGGTCAACACAAGCAGAGGTAGAGGTCGGCGCGGCATCGGGATAGTATACCAAAATCGTTGCGGACCTTAAGATAATTGCCTTGACCGAGAATCAATGTGCGTCCAATGAGTCTTGTCCTGCATTCCCGGCGAAGACCAGCACAAAATCGAAAATAGCCTGACGCTGGGCGCGGGCTGCATTGACACGGTCATGGATGACGGTGTGGCTCTGAACCAGAAAACTAAAATATGCCAAAAGAGAGTAAAAATTCATAGTCGGTTTTACGGCCCCACCACTGCCCGGCGGACGACATCCAGCATCTGCAGGGCGGTGAGACGCTGGATCGCCGCGGCTTCATCGGTGAGGTAGAGATCGCCCTGGTAGGCGGCGTCGGGCCGGGTGTAGAGTCCGCGATTGGGCAGGTTCTCCACCGCTGCCCAGAAATTCCAGAAAGGGAGCGAATATTCAACCGCCAGTTGGGCATACTGGGCATTCACGTGCTCGTCCGATTCACGGTTATCGGCCTTGCTCGCCAAAATGGGAACCACCCCGGCCTCGATGAGTTGGTCCAGGATGGTTCGCATGTACCCTTCGTTGCGGCTCTCATAATGGGTCCCCACGTGGAGGATGACGAAGGAGGGTTTGTGGGTGCGCAATTCGCACTTCAGAGGTGTCTCATAGGTTGTGCAGCTGTACCGGTTCCGGTGCCAAGCAGGCCAGAGCATTGCGCCGGTTGTCGTTCCGCCTCGCACAGTGGAACTCTTCCGGTTGAATGATCCGTTGAACCAGGCAACCGTCTCCATCAGGTCTCTCGGCAAGGCTGCCACGAGGGCCGTGTCGGTTTCATAGACGCCCATGAAGACCTTCGGCTCCGACTGGCAGTCGCCAAAGACTGAAAAAGCGTGCGGGTCATTCCCGAGCGACAGGCCGCGTTCGTAGATCAGGCGGGCGAATTCAGGAACGATGGGGATTACCGGCCAGGCCTGCCAGTTCGCCGGGTCAAGATACAGCCCGGCTGGCAGCGGTGTGACCGTCGGCGTGGAGGTGGGCGAGGGTGTGAGTGGTGCGCTGGTGGGAGAGACCTCAATGGGCGCCGGGATTGGGGTCTCGGTCGGGGAAGGGAGCGAGGTTTGCTGTTGGAACGCGGTACTTGTTGCAGCAGCAATGGTTGCGGGGGGGAGGACCTGCTGGCATCCATAAAGAAGAACAGCGAGGCTGAGCCCAAGGCAGGCTGGCGTTCGGCGCGGCATGCGGCAAGTATAGCAAAGATATCCCGGTTTATGAGATAATTGCCCTACCGAGGAACCATGCGCGCCCGCAGAGCCTTACTCTACATGCCCGGAGACAACCGGCACAAGATCGAAAAAGCCCTCACGCTCGGGGTGGATTGCATCTGCATGGACATGGAGGACGGCGTGGCGCCGGACCGCAAGACTGCTGCGCGGCGGGTCATTGCGGCTGCGCTGGGCGAACTGGCATTTGGCGGTTCCGAAAAAACTGCCCGCATCAACGCCATTGGCTCCGGGCTGGAGAGCGATGACATCGAGGCTGTCCTGCCTTCCCATCCCGACGCGATCGTCGTCCCAAAAGTTGAATCAAACGAACAGCTCCAATGGGCTGGCACCAGGATCGAGGCTGCGGAACTGGCCCACGGCTGGCCGGTCAATTCCATCCGCATCCTTGCCATCGTGGAGACAGCCCGGGGGATCTTGAACTTAAAGGAGATCGCATCCCACCCGCGCCTCGACGCGATCATCTTCGGGGGTGAGGATTTCGCTGTGAGTGTCGGTGCAGTGCGCACCTCCCAGGCAGTTGAATTGTTGTTCGCCCGCTCGGCTGCCGTGACCGTCGCCGCAGCGTTTGGTCTGCAGGCGATCGACATGGTGAGCATCGATTTTCATGATATGGAAGCGTTGCGCCGCGAATCCACTTTTGGAGCCGGACTGGGCTATTCCGGCAAACAGGTCATCCACCCTGCGCAGGTTGGACCGGTGCAGGAAGCGTTCACGCCAACGGATGAGGCGGTCAGCCAGGCCCGGCAGATGGTGGAGGCATTCGAAATCCACCTGAAGGAGGGCAGGGGTGCATTTTCGCTGGAAGGGAAAATGATCGACCTGCCGCTGGTCAAAGCCGCCCGGGGTGTGCTGGCTCGGGCAGTCGCGGCGGGTAAGATATAATTTCGACCATTCTTTATCGTTTCAAAAGGATATTGCTTGCTTTCCATCCTCTACGGGCTAACCTCCGCTCTCACCTGGGGGGCGGCAGATTACTGCGGCGGGTTGGCCAGCCGTAAAGCCAAACCCTACCAGGCGGTGCTACTCGGCGAAGCCGTTGGTCTGGCTGCCCTGCTGGTCATCGCGTTCCTTTCATCAGAAACGCCCCCTGGCTGGAGCGCCTGGTTGATGTGCGCCATCGCCGGGTCGATGGGCGTACTGGGGCTGCTTCTCTTCTTCCAATCCATGGCAGCAGGAAAAATGTCCATCGCTGCCCCGGTCTCCGCGCTGACAGCAGCCATCCTGCCGGTCATCGTCGGCTCGAGCCTGGAGGGTTTCCCCGGGATGTTCACCATGGCCGGGTTTGCCCTGGCGCTGGCAGCCATCTGGTTCATCTCGCAGCCGGATGGCAGCCCGAAGAGCCTGCGGCTGAGGCTGGCAGATCTAAAACTGCCGATCCTTGCAGGGATTGGTTTTGGGATCTATTACATCCTGTTCAATCGCGGCAGCCAGGATGGATTTTTCTGGCCTATGGTCTCCTCCCGCCTGGCAGGGGTGGTGACCATGGTGATTTACACGCTTGCAACGCGCCAGTCTTTCCTGCCGTCTGCGCCCGTCTGGCCGCTGATCATCCTGAATGGGATCCTGGATGTCACCGGCAATGGCTTCTACATCCTCGCCGGTCAGGCCGGGCGCATGGATGTGGCCGCCGTGCTGGCCTCGCTTTACCCCGCTTCCACTGTTTTACTGGCGGGGCTGTTCCTGCATGAACGCTTGAACCGCCTGCAATTGTTGGGGATCCTGGCAGCGCTGGTTGCCGTCATGCTGATGACGGTTTGATCAGAATCACTTCAACGAGGAGCGCTTGCATGACTGACATCCAGGTTCGCCCCGTCCGCACCGCCCGCGAGAAGCGCCTCTTTCTCACCTTCCCCTGGCGTATCTACAAGGATGACCCGCTCTGGGTTCCCCCTCTGCTCTCGGAGCGCGCCAAAATGATCGACCCGCAGCGCGGTTTGTTCTTCAAGGATGGCCATGCCGAATTGTTCATTGCCTGGCGGGACGGCAAGCCTGTGGGCACCATTGCCAGTTCGGAAGACACCACCGCCACCCGGGCAAGAGGCTTTGGCGAGTGCCTGGTCGGTTTCTTCGAATGCCTGGACGAGTATTCCGTGGCTGCTGCCCTCTTCGACCGGGCTGCAGACTGGGCACGCAGCCATCATCTCGACAGCCTGTTCGGCACTTTTAATTTAGACCGGGAGGAATCTCGCGGCATCCTGGTTGAAGGTCGCGACCGCCCGCCGGCCTCCTACTGCGGTCATAATCCGCCCTATTACCCGGCTTTCTTCGAACAATACGGCTTCGAAAAATACGGTGGTGACGGCCTGGCCTATTCCATCGATATCAACCTCAACACCCCCGAGATCCAGCACATGCTGCGCCTGGCAGAGAAGATCAGCCGGCGCA
>Ga0315273_10010173_pt1 | contig 11977 bp, 10 predicted proteins | sample YL17G02_0_MG_FD_205753 | JGI IMG/M metagenome (GOLD analysis project Ga0315273, IMG submission 205753) | Sediment microbial communities from Yellowstone Lake, YNP, Wyoming, USA - YL17G02_0 | ecosystem: Environmental > Aquatic > Freshwater > Lake > Sediment | place: USA: Wyoming | collected... | reverse complement strand
AGACAGTGCCGTTGCGCCCGCAACACCTGTGCCGTTGGCCGGGTGTCCCGGCGCTGGATGCCACACGGCTCTGGCGTCGCACGGGCTGCGATCGTGGAATGGGTCCTCACGGAGGATCCCGCCGACCCAATGACCGCCCCTCGCCCAGTGCCAAACCCGCGGCAGCCGCCGATCCCGCGGCAACCGCCGACCCCGCGCAACCCGCCGGATCCGCGCCAGCAGCCGGCGGGGCGGCAGAACGCACCGCTCCCTCAGCAGCCGTCGTACCAGCAGCCGTCGTACCACGAGCCGTCGTACCAGCAAGCGCCTCCTCCGCCCCTGCAGCCTCCTCCCCTGCAGCCGGGGCAGCAGCCTCCGCCACTGCAGCCTCCGCCACAACAGCCCCCGCCGCTGCAGCAGCCACCGCCGTCGAGTCAGCCCCCCGCTGAAGCCAGGCCACCAGAGCCACCTCTGTCGACACGGCAACGTCGCCTCCGGCGCTCGGAGGACGATCGCGTCATCGCCGGCGTCTGCAGCGGCATCGCTGCCTACCTCGGATCGGACGTCACCTGGGTGCGCATCGCCTGGGTCATCGTCACGCTGCTGACGTCGGCCCTGCCCATGGTCGTCATCTACATCCTCCTGGCCGCCGTCCTGCCCACGGCACCGAGCATGCCTGGAGCCAGTGACGAGGAGCGTCTCGAGACGCTCCACGAGCGACCGCCATCTGGGGACGGCGCGCGTCCCGACTGGCCGATCGCATTCGGCATCCTGCTGCTGGCCGTAGGCGGGATGCTGCTGATCGCTCAGTACGTACCGCTGAGCTGGGAGGTCCTCTGGCCGGTCTCGCTCATCGCGCTGGGGATCGCCGTCATCGTCATCGCCCTGCGACCACGGTTCGGCGGCCGTCACTGACGGCCCGCAGATCAGCTGGGTGAGAGGCCCAGCTCGGCGGCGAAGGCGTCGGCCATGACGCGAAAGCCCAGCACGTTGGGATGCCGGTCGGGGCCGAGCGGGGGCGGAACGCACTGCCACGTCCGCTCGCAGAGCAGGGCCAGGTTGCGGGGCACGGGGTCGTGCCCGGCCAGCGGCACGAGCGTCTCCCAGTCGTCGATGGCGAAGGCGGTCTCCACGTCGGCCACCGGGATTCCGGCATCCTCGTAAGCCCGCTCGATCGTCTCGTTGATGAGCTGCATGGCCACGACCGACTGGCGCGCCAGGGTGCGCTCATCCTCGTCACCAAGCCAGAAGGTCAGGAAGGGGTCGTAGACGTTCATGCCCACGATGGGCACGCCCGGGGCGGCCACCTGGAGATCGGCGAGGATGGCCGGGAGCCGCTCCTCGATGCGTTCGATGCCGGGGAAAAGGCAGGCCAGGGCATCGCTGCAGTCGAAGTCGTTGAAGCCGATGTCGATGGTGATGAAGGCCAGCTCGCCAGGGTGCGCATCGATGAACGCCAGCGCCTCGTCCAGCTGGCTGCCAGCCGCGTAGCGGCAGCGGTCGTGCGAGATCCGGATCGTCTCGGTGGACTCGCCGGGGCAGGCCAGGTTGAGCAGCTCCAGGTTGGGGTAGTGGGCCCGGGCCATCAGCCAGAGCTGGTCGGCGTAGCCCGACCGCGTCCGGTGGTCGTCCTCCGGGCGACCGATGGGCTGGTAGCCCGCGGCCAGGGAATCGCCCAGGGCCAGGTACCAGGTCGGGCCTCCGGGCACCTCGACCGCCGGATCGGCGGCACGGGCCGGGCCGCAGGTCAGCGCGACCAGGAGAACGATCGCGGCGGCCAGTCGCAGGCTGCACATGGGTCACCTCCAGGCTGCAGCATCGGTCCGGGCCATGGACGCCGGCAAGTGTCGGACGGCCCATGGCTTGGTCCCGTCACGAAGATGTGACGAACCATCGACAGACTGTGGCCCAAGCCGGGGCGCCCCCCTCGCCTCGGCCCACACGACCGCGCACCGATGCGTCCCGGCCCCTGATAGCCGGGACTGGAAAGGACCACCGCCCCATGCCTCGCACACTCCGCGTTCCACCCCTCGCCGCCATCGCGGCCGGGCTGGCAGCACTCCTCGTCATCGGCGCCACGGGAGGCACCTTCGCCACGGGCTCGCGCGCCGCAGACGAGCGACAGGCGCTTCTCGACAACGAGCTCAACACCATCGAGATCATCGACCGCTTCGGCGACAGCGTGGTAGCCGTGACCGTGGCCGTGCAGGGCCGTGTCATGTCGCCCTTCACGGAGCCGCCGGAGGACGGCGGCCTGCCGCCGGATCCGTTCGACGACGGACCCGTCCTGGAGTCATCGGGCAGCGGGTTCCTCATCGAGTTCCGCGGTCAGCCCTTCCTGGTCACCAACTTCCATGTCGTCGAGGGCGCGCTCGAGGCACGATCGGCCGAGCTGCTCGAAGGAGCAGAGGTCAGCGTCACCTTCCCATCCGATCCCGACAAGGACGTGCCCGTCGAGGTCATCGGCGTCAACCCGTCCTACGACCTGGCACTCATGCGCCTCGCCTTCGCAAGTCGGCTGCCGGAGGCTGAGCCGTTGGCCATCGCCGACTCGGACGACCTGCAGGTAGGCCAGAAGACGGTCGCCATCGGCAATCCCTTCGGCCTCGCCTCGACCGTGACGAGCGGCATCGTCTCGGCCGTAGGCCGGTTCGTGCCCACCATCGGCCAGCTGCCGGTGCCCATGATCCAGACCGATGCCGCCATCAACCCGGGCAACTCGGGCGGCCCCCTGCTCGACTCGCGTGGTCAGCTCATCGGCATCAACACGGCCATCATCAACCCGCAAGGCCGCTCCTTTGCCGGTCTCGGCTTCGCGGTCCCCAGCAACCTGCTGACCGAATCGCTGGCAGGGCTCGAGGTGGGCGGTGTGACGGATGTGAGCCTCACGCGGCCGCGCCTGGGCATCGCCGCCCAGGGCCTCGACCTCTACCCGGCCTCAGTGCGTGCTGAGCTGGACCTGCCGGACCAGGGCGTGGCCGTCATCGAGGTGCAGCCGGGCAGCGTGGCCGCCCGTTCCGGAGTCCTGGGCAGCACGGAGACGCTCACCCTCGAGGGCGGCCTGGAGGTGCCCGTCCCGCGCGACGTCATCGTGGCCATCGACGGCGATCCGGTCGACGAGGTCGAGGACGTCACGCTCCGCGTCACCTTTGGATCTGATCCCGGCGACGAGGTGGAGCTGACCATCGTCAGGGACGGCAAGCGCATCAGCGTGCCGGTGACCCTCGAGGTGTCGGCCGCCAACGGCTTCGACCAGCCGCAGGAGTGATGTCTTGAGCGATGGCGGGCTCAGCCCTCCGGCGCGGGTGACGCCGGCGGCGCGTCGCTGGCGGTGGGCGCAACCTGGCGGCGGAAGAAGAGCTGCCACTCCAGGTCGCCCGCGTCCTCCACGGAGAGTACGACAGGTGCCGTGGGCATCGTCACGTCGAAGGTCGTGAAGTCGACCGGCAGCGTGCCCACCACCACGACCACGTCCCCCACCCGCTGCCCGTTCAGCTCGATGTCCACGTCCTGGCTGATACCGCGGATGGTCAGCGTCCCCGGCACTGAGGCCGTGAAGGGCGCGCCGTCGACGGGGATGGCGTCGAGAGCGACCGGCTCGCGGGTCTCGAGAACGGCAGTCGGGAACGTGACCGTGTCGAGGGCCCGCTGGATGGCCGGGTCGCGGCGGGACTGGTCGCTCGTGATGGTCGTGAGGTCCACCTCGATGCGGGCCGACTGGATGGTCGCGCCGTCGGCTTCCAGGCTGCCGCTCACGACGGGTGTGCGACCCACGGCGTAGACATCGCCCAGGCCCTGCAAGACCTCGGCCACGCGGAAGCCCGCCCAGGAGCTGCTGTAGTCGGTGAAGTCGCCGATCTCGGTGTCGATGGTCCAGGTGCCGTCGATGCCGGCCTCAGCGGTAGGCGAGGATGCGGGCGATGGATCCTGCGCCTGGACGATGGCGCCACCGGCCAGGATGGCGGCCAGCGCCAGGCTGCCGACGAGCAACACGCGGAGGCGCCGAGGCTGGTCGAGGGAGCGGGGTCGCAGGTCGGTCACGGGGTCACCCTATCAGGCCGCCAGCTGCGCCGCTGGTCGCGCCATCTCCTCGTCCGTCATGTCCGACTGGACCGCACCGGTCATGATGGCCACGGCCTCCGACATCGAGTGCGACTTCGGCGTCACGACCGCGACACGCTTGCCGAGGCGGTGGATGTGGATGCGATCCGATACCTCGAAGACATGCGGCATGTTGTGGCTGATGAGGATCACCGGGATGCCCCGGTCGCGGACGTCCCGAATGAGCTGCAGCACCCTTCCGGACTCCTTCACACCCAGGGCGGCTGTGGGCTCATCCATGATGATCACCCGCTGCCCGAAGGCTGCGGCCCGGGCCACCGCCACACCCTGGCGTTGGCCGCCGGACAGCGTCTCCACAGCCTGGCTCATGTCCTGGATCGTGAGCAGACCCAGGTCGGACATCTCCTTGCGGGCGGCCTCGCGCATGCCGCCAAGGTCGAGCATGCGGAAGACGGAGCCCAGGATGCCCGGCTTGCGCCGCTCGCGACCAAGGAACAGGTTCGTGCCGATGTCCAGCGCCGGGCACACCGCTAGCGTCTGGTAGACCGTCTCGATGCCGGCGGCCATGGAGTCGCTTGGCGTACGAAGGTGGACCGCCTCTCCGTCGATCCGGATCTCGCCGCTATCAGGGATGACAGCCCCGCTGAAGCACTTGATGAGAGTCGACTTGCCGGCGCCGTTGTCGCCGATGACGCCCAGCACCTCACCGGGGTAGAGCTCCAGGTCGGCGTCGTCGAGCGCGACGACGCGTCCGTATGCCTTGCTCAGGCCGACGGCCTGGAGGACGGGGGTGGGGATCGCCTCGGTCATGTCGGCGGTCATGCACTCACCCTCCGGATCCACTGGTCGACCGTGACGGCGACGATGACGAGGACGCCGATGGTGAAGTCCTGCCACAGCGGGTCGAAGCCAGCCAGGCTCAAGCCGTTGCGAGCCATGCCCACGATGATGGCGCCGAGCAGGGTGCCCACGACGACACCGCGGCCACCGAACAGGCTGGTGCCGCCGATGACCACGGCGGTGATGGTGTCGAGGTTGTAGCCCAGGCCGGACTGCGGGCTGGCGGCACCGATGCGGCCCATGAGGAACCAGGCGCCGATGGCGTAGATGAAGCCTGCCACGGCATACACCGACACGAGCACCCGATCGATCTTGATGCCCGTGAGGCGGGAGGCTTCCGGATCGTCGCCCGTGGCGTAGATGTGGCGACCCCAAGCTGTGTAGCGCAGGATGTAGCTCATGATCACGTACATCGCGATCATGCCCAACGAGGCGAGCGGGATGGGCGTGTCGATGATCGGCACCAGAATGCTGCCCTGTTTGCCTGCCGTCGTGGTCAGGAGCGGGTCCATGTCCGAACCGCGGATCGTCGTCGATGCCGACACGTACAGGTTGAGCGCGAAGAAGACGCTGAGCGTGCCCAGCGTGACGATGAAGGGTGGCAAGCGGAGCCGTGTGATGAGCAAGCCGTTCAGGAGGCCGCAGGCGGTGCCGAAGCTGAAGCCGACCAGGAGGGCGGCGATACCGGGAACGCCGTAGTCAGCGGACAGCTTGGCCATGATCACCGAGACGAAGACGGTGATGGCGCCGACGGAGAGGTCGATGCCGGCGGTCAGGATGATGATGGTCTGCCCGATCGCCAGCGTGCCCACCACGGTGACCTGCTGGATGATCAAGCTCATGTTGAACGGTTGCAGGAACCGGTCCGACATAACGCTGAATGCGGCCAGCATGACCACGAGGAAGACGAGTGGCCCCAGCGCCGGGTAGCGGTGCAGGACCCGCTGGATGCGCTGGACTGCCGTCGGGTCCTGGCGGTCATGCTCGCTGATCTCGCCGACCACGGCTGCCGCCGACGCCTCGGCCGAGGCAGGCTCGCGACGATAGTCCTCTGGGTTACTCATGCGGGGACCACCTCCCGGTCCGTGCGCCACCGTGAGCGTCGATCGTACACAAGCGAACGGGGTGGCCGGGCGGCCACCCCGTTCGTGACTGCGCTAGGTTCTATTCCCCTCGGAAATTGCCCCAGCAGATGTCACGACCAGCAGTCGTGTCGAGGGAGTCGACACCGTCCTGTGGATCGTTGGTGATGAGCGTGGCACCGGTGTTGTAGATGTCCAGGCCCTCGGTGTAGTTCGGGCTGTCCTCCGGCGCCGGGATCGCGCCGGTCTGGGCGTGGCGAATGCCCCACTCGATGCCGAGTGACGCCATCAACGACGGGTACTGCTGCGACGTGGCGTCGATGATGCCGTCTTCGATGTCCTGCATGGCTTCGCAGCCGCCGTCGACCGACACGATCATCACGTCGTCAGTGGTCTTGCCGAACGTCTCGAGCGCCTGCACGGCCCCGCGAGCGGTGGGCTCGTTGATGGTGTAGAGGAGGTTGATGTCCGGGTTGGCCTGGAGCAGCCGCTCCATGGCGCCGACGCTGTCCTCCTGATTGCCGTGACCGGCCTCGGCGCCCACGATGCGCGGATCCGTCTCGTCACCGATGACGTTGACGTCACCGACGTCGATGCCGAGGCCCTGCAGGAAGCCCTGGTCGCGCTGTACGCCGACGACCGGCTCGCCCTCGGCACCCACGATGTCGATGAGGCCGATCTTGGCATCCTTGGCAGCGTCGCCGAGCTTGGCCTTGGCCCACTGGCCGATGAGCAGGCCCGCCTGGAAGTTGTCCGTCGCGAACGTGACGTCGACGGCATCCGGGGGATCGGTCTTGGTGTCAAGCGCGATGACCATCGCGCCGGCTTCACGTGCCGCTTCGATGGCCGGCGTCACACCCGCGTTGGCCGGTGCGATGAGGATCGTGGTGGCACCACGCGAGAGCGCGTTCTCGATGCACGTGGTCTGTCCCTCGGGGTCGGGGTCCTGGACACCCCAGCAGGCGTGGAAGTCAGAGACTCCAAGCTCCGCGGCCCGGGCCTCCGCGCCCTGGATCATCCAGACCCAGAAGGGGTTGATGTTCTCCTTGACGATGAGCTCGATGGAAACGCCCTCGCCGTTGAGCTCCTCGTCCTGGGCCACGACAGCGGCAGAGCCGAGCGTCCCAGCGGTCAGCGCCACGGTCGCGGCGATCACAGTCAGCCGCATGGCGCGGCTTCGGATAGTGGTCATCGATCTAGCGAGCCTCCTCATCCTTCCCTGCACTGCCTTGCTGGCAGCGCCTCACGCTGTCGGTGACAACGTTGTCGTGCACCCTAGACCGACGGGCATGGCGATGTCAAGGATTGTGATGAGCGCGATCATGGCCTATGGTTCAAGCGATGACTCGCGAACACCTGACAACGTTGTCAGGGCCAGCGCCGGGGGGATGGGGACGAGCGGGCAGTCGCGCCACCCTGCGTGATGTCGCGGCACTCGCGGGGGTCAGCATCAAGACGGTCTCCCGCGTCGTCAATGGCGAGATCGGGGTATCGGAAGAACTGACCGAGCGGGTCGAGCGTGCCGCGCGGCAGCTGGACTACCGGCCCAACCTGACCGCCTCGAGCCTGCGACGAGGAGGACGCGGCCCGGGGATGCTCGGCCTCATGCTCGAGGACGTGGCCAATCCGTTCTTCGGCGCGGTGCATCGCGCCGTCGACGATGCCGCGTCCGAACGCGGGCTCGCGGTCATGGCCACCAGCCTCAACGAGGACCCGGTCAAGGAGCGTGAGGTCGCCCGTGCCCTGATCGCGCGGGGCGTCGACGGACTCGTCATGGTGCCGGCCGGCTTCGATCATTCGTACCTGCGCAACGAGATCCAGGCAGGCCTCGCGATGGTCTTCGTCGACCGCCCACCGCGTTTCCTCGATGCGGACACCGTCCTTGCCACGAACCGGTCGGGAGCGCGCGAGGCTGTCGAGCATCTCGTCGCCGCGGGGCATCGTCGCATCGCGTTCCTCGGCGACCTGGCCGATATCGCTACCGCCGGCGACCGCATGGAGGGCTACGCCGACGCTCTGCGCTCGGCCGGGATCGGCATCGAGGAGCGCCTCGTCCTCCGCGATCTGGACTCGCGCGCGACCGCACAGAAGGCGGCCGAGGGATTGCTTCAGCTGCCGGCCGACCAGGCCCCCACGGCCCTCTTCGCGAGCCAGAACCTCGTCACCATCGGGGCCGCCCGCGCACTTCATCGTCACGACCTGCAGCACCTCATCGCCCTCGTCGGGTTCGACGACCTCGATCTCGCCGACATGCTCGATCCGGGTGTCACTGTCGTGGCCCAGGACCCCTACGCCATGGGCCGTGTGGCCGCAGAGCTGCTCTTCGCCCGCCTTGACGGCTACGCCGGGCCTAGCCAGCACCGCACGATCGCGACGCGGCTGATCATCCGGGGCTCCGGTGAGATCCCGCCGGGAGAGCGCCGGGTGCGACCGCTAGACTGACGTGGTGTCCGTGCCTGAGTTCGACCGCGCCGGCTTCGCCGCGCACGTGCATCGGTACTGCGAGGACATCCCCGCCGGCGAGCGGCGGATCGTCGCCATCGCCGGGCCCCCGGCATCCGGCAAGTCCACCCTGGCGGCCGAGCTCCACGAGCGGCTCAACGATGCGTTCGCAGGTTCCTGTGCGCTCCTGCCCATGGACGGCTTCCACTACGACGATGAGGTGCTGGCGGCCCGCGGCTGGCTGACACGCAAGGGTGCGCCACACACGTTTGACGTCGGTGGCTACGCAGCCGCGCTCCGCCGTCTGCGCGACAACGAGGAGGAGACCATCGCGGTTCCTCGCTTCGACCGCTCCATCGAGATCGCGCGGGCCGCTGCCATCCTTGTCGAGCGCGACGTCCGCCTCATCGTCACCGAGGGCAACTACCTGCTCCTGGGAGACGATCCGTGGCCGGGCCTCCGCAGGTTCTTCGACCGTACGGCGCTGATCGTCACCGGCCTGGGAACGCTCGAGGCGCGCAACCGGCAGCGCTGGGTGGACATGGACAGGGACGAGGCCTTCATCACGGCCAAGCTGGAGCTGAACGACATGCCCAACGTGCGGCTGGTGATGGAGCGCAGCGTCGACCCGGACTGGGTCATCCACACCTGAGCCCCAGACCCGGGACATTCATCCGATGACGGTCACGCCCTCCGACCGTCCTGCTGACCGCGAACAGCTCCGGAGTACTGGGCCGACCTAGGCCGCCGCACCCATGGCAGTGTCGGCTACGCCATCGTCACACGATCGCGGCCTGACTCCTTGGATGCGTAGAGCGCCGCGTCCGCCACCTCGACGAGCTCGAGAGCCGAGCTCACATCGTGCTCCGGATAGGTCGACGCGCCGACGCTGGCCGTGACGCTGATGCGCCGCTCGCCATCCATCACCTCGGTGGCCGCCACCGCACGCCGGACGCGCTCGGCAAGCTCCCGAACATCCTCGATGCCGGCGCCCGGGACGACCACCAGGAACTCCTCGCCGCCGTAGCGGATGAGCACGTCGCCTTCGCGCGTGACGCGCCGGATGGCTGCGGCCGCGGCTCGCAGGACGCGATCTCCGACGAGGTGGCCATAGGTGTCGTTGACGGCCTTGAAGTGGTCGAGATCGACCATGAGGACGCCCAGTGGCCCCGACACGCGCATGGAGCGACCGAACTCCTCCTGCAGCCGGACCAGGCCGAAGCGACGGTTGTAGGCATCCGTCAGCGGGTCGAGGGCGGCCAGTCGCTCGAGGCGATCATGCGAGAGCGCATTGCTGAGGGCCAGGCCGAGGTCGGTCTGGAAGTGGCGAACAAGCAGCGCGACCGACGGCGAGAAGGGTTCGACGGACGCCAGCACCATGGCACCCAGCGGGACGCCCTTGAACATCAGCGGCGCGATCACCACCTGCCGTGCCATCTGCTTGACAAGGACGCTGTCGATGACGAGCTCCGTGTCGACGTCCAGGATCTTGATCTGGCCTGATCTCAGGACCTCAGCCACGAGAGAGTTGCTGGACACCTGCTCGGGGTCGCTGATGCCGAGGCTGGACAGCGGCTCCATGCTTCCCGCGCGCTCCACCAGCAGCAGGCCAGCCGAGGCACCCGTATCGGACACGGCGGCAGCGAGGGCGTCTCGCCCCAATTCGTCAAGATCGAGGTGGCTGGCGACGATCTGTGCGAAGCCACGGGTGGCGGTCTCGATGTGGTGCGAGCGAGCCAGCGTCGTGATGAGCGAGTTGAAGGCAGCCGCACTCGTGCCCACCTCGTCCCGGGAGTCCACGGGCAGCGCGCAGGCCAGGGGGTTGCAGCCGCTCCAGTCGCCGGACGTGTGGGCCTCCACGAGCTGCGCCTGGACTCGGTTCATCCTGTCGGCGAGTTGCCTCAGGCGGCGCCCCACGACCATCCGCGCCAGGGCGTAGTTCACCGCGCCCACGATCAGGCCTGCCGACAGCGTCGCCAGGTAGAAGACCGGGTCGAGGACCTGGGCGGCGGGGAGTCCCAGGAGCAGGCAGAAGGGCGGGAAGATGAGGCCGATGAGCACACCGAAACCAGTCATCCAGATAGCCAGATCAGTGAAGACCTTGTCAGTCAGTCTGGGCAACGTCGAGCTCCGCTGGCGACCATCGAGGCACCGCGGCGCGGCGCCCTTGACCACCCTGCGCCTCACCTATCTGTCGGCGACACCGTCTGATGGTCCCCGGGGCCGGGTCACCATCGGGCGACCGCGACCCCCTGGGTCGGCGGGACTGCAGGTTCGACCGTCGTGAGCGGCACCTCCAGCGGAGGACTGCCCTGCCGGTAGGCGCGCCCGCCATCCGGATCGCGGGCGTCGAACAGCAGCACCCAGGGCTGCGCGGGCTCGGGCGCCGCGACCTGGACGTCGAGGCGGACCCGGCGTCCGGGCGCCACGAAGGGGATCCGTCGCCCGCCCACCTTCTGGGCGCCGCCGGGACGGCCGATGGAGCCGGACGTCGCCGGCAGTGCACTGACCGCAAGGTGCCAGCCGCGCATGGGCTCGGTCCCCTGGTTGCGGACCTCGACCTCGAAGGTCGCGGTCTCGCCGGCCGCAACTTCGGAGGGAGCGCTGATCGACGCGTATCCGACATGGCTCTCTCGTCCGGCCAGGTACTCCGCGATGGCGTGGTAGTAGGCGACGGCCATGGCCTGGCGAACGCGGGGTTGCTTGAGCAGGCGGAGCTCGCGTGGGTTGGAGAGGAAGAGGCCCTCGCTGAGCACGCCCGGCATCTGGGTCGGGCGGAGCAGACGCGGCGGATCGTAGTCGCGCAGCACGTAGTAGGGATAGGTGAGCGCCTTGCGCTCGTATGGCTGCCATGCGTCTGTGGCCACGCCGCGAAGGGCTGTCAGCACCTCTGCCTGGACGATGCGGGCCAGGCGAGAGGACCGCTCACTGAACGTGCGCTCATCGGAGTAGAGGGTTGCGGGGCCACCGACCAGCTGGTTCACGGCCGTGTTGTTGTGGATGGCGATGAAGAGGTCGGCGCGAGCACGGTTTGCGACATCCGGGCGTGCCGCCAGCTCATCGGTCTCGTCGATGAGGCCGTCTGCGGTGAGATCAAGTGGCGGCTCGTTGACGTTGCTGTCGCTGGTGCGGGTGACGACCGCGGTGACCCCCGCGCCTTCGAGCATGCGCGCGAGGCGGAGACCGATGTCCAGGTTGAGGTCGGCCTCACGGGTGCCGTCAGGGCCCACCGCGCCGTCGAGCGAGCCGCCGTGTCCGGGATCGATGGCGATCGTGATGAAGCCCGGGCGGGGCGGGTAGACGCGGCGATCAGCGACCGTGACCCAGGCCTCAGCCACCTGGCCTTCAGACTCGGGGGCGGGAGGATCAGCCTGCGCAGCGGGCCGGACGCCCTGTGCCGGGGGGACGGCGACGCTGCTGGCAACGATGCGGTAGGGCCCCTCGGGCACGACCTGACCATCCTCGTCGCGACCGTCCCAGGAGCGGGCCAGCGTGCCGGCTGCACGGCGCCCCCTGAAGAGCTCGCGCACCGTGCGCCCATCGGCGTCCGCGACCCGCAGGCGCAGCTCCGC
>Ga0315273_10010172_pt1 | contig 11978 bp, 5 predicted proteins | sample YL17G02_0_MG_FD_205753 | JGI IMG/M metagenome (GOLD analysis project Ga0315273, IMG submission 205753) | Sediment microbial communities from Yellowstone Lake, YNP, Wyoming, USA - YL17G02_0 | ecosystem: Environmental > Aquatic > Freshwater > Lake > Sediment | place: USA: Wyoming | collected... | reverse complement strand
GAACCACGACGGCCGCCGCTCCGAGCACCAGGCCGATCTGGCGGACCATGCGTCTACCTCCTTTGCTTCTGGCCGCCGCGGACCAGCAGGTCGACGGCGACCACGACCAGGATGATGATCCCGCGAACGACGTTGCGGTATTCCTCGTTCACTCCGTAGTGGCCGAGAAGGCTTTCGATGACGGAGAGGAGCAAAAGGCCGTTCAGCGTGCAGAAGAGGCTGCCCCGGCCGCCTCCGAGCGGGGTGCCGCCGACGATCACGCTGGCGATGGCCATCATATCCAGGCCCTGATAGCTGTTGGCCTGGGCCGTGCCGGTGATCGCGCAGTAGATGGCCGCCGCGACGGCGCACGAGAGGCCGGAGAGGACGTACGTCGCGGCCTTCACTCGCGGCGTGTTGATCCCGGCCAGCCAGGACGCGTTCTCGTTTCCGCCCACGGCATAGACGTAGTGGCCGAAGCGCGTGTAGCGCAGCAGGTAGACGCAGACGGCGAAGACCGCCACGAAGATCAGGATCGGGACCATGATCCCCTGTCCCTGGCCGCCGAAGGAGCCCACCTGGCCCCAATAGAGGGTGGAGTAGGTTTCCTTGAGGCGGAGCGGGACCTGCACCGACTGGCCGCCGCGCGTGATGATCAGCGCGAGGCCGCGGAAGACGAGCGCCGTGCTCAGCGTGACCACGAACGGGTTCACGCCCACATAGGAGACCATGACGCCGTTTGTCGCGCCGAGCAAGCACCCCGCGACGGCGGCTCCCAGCAGCGCGAGGGGGATGGCCACCCACGGGCTGAGCGCACCCATCACCTGGAGCAGCAGCACGGTCAGCACGCAGCACACGGCCGTGATCGAAGGCACCGACAGGTCGAACCCGCCGGCGATCATCACGAACGTCATTCCGCAGGCGATGATCCCGAGGCAGGAGGCGTTGGTGAGGAGACTCACCACCAGGTTGCGCCAGGTGAGGAACGTGTCGGTCGTGACTGCCCCGAGCACGCAGAGGGCGAGGGTCAAGATGAGAACGGAGGCCGTCCGCACGACGCGGAAAGACCGCTCGGTCTTCGTCTGGGGTTGGGGGCTGGTGGGCTCACTCATGCCGTGTCTTTCCTCACGCATTCCGCGAACAGCGCGTCGACGTCCATCCCGGGGCCGGGCAGTTCCCGGATCAAGCGGCCGTCCTGGATGACCAGGATGCGGTCGGCCAGCTCGACGATCTCGATGAACTCCGAGGAGATGAGAATGATGCCCTTGCCTTCGGCGGCGAGGTCCACCATCAGGCGATAGATTTGCGCCTTGGTGCCGACGTCGATGCCCTGGGTCGGCTCGTCGAAGATCAGCACCTTCGGGTTCGGCGAGAGGCAGCGGGCGATGACCACCTTCTGCTGGTTTCCGCCGCTGAGGAGTTGAATCTCCTTGTCGGGGTCGGGGGGCAAGACGTTGAGCCGCTGGATGCCGTCTCGCGCGAAGCGGTTCAGCCGGCGCGGAGCGAGAAACGCGAACGCCCCGGAGAGCCGGTCCAGCACGCTAATCCCGAGGTTCACGGCCACCGAGAGGCCGCGGATGGCGCCGTCGTTCTTCCGATCCTCCTGGATCATCCCGATCCCGCTGGCCATGCAGCGTTGCGGCGAGCGGCGGGATAGCTCGACGCCTTCCAGCTCGACGCGGCCCGCGGCCTTGTCGGCGCCGAAGATGGCTCGGGCGATCTCGGTGCGCCCCGAGCCGACCAGTCCCGCGATCCCGAGGATCTCGCCCTCGCGAAGCTCGAACGAGATGTCCTCGAAGACCCCCGGCCGCGTCAGGCCCTCGACCCTGAGTAGGGGCGGCCCCCCCGAAGGTTTCGCACTGCTCCTTCCCGAAGGTTCCACACCGCCCCCTCCCGAAGGTTTCACACCGCCCCCTCCCGAAGGTTTCACACCTTCGGGAGGGTATTCCGCGGTGTCTGCCGGACTCGGAGTCTCCGGCATACCCTCCCGAAGGTGTGAAACCTTCGGGAGGGAATCAGGGGCGCCCCTACGAGCAGGGAACATCTCCGTTAGCTTCCGCCCCAGCATCATCCGGCTGAGGTCGGAAACCTTGCAGTCGGCGATGCCGCGCGTGCCGACGACCTTGCCGTCGCGGAGCACCGTCACGCGGTCCGCGATATCCGGCAGTTCGGCGAGCCGGTGCGAAATGTAGACGATCCCTAGCCCCTTCGACTTGAGGTCGCGGATCACCTGGAAGAGTCTCTGAACATCCTCGCGTCCGAGCGCGGCGGTCGGCTCGTCGAAGACCAGAACGCGGCCATTCTTCGTGCCACGGCTGGCTTGTCCAGCCGTGTTCTCCTGGCGGGAGTCACCCCCCCGAGTGAACGGCACGGTCGGACAAGCCGACCGTGGCACCTCCGGATTGGGGATCGAAGACAATGCGCGAGCGATCTCGACGAGGCACTGCCTCGCGTGGCTTAGCCGGCCGACCTGCTCGTCCAGAGGTAGATCGAACCCCAGGACGGACAGAGTCGTGCCGGCCTCGATGCGCATCAGGCGGCGGTCCAGCGTGCCGGGCAGGCCACCTGCCGGCTCGTGTCCCAGCAGGATGTTCTCGGCCACGGTGAGGTCCGGCAGGACGCTGAGTTCCTGGTAGATCACGCCGATGCCGAGGGCGAGCGCCTGGCGTGGGCTGGCGAGGCGCACGTCCTGGCCGAAGAGCGCGATCCGCCCCTGGTAGTCGGGGAAACGGCCCGCCAGGACGTTCATCAGGGTCGATTTCCCCGCGCCGTTCTCGCCGATGAGGGCGTGGACCTCGCCCGCGCGCAGGTCGAAATCGACATGGTCGAGCGCCCGGACTCCTTGGAAGTCCTTGACGATGCCTGCCATTCGAAGGATAGGGGTGTCATCCGGCATTGGGTGGCGCCTCAAAAATCGCCAATATCGAACATCGAATATCGAACACCGAAGTGGAATGCAGGACGGAGCCGAATCTCTTCCTCTGTCCTTCGACATTCGACATTCGGTGTTCGATGTTCGATATTGCTCGGTGGCTTACCCTGCCAGTCATTTGCCCGGCGCAAACAGTTGGAATTCCCAGATCGACGGCCCTTCGGTGGTCTTCAGGCTCAGGCGGACGAAGCGTGCTGTGACAGGCGGAAACGTCACCGCCAGGCGATCGCCGATTTTCGCGCCGCGGAAGAACGTCCGCCAGCCGTCGCCCTCCTTGCACTGAAGCTCGAACTCGGCGACGCGGCCGTACGGCTCGCTGAGGAGCGCGTGGTCGAAGGCCGTTGGCTTCTCGAGGTCCACTTCCAGCCAAGCGGCCTTGGTGCCCCAATCGCAGCCCCAGCGCGTCTCGAAATCGTCGTCGAACGCCTTGTCGGGGCTGAACTGCGGGTCGTTGCGGAAGACGTTGGAGGCGGTGGCCTTCTTGCCCGCCGCGACGGAGCCGGAGGCCAGCTTCCCAGGTCTGGCGTCGAAGGCCGTCCCGTCGAGTTCGAGGGCGACGATGGTGTCGAGCGCCTGACGCTCGGCCTTCGGCACGGTGACTTCGATGGCCTGGTCGGTCTGCTTCACGGTCGCCGAGCCGCCGGTCAGGACGCGGCTCGACAGGATCTTGCGCGGGAGCGGCGGGACGAGGACGGGGTCGCGGTCCCAATGAAGGATGTGAAGGTACGCGACCTTATCCTTGCAGGTGGCGGCGCCCCACGGCCCGGGACGGAATGGGCCGCCGCGCGTGGCGTAGATCGTCTCGCCGTACTGCTTGAGCCACGCGCCGATCTCCTTGAACCGCTCGACCTGGCGGGGCTCGATCCGGCCGTCAGGCATCGGATTGGTGTTGAGCGCGAGATTGCCGTCGCCGCCGGCACACCGAACGAGAATCTCGATGCACTCCTGGAGCGTCTTGATGCGGTCGTTCGGCTTCCACGCCCATTGGGTGCCGAGGGTGATGCAGCTTTCCCAGGGGCGATGAGCCTGGAAGCCGCCGATGACCTGTTCCGGCGTGTCGAAATCGGCGGCGAGGCCGCAGCGGTTGTTGATGATCGCGTGGGGCTGGAGTTGGCGGATGAGCTGGAAGAGGGGCTCCGCATCCCAGTCCTTCGCGGAGCCGCCGAGGCCGTCGAACCAGATGCCGTCGATCTTCCCGTAGTTCGTGCACAGCTCGCGGAGCTGGCCGTGGAGATACTCGATGTAGCGCGCGTGGTTGGCGGTTCGGTAGTCGGGGTGATGCCAGTCGGGCTGGGAGTAGTACCAGAAGAGGCGGATGCCCGCGTCGCGGCAGGCCTTCGCAATCTCGTCGGCGACGTCGCGGCGATAAGGGGAGAGGGGGCTGGTGATCTTGTAGTCCGAGAGCTTCGTGTCGAAGAGGCAGAAGCCGTCGTGGTGCTTGACCAGGAAGATGATGTAGCGCGCTCCCGCCGCCTTGGCGACCTCGACCCATTCCCGCGCGTTGAAGAGGGTCGGGTTGAACTCCTTGTAGAGGTTGTCGTAGACCTCGACGGGGATGGGGCCGCCCCCGCCCTGGCGCTGGTCGGGCCGCGCCTTGCCGCGTCCCCAGCCAATCTCGACCCCTTTCAGGCTGACCGGCCCCCAGCAGATGAACAGCCCGAGCCGTGCCTCCTGCCACCATTGCATGGCCTCGGGGCGCGCCTTCAGGAAGTCCTTCGGCGCCTCCGCCGCGATACAGGCGGCGATGGGGACCGCCAGGACTGCACAACCCAGCAGTGAGTTTCTGAGTGCGCGCATCACTCTCGCTCCGAGCAAACCTGAATGGCGAATATCGAACATCGAATATCGAATATCGAACGCCGAAGTGCAGAGGCGGCAGAAGAAGCGCCGTCTTCTCCTCCCTTCGACATTCGGTGTTCGGTGTTCGATATTCGATATTCGCTCTTCAGCGGGATGGTGATGCCGATGTCGCCGGAGCCCTGCGGCACGCAGCCGCACACAGCCACGCTTACCATCAGAAGGAGAGCTAGCCTCATCGAGGAATCCTTCCGCGCCGCGCTTCGATGTGTCCCGAGGGACCTGCGAGCATGGCCTCACCCAACTGCCGCGATTATCGCCGCCTGCTCCGCCGCTGTCAAGGAAGCCCGAGCGGTCAGGCGGCAGCCTGCTTGACAGCGGGCTCGCCGGAGCCTATTCTCCGTGTGGCTGTGGAGAGCCAGAAATGGACGGGATGGACCGAATGGACGGTGGAGTCCCTGTGACCGCGTCCATCACGTCCATTGCGTCCATTGCGTCCATTGCCTGTAGCGGAGAGACCTGGCGGGAGAAACTGGAGCGCGCAACGTGGGAATTGCTCGAAGCGTGTGCTTGGCGATCGGAACCTTGATCGCCTTGTCTTCGGTGGCCACAGCCGCCGAAACCGATTCGAAGCAGAGCCCATTCCAGCCGCGCGACGCCCGGGTGTGGGACAGCGGTGACCGCAAGTTCGTCTGGCGCGACGGCTGCGGCAACGACCTCGAGGACCACCGGCTCGGCGGCGGGTTCGAATGGGAAGGCGACAACCGGAACTATATCGCCCTCAGCGAGGCCAGTGTGCGCGGGCAGCGGCGCGGCGGCCTCGTCATGCTCGCCTTCCCCGACGGCAACGTGCTGAACGCGGCGTGGAAAGTGAATTACGCCAAGGGCGAGACCTTCCGCATCCAATATGCTCTCACCGACGGAGCGGCCGACAAGAGTTCCAACGGCCTGAAGTTCACCATGACCGCGACCGATCAGGCGGGCAAGCCCCATACCCTCATCGATCGGGTGCTGAAGCCAGGGGATCAACAGATCTACGACGAGTCGGTGCGCCTCGACTATCCGGTGAAGGAGATCACCTTCACCCACGATAACCTTGGCCAGGAGGCGTGGGACACCCTCTGGATCAACCCGCAGGGGTTGGTCGTCCCGAAGCCGCTCAGGCCGAGCCAACCGCAGGTGGCCAAGGTGGTCGTGCCGGCGGTCACCCCCGAGAGCCAGATCGCGTCGCTCCGTCAGGCCATCCAGGATCTGTGCGACACGTTCGGCGACCGCTATCCCCGCGGCAAGCAGTTCCTCGCCCGGCTCGACCGTCTTGTAACGGGAACCGCTCCCCCCGCCTTCGTCACCGAGATGGAGACACTGCGCCGCGAAGCCCTGGTCGCCAATCCGCTCGTCAGCGGCCAGCCCATCCTCTTCGAGGCGCGCGCCCAGCACGTCGCGATCTACCACGCCATCGACACGCTCTATCAGGTGGGCGAGGCGACGGAGGGGAAGTACCATCGCGGCGGCGCGCTCAAGACCCTCGACCTCGCGGCCGGCAAAGTCACGACACTCATTGACGCGCCCAAAGGCACAGTGCGAAGCCCCTGCGTGAGCTTCGACGGGAAGAAGCTCCTCTTTTCCATGCGGCGGGACGAGAAGGAGAACCTCCATCTCTTCGTGATGAACGCCGATGGCTCCGGCCTCAAGCAGCTCACCTTCGCGGCCGGCGTGAGCGATTTCGACCCGCTCTATCTGCCCGACGGCGGCATCGCCTTCTCGTCGACCCGCGACCTGAAGTTCAACATGTGCAGCCAGGACCTCGGCGCCAACCTCTTCCGCATGGAGCCCGACGGCGCCAACATTACCCAGATCACAGCGAACACGCTCTTCGACAACCAGGGCGCGCTCCTGCCCGACGGCCGCATCCTCTACAGCCGCTGGGAATACGTCGACCGCAACTTCGGCGACGCCCACGGCGTCTGGGCGGTCCGCCCCGACGGGACCAACCAGTCGCTCATCTGGGGCAACAACAAGGCTTCGCCCGCCGCGGTCTACTACGCCCAGGCCATCCCCGGTTCGCGCCAGTTGCTCGCCATCCTCAGCATGCACCATTACAACATGTGGGGCGCCCTGGCGATCATCGATCCCGGCATCGACACCGACGCGAAGCGCTGTATCGTCCGCACCTGGCCGCCCGAGGCGATCAACTGGATCCACGAGAGCGACCGCTTCGATTGCGATGGGCTCAACGCATTGCGGCCGAAATACGAGACGCCGTTCCCTCTCAGCGCGAAGCACTTCCTCTGCTCCCGAATGACAGGTAACGGCGACCAGATGGGGATTTACCTGGTGGATGTCTTCGGCAATGAGGTGCTCCTCCACGCGGAGGCCCCGAGCTGCTTTGCCCCGATGCCGCTCAGACCCCGGCCGATCCCGCCGGTCATCCCGGCTCGCCGGGACTATGAGAGCGGAGACGGGTTCCTCTTCGTGCTCAACGTCTACGAAGGCACGCACATGCGAGGCGTCCGGCCCGGTTCGGTCAGGAGCCTCCGGATCATCGAGTCCATCGTCAAACGCTCCTGGACGCCCGGGAAGTGGTACGGCCAAGGCTTCCAGGCGCCGGGCATGAACTGGCATGACTTCACGGCCAAGCAAATCCTCGGCACCGTGCCCGTCGAGGCCGACGGCAGCGCCTACTTCTCCGTGCCCGCCGGCAAGTTCCTCTGCTTCCAGTTGCTCGACGAGAACGACATGATGATCCAGTCCATGCGCAGCGGATGCGTCGTCCAGCCGGGCGAGTCGACGGGCTGCGTTGGCTGCCACGACAACCGCCTGGCGGCGCCCCCCGTTTCGAAGGGCTGGGCGGCGCCCATGGCTCTGCGCCGCGCGCCGAGCCAAGTCAACGGCTGGTATGGGCCGCCGCGTCCGTTCAGCTACCTCGCTGAGGTCCAGCCCGTCTTCGACAAGCATTGCGTCCGCTGCCACGACTTCGGGAAGGATGGCGCGAAGAAGCTCATTCTGGCGGGCGACAAGGACCCCTTCTTCAACGCCTCCTACACGCAGCTCTGGCGGAAGGGCTACGTCAAGGCCATCGGCGCCGGCCCGGCCAGCGTCCAGCAGGCCTACTCCTGGGGCTCCCACGCGAGCCGGCTCACGCAGGACGTCATGAAGCGGTACCGGGACGGGAGCCTGGACAAGGAGAGCTTCGACCGCGTGGTGACCTGGATCGACATCAACGCCCCGTACTATCCGAGCTACGACAGCGCCTACCCCAACAATCCCGGCGGCCGCTGCCCCATCGACGGCGGCAAGCTCTCGCGGCTGGCCACGCTCACGGGCGTGAAGCTGGACCGCGAGGACTCCTTCGACCGCAGCACGGGGCCGCACGTCAGCTTCGACCGCCCGGAGCTAAGCCCGTGTCTCGCGAAGCTCGACAAGACCAGCCCCCAGTACGCCGAGGCGCTCTCCATCATCCAGGCGGGCAAGGAGATGCTGGCGAAGCGCCCGCGCGCGGACATGCCCGGCTTCCAACCCTGCGAGCGCGACCGCCAGCGCGAGGCATTCGCCGTGCAGCGCATCCAGATCGAGCGCCGCGTCCGCGAGGCGATCCGGAAGGGCGAGCGCGCCTACGATGAAGGGGCTCCGCTGGCCGCCGGGAAGGACAAGCGATAGTCCGTGTCCGCGGTGGGAGGGCGAGGCTCCGGCCGAGCCGTCTGCAATCTGCTCGCCCCTACGCTCCGGCGTGGGGGCGGACCGGTCGGACGCTCCTGCGTCCTCCTTCTTAAGTGTATATCATGCGGCCATTTGAGGCACGGACATGAAACGCTCTAGGAACGCGTACAACGCGTCCCGGAGGCCGGGTATGACCTGGGGGTCGTCCGCGCACGTTTGTGATATAGTGCGGTTCTGTAAGTATATATATAAACCACACTTGAGACTTTGGGTATCCCCGCCGGAAACGAGGCGATCGACGCCTCTACGGGGCGTACAGCGATCCTCGCGTTGGATCCTATCACGGAGTGAGACCCGATGATCGAGCCGGTCTGGCAAGCTGTGAAGGTGGAGCTATCGGGCGAGAAGGCCAAGGAATTCACCGCACGCCTCTGGTCGCACGCGCGATGGAACACGTTCAGCGAGATGGACCGGACGGCGACCGAGATCGCTGCAATCATGCAGGAGATCGGGCTGGAAGGCGTGGAGATCATCCGCTATCCGGCCGATGGCGTGACCGCCTACGGCGGTTGGGTGATGCCGCAGGCCTGGGACGTCGAGGAGGCGACGCTCGAGGTGGCTGAACCTGAGGCGGCGTCCGTCCTGGCGAACTACCGCGAGTGCCCGATGTGCCTCATGATGTACTCCGCTCCGACGCCGCCCGAGGGCATTGTTGCCGAGGTCGTCGCCCTGGACAAGGCGGGCGTCGCGGCGTCCTACGAGGGCATCGACGTTCGCGGGAAGATCCTTCTCGTCGACAGCCCGTGGATTGACACGAGCCTGCTGGCCTTCGAGCGGGGGGCGGTCGGGCTGGTCTGCGACGCCATGAAACTCGCGGGAGGCCCGCAGGACAAGGGCGGCGGCCATTTCGACCATGCCTTCCAGTGGAACAACTATGCGATCCCGCCGTGGCGATGGGAGGGCGAAGCTCCGGCTGAGCCGTCCTCTCGGAAGAAGGGCTTCGGGTTCTCGATCTCCCCAGCCGACGGGCGCCGGCTGCGCGAGTCGCTCCGATCCGGGGCCACGGTCAGGCTCCGCGGCATCGTACGCTCGCGGCTCTACGACGGCACACTGCCGCTGGTGACGGGCCTCTTGCGCGGCGATACCTCCGACGAGATCGTGCTCACCGGCCACCTCTGTGAGCCGGGCGCGAACGACAACAGCTCCGGCTGCGCCCTGGGGCTGGAGGTCGTGCGGACCATCCGCGCTCTCCGAAGCCAGGGGAAGCTGCCTGGCCTGAAGCGCGGCCTTCGGCCCGTCTTCTCGTTCGAGGTCCGCGGCTACCAGGCGTTCCTCGCGAACTATCCCCACCTCCGGCGGTTCGTCGCCGGGATCAACATGGACATGGTGGGGAACGACCTGAGTGATGCGCGATCGGCCGCGAACCTGATCTTCAACTGGCCCAACCTGCCCGCCTACACGGATTTCCTCGCTCTCGAGCTGCTGCGGCGGCTCCAGCGGGAGGACCCGCTCTTCCGCTTCCGCGTCCACGAGGCGGGAGGGCTGGTGGACAACCTGTTTGGCGAGCCGTCGGTGGGGGCGCCGATGTGCGTCCTCGGCGCCTGGCCCGACTCCTATTACCATACGTCGCTGGACCGATTGGAGAACATCTCGCCCAAGGCGCTGGCGCTCTTCGGGCGAGTGGCGGCGACGTTCTGCACGTTCCTCGCCAACGCCGGCTTCGCGGAGGCGACCTGGCTCGCCCAACTCGTGGCGAGTCATGCGGAGGAACAGCTCCTGTGCCACGGTCGGCTTGCCCGATCCGCCGTACGGCGGACCGGACAAGCCAGCCGTGGCACGTCGGCCGATCAGGCAGCCGCCGAGGAGAAGATCGAGCGGCTGGTGCGGAAGGGCATCGATCGGCTGCAATCCTTGCGCCGGCTCGTGCGCGGGCGCGGCTTCATCCCGACGGCGGAAGGGCTGGACGCCAACAAGGACTGGCTCTGCTCCTGGTCGCACCTGTTCCAGGACGAAGAGCTGAATGCCCACCTGGAGAAACTTGGCGACAGGCTGCGCGATTCGGCTGCGCGGCTAAGCAAGGATCTGGGCAGCGACCGGCGCTACGCTCAGCGCCTCGTCGCCCCGAAGGGGCGTAGGATTGGGGAGGGCGAGGCTCCTTGGGAGGGCGAGGCTCCGGCCGAGCCTTCCCGGGTCTGTGCCACGGTCGACTTGTCCGACCGTGCGGGGCAGAGCACGGCTGGGCAAGCCAGCCGTGGCACGGTGGAGCCAGAGGAGGCGTGCGCCCGCCGGCTCGTGCCGGTCCGCACGTTCCGTGGCTCCCTCTGCTTCGAATCGCTCGACGAGGGTGCCCGAGAGGAACTGAGGCGGGAGACGGGGCTGACCGTCGGCTGGGGCGCGCCGCACTGGCTCCACCTCGCCCTGTTCCAGAGCAACGGCAAGCGAACCGCCTGGGACATCTGGCAGTGGCTGAACGGCGAGGGCGCGGGGGCCAGCCTCGACACGCTGAACCGCACGCTGGAGTTTCTGGCTCGCCACGGCTTCGTCCGGCTCCGGCCCGTCCTGGGCAAGGACGAATACCGCAAGGCGTTCGAGGCCGTCGGGCTGCCGCAGGGTGCCATCGTGATGGTCCACTCGTCCCTGAGCCAGTTCGGCTACGTGGTTCCTCCAGGGGAGGGCGAGGCCCCGGCCGAGCCGTCCCGGCTTTGTGCCACGGTCGGCTTGTCCGACCGTGCCGTCCCCGGGACCGGGAGCACGGCTGGACAAGCCAGCCGTGGCACGGGCCATCGCTCCCGCGTGGTCCCCTCCGGAGCGGACACGGTCATCGGCGCCCTGCTCGATGCCCTCGGCCCCGACGGGACGCTCTGCATGCCGACGCTCACCTTCTCGTGGGTCGGCCGCCCGCCCTACGACCCGCGAACCAGCCCATCCCGCGTCGGCGCGATCACAGAGGCATTTCGGCAGCGGCCCGGTGTGCTCCGCAGCGGCCATCCGACCCACTCGGTGACGGCGTTCGGGCCAAAGGCCCAGGAGATCGTCGCCCACCACCCGCCCGACCAGCCCGTCTTCGCGGCGGACAGCCCGTACGGCAAGCTCTACGACCTGGACGCCTGGGTCCTGATGCTCGCCAAGATCGCCGCCAATACCTGCCTGCACATGGCGGAGGAGCGGGCCGGCATCCCGCTCGTGGACATCGAGGTCCACGTGATGGAAGGCGGGCGGCGCCGCAAGCTGCGGGAGTCCCGCGCCCCCTGGCACGCGAATTTCGACGAGCACTGCAAGGTGCTCTTCGCACGCCAACTGATCCGCTCGGCTCCGCTCGGCGAGGGCACCATCTACCTCATGCGCGTCCGCGACGCGGTGGACACGGCGCTCGAGAACATCCGCCAGAACCCGCGCCTCGTGATGACCGAAGGCTGCCAGTGCGACTTCTGCCGGCGGTTCCGGGCACAGCTTGAGGCGGGTGGCGAGCCAAAGTCGACCGGCGGATGAGGGTGCCGCCCGCGGGTGCCAACCCTTCCCGCGCCCATCTTGACCATCCTGACCACCCTGACCATCCTGACCATCCTGCGCCCCCCATCTCGACCATCTAGACCATCTCGACCACCCTGCGTCC
>Ga0315273_10010171_pt1 | contig 11979 bp, 15 predicted proteins | sample YL17G02_0_MG_FD_205753 | JGI IMG/M metagenome (GOLD analysis project Ga0315273, IMG submission 205753) | Sediment microbial communities from Yellowstone Lake, YNP, Wyoming, USA - YL17G02_0 | ecosystem: Environmental > Aquatic > Freshwater > Lake > Sediment | place: USA: Wyoming | collected... | reverse complement strand
GCGCGTCTGCAAGCGCTGACGGGTCCGGCATTGTGACGATAAGCAATTCAGCTGCGGATATCATGGCACCGAGTACGTTCTTCCCCAGCCCGCCTGGCGCGTCGATTAGAAGTATGTCGGTGCTCTCGAGGAGACTTGTCACAACGGGCTTTAGCCGCTCGACGTCTATCCTTAAGAAAGTGTCCAGCGATAATCCGGACGGTATGAATTTGAGGCCTGCGGGGCCCTCATATATCGCATCCTCGATGTTGGCGTCGCCAGCGAGGACTTCGTGGAGTGTTGTCGGGGTGTCCTCCATGCCCAGCGTTATGCCGAGGTTGGCCATCGCCAGGTCAGCGTCGATGAGTGTGACCCTCTTGCCCAGCTGCGCCATAGCTATTGACACATTGGCGCAGACCGTGGTCTTGCCTACCCCTCCCTTGCCGGAGGCGATTGCAATGGTTCTGGCGGTCATCCTCAGTTGGTGTTCGGTTGATGCTGTTGAATAGTATTACTGCACTGTTATGTTTGAATCACTGGTTAAAAAAACGCTTTTGGGGGCAATGGACTCCTCTATCTCTCTCAGCATCATGCCCAAATCACTGCCCGTGACCTCCATCTGGGTGGAAAATGCGTATATTCGTCCACCTTTTTCGACTATGTGGTAGTTCAGCCCGCCCGAGTCCAACACCAGTGAATCCAAATTGCCGTAGCGGTTCTTGAGCTCGATGAAAAGCCGTATCTCTCTTGCATAATTCGCCGAGCCGAGGCGGACGACGTCGCCCTTTTCGTAGACCCATAGCGAGTCCAGATTGTAGAGCCGCTTCAGTGTGCTGGCATTGAGCGGCCGCGACATCGCATCCTCTTCGTACATGAACTGGGACTCTATAGTCTTCCTTATCCTGATCAGCCGCTCCCTCCTGCCGGGGTCCTGCTTAGCGCCCTTGAACAATCCCATTCTATCGGTTATTTAGTTAGTATTCTTATCTGCCCGATGCTTATCAGCTCTCAGCTATCCCTTCCAGGAGCTTGTCCAGCATCTTCTGGTCCGGGTGCGTGATATTGTATTTCTTCAGCACTTCCTCGCGGGAGACTGTGCCCTTCGCTATGGCTACAGGTGCCACCTTCACAGCCTTCTCCTCCAGCCTCTGCTCGCTGAAGGTGTCTGGCAGCATGCCCATCACCTCTGCATCGGTCGGCTTGTACTTCATGACGCATTCCCTGTTCCCCTCGCGGGTGGATATGAACTCCTCCGCAGTTATCTGCACCACATCAAAGCGGCCATCGCCCATGCAGGCGTTCATCACAAAGGAAAGCGCCTCGTCGCCGCGGAATACCTTCCCGTTGGCCACGTAATCGTATTCTGCGCCTATCACGTCGCCGCCGCTGAAGAGCAGCGTGCCCTCTTCAATGCCGTTGTTCGTCATTATGTCGAGCACTAAGTAGCCGGTGAGGCCGTGGTCGCGGAATGCCGCGAAGAGCTTGCGGAAGTCCACGTTCGTCATTTCCATGCCCTCCCTTATGGGCGTTCCTGTGGGCAGATCCATGCGTTATAACTCTATGAACTTGTCAACGCTGTTTATCAGGCTCTCGCTTATGTTTTGCCTGACACCGAAGGCGACAGTTTCTTTCCCATGTTTCTTGGCCTTCATTATCGGTGGTTGGTAGTCCCCATCGCGCGTCGCGATGCATATGATGTTGATGTTTGGGTTGTAGACCGCTTCCATCACCTCGGTGGCGAGCGCCACGTCGCAGTCGACTGGCGTGACGACCGGCTCCATGCCTTCAGAGGATACCGCTTCTATCAGCTTCTGCGGGGCGAACTGGTTGAGGAAGACTTTCGCTATCGATATCTTGCCCATCTTCTCTACCTGCTGCTTGAGCTTTGCCAGGTCGAAGTTGAATTCTTTGCGCAGCAGGTTCGGGCCATCGACGAACAGCGCTATGTTCTTCTCGTGCTTGCCCTTCAGCTTCGAGGTTACCTCGCTTATGTGCGGGACTTTGACCATCGTAGGGTGTTTTTATTGAAAGACCTTTTATACTACTTGTTATTTTTACGCTAAGAGGATTAAAACATACTTAAAAATGAGCATCAAGATTGTGGAAGTAAGAGAACTGAAAAAGGGCAACTATATCGTCATCGATGGTGAGCCATGCAAGATAATCGACTATTCGTCATCAAAGCCAGGCAAGCACGGCTCGGCCAAGGTCAGGATTGAAGGGTCCAGCATCTTTGACGGGAGAAAAAAGGCCGTATTGACGAGCGGCTCGGACAAGACTGAGGTCCCGATAATCACCCGCCAGTCCCATCAGGTGCTCTCGATAAACGGCAATATCGCACAACTGATGAACACTGAGACGTTTGAGAACATCGAGCTGCCCATACCGGAGGGAGTTACATTGCAAGAAGGCACCGAGATCATGGTTATGGACGCCATGAACCGCAAGAAGATAATGCCTGAGAAGGAGTAACCGCGTTTTATTGGTTTTTTGTCTTAATCGCTTAGTTTTAACTGTGAAAATCTCAGAGCCGAAAAAGGAGAAGGGCCTCAAATCTTACCACGACCTGCGTTGTAAGATGAAAAAAAGTAGAATGAGGAGGATAAGAATACTCGGGGCCGGCGTCTCTGGTCTAACGGCGGCGATAAACCTTGCAAAAGAGGGTTACGATGTCGAGGTCTACGAGCGTGGGAAGGAGGTTGGCACGAGATTCAGGGGAGACTTGCAGGGCCTAGATAATTGGTCTGATAAGAGGGACATCCCGGAGATGCTTAAAAGCTTTGGGCTGGATATGAACTTTGACTGCGACCCGTTTCGGAGAGTAGAAGCCACGAATACGAAGGTCTCCAAGGGTATAAGCAGGGAGCGACCTCTTTTCTACCTAGTCAAGAGAGGGCCGTTCAGGGGATCTTTGGACTACGGATTGAAGGAACAGGCCCTGAAGTCCGGTGTGAAGATATTCTTTGGCAGATCGATAGCGGAGGCGGACATCGTTGCCACAGGCACGATGCCCGAGTACGTTCCAGGAATAGTCAAGGGATGCGTATTCAAAACAAACCTTGAAGACCAGGCTGTCCTGGCGTTCAGCGACGACCTGGCATATAAAGGGTATAGTTATCTGCTTGTCACTCACGGTTATGGATGCCTGTGCACCGTCGTGCTGAACGATTTAACAAGGGCAGAGGAGTGTTTTAAGAGGGTGAAGGATTACTTTGAATCGCGGTTCGGCTTGGACCTTACAACTGCCAAGCCGGTCGGAGGTGTCGGCAGCTTCTCGCTGTCTCACTGCTTCAAGAAAGGCAAGACACTGTATGTGGGCGAAGCGGCCGGGCTGCAGGACGTCTTCATGGGCTTCGGCATGAAGATGGCGATGCGCTCAGGGTATCTGGCGGCAAGGAGCATAATTGAGGGTTTTGATTACGCGAAGGCAGCCAAGAAGTCTTTAGAGAAATACATGAAAGCCAGCATCGTCAACAGGTACATCTTTGAGAAGATATCTAGGAGGGGCAACTACTCTTTGTTTATGGCAAACACCTGGCTTTTCAAGAAACTATTGTACAGCTCATCGAATTATAGCGCCCTGCAGAGGTTAATATACCCATTGGCCCTTTCGTATATGAAAGCGGAGTACCCAAACCTTTGGCATTAGCCGAGGAACTGCATTATCCGAGCGGGCGGCACATTGCCGATAAACCTGCCGGCTTCCTTGCCGTCTTTGAATTTCACGACACATGGTATCGACATCACGCCGAAGTCGACGGCGAGCTCCTGGCTCTCGTCTATGTTGACCTTCCCCAACGGCACGCCCTTCTCGCCGCATGCGCTTTCCAAAGCCGGCGCAAGTATCCTGCACGGCCCGCACCACGGTGCCCAGAAGTCGACTACACATGTCTTGTTCTTCTTCAAAAACTCCTCGAATGTCGCTGTTGTCAAATCCATTTTAAACTGCATGATATGAAACAGCACTATCCACACTCCCCTCCCGTCGGACAACCATCACATACTCGCCAAGCGTTGGACTCTCAAGCCCAGATAAATCCTCTAGATACATCTCGCTGGTGTTCAGGGCATCGCCGGGTTGATACTCCTGTTTTATGACATTATAGTCTGAGAGTATCACAAACGGGAAGATGCATGGTGCACAGGCAGCTCCCGCGGGACATGGAGGGCAGTAATCGTAGTGGTAGACCACAAAACCCCTGACTGAATGAAGTTCAGAGTCTTTAGGCAGAGTGTTGTATTGACTCACAGTCAATACCTCACCAAGTTCCTCGCAGTCCTCTGGGCAGTTGATGCTAGTCTCTTCGCCCGATTCGCCATATTTGTCACAGACGCCGTTGCCACAGTCAGTGCAAACACCGCCGTCTACGACTGTGCTTATGGGCTCAAGCCCGCTGCAGCAAGGATTTAAGTCCTGCCCGCCGTCAGGCCGGGGCATCGTTGAGAAAGATTCGCCCTGCCCAACACAGTTCAAAGTATTGCAGTCTTCTGGGCAGTTGCACTTGTTCTCGCCCGGCCCGCAGATGCCGTTGCCGCATTGTATGCACGTTCCACCAGTAGTGTTTAGCAAGTCACACTTGCCATTAAAGGCGTAGGTGTAAAGGTCAGCCTCTGTCAAGCCTTCGCAACACTTGGCACCCCTGGGCGCATAAGTGGTGTTTTTGCCCTCAGCAATACAGCTGCTCGCAGGACAGTCCTCCGGGCAGCTCTCGCCTATAGCGCAAACATTATCACCACAAGCAGTAACAGGCGCAGTAGCCGGCTTAAGCAGAAGCATGCACACGGCAACACCCACAACTATCAGAACGCAGCACATCACAACCAGCTTTATAGTCTTCGGGTCCATTTGTTATTATCGTATCCCCGTGTCGTAGCTTATCGTCACGTTCGTAAAACCGGCTTGCACAGTAACGGTCTGTGACTCACCACGCGGCAGCATCGCCCCGCCCTCGGTCAGCGGCTCCAGGTCGTATGTGCCAGGAGATAGCAAGACCGTGAAGCGGCCGTCTTCGCCAGATGTGAACCTAGTGACCTCAGAGCCCGCGCTCTTCACGACCACTGTAGCCACGAATGGCCTCTCGCATGTTTCACCTTCCCGCTGCACGGGACAAGTCGGGCCCAGCATTATTATGCCTGTTATTCCGCTGCCAGAAGCGGCTGCCTTTTCAGCGCACTTGCTGTTTATGCAGGTGCATTCGACACCCTCCCTTGGCGGGGCTTCTCCCTGGTACAGGCCACATGCAACCATCTCTTGCATGCACTTGCCTAGGTAATATGAGTTATAACAGCCGCCTGCGAACCATGCATATGTGCAGTTGCTGTCTGATTCGCACACGCTCTTCTTAGTGCATGAGGGGAAGCTGCAATTGCTGCTAGGGCAGTCCTCTGGGCAGTTGCACTTTGACTCGACATCGTCGCACATCCCGTTCCCGCACGGCGCGCAGACAGTGGGCAACACTCGCTGGGCCATGCTCTCAACGCAGCGGCCGTCCTCAGTTATAGAAAACTGGTCCTTTTGCAGGACCCTTGTGAGCTCGGCACCGCAGGGATTGCTTAAATCGCAATAGGGGTTGTCCTTGCAAGTCTGCCCCCCATCAATGATTGTCACCCACTTGCTGTTGTTGCAGGCGTACTCGACCTTGCCGTTGATGCTTATCACTTCATCGCCGGTCTCGCACTCGATGGCAGCGCACTTCCCCATGTCCTGTTTGTAGAAGTCGCACACGCCGGAGGCGCACTCGCTGTGCGCGCTGCAGTCAGCGCCCTCAGCCTTGCCAGGTAGGGATGAGCTTGTCTGGGACTGGCTGGAGAACGCCATTATCATCACTACCACGACCGCTGCGATGACGACGCCTGCAAGAATGCACTGTTTGCACATTTTAGACTCTCAGTTTTATTCGATTAACGATAAATATGTGACATTATTCTAATTTATTAACGATAAATAGCAGGTAGTGCCTTGTGGGTGTTGCCTTGTTGCGAACAGAATGAATCTTTCCGAGCTTCTGAAACTGTGGAGAGTAGAGAAGGGCTCATCAGCCCTGCCGAAGATGCCGGCTGAGTTCTATACGGAAGCGCGCGCCCTTATGGAGAGCAAGAATTCCTATGAGTCCGAGAAGGCCAAAGGGATCTATACGGATATAGTACACATGCGCCAGCACAAGATGCTTATGGGTTGCCTGAGGCAGCTGCAGGGCGGTGAGAAGCTGGACAACCTGCTGGCTGCGGAGAAGGACGTGTATAACAGGATATACACGGACCTCCAGTCGCTTAAGGCCGGGAACGTCCAAGCGGTAGATGTGGCGACAGTGGCTGAACCCGCTGACTTGGGCCAAGAGACGCTGCATGGTGTGGGGAAAGAAGCCCCCAGCATGGGAGAACCAAGAGCCGAGCCCCCAAAGGGAAAACCGTCTAAGGCACCTGTAGAAGAGGAGTGGCTGGCTGAGAGCGTGGGTGTGGTCGAAGAGGGTGGAGAAGAGCCAAAAAAGAAGGCGCACGGGAAAGAAGAAGTTTTTAAAGGGAAAACTGAAAATAAAGCGCTCAAGCGGGTCAGGTTCCTGAAACCTATGCCTGCTTTCATCGGTCCAGACTTAGAAACATTGGGCCCGTTCGAGGAGGATGAAGTCTCGGACTTGGATGATGGGATCGTCGAGATTCTGCTGAAGAACGACGCCATCGAGCTCGTCCAGGAATGACTGGGCGCTTTCACGTGAAATCAGAATAAAGATGAAAATAATAGAAGAGGTCAATGCGTATTGCAGGCACTGCAAGAAGCACACCAAGCACAAGCTAAAGAAGGAGAAGAAGGGCAAGACGTCACCCATGTCCTGGGGCCAGCGCCAGTACGAGCGCGTGAAAGAGGGCCACGGAAGCAAGAGGCGCGGGGAGAAGGACGTCGTCAAGGTGAACAAGGGGGGCAACTTCCGCATGACCTGCACGGTCTGCAGCAAGTGCCACCTGCGACCCTATGCCAGAGGTAAAAAAGAGCCGGAAGTCGAGAAGCGCTAAAGCAGGGGGCAGCAACCGCGCCCTGCGGGCCTTTTTCACCATAATACCACTGCCGTTAGCATTGTCGCTGCTGCTTTTCCCGGACCTTGGCAGCTTCTCGCTCATCCCGATACTCGGCGTCTTTGCGTTCGGCCTGGACGTGGGGACTGTCATCAACATCTACTGGATACAGACGCTCGTCAGGGAGCGGGCATTTTACAAGGAGTTCTACGAGACACAGGTCATGAAGCCCCTCAATAACGACCCGAAGATGCTCAAGAGGCACGCGATGATACAGCTGCCGTTCTATGCCATGGGCATAATGATGCTCATAATAGTGGTCTTCGTCTTCGGCATCCTCAACCTCGACTTCAACTATGCCCTGCCGTTCATCCTCGGTGCGATGGAGGGCGTGCCTGTGAGCTACTACCTGCTCAGCAGGGGGCTGAAGCGCTAAGCTGACAGGCTTTTGCCCGCTGCCACGAAATCGCCGCTCGCTTTTTCTTGCGAAAACATCAATATAGCCGATGCCCGAAGTCGTTGGATTCGTCCACGGGGAAGTGAAGTCCACCTCGTTCGACATTATTGTAGAGAACAAGGAGTTAGCGGAGAGCGGGACTTATGTCAAGATACATCATGAGATGTACGGCTGGGTGTTGGGCCAGATATCCTTCGTCAGGAGATATTGGGACGACAAGAGGGGCATCGAGAGGATAATAGCCAGCGTGCGCGTGATAGGATTCAAGGATGCTGAGGGCTTAGTCCGCCTGCCCAAGACGCCCTTCAAGCCGGAAGAGAGGGTCTTCAAGGCCAACCAGACCCTAGTGAGGAGCATACTTGGTTTGGATTCTTCGGGCGCAGCCGGGCTCTACATCGGGACGCTGGAGGGGGAAGAAGATATAAAGGTTTATCTGGATGCGAACAAGCTCATACAGAAACACTTGAGCGTTTTGGCTAAAACCGGTGCCGGGAAGTCATACACAGTAGGCGTGCTGCTGGAGGAGCTGGCAGACAAGGAAGTGCCCTGCGTCGTCATCGACCCACATGGAGAGTACTACACGCTGAAGATAGCAAATGACAACCCTGGCGATTTCGACAAGTTCGCGCGCTTCCAAGTAGTTCCCAAAGCATTCCTGAACGTGACGGAGTTCACGCCGAACAAGTCAGTCAACCCGACTGCGGATGTAGAGTTCAAGCTGAGTGACAAGAACCTGGACGCGAGAGAGATACTAGACATACTCCCGACCAAAATGACCAGCGGCCAGGAGGCGCTGCTCTACCAGGTCATAAACGAGCTGAAGAGCGGCGATTACACATTAGAGTATATAATACAACAGCTCCAGCTGAGCGAGACCAACGCAAAGTGGGGCCTCATAGCCTCGATACAATCGCTACTGGATAACAACATCTTCTCGACAGAGGGGACGAAGCTGGAGGAGATAGTCAAGAAGGGGCAAACCAGCATCGTCAACCTCAAGGGGATAAAACCCGAGCTGCAGGAGTTGATAGTCTCCAAGCTGTCCAACGACTTGTTCGAGGCCAGGAAGCAGAACAAGATACCTGCATTCTTCTTCCTTGTAGAAGAGGCCCACCGCTTCTGCCCGGAGAGAGGTGTCGGGCAGGCGATGTCGCTCGGGATATTAAGGACCATAGCCGCAGAGGGCAGGAAGTTTGGCATGGGGCTTGGCATAGTGTCCCAGCGCCCGGCAAAGGTCGACAAGAACGTGCTGTCGCAGGCCAACACGCAGATAATACTCAAGGTCACGAACCCGAATGACATCACAGCCATCTCAAAGAGCCTAGAGAACTTCACGCCAGAGCTGGAAGAGGTCATGAAGAACCTGCCGCTGGGCACTGCGCTCATAACGAGCGAGAACCTAGAGAGGCCTGTGCTGACGAAGATACGCGTGAGAAGGTCGAAACACGGCGGTGCGGCTGTCGACTTAATCAAGACCAGAGAATCGTCCGGAGGAGCTCCAAGGCAGAGGATACCCATGCTGGGGACCAAGATAGACAGCAATTCGGGCGTCGTCGGCATGCTCAAAAAGCGGTTGGTCGGCACGGATACTGAGAGGCGCCAAGATACCGCCAGGGAAAAGGTCCATGAGATAGTCGAGCAGAAAGAGCAAGCTGCAGAGGAACAGAAGAAAGCGGACGAGTGGAAGGAGAATTTGACTCCTGACGAGATAGATTTTCTAGAAGAGCACAAGGTGCCCGGGTTAGGGAAGAGGATACGAGGGAAAATCTGGAACGGGTTCAAGGGGTTCTTTGTGGAAGACGAGTAGCAGTAAATGTAAGTTATTAATTTCTTTAACTAGATTCTTCATACTCTTTTCTAATAACTTCCTGCCGAGCCCTAAGCACATCTGCCCGCTTATGCAGTTCCTGAAGCGTGATGGGGGGTATCCTGGCTTCAGAGCCATGCTTCTCCATGAGCCCCATGTACTCGTTAGCCAAACGATGCGCCTCGCTGTCCAGCCCGAACGCGTCTAGTTGTATCTCCTTTCTAGTCCGCTTGTGGGCCTGGCCTGGCGGATGCTCCGAATGCTCTTGAATATGCTGCAGGTTGTTATGCTCTGCCGCGGCAGGCTCTGGCTTCTTCGGCTCCGGACGCTTCCAGAATGGGGGCATGTTTTGTTATCCCTGGAAAAGTTAAAAAAGGGTCAAATCGAAGTGAGCAGCTCCAGCAGTATCTTCGCGGCGGTGATTGAGGTTATATCGCCCTTGTCGTAGGGCGGGGAGACTTCGACTATGTCAAAGCCCACTACGTTCTTAATAGGTTTAAGGAGCTTGAGGACTTCTTGTATTATCAGCCCGCCCGGCGAGGGCGTCCCGACACCAGGGCAGTGGCCCGGCTCAAGGACGTCGATGTCGATGCTGATGTAAGTCGGTTTTTTCGGATCGAGTTTCTTAGGCAGCTTCTTTGCGAACTCTTTTTCCTCGTCGCTTCCGGCCCTCACACCAAACTGCACCACGGGGACGCCCAGCTCATGGACGCGGCGCATGACAGTCGCATGCGACCACTTCTCGCCGAGGTAGTCGTCCATCAGATCCGGGTGCGCGTCGAAGTGGGCGACCTGCAGATTTGGATACCTTTCCTTAAGCGCCTTGATGGCGGGATAAGAGACCGAGTGCTCGCCACCTAAAACGATTGGTATGAACTTTGAGTTTTCCTTAAGCGCCTGACTGAGCGTCTCTTCCACACGGCGGTTGGTCTCCTGCAAATTGCCGTGGACGACGCTGACATTCCCTAAATCATATATTTTTTTCTTGAAGTAGGATTCTGGCTTGTCCAGCTCGAGCAGCTCTTTCCTTATCGCCAGCGGGCCGAAGCGGCAGCCAGGGCGGTAGGAGCATGTGGAGTCAAAGGGGACCCCAAGTAGCCCGAACTCGGCGTCCTTAAACCCACAGTTGGAGTCTAGGATGAGGTTCTTGTCGGTGTAGAAGTCCATGTTAGTGTAAAAACGCAGCTTAGTTTGGCTTCTTTAATATATAAATCCTCCTCGTGAGCGAAGCGTGGACATAGTAGTCATATACCCCGACTTTCTCGAAGCCTGTTCTCTCAAACGGGAGGCCTTTAGTGCTTGGGGCTGCAGCCACCAGATAACCGCCCGGCTTAAGGGCCTTGAACGCCGACTTAAGGAAATCCGCGTACATCTTGAGGAGGTCGTTGGTAAAGACCTTGCTTGCGCGCGCGTAGGGTGGGTCGGTGGCTATCGCGTCTACGTTCTTCTCTGTTATCTTGGTCGCATCGCTCAGGTCTACATCCGCCGTCATCTTGTAGAACGCCATGTTCTTCCTGCACCCCCATACCATCTTCCTGTCAAGGTCGCGACCTATGGGCTTCAAACCCATCTCACTGGCCTCGACCAGTATCGAGCCCGCCCCGCAGAATGGGTCCAGGAGAGTATCGCCCTTCTTGGCCCTAGTGAGGTTGACAAAAAGGCGGGCCAGCTTAGGCGCGAGCGCAACTGGCCGGAAGAACGGCCTCTTGTTCTGGTCGCGCTTGCTGAAGTCGTCGGTTGCATATCTCTTGGTTGAGACTGCAATCTGGTCTTTGATCTTCAGCAGGTAAACTGTGACATCGGGTTTCATTAGGTTTACCGGGATATGCATGGCCTCGAATATCACCTCGCCGGATCTCCTTTCCTCAGCCGGGTTGTTTTCAAAGCCTATGCACCTTACACAGAAGGTTTGGGATTTTTTAAGCCCCATCGCCAATAATACGCTGTCAAGGTTTTTCCTATCGGTGATTTTTTCCACCGGATAGAACTCGTGGGTGAACGCGAGGCGTAAGAGTGTCTTGGTGTCTAGGTCGTTTGCGAGGACCAACAGTCCTTCTTCGGCCTCTATCAAGAGCTTTTTCCCACACGCTTCATAGAGCGAGCACATCTCCGCCTTCGGGAGCGACTCGTGTTCGCCTGAGATGCGAAAGACTATCATGCTATAATGGCTGGAGAGAGGAAAAAAACGGAATCTGAAGAGGCCAAAGAAAGCAGGGACGCGATAGGCGCGGCCAGTGCGGAGAAGAAGAGCCCTAAGGAGAAGGCTAAGAAAGACGCGCTGAAGATGAAGAGCTGGGACGATTTTAAAACTACGGAGGAGATCTACGTCCCGCACATACTCGCCAACCAGATAGTCGGGCAGGACGAGGCAGTCGAGATAATAAAGAAGGCCTCTGCCCAGAGGAGAAATGTCATACTCATCGGCGAGCCGGGTACCGGCAAGAGCCTGCTTGGGCAGGCCATGGCAGAGCTGCTGCCGATGAAAGAGCTGCAGGATGTGCTGGTCGTCCCGAACCCAGAGGATGAGAACAACCCGCGCATCAAGGTCGTCAAAGCCGGCGAGGGTGTGAAAGTTCTGAAAAAAGCGCGCATGATGGCCGCGGACGGCGGCTCCCGGTTTTTCTTGAGTTTCTTCTCGTTCATAATCTTGATGTACCCGTGGGTGCTCCTCTGGCTGACCGACATAGACAAGGTGATAATCGCGGCCCAGATGATAGTCAGCATAATG
>Ga0315273_10010167_pt1 | contig 11981 bp, 10 predicted proteins | sample YL17G02_0_MG_FD_205753 | JGI IMG/M metagenome (GOLD analysis project Ga0315273, IMG submission 205753) | Sediment microbial communities from Yellowstone Lake, YNP, Wyoming, USA - YL17G02_0 | ecosystem: Environmental > Aquatic > Freshwater > Lake > Sediment | place: USA: Wyoming | collected... | reverse complement strand
CAATTTAGGCGCGCGCGCCTGCCCCGATGAGAAGGGGACTGAAACACAGTGGTCGCGTTGACCGTGGGGACCAAAACGGAGGCGCGCGCGCCTGCCCCGATGAGAAGGGGACTGAAACAGCCACGGCGGCCTCGTATGTCGCCCGCGCCGAATCGGCGCGCGCGCCTGCCCCGATGAGAAGGGGACTGAAACGAAATGATCTCTTGCGTGTTGCTGAAAGCCTCAAGGCGCGCGCGCCTGCCCCGATGAGAAGGGGACTGAAACATCTGGAGGTTGGCGAAATAGCAGTTGCTCGCGCTGGCGCGCGCGCCTGCCCCGATGAGAAGGGGACTGAAACGACAGCAGGGCGTCGGCGTCGGTACCGGGCTGGGGGGCGCGCGCGCCTGCCCCGATGAGAAGGGGACTGAAACGACAAGGCCCTCGAAGTTGGATGCGGCACAGGCTAGGCGCGCGCGCCTGCCCCGATGAGAAGGGGACTGAAACAGCAAGTCTAGCTCGTGATTGTACTCACGTTTCAGGTGGCGCGCGCGCCTGCCCCGATGAGAAGGGGACTGAAACTCAAATCTCCCAACACCTGCGCGACGTGCCAGTATGGGCGCGCGCGCCTGCCCCGATGAGAAGGGGACTGAAACATGCTGAGTCGCATAGCTTCACGCTGCGCCAGCTTCGGCGCGCGCGCCTGCCCCGATGAGAAGGGGACTGAAACCGCAGAGTGGACCAAGGTCCGTCTTGGTCGGTGACCGGCGCGCGCGCCTGCCCCGATGAGAAGGGGACTGAAACCGTTGCCGCCGTCGCACAGCCATGATCTGTGGCTGGCGGCGCGCGCGCCTGCCCCGATGAGAAGGGGACTGAAACAATAAAACAGCAGCCCTTCCGGGGCGAGGATCGACAGGCGCGCGCGCCTGCCCCGATGAGAAGGGGACTGAAACCTCCAGTTCGGCCCTGATGCGCCCCTGATCGTCGGGGCGCGCGCGCCTGCCCCGATGAGAAGGGGACTGAAACAGCATCCCCAGGTCGCTACCGCCGGATGTCCATACCGGCGCGCGCGCCTGCCCCGATGAGAAGGGGACTGAAACCCGCCCACGCCGTCCACGCCGCCGCCACCGACGCGGCGCGCGCGCCTGCCCCGATGAGAAGGGGACTGAAACGCGCCAATCTCAGCCGCGAAAGCGAGCGCCATTGTGGCGCGCGCGCCTGCCCCGATGAGAAGGGGACTGAAACGCACAATTCCCCCTACAATCAATCCAAGAAGGAAGGGCGCGCGCGCCTGCCCCGATGAGAAGGGGACTGAAACATCAGAATTGACCTTGCACGCTTCCAGGGCGCGTTCGGCGCGCGCGCCTGCCCCGATGAGAAGGGGACTGAAACTCACTTAATGTTATACACATATAAGTGCATTATTATGGCGCGCGCGCCTGCCCCGATGAGAAGGGGACTGAAACTTCTGGATGGTCCGCTTCGTGAAGGTGAAAAACGCGGCGCATGCGCCTGCCCCGATGAGAAGGGGACTGAAACCCACTCGCGACCACGTCGGAGCCGGTGTTGGATGAGGCGGATGCGCCTGCCGCGATGAGAACGGGACTGAAACACATACGCGAGATTGCGCTCCGGGACCGGTTCCCAGTGGAGAGAGCCTGCGGGAGTGGCGCGGGCCGCGGTGGTTTGCGGACGAAGTGGCCGGGGTACTGCTGGAAGGCTGTGGTCAAGACCCGCTGGCGTTGATCCAGGGTGTGGGCGGCGAGGCCAAATTGGACCGTGTGCGGCGTGAGCAAGGGAGTGCCGCTGTGGGTGGTCGACGTTGTGTCAATAGAAGAGGCCCGACGCACCCTAAAGATTTCCGACATGGATATCCCGTTCGGTGGTAGAGTTCAGTTGCTGGTCCCAAAACATGCTTACCGCCCCGTGGGAAAGTCTGCTCCTGTCCTGGCTGCACGACCCGGTCGATAAGGCCGCCGACATCCGCGGCCACGAGGCGCGTGCTCGCCGATACGCTGCCATTGTCCTGGGACGCGAAGTCACCGAGGCCGAACTCAAGGGCGGCACGCCCGATCACATCGCTTCGGCCTACGAACGGCTGCCCATGCCGCGCGGTGACCGCGATGAAACCCGCGTGGGGCCAGAGAACGGAGAACTGACGGTTTTCCACCCGCTGAGCGCGGAAGCTACAAGAATCCCCGCGCTGGTCGATGAAGCCGGCACGGAAGTCTGGCTGCGGCGGATGGTTCCCGACGGCATGTCGTACCGGCAGCGTTTCCTGACACTCTGGCGGCATGCCCCCGGGCAATTCGGTCCCCGCCTCCCGGCTGAGACGCGCAATCCCGACCACACGCTGTGGCAGCATCTGGATTCGACTTCCGCTCTTGGCCTGTGCGGCGGTGGCCGGGTAGCTTTACTGAGCTTCAAGGTCTCGCCGGTTCAATCCTTCATCGAAGCGTCACGGTCCCTGCGCGACCTGCTGAGCGGCAGCTATCTGCTGTCCTGGATCTGCTTCGCCGCGATGCGGCCGATTCTTGAGTCGTGCGGCCCCACGGCGCTGGTCTACCCGGCCCTGCGCGGCACGCCACTCATGGATTGGTGGCTGAGGCACCAAGGCATCGAGGTTGATGTCAAAACAGACGAACTCGCGCGCGCTTCTCTTCCCAACCGTTTCCTCGCACTCGTGCCGCAACCCGCCGCGGCGGACCTGGCCAGGGACGTTCGCCACGCCGCACAAGCCGCATGGACCGCGGCCGGCGCCAAGGTCCGAGAGTCCTTGAAACTCAAGCACGATGCGGATTTCCCCGGGTGGGACCGCCTGTGGGACGACCAGATCCAGTCGTATTTCGACTTCCGCACTACCTGGCTCGCTCCCGCGGATGCCGATTTCACGGATCTGCTCGGTAGGGACGCGGTCGAGGGCACCAAGCGCGTGGCCGGACTTGCCGAGTCCGGCTACCGCATGGGTTCCACACCCGGCCAGTGGCAGCGCAGCGTAATGGTTTCCGCCGCGCTGATGGAGACCACTTCGCGCATACGCCACATCCCCCACTACGTGCCTTCCGGGGAGGTTCCCCAGAAGTGCACGTTGCTGGGAACCTACGAGCAGATGGGGCCCGCACGGCTTTCCGAATCGGGGAAGTTCTGGAAGCGGGAGGAGCCCGAGCGCGACGACCGGGACCGGCGGTGCGCCATCGCGCTGGTGAAGAAGCACGCCTTTACCGAGTACTTCGAGGGGCATTTGGATTTGAGGCATGTGCATTTCCCGTCTACAGAAGAGCTTGCCGGAAAGGGAAGGAAGTATTTCGCGGTACTGGCCATGGACGGCGACGACGTGGGCAAGTGGCTATCGGGCGAGAAGTCGCCCCGAGTACGGGACGTGCTGCACCCGAAGATCGTCCGCTACCAGGAGCAGCGCGGCCGCCAGGAAGCGCTGGAGGCACCGCGCCCAGTTTCGCCGTCGTTGCACGCGGCCATCAGTGAGGCGCTGACGCGCTTTGCGGTGTGCATCGCACCGGGAATCGTCGAGGAGCACGGGGGCAAGCTCATCTACTCCGGGGGCGACGACGTTCTTGCGGCACTGCCGGTGGATACGGTGCTGGGGTGCTCCTACAAGCTGAGGGAAGCCTTCCGTGGTCCCGAGGCGATGGGCTCAAGAGCGGGTATGTCAGCCGGCATCGCGGTGGGCCACGTAAAGGAAGACTTGCGCTACGTTCTCCAGTCGGCGCGCAATGCTGAGAAGCGATCAAAGGACCTGGGCAAGGACCGGCTGACCCTCGCCATACTGCGCCGGTCCGGCGAGCATGTCTCGGCGAGCTGCGCCTGGGATTACGTACCCACGCTGGCGGAGCAGGTAAGGTCGTTCGATACCAGTTCCGACCGATGGGCGTACCAACTTCGGCGCCAGTTGGAGGTGCTGAAGGGACTCCCCCTCGAGGCTTTTGCGGGCGAACTCAGGCGCTTGCTCCATCACTCGGAGAAGGCGGACCCGCGTTTTGCCGCGGACTTCGAGAAGTTTCTTGAGACGGGCGGCGGCGAAGACCTGCGCGAAGAGTTTGTCATCCTTTGTCAGTCGGCCAGTTTCCTCGCCAGGGGGCGCGACTAATCATGCCGATCATCGGGATTGTCCTGGAACCCCTCGACACCCTGTTTTTCCGAGGGGGGCGACCGTTTGGACTGGGCCTGTCGGGCGAAAGCGGCCTGCCTGCGCCACAGAACTTCACCGGAGCTCTACGCACATGGCTGCTCGAACGCGCCGGGGCCGACTTTCGCCGCATGCGCGGCCAGCCATCGCTCGCCGCTGCGTTCGCCGCCGCCGGAGTTCCGTGGCTGGCTGAGACGGGCTTTCACGGTCCCTGGCTGGCGGACATCTCAGATCCGGCATCGCCCAAACCGTTCGTGTGCGCTCCCGCCAACCTGGTGTTCACCAACGGCGAACCGGCCGCTCTTTGCCCGCTCTTCACTCGGTTGCCGGGCTGGGCGCCGCCGCCCGATGAGCCGCAAATACTGCCGCTCTGGCTTAAACGTCGCAGGCCTGACAAAGTCCGGCCTGCGTGGCTCACATTCGACGGATTGCGCGCCTATCTCGAAGGCCAGCCGGTGGCCAAAGGGCAGCTTCAGTCGAGCGATACGCTGTACCGACTCGAGAAACGAACCGGCATTCAGGTGGACGAGAAGATGCAGGCCGCTGAAGAAGGTCGCATCTACTCCACGCGAAGCCTGCGGCTCGAGTTGGAAGTGGCCTTCTACGGTGAGATCGATCTGCCCGAGGAACAAGCGAAGGTATTTGAAGGTGAGCAGGTCATGTCGTGGGGGGGGGAGCGCCATCACGTGATCGTACGCAAGGTGAACCGGGTCCGCTGGCCTCAGGCGCCGGACGGCCCGCGCAACTCGCTGTTGCTGATCTGTCCCGCGTTCTTCGCCGGCCGCTGGCGTCCGGACAACTTGCCGCATGGCGCGCTCCGGGCCGCCGCCGTCGATGGTCCATTCGCTATCTCCGGCTGGGACCTGGCCCTTGGCGGCCCCAAGCCGACACGCTTCGGGGTCGCCGCCGGCAGCGTCTATTTTCTGGAAGGCGGGCCAGCACCTGCGAGCCTGTGTGCGTCGCCTGACGATGCTTTGGCCGGCTACGGACATTTCTTGAAAGGAACCTGGAACTATGCCGAATAATGCGTTGTTCTATCTGCACGCGATTACTTCGCTCCACCCCGGTTCGGGGACCGCGCTGGGTGTGGTGGACATGCCCATCCAACGCGAGCGGCACACAGGCTGGCCAGTAATTCCCGGCTCCAGCATCAAGGGTGTGTTGCGCGACGCCTGCCGCCGGAAGAACGGTGACGATCCTTTGCTGGATGTCGCCTTCGGCAAGGGCGGCGAGAGCGACTCGTACTCGGGTGCGCTCTCGCTTACCGACGCCCGCATCCTGGCATTCCCCGTTCGCAGCATGAAGGGCGTCTTCGCCTGGGTCACCTGCCCGCAGGCGATGCGTCGCTACCGGCGTGACGCAGACATTGCGGGCAAAAAGATCGTTCTGCCGGAACTCAAGACTGGCGAAGGTAGGGCCCTGGCCGCGGAGGGCAGCCCCTTGCGCACCAGCCAGGGCAAGATCGTGCTGGAAGAGTTTGTCTTTGACTTCGTCCCGGTGGGCCTGGACTTCTTCCCGGTCTTGACCCCCGAGGATCGCTCCCGCGTGGCCGTGCTCGACGACAGCGACTTCAGCTATTTCGTGACCAACGCCACTGAAGTCACGGCGCGCATCCGGCTGAACCAGGAAACCAAGACCGTCGATAAGGGCGCTCTCTTCTACCAGGAGTTTCTTCCTGCCGAAACGCTCCTCTACTCCGTTGTGCTCGGCGCCGCCAGCCGCAAACCGGACGACGACGCTTCCGCTGAGGCGATGCTGGCCTACCTGTTCCAGCAGTTGCCCGAGTACCTTCAGATCGGCGGGGATGAGACTACCGGTAAAGGCATCTGCCGCGTTATCAAGGGAGGTGTCTGATGGCGCTTCAGACGCTGTCCCAGAGACGGGCCAAACACGCCTGGAAGATCGTCGAGGAACAGTCTCGCCCCGGTTTCGACGAGTTCGCCGACCAGGCGAAGAAGTTGCCCATGCGCATCCTCACCAGCGGTCTCGGCCAGAGCCTCGCTTTCCTGCGCGCCAAGAAGAAAGCCCCGGAATTGCTGAGGGCGCTCACCTCCTGGATGCAGGATTATCAAAAGGATGGGATCGAGGAACTTCTGGAGCGCGTGATCGAAGGGGATTCAGATTTTCAGCGCCTGGCCACCGCGGAGTGCCTCGCCTATCTGGCATGGCTGGTTCGTTTCGCCGACGCGCACCGAAAGGAGTAGCTGCCCGTGATCCCCGTCAACAAGCCGCTTCGGAACATCCTGCTAGGCAATGAGGCTATCGAGAACGCGGGTTTGCTGCTCGACAAGTACCACGCCGAGTGCCCTCGTCAGGAGGACCAGAAACCGGAACTGGTGAAGATCGCCGCACTGCTCCCAAGGGAGGGCGAACTTGCCCGCCGGCTCAAGCAGCGCCGCGCGGCCCTCGAAGGGCTGGGCGCGAGGCCATGGACCCGCACCACCTCCGGCCCTCTCACTCTGCAACTCTCCCGCGCCGGATCGTTTGAAAACGCCGGTATCTGCCTTCACCCCACCTACGGCTTCGTCTACCTCCCCGGCACGGGGATGAAGGGCATGGCGCGAGCGTTTGCCGAAACGGTTGCACACGCGGAGGTAGCCGAGATCGAAGCGGTCTTCGGCAACACCGCTTCCAAGGAAGAAGACTCCGCCGCCGGCGCGGTGGTCTTCCATGAAGCGTGGCCCGTCGCCTGGCCCAGGCTGGTGGTGGACATCGTCAACAATCACCACCCGAAGTACTATCAGGGTAACGACGACCGCGACTCGCCCGACGACTTTGAGGACCCCAACCCAGTCTCGTTCCTGGCTGTCGCCGCCGGTGCAAAATTCGAGTTCGCCGTCGGTCTGCGCCAGCGGGAATCCGCCGACCCGCGTCTGCTTGGTCTGGCCCGCGAATGGCTCGACGGCGCGCTGACGCTGCTCGGAGCCGGCGCGAAGACCAACGCCGGTTATGGCCGCTTCCAGGCGGATGCAATGCCCCCGCTCGGCCCGGACCACGCTCAATTTACCGCTGAACTGAAGTTGGTAACACCCGCCTTCCTCGCGGGCGCCACCCAGGACGGGAAGGATTGTGAACTCCGCCCCGCCACCCTCCGCGGACTGCTCCGCTGGTGGTGGCGCACGCTGCACGCCGCTCACCTCGGTGTCAGCGGACTCCGCAAGCTGGAAGCGAAGATCTGGGGCGATACCGAAGCAGGTGGCCCGGTGGCGCTGCAACTGGAGCCTGTATCCGCAGCACCGGTACCACGATCATACGATCCGCGTGCGCTTGCTCCCCCGTCCAAGACCCCCAAGACCACACAGGGTTTGTCGTACGATTCCTACGGCATGCAGGCTTCCGGCGGCAAGCAAGCCCGCTACTACCTGGAACCTGGCCCGTCATGGCGGCTGACGGTGACCGCGCGCAATAGGGGCGAATTCACGGCAGCGCAGTTGCTCGACCAAGCCCGGTTGGCGCTTTGGCTGCTTGGACGTTACGGCGGCGCCGGCGCGAAGGCAAGACGCGGCTTCGGCTCGTTCGCGGTTTCGCTGCCCGAGTCCCCGCAGAATCTGAAGGAGGCGATGCTTCGCGCGGCCGCGATGCGCCCGCGGGTATCTCCGCCGATGCAGCCGGTCTCGTCGGCAATCGAACAGATGCAGGAAAAGGAATTGCGACTGCGCGGTAATGAACCCTGGTTCGCGCTCGACCAACTCGGCTACGCCTATCAAGAGTTCGCATCTGCCGAGGCACACAAGAAGGAGAAGGTGTCACTCGGCCTGCCGCGACGGATTCACAAAGGCCCCGAGGCCATATCGCTGCGTCATCCGGCCGGCCAATACAAACGTCATTCTTCGCCCCTGCACTTTCACCTGGTCCATGACGAAAATGGCTACGCTGTTCGCATCGCCGCCTTCGCCAGCCCGCGCCTGCCCGACCCGGCCACCAGCAGAGATTATCTGAGCAAGTGTGTCGCGCGCATGGAACGGTGGCTTGGAGAGCAGGAAGGCAAGCCGATACCGCCGGCGCCTCAGCAGGCCCGCGAACCGGCGGCAGTTGCACCGCGCCCAGTAACCCCGGTTTCCAGTCTGAAGGTTGGCGACCGCGTCACTGGTACTTTGGTGGAAAAGAGCCCCAAGGGAACATGGAAGGCCAAGGTCGAGGGCTTCCTTAGACCCGGCCCCGTTCAGAACAGTCCGATGATGCCGGTATCCCTGAAACAGGGCGACTCGGTGCCCCTGAAGGTTGCAATCAATAAGCCCAACGATCCGGCTTTCATCTGGCTGAAGGAATGAGTGACTCATGCCCGACGATAATCGCGCGCTGGTTCTGACCGTTGGCACCGGAACCGCCGACCAACTCGAGGAGACCCTCCTTACGCCCCTGCGTAAGTCCATTGAGAAAGGGCAGTGGGCGAAGATCGTGCTCCTGCCCTCGAAGCAGACGGAGGGCAACGCCTTCGCGTTGCGAGACGCCCACGCGCAATACCCCATCGAGGTGCGCTCGCTACGCCGCGTCGGTGACGAGGAGGACGTAGACGCGTGTTTCGAGCACTTCGAGCGGCAGTTGGCGGTGCTGCTGGAAGCGGGTTATGCGCCGGCCGGCGTCACCGCGGACTTTACCCGCGGCACCAAGGCCATGAGCGCCGCACTTGTGCTGGCGTCGATTGTCCACGGCATTCGCACTCTCCGCTACATCACTTCCCCCCGGCGGGATTCCCGTGGAATGGTCGTGCCCGGAACCGAAGCACCCAGCGACTTCAGCATCGCGAGGATCATCGTGCGACGCGAGTTAGAGCGCGCCCTACAACTGATCCGGGCTGGCCAGTTCGCCGCCGCCGAGCGCATCTGCTCGATCCCTCCCGCGGGGCCGCTGGGCAACGATGTCCGTTGGGCAAATTGGGCCGCGCAGTTCTGGGGCTGTTGGGACAGGTTCGAGTACCGCGCTGCCGAGTCGCTGTCGGAGGCCAGCGGTCTCCCGCGCCGGCCCGCGTGGATCAAGGAATTCTGGCCGTCGGACGGAAACCTGAAGTTTCTGCGCCGCCTCGGTCCCAAGCTGCCGGAGCCCATGGAGCAGCGCGCCGCCGTTTGCAGGATTCTGGCTGCCGACATCCTCGCAAATGCTCGCCGCCGGCTCGCTGACGGTCAGACGGAAGAAGTGCTGGTGCGCGCCTATCGAGTCCTCGAACTGGTGGGCCAGTACCGGCTCCTGGGCCGCGGCCTCGACTCGGGGGACCTCCGGCCGCCCAAGGAATGGGAAAAGGAACTAGCCGCCGAAGGTTCGCCGCTTCGCCCAAACAAAGACGGGAAGATTGAAATCGCCCGCAAACTGGGAGCGAGACTGCTGGAACACCTGGGCGACCCTCTGGCCGGCAGTTTGCTGGATCTGAATTGGGTTGGCGAGATTTCACTGACGGCGCGCAACAAGAGCATCCTGATTCACGGGTTCTCCTCGCGAACCGGCGGCCGTAAAGACAAGGTGGAAATCCTTCTGTCGCGCGTCGAGACGTTCTACTGCGAGGAGAACCCTGGTAACCCGGCTCGCCTTGGCGCCGCGCGCTTCCCGTTCCTATCCTCCTGAACGGGTTGGATCCGCCGCCATTCGGGTAGCGAGGCGATCATACCCAGGAGGATTTCCCGATGGCTGCTCTCCCGCTACCGCTCCCGGTCCCGGTCCCGCGCAAGCCGCCCGGAAGCGCGCAGTACAACTGGCTCACCGGCGGCTACGAATCGGCGCCCGAGCAGATGGAGTTGGCACTCGAATGGCCGGCGCAAGAGACGCCCGGTCCAGACGAGTCCATTCAACTGCTGGCCACCGAGTCTGGGACCCAGTTGCTCGTCTCCGGCTTTGGCATCTCGCTCGGAAAGAAGGGCGAGAGGGTGACCCTGCGCCTCAAGCACAAGAGCTGCGGCGAACTCCCGCTGTACCGGCTTCAGGAAATCGTGCTCCTCGGCCATGGCATCAGCATTTCCACCGACCTGATCGCCGACGCCTGCGAGCGCGGCATCCGCATTGCCGTCCTCAACTTCGGCGGCCGGCCCGCGGCGCTGCTCACTTCGCCGTTCCTGTCGGCCACGGTGGAGACCCGCCGCCGGCAATTGGCGGCCGCCGGTCAGCCCGTGGGAGCGGACTTCATCCGCTGGGTGGCCGCCGGCAAGCTCCACAATCAGGAGAAACTGCTGCGCTACTTCGCCAAATCGCGCGACGGCGACTCCCGCCGGCGGCTGGAGGATGCGGCCGGCTCCCTGCTCAAACTGCGCCGCCAAGCACTGGCCGTCGAAGGCGACAGCGTGGAGTCCGTCCGGCCCTCGGTTCTGGGCTGCGAGGGCGCCGGCGGGCGTGTCTATTGGTCCGCCATCAGCGCCATCCTGCCGGGCGCACTCGGTTTTCGGGGGCGCGTTCACTACCAACCCGACGACCCGGTCAACGCCGCCTTGAACTACGGCTACGGCATCTTGTACAGCCACGTCTGGGGCGCGGTCCTGAACGCCGGACTGGAGCCCTTCGCCGGGTTCCTGCACGGCGACCGCTCCGGCAAACCCTCGCTGGTACTCGACCTGGTCGAGGAGTTCCGCCAGCCGGCCGTGGATCGCCCGCTCTTCGCCTGGCTCACAAAAGGGGGCGATCTTCGCGTGCAGGGCGGTTTGCTGGATGGCCCTTCCCGCGAAGAGGTTGCCTCTCGCGTCCTGCTCCGGTTGAATGCCGTGGAGCCGCACCGCGGCAAGCGGCATCAGGTGCGTTCCATCATTCAGATGCAGGCTCGCCTCGCGGCCTCCGCTTTTCGCGGCGAGCGCGAGTACCGGCCCTTTGCGTTCAAGTGGTGACCTGCCATGCCTCGTAAGAACCGTTACACGAGCATTCTCAGGCCCCAGCAAGTTGGGTCGCCGCGCGGCGAACAGCCGCTGGTGCTGCTCTACGACATCGAGGACGACCGCCTGCGCAACCGTGTCGCCCAGATCTGCCTCGACTACGGCCTCGAGCGCATTCAGTTCAGCGCCTTTTTTGGCCGCATCACGCGAAACCTCCGGGAGCAGATCGCCCTTCGCATCCTGAATGAAGTCGAGAAGCAGAATGCCCGCGTCCGCATCATGCCGGTGACGGAAGAGAGTCTGGCCAACATGTGGGAGTACGACTACTGGCGCAAAGACGCCGACGAACTCGCCGGTCAGGCCCCCGAGGCACAGGCCCAAGCCTGTGCGGAGCCGGCGCCGCCCCGTCTGCGCATACTGCGCGATTTGGAGGACTAGCGATGGGGATCCTTCCTGTTAGCGCCCTTAAGAACTGGCTCTATTGTCCGCGTTCGGTCTATTACCAGCAGGTGCTGGGCCTGAAGACTCCGCCCACCGCCAAGATGCGCGAAGGTAAAGCCGCCCAGGATGTGCTCGAACGGTTGGAAACTCGCCGGACGCTTGCCCGATACGGGGTCGGGGACCGCAAGCGGGTGTTCCACGCGCGGTTATGTAGCGAGCGGCTCGGACTCTCCGGCTGCCCGGACCTGCTGTTGCTCGCTCCGGGCGTGGCGGCCGTGGTTGAGTTCAAGCTGACTGCGGCGGAGCCGAACGAGTCCCACTGGGTGCAACTGGCGGCCTACGCGGTCCTGGTGGAGGACCAGAGCCACGACACAGTTGACCAGGTCGTGCTCTACCGCATCCCGGATGAGGCGGTATTCGCAAAGAAGTTTCATGACGGATGGCGGTCCCGGCTGAACCAGTTGCTGGAGGAGGTGCGCCGCGGGGTGGAATCTGCCCGGATACCGGAGCCGTGTTCGGACTCCGGGCGCTGTGTGGATTGTCAATACGCCAACTTCTGCGCGGACATCTGGTAACCCGCTGTTTTCGCAGATTGACGGCATTCTGGCGCAGTAAAGCGATCTGCGAATTTTAGG
>Ga0315273_10010166_pt1 | contig 11982 bp, 7 predicted proteins | sample YL17G02_0_MG_FD_205753 | JGI IMG/M metagenome (GOLD analysis project Ga0315273, IMG submission 205753) | Sediment microbial communities from Yellowstone Lake, YNP, Wyoming, USA - YL17G02_0 | ecosystem: Environmental > Aquatic > Freshwater > Lake > Sediment | place: USA: Wyoming | collected... | reverse complement strand
CGACCGAGAGGGCCGTTTCGAGGGCGCGCTCGCAGCCGGTGAGGTGGTAGTAGTCGATCAGGCCCTCGCACCACTCGTGGGAGGGCCCCGCGTAGGCGGCGACCCGATGGTCCCCCTCGTGGCAGCAGATCCCGCCGGCCCAACGAGGGTTGTCGGAGCCGCGGATGAAGTCGATATCTATCGCGTGCCGCGCGGCGGCGTCGGCGGACTCCAACCACGCGCGGTTCGAGGTGCGGGCGTACTGCATGATGAGCATGCGCGGGGTGTCGTACTCGGCGTTGGTCCAGACGAGCTCACCGTGTCCGCGGTCGTCGTAGGTGTAGCCGAGGTTGGGCTCGTCGCCGAAGCTCATCGCGCCGACACCGAGTGAGCGTTCTCGAAGGGCGGTCGAGATCAGCCCTTCGAAGGCTGCGTACTTGCGGGAGGTCGGGAAGATGTCGCCGAACGCGCCGCACTCGGCGTAGTATTCGGGGCTGCAGACGGGTCGAACGGGCCGCTGGAAGAGGGCGGAGTCGAGAGTGAGGTCGTAGCCGGTCTTGTCGGGTCCCACGAGGCTGACGAGCAGTTCGTAGCTCTTGCCCATCCAGGGATACATATGGAACGGCTGATCGCCGGCCGGATGGAGGTCGAGCTCGATTCCGTCGGGCGTCGCGGCGAGACGGGTGGGGAAGTGGTGGTCGGCGTTTCTGATCGAGGCCATCACGCCGCCGGCACGACTATGCGTCGGTGCAGAGCCGGCGTCGGGGCAAAAAGCCTCCCGACGCATAGCTTGCCCGTCTTCGGATTTACCTGCCCACAGGACCCAGCACGGATCGGGGCTGTCTTCGTAGTAGATGGGATCGCTTCTGGCATCGACGGCGTAGTTGTAGATGAGCTCGGCGGGGCCGGCTTGCGCCCGCTTCATCCCGGTGTAGGCGCGGAGATCGGTGGGCGGTCCTCGAGTCGGGGTGAGGGTCACTCTGAGCTGGGTCAGGTTCAGGTCGTGCTCACGGCTGAAGACCGCGACCTCCGCGTGGAGATACGCCTTTCCGGCAGAGAACCTGAAGAGCAGCCTGGCGTCCAGAACGTGCGTCCCCCCCGCGGAACATGGGCACTCGACCAGGACCTCCGCCACGAGCAGCCCGGCCTCCAACACGCGAGCAGTTCCCGGCCCGATCTCAAGCTCGCCGAGGCGTTGTTCGTGGATCGAGAGCCGCATGGCCACCTCGCGCTCGCCATAGATGAGCGTGAGCCGCAGGAAGTCGAACGCCAGAGCGCCGGTGTCCAGGATTGGGCCATTTTTCTGGACAATCTTCGACTGCACCGGCGGGGCGCTGCCCTTTCGAACGACAGCCGTGATGCTCTCTCTCAGGTCCAGGTCGGCCTGGAAGTCGATGAGCGCCCAACGCACGCTGCCGTCCGGCCAGCGGCTGAGGGATCGCGTTTGAAGCGGGATCGAGCGGCCCGCGATCTCAAGGGCGATCTCCGCCGGGTCGTGGATGACACCCTCGGCGAACGGCATCCCGAATCTGACCGGCTCGGATTGCCTGACCGTGTGCCAGGGCTCGTGGATCAACACCTCGGTGATGGCGGAATCCATCGATGGCAAACTTCACCCTCCTCGACGGTGTTGTGCGGGCGAAGCATTTGCGCAACACGCTTTACGGAAGACGACAGCACCTCTGTGCAAATGCTTCGCTCCTACGGCGTACATATCACGGCTCGAACACCACCGTCGCGAGCGGGCCGGTCCAGGCCAGATGCAGCCACTCTCCGGCCCGATCGGCCTTGAGACCCGCGGGGAATGCTTTCCTGAACTTCGTAAGCCCCTTGGGTATCACAATGCGGACTTCGCAGGAGTCTGTGAGATTCCTCCCCCGGCCCCAGAAGTTGACGAGCATCCCCGGCTTGTCGCGGCGGTCGATTCGCCAGAGCTTGATGTCTCTGCCGGCGACGGTCAGCCCTACGTTGTCCATGAACCGGCCTCGCAGAAAGTAGTCGGGCTCTTTCTTGCGGAGCGCCACCAGCTTTCTCAACAGTCCGGCGAAGTCGGGCTCGTTCAGATGGCGCGAGTGGATGTCGAAGGGCTTGCCCTGGCCGTAGGTCTGGCACATCTCCTCGATGCTGTCGCACATGCCCGTGCAGAGGAAGTCGGGGAACGTGTAGTGGAACTGCTCCGGCGCGGATTCGCCCGCCGACCAGTCCTGACCCTCGCCGTGCCCCTGGTTGACATCGTAGAACTGCGAGAACCGCTCGCTGCAGCCCTCCGCCCAGACGAAGAAGTCGGGATCGAGGCCCCTGTAGAGATCGCGGAGGCGCTTGAGGAGGGTGTCCGTGCCGGTGAGCCAGTTGGCGGCGGGCGTGCGGTGGCCGTGAGAGGAGTCGAAGCAGAAGACGGCGGGCGTGCAGGAGGTCTGGTCGATCTGAGCGCCGTGGGCGTGGAACTTCGTGATGATCGTGCGATACTGGTCCACGAGCGCGTCCTGGTAGATGCCGCTGTAGGGGCAGGCGGGGCGCATGCGCGTGACGTTGGCGGTCTCTGTCTCGGCAGCGCCTTGCTCGGGTTTCGCAAGGCAGGCGTCGCCGGTGGCGCGGTACAGGTCGGAATCCGTGTCCACGTTTCTGCCGTTTGTGTAGAGGTCAACGTGGCCGCCCATCGCCTTGTTCCTGTCCATTGCCTTGGGGAGGTCCTGCCACGGGCCCAGATAGGGGCTGGGCGTCGTGTTGGGGAAGTGGACGTCCGCGCCGCCGACCGCCCAGGAGAAGATGTGCAGCGTGTTCAGGCCGTTCGACTGGACGTGGTCGCGGTAGAGCTTCGCCAGCGTGTTGTAGGGATAGGCCGGCTTGGGCTCGCCGCCCTTGCAGCTTATCTGCACCCATCCGTGAAAGCTCTCACGCATCCACTTCGGGATCTCGGGGGCGGGGAATTTCGGGGCCATGTGCTCGCGATAGAGGTCGGCGGAGGAGTGCCAGTCGCCGGGCAGGATCGAGACGCTGCACTGCGGGGACTGCCACCTGCAACTCTGGTCGGGGTCGGATACCCCTCCTACAACGTTGTCCAGGAACGGGAACCAGTCGAACGACAGGAGCAGCGTGTGGGATGCGGTTCGGACGGTGTGGTTGTAGAACTCATCTCCGTCGTGATACGCGGCGAGATAGTAGCTGCGCGCCTGGTTGAAGAAGACCATATACTGCATCGCCATCTCGGCGGGGTACCGGCGCGAGTAGATGCCGCTCAATCGGGTGCGGATCATCACGCGGGGGTCGTGGATCAGGTCGCCCACGTTGGTCGAGAAGAGGAGGATGTCGTAGCGGCGGACGACGGGCGTCTCGAGAATGGGAAACCGGACCATCCGGATGGGCTTGGGGCTCTTGCTGTCAACGCGGATGCGCGCGAAGGTCTCGCGCCTGCCGGGCGCCAAGGTCACGGTCACCCGGATGTCGCCCCAATCGTGGGGCGGGCCTGAGAAGGTGAGCGTGGTCTCGCGGGTATCTGTTCTGTCCACTCGGGTGAAATCCTTGTCGGTCAGTTTGGGGGCGTCGCGGTTGTAGAGGTCGAGCGAGGTCGATAGCTCGAAGAGCGGCGCGCTTGCGGAGAACGTCAGCGACCCGGCGGGCATCTTGAACGTGATCGGCGAATACTCTGCTGGGCATGCCGCGGTAGCGCCGGCGAACACTGCGAGCAGGATTCCGAGGGCGACGCGCAGAACGGGGGTGGTGGAACCGATTCCGCACGGCCGGGAAAGTGAGGGTCGAATAGGTTCTTGCATGGTCATGTCTAGCGTTATGCGGCCTGAACCTGGAATCCTGCGCTCAGACGAATGGGTTACAGTCACATCCGGTACTGACGGGCACAACCACGCGTACCCGACGTGTCGAACGTGGAGCCGGGATGGCAGGCGCATCTTTGTGGAGTCGCACGGGAACGCTGACGGCGTGTGCCGGTTGATGGCGGTGGAGATCGCGACGGGCGAGGCGGTTGTCCTGGCGGAAAACCACGGCGGCGGGTTCCAGTTCGACTACTCGCCCGGCGCGAACGTCATTGCGTACACCGACGGGTCATCGCACTACATACATCTGCTGAATCTCGATGGTATGAAGTCGGCGGCGGTCTGGCACGAGGCGGAGGGCGTGATCGGAGGGCCGCTTTCGATCTCGCATTGCGGCACTCGGATCGCGTTCTGGGCGATGATGCCGTCGGTCGAAAGCCGATGGTTCGACTCGTATGTCACGGTGATCTTCGCGCTGGATGTCGATCCGGTCGAGTGCCGGCTGGTGAGGCCCGCGTGGGTCGTCGAGGCGTATCCGAGGCGCAAGCTTGCGAGCGGAACGGTCCACGTCAACCATCCGCAGATCAACCCGGCGAACAGGGACCACATCTGCTACTCGCACGAGATGCACGGGGCGACCCCGGACGGCAGCGTGGCGATGTGCAGGCTGTGGCAGGTGATGGCCGACGGGGATCAGAACCGGTATCTCGTGCGGCAGCCGGCGGGTCTGCACTTCACGCACGAGGTCATCGCGCCGGACGGCAAGAGCCTGATCTTTGCGTATATGTTCGGGGTGGGGCAGGTCGAGTTCGGCACGTTCGAGAAGCGGTCGCTCTACTACAACCCCGGCTGCTGCCCCGGGCACCTGACCGTGAGCCCCGATCAGGAGTGGATCGCGGGCGATACGTGGGGCGATTGGCGAGACGGGCGGGGTGAGCCGGTCCAGAGCGTGATGATGCTCAACGTGAAGTCGCGCAAGTTCGCGCACCTTTGCTGGATGCCGAGATCGGGTGGCCATCCGACGCATCCTCATCCCAACTTCAGCCCGGACTGCACGAAGATCGCGTTCACGCGCCTTGTGGATGGAACAGGGCAGGTTGCATACGTTGACGTTGGCCGCGTAATGGCCGAGTGGGATGCGGTTGCCCAGGGCGTTGGGCAGGAAGGATCGCCCGAGTTCGCGCGCGTGGTATAGCCCCTCGTGGGCGTCTTGGGAACGGGCACGAGGCCCTAGACTACGGGGAGAAGCGTGCGGATGCGAGGACGCGCTCGCCGTTCACTGTCGCGAGCGTTCCCGTCACGGTGGCCACGCTTGCGCCGATCGAGAGAGAGTTCGATGCGAGGACTTTGATGCCGCTGCCCCCGTCCCCGACCACTGGCTGTCCGTGTGCGAGAGCTCTACCTTGAAGGTCATCTTCAGCGCCCCGGCCGGGATCGTGCCGGATAGGCTGATCCTGTCCCAGCCGTTGGATGCGGCATGCGTGTGCCAGGCGGATACGTGCGTGGTGGCGAGGGGGTCGTCGAATGTCAGCACGATCCGCTCTTTCTGGTCCGTCGGATCGCCCGCGTGCAGAACCGGCTCGTAGTAGACCTGGGCGGAGGCCGAGTAGCAGGCGCCGGCGGTAACGATCACGTTGTCCTGATGCTGCTCGCCGTTTCGCCGCCACCTGTCTCGGACGGGTCGATGGGGCGTAATCGTTTACGCAGGAATACGGTTCAGCGAGAGCCAAGGACTACCATGGAAAGCTCCACCACTTTGTAGGATACCCCGTGTGTGGCGGATAGTCAAGGGGGCACGCATCTGGATGGTCTGCCTCCTTAATCACGAAAACACGAAAGAAGAGAAAGCACGGAAGAAAAGAAAACCCGATCGCGAAAGCCCGGAAACTAGGAACGCAGAGACCGGTTTCCGGCTTCTGACTTCCCAGGCTCCGTGATTGTCATGCCTCGCGTTAGTGGCGTTCGCTTTCTTCGAAGGAGTCTATCAATGAGCAAGTCACGCATAGTGTCCGTCATCGTCCTTGTGCTTGCGCTCGGGGCGTGCGTCCAGGCTGATCGTTGGATGCCCCCCGCGCTGCCGGCCGCCGACGCGCAGCTCCCACGCCTGGCGCTGCCGGTGGTTCTCGATGGCGATGTCATCGAATGGGCGGCGGCGGCGTGTGTGCCGGTGAGATCGTTTGCCGATGTCACCTCTCTCTCGCACCTGCACCAGTGGCGGGGCGCGTCGGATGCGGCGGTGGAGGTCTACTGCGCGTGGAACGAGAAGGGCCTCTGCCTCGCCGCCGTCGTCGCTGACGACGACGTGGTGGCAAGCTCGGACACGACTAAGCTCTGGGAGAGGGACTGTGTCGAGTTCTTCGTGGATGGGCGCTCGGGCGACAAGTTCATGCGTGAGCCTTACTCACCCGGCGCGTATCAGATACTCATTCGGCCGCCGACGGCGCAGGCTCCGGTGCTGGCGGTCCTGAACCCGCGCGACGGCAAGGTCGAGGGCCTCGAAGTCGCCGGAAAGCGCACGAAGACCGGCTACACGATCGAGCTCGTCGTCCCGTGGAGCGCCTTTCCGGAGTTCTCGCCAAGAGAGGGCGCGGCGATTGCGTTCCAGTTCTCGCTCAACGAGTATGATGGGCGCGACGGCAGGCTCGTGCACCCGCTCATCCTGAGCCGGCACGGGGCGGCTGACCTGTGGGCGCGGCCCGATCGGTTCATCCGGTGGGCCTTGACGGACCGCATCCGCACCGGCGCGGATGTCCCGATTGGGCCGCTTGCCGCGCTCGACGTTGCGGCGATGCATGCCGCCGAGAAGCCGATGCCCATCAGTGTCGAGGTCGGAAAGCTTCTCTCGGGGATCACGGGCTCGTTTCAGGTTCGCGTATCCGACTCAGCCGGCAAGACGCTGTTCGAACGGAGGGTCAGAGCCATGCCGGTCGGCGCGCCCTGGATGGGATCGGTGCGTGCGCGGACCGAGCTGGCCCCAAAGCCGACATCCGACGGCTATCTCACGATCAGTGTCGTCCTGAACGACAAGCGGGGTAAGCCCATCGGGACGCTGAGGGAGTCGTCGCTGTTTCTCGGGAATGCCGTGGCGAGCGCCATCGCGCGCATTCAGAAGGCGGACGTCGCTCGGCTTGCGCAGACTCAGCCGTTCAAGGCCGCTGCGTATCTGGGAGCAGCCGCGTGCGTGGAGAAGCTCAAGCGGGCGATCGAGCTGGGGAAAGCAGCTGAGACGATCCGCGCGGTGCACGAGATCGAGGCGCGGCTCGCGGTGCTCGAGCGCGGGAGCGTCGGCGGCGAAGGGATCGGTCTGCTCGGCCTGCTCGATCTTACCGCCGACCCGGAGTCGCAGGTGGTGGTCGAGTATCCCGAGGAGCGAAGGGCGTCCGTGATGATCGAGTGCGGGGCCGTGCCGGTTGTGTTCGCCACGGTCGAGCGATTCGACAGTCCCGATCAGGCCCAAGCGCGTCTTGCCGAGCTCAAGGACAGACCGGGCCACGCGATCGCATCCGGTGGCCGGCTGATCACTGCCTGGAGCCCATCGGATGCAGCCGCGCAACGCTTCGCCGAGCTCATCGCCGCGGGCAAGTCGATAGCGCCGTCGGAAGCCGGGGTGATCACGGCCGAAGCCGTCAAGTGTCTTGGGCGGGGCAGCCCCGCTGCGGATCTGCCGGCGGGATCGAATGTGTTCTGCGGCGACCTGCATGCGCACACCTTCTACTCGGACGGCACGCCCTCACCGGTCGGGCTCATGCTCGAGGCGATGTACTGCGGGATGGACTTCGCCGCGATCACCGACCACAACACGATTCAGGGCGCGCTCCTCGCCGGCCGGCTGCTTGAACGGCACGGCGTCGCGTTCCCGCTCGCGGTGGGTGAGGAGATCACCACCGAATGGTCCCACTTCAACGCGTATCCGCTGAGAGAGCCGATATCCGAGAAGCTGACGATGCAGGAGATGGTCAAAGCGGCCCACGCGCAGGGGGCGGTGATCCAGTGGAACCACCCGACCGCCGTCCCATCGGAGTGGACCACGGCTCACCTGGCTGGGATCAAGGGCACTGGCCTGGACGCGTGGGAGCACATCCCGCCCGAGTACGATGCGTGGAAGAATGCCGGTAAGCTGCCCACTCTGACCGGCACGACGGACACTCACGACGGGACGTTCGCCTATCCCGAGAGGACGGTCATACTGGCTCCGTCCCCGCTTCCGCAAGACGTGGCGGAGGCGGTGCGCCGCGGCCGGACAGTAGTGATCTCGGGCATGGGAGACAGGATCATCTATGGCTCGGACGAGATGATCGCCGCTGCGTCCTCGCTCGCCGACGGGCGGTTGCTCAAAGCCGCCAAGGCCGAGCGGCTCAAGAAGCTGCTTTCCAGAGCGGATGTGGCGGGGCTTCTCCGTGCCAGCCAGCCGAGGCCCTAGCGAGCCACGGCATCCTCTGCCGGCTGGTAAACCTTCTGGGGAGTAACGACCGGCTCCACCTTCGGCAAGGCGAAATCCCCCTTGCGGGTGATGATCCTCACGTCATCGAACGCGCTCACCTGGCCGCACGAGCCGCCAGTCTGAGAGTACGCCAGGAAGGCGGTGATCTTTGCGGACGCAGCTATGATCGGGAAGCCCTGTCCCACGCCGATAGTGTCCCATTCTCCCGCCGTGTCGATCCAGCGGCTCCAGACGACAGACGCAGCCGCCGGGTCTTGTCCACCGGTCGGATCGATGCCTACCCGGCAGCGGGAGTTGGACGGCTTGCCGCAGGTTTCGTTGGTGAAGGTTCTGGCCTCGATCCGAACAACGGCGCCGATCTCGACCTCAACCGCCAAACTCGCGCCGCCCTTCTTGGGAGAGCCGGCAGCCTCCGCGGCGACGAACCGACTGCCGGATTCGGCGGTCACGCCGCCCCGAAAACTTTCGGGGCCGGACTTGCGGATCGCGATGCCATCCCCGAACGGCTTCCAGCGGAGCATGTCCGCCTCGAAGTCGTCGCGCGCGATCACGTTCTCGTGCCCCGAAGCTGTCGACTTACGCAGCTCGGCGATCTTACTCCAGTCCTTGGGATAGTCGCGGAAGACCTGGTAGGCGGCTCGGGGTTTGAGGTCCTTGGTGCAGAGGCCGTATTCGGACTTGTCGAAGTCATTGAGCGTGTGGACGGAGGCCTGGAACACGTAGTCCATCTCGGGCGAGGTGAGTATGTCGAGCGACTGCTTGAGCCACCTGGCCTTGTTATCGTGGCCGTATTCGTTGCTCCAGCCGTATTCGGTGAGCCAGAGCTTCTTGTCTGTGTCACCGTGTTTGACCAGAACGTCTCGGAGCCTGCGCAGGCCGTAGGTGTCGATGGGGCCGTCCTTGCGGTATGGGTGCGCGGCGACGGCGTCGAACGACTTGCCGCAGCCCAGCTCGTAGAGCTTGTCGAGATACTTATAGTAGCCTTTCCAGCCGGAGCCGTCGAGCCCGCCGACGGCCACGAGGCAGTTGGGGTCTCCCTCTTTGAGGGCCTGGTACGCGAGCTTGAGAATGGGGGCGTATTCCTCCGGATGGCCCGGCTCATGCCAGCCGTAGCCGTTGGGCTCGTTCCAGAACTCGTAGTAGCGTACCTTGCCTTTGTAGCGTTCCGCAAGGGTGCGGTAGAAGCGGCGCGCCTGCGGGTAGAACCGCGGTTCCGCAGGCCAGCCCCAGGGCTTGTCGCGCTTTTCCGGCGACAGGGCCCACTTGGGGGTGGCGACGATCAGGAAGAACGGCTCGAACCCGAACTCGCGGCAGAGCTCGACGGCTTGATCCGGCTCGCGCCAGTCGAACTGTCCCTCTTCCGGCTCGACCAGGTCCCATCCGCATCCGATCCGCACGCAGGTGCAGCCGGCAGCCTTTGCGACCTCCAAATCCGCCCGCTGCGCACTGGCGTTGATGCCGAACACGAACGGCCTGGCCCCCGCCGCGGCAGTGTCCTTGCCGCAAGCTTGCGTGCCCAGAGACAGGATAACGGCGGCGATGGCCGCCGCCGCGTGCATTGGTGCGGAAGAAACGATCGGGTTTAGCGCCATTCAACTCTCACTTTCCTTGGCCAATAATATCCCATGTGAGCGGCTAGCGCAATCGAATACGCTAAGCCGGTTCAAGGCCGGATACGCCCGGACGGAGATCGCAACGCCGCCGCCGAGTTTTTCGCGCACATTTTTGTACCAAATGGCCTCCGAGCCCTTGACAGACGCCATGAAAGGAGGTAAAACTAACATGTAGCTGTATGAGCCCGTTTCTTCTACGGGCGCGGCCGGCGGCAAGTCGGTGATCTTCCTCGGCGCCGGATTTGTTCTCGGAGTTTTGACAGAGGCTCACTATGGGAGAGGGTTGTGGAATCGATAACGCACACAGGCGGGAAGGGCGAGAGGAGGCCGTTGCGAGGGGCCTCGTTTCCGTCGATTCGCCCGCTTGGTTGAGGAGCGGCGAAACGCAGGAAAGGCTCGATTCTGCCTCTAGCGCAATTGCCTCAAGACGAGCAGGTTGGGCGGCAAATGGAGGGCAGCAAATGCTTAGACGAAGGACCGGATTCACCCTGATCGAGCTGCTTGTGGTGATCGCGATTATCGCGATTCTCGCGGCGATCTTGTTCCCGGTGTTCATCGCGGCAAAGGCAAAGGCACAGCAAGCCGCCTGCGCCGGGAACATGAAGCAGATCAGCGATGCGCTCTATCTGTATCTGAACGACAACAGTGAGACGTTCCCACCCAACCGTATCCGCGACCCATTGATGGGCCCGGGTGTCAAGCTCAACGGGACGCGCTTCAACTGGAAGCTGTCGATTCAACCCTACATCAAGAACAAAGAGGATGTGTGGCGGTGCCGGGCCAATCGGAATAGTGATTCGCTTGACGAGACCGCCACGGGCGCGGGCATACCCGCCGCCGTGGCCTCCACAAGCGTAAGGTTCCCCATAAGCTACGCCTACAACGGCGACTACTTCAACCAGTTCTCCGATGAGAGAGACCCGCCCAGACCGATAAAGCTGGGCGAGATACGCCGTCCCACGCACATGGTTCTGATATGCGAGAGCGTCATGGACACCCCGGACATCCACGCGGACTTCGCGACGGAGTACTGGGCGTCGTATCCCGACTACTCCGCGGGAAAGAACGTGGAGGGCTGCAGGATCGTGCTGCACTGCGGCAAGGTGTCGAACTTTGTGTTCGCCGATACCCACGCAAGATCGATGCAACTGATGCCGACCTTCGTTCCGATCACGATGTGGTATCCGGGCAATCAGGCGAACTACGACTACATAGCCGGCCACCTGGCGGATGATGCCCGGTAGGCGGGTCGAATAGAAATCGGGACGCTATAGAGCTCTGGGAAATGGAGGAAGATGAAATGAGAAAGGGAGCATTGTGTGCTCTGGCCGTGGTTTTGCTTGTGGGACTTTTGGCGGGAGGGGCAAGCGCGTGGGTGCGCGCCAGGATGTTTGATGGCACTACCCCATGTGGCCCGCAGTCTGGCTTCGCGGGGAGAGGCGCCTGGGAAACCCAGATAGGCAACGTTACAGAGGAGCTCAGGGCTGGGGAACTGAACGGTCCCGGTCTGCCGGCTGCCAAGAGGATCACCTGGAGGACGATTCTTTCGAACACGACAAACTGCAAGGTTGACGTGCGTATCCTGAACCTGCCGGCGAACGACAAGAAAACGTCCGCGCTGTGGTCAGGCTGTATAGAAGAGCCGGCTTCAAGCCCCAATCCAGCATCGGACAGGGCGCCAATGATCTGGATAAGGCTGAACGACGTCGGCTCTGTCGCGATCTGGTACAACAACGACACGACCGGCGGCAAGAAGCGCGGCTGGGCATGCACCGAGGGCACGCGTACCTCCGGGGGAGTGGTGCTCTATAACAAGAGCGGCACCGACTACTACGGCATCGAGGTGGCCCACGGTATCTGGCACAAGGTGCGGCTGACCGTGGACCCGGCGACCCGCACGTGGGACTTCTGGGTCAACGATAGCACGACGGATCACATGTCGGGGACGCTCAAGTTGGCCGACCCAGATGCGAGTCAGATCGACTGGTGTGCCGCCAAGACCACGCAGACTGCCAAGTTCTACACCGAGTACTTCTACTGGGGCCAGGGCGTCAAGGAGATCGATCCGATCCCGGGCCCCGGCGAGTACTACGACATCGGGGGGGTCACCGTCACGCCGAGCGGAAACTCGGCCACCATAACCTGGAAGACGGAAGACCCCAGCACGACGGAGAACCGA
>Ga0315273_10010165_pt1 | contig 11983 bp, 5 predicted proteins | sample YL17G02_0_MG_FD_205753 | JGI IMG/M metagenome (GOLD analysis project Ga0315273, IMG submission 205753) | Sediment microbial communities from Yellowstone Lake, YNP, Wyoming, USA - YL17G02_0 | ecosystem: Environmental > Aquatic > Freshwater > Lake > Sediment | place: USA: Wyoming | collected... | reverse complement strand
TATTTCCGTTTTATGAAAACGAGGTTTTTGTGGATTGCGGATCTTATATCGGCGATACGGTCGCCGAATTTGTTAATGAGTTTAACCAAAAGTATCGAAGAATATATACTTATGACATTTCCGCCCCGACAGTTGAACTTATGAAAAATAATCTGAAGAGACTTCATAATATTGTTTATAATGTAAAAGGCGTTGCGGATAAACAAGGAGAGTTAAACCTGGCAGGCGTTAATGCACCGTTTCATGGCAATCGTCTTGTGGAAGGAAATGGAATTAATAAAGTTCCGATTGTTAAACTCGACGATGATATTCAAGAGGCAATTACTTTTTTAAAAATTGATGTTGAAGGCTTGGATAAAGAAGCTATTGTCGGCGCCAAAGAACAAATCACAAAATATCATCCTAAAATGCATGTTGACACTTATCATAAATTAGGCGATTTTTTCGAAGTGCCACTTTTAATTCACAGCATTGATCCAACCTACAGGTTTTATTTAAGACTTACAAACTCAACTAAAAAACAAATTATGTTTGCGGTATCTTGTATATATGCCATATAAGAAAGCAAAACCATGCGATTTTCCGTTTGTGTTATAGAGCCAGAAGGGTACAAGTATACCCATTTTCTTTATGATTCATGCAAGTATATTTGTTTTGGGATAGAATCTGCTGGATATGATTGTTGCATACTGAGGAACAAAATACTCTCAGATCGCACGAATATTATTGTAGGCGCCCACAATCTTAAAGAACAATCGATTATCGAAAAAATAAAGCAAGTGGGTAATTACATATTGCTGCAATCGGAAATCATTACAGGGGATTCGATCAATAACTGGCCGATTCAAAAATCTTTTGCCGAAGTCTATCTACCGCTCATGCGACAGGCTCAAGCGGTCTGGACGGGGATTGAAACGAATGTCCAGGAATTAAAGAAGCTGGATGTGGAGGCAGATCCGATATTGATCGGATACCATCCAAAAATGGCAGAGATTATTCATAAAAAAAATAAAGATATCGATTTTCTCTTTTGCGGATCCATTACACCACACCGGAAAAAAATGCTGGATGCGTTGACCAAACGCGGCGGTAACATTGTCACCATGTTCGATGATGCGGCGATGTATCGCAATGATCTGATAGCCCGCGCGCGAGTCAATCTTGCGCCGAACCAGGGACAGGATATGAACCACTTTGGCGGCACCAGGGTGCTCTATTTGATCAACAACCGATCCATGGTTGTCGTCGAGCGATGCCGAGACCAAGCCATTTATGAACATTGCTTTCCCTGGGCCGATACAGAGCAATGGTTGGACTTGTGCATGGAGACGCTCAGGCGTCCCGATTTAACGGAGATTACGGATGAATACTACGAGCGTTTTAAAAAAATCCGCATGGTTGATTTTATCGAACCGCTCATAGACAAGTTTCTTTCTAAGTACAGCCCGCAAACACATGCGAAAAAAGAAGCCTCTGCGGATATTGAGATACCACCTCAGGGCGCTGCTTGGGACGCCCACCCCCTGGCGCCATGTTTTGTAGCACAAGAACCAATTGCCGGCCTGACCTCCATCATCATTCTCACGCAAAATGGGCTTGATCAGACGAGAAAATGCATCAAAAGCATCCGCAAGCATACACCGGAACCTCTTGAGATTATTTTTGTGGATAACGTTTCGACCGACGGAACCGTCAAATGGCTACAAGGTCAGGTTAAGAATAATAAAAACTGCTGCTTGATTGAGAATAAGGAAAACGTTGGATTAGCAAAAGGCCGTAATCAGGGCATCAATATATCACATGGGGAATTTATCCTGCTTATGGATAACGATGTCATTGTCAGCAACGGCTGGCTTTCCGGAATGCTGGAATGTCTAAACCGCGCGCCTGCTGCCGGTGTCGTCGGCCCCATGACCAACAACAACAACGGCATACAGAAGGTTGACGGTGTCCCGTACACAACAATGACCGAAATGGAAGACTTTGCAGAAGCATTCAGAGAAAAAAACCGGTATCGCCGCATACCGCACAGAAAAATCGACTGCTTTTGCATGCTCTTCAGACGTGATCTTGTCGAACGAATCGGCATGCTCGACGAGAGTTTCGGCACGGGCAATTTCGAGGATGATGATTTCTGCCTGAGAGCTGCACTCGAAGGCTGTCGGAACCTCGTTGCCGGGGATGTATTCATTCATCATTATGGCAGCATGAGTTTTATTATGAATCGAACAGATTATGATTCTGCACTAAAGATGAATGATTTTAGAGAGAAATGGAGCAACATCGATCAAAAAAACATATTCGGTAAAAAACTTGTTGCTATCGGAGCCCTGGACCGAGCCCAAGAATTTAAATACCGAGGTCAGGCCGATAAAGCGGTTCAAACACTTCTGGAAACATTGGATTCCATTCACGAAGAGCGGGAGATCTATTATTTCTTAGTAGAGATATTAATCGATATCAAAAAATACGATGAGGCCCTTAAGATTCTCGAATCCATGCCTGACGATTCCGATACCGATATTTCCAAACTGGTCCTAATCGGCTATTGTAAAGAAGGTCTTGGCCTTTTGACTGAAGCAGTCGGATATGCGGAACAGGTGCTTTGCCTTGACACATCCAATGCCGCGGCACTAAATTTGAAAGGAATACTGGCATATAAACAAAAGCATTATCAAGCCGCCGAAGAGCTCTTTCGACAGGCAATTAAAGTCGATCCGGGTTATGGAAAACCCTATTGCAATCTCGGCCTATTAAACTTGGCGACCGGTCAACATCAGGAGGCTTTGAGGCTCATGGAACAAGGCTTTATCCTGTCACCGACTATCACGGATATTGCCGCATCCTATCATAATGCAGTTACAATGAGCAAGCAGTTTTCGCGGGCAGAAATAATTTTCCGCGAAACCAAAGTTATTTATCCTCATAATAAACAAATAATTTTTTTGCTCATCGATCTTCTATTACGACAGGTAAAATATGCCGACGCGATGGTCGAAATTGAGCAGGCCATGGTCCTTTTCGGATACGAACAAGGTATCCTTGCCGCGGCACTTGATATCCGTAATAAAATCGGGCCTAAAGAGATTGATGCTGCTTCGAAAAAAAACAACCCGCTTTCTCTTTGTATGGTTGTCAAGAACGATGAACCAAACCTCGCCCGGTGCTTTAAAAACATAAAATCCATAGCCCAGGAAATAATCATAGTTGACCTTTGCTCAAATGACCGAACCAAGGAGATCGCAACCGCCTTTGGCGCCAAAGTATATGATGCCCCCAAGACTGAGAATATGGATGAACTTAGGAGCTTTTCTTTTGCAAAGGCCACCGGCGACTGGATACTCGTCCTTGACGCCGATGAATCGATCTCGCCGCTCGATTATCCCCCATTGACCAACCTTATTGCCCAACAAGGTCTAAGACAAACAGCCTATGCGTTTATCATCCGGAATTACCTGACCCCTGTTCATTTACCCGGCTGGATTGCCAATGACGGCAAATATATTAACGAGGAAACCGGCACGGGTTGGGTCCCGAGTAAAAAGGTAAGGCTTTTTCCAAAAGATAACCGTATCCGGTTTTCGAACTCGGCTTGTGAGACACTAGCGTCTTCTCTGAATGATCTCGGCATCTGCATCGAGAGTTGTGAGATTCCGATCCACCATTATGGAAAATTGGATGTTGTATGAACATTTTGAATGCGCATGATAAAATCACTCAAAAATTATCGCTCTGCATGATCGTCAAAGATGAGGCTGCCATGTTGGGTCCCTGCCTGGAGAGCGTCAAGGAGTTGATGGATGAGATCATTATTGTGGACACCGGATCGACCGATGAAACCGTTGCCCTATCCGAAAAATTCGGCGCCAAAGTCATTCGCCATCAATGGCAAAACGATTTTGCTCTGGCCCGCAACCTTTCCCTGGAGCAAGCCACCGGTGATTGGATTCTATTTTTAGATGCCGATGAGAGGATGGACCGTCCTTCCCTGCCCCTATTGAAAGAAATAACAAGCCGTCCGGATACGGTGGAGGGTTATCGGCTTCAATTCATTAACTATGTTGGAGACGGATCTTCCTCCATTCAGGGGCCCTTGTTGCGCCTTTTTCGGAACCGCGGCCATCGTTTCACGGGCAAAATACACGAACAAATTGAACCGCAGATCGCCGCCCGGGGTCTCATCCAAAACACTTCGATTATTGTTCACCACTTCGGTTATTTGCGGAAAATACAAGTTGAAAAAAACAAGGGGGACCGGAATATTTCCATGCTTCAAGCGGAATTACGCGCTGTTCCTCAGGACCCATACCTCCGGTTCCAATTGGGCCGCTCGCTGGGCATCGAGGGTCGGCATGCGGAAGCTGTTCAGGAATTCGACCGGGTCTATGCTCATTATAAAAATCAAGATTTCCGAACCTGGCCCTTTTATGCCGTGCATGCGCTCTATCTGATGAGCAAATCGTATTATCTCCTGGGCCGATATCCGCAAGCGCTCCAATGGTCGCAATGGGCAATAGAACATTGGGAAATCAACGAATTATATTATCAGCATGGCCTGAATCAACAGGGCATGCGCCGGCATGCCGATGCTATCGCCGGCTTTCAAAACTGTTTACTCGGAAAAACGGACAATCGGTTCGCCCTTGAAACCGTTGCCGGAATGGGAAGCTTTCTCCCCATGCTCCAGATCGGAAAAATTTATGAATTTTGCGGCGATGAGGAAACGGCCCATAACTGGTATGGTAAAGCATTTGAAAAGGAGCCCAATCACGCTGAAACGGTTTACCGTCTGGTCCGCTTGACCGTAAACCCGGAAATGTTACTGTCGTTTTTACGGTCAATCAAAACCCAAAACGCCCTGGAAGCGTTCTGCTTCGGTTGCGCCGAAACCGGTTATGAATCGACCCCGGCCCTCCTCGACCGTTTGGAAAAAAAATGCATCACCCGGGGCACGCGTAATGCGCGCTTGCGATACCTGGGCCGGCACGGCGACCGGGAGGAACTAATCCGGCTTTTGAAAAACGATCCGGATGAATACGCCCGGTTTATGGAATTTCTCATTTTCCTGAATGAGCGGGACGGACCGGCCGCCCGAAAAAAAATTGAAAGTCTTCAACATTACCGGATACAAGCGGATGCGGCGCAAATGGCCGTTGACGGCAGACCCGGGCCAATGGAGGCTTTCTTGGTAGTCCCGCTGTGCATCGACTTCTCGCTGAAATATTTATTCGATTCCGTTCTGGCCGTTTTACCCGAAGACCGCCAGGATGAAGCCTTAATGAAGGCCCAAAAAGCCTGGAAAGGAAAATGGGATCCAACGGAAACCAAAAGCAGTTGCGGCGTGGCTTGCGACCTTCGGACCGCGATGGCCCTGCGGGAGCACGATTTAAAGCAAGCCGGGATCTGGCTGGAAAAGGCCGGCGCGCACGGCAGTACGATCACCCGTTACCTGCATCGCCTGGAATGGCAATGCCTGGCCGGAGAGACCGAAGATTACAAGGCCACCCTTGAAGCCGCCCTGAAGGAATTTCCGGGATCCCTATTGCTCCGGAAAACCGCGGAGCATTTTGTCCCCTCATGACCCCTTCAACCTATCAAAAAAGAAAGAGACTTGGATAACGAAATTCAACTCATAAACAGTTGCTGGAAATAACATGACCACCCTCTCTTTATGCATGATCGTTAAAAACGAGGAAAAATATCTGTCCCAATGCTTGGCCTCAGCCGCGGGTGTCGCGGATGAGATCATCATCGTAGACACCGGCTCCACCGACCGGACTTTGGATATTGCCGCCGGGTTTGGAGCGCGTGTTTTTCATCATGCCTGGGAAAACCACTTCAGCAAACATCGCAACCAATCCATCGGCTATGCCCAAGGCGATTGGATCCTCTGGCTGGACGCGGATGAAGCCTTGGAACCGGGAGCGACGCCGGTTCTTAAAGATGCGCTGCGGAATCCGGACCTCGACAGTCTGCTGGTCACAATGGTTTGTTACTTTGAAAATCGCACCCGGACTTCCTGGAATAACTCCATCAAACTATTTAAAAACGGACTGGGAATTCATTTCGAAGGCACAGTCCATGAACAGGTCGTCGGTTTCAAGAACACCGGTTTCTGTCCGGTAAAAATATATCATTACGGTTATGATCAGGACCCGAAAACCGTTCAAAAAAAATTCGAGCGTACGAGCGCTTTGCTCCTTCAGGCGATTCAGGATGACCCCCATAGCTTCCGCCACCATCACGACTTGGCTGTTTCTTTTTCCAGTATACATCGCTTTTCAAAGGCAATCGATGCCGGCTTCAAGGCCATGGAGCTTTACCGGATCAACCGGGAAAACGATCCCAATATTCTTTGGACCTATTTCGTGGTCGCTTCCGCCTGTTTTAATTTAGGGCAAATCGACAAAGCCCAATTCTTCGCGGAACAAGCCCTTCGATTGGAGCCGAATCACCTGGATTCCTATTTTGTGCTTGCATCCGTTTATGCGACTCTAAAAAATCGTGAATGCTTCGAAGAAGCTTTTCGGGCTTTCACCCGCCTGGCCCTGCATTACCGGGCCCATCCCGAGCAATTGGCCGGTCTGGTCATGAATAAGCTGGATGAAAAATGGCGATTGGACCTGGAATACGGCGCGCTTCTTCTGTCCGGAAATCTAAAAACGGAAGCTGTACCGATTTTCACGCAGGCCTCCCAACAAGCGCCTGACCCGTCCCGGGCCTATCGAATCGCCGCACAACTTTGCCGGGACTTGGGTGAAATTCGGCTTGGCGAGGATTTTTTGAAAAATGCGTCTCAAGCCGGGTTGCCTCTCACGACCGCCCGATTTGAAGAAGCTTTGTTAAAACGAGCCTCAGGAGATGAACAAGCCTTTCACGCCGCCCTAGCGGGCCTTATCGATGGCGCACCTGGGAATATGGACCCGGATATAGCCACCGCGCTCGGGATTGAGGCCCTAAAATCTGGTAAATACATTCGGGCTGAATTTCTATTACAGACCGCGCTGGCGCAAGGTTATGAGACTCCGTCGCTCTGCACCCATTTGGCTTTGGCTTCTAAATATCAAGGGAAAATTTCAGAAGCAATGAGTTGGAACCAAAAAGCCCTGGAACTCGATCAAAAAGATTTAAACGCGCTGGTCAATCTGGGGCATCTTCTTTATGACCAAAAGCAATGGCATTCGGCACAATCTCAATATCAAAAGGCCCTGTTGCTCGCTCCGCGCCAGGCGGATGTCCTGTTGCGTTTATCCTTGATCGCCCTGATGGATCAGGACCTGGCTGAATGCATCCGTTTCTGCGACCTGCTTTTATCGGCCTTGAATCTTAATTGCGACCGGGTGGTGACAAGCATTCAGGACATCGCCGAAGTTTATCGACTGATCGGTGATGCGTTGCGGATCCGCGGTCAAAACATCTTGGCCTCGGAAGCGGCCACCTTGTCCGCCCATCTGTCCGGTACTTGATCCTTCGAATATTTAGGCGCTTAGCTTCCACATATCGACAATTTGTTGTCGATAATTTCTCAATCGTGGTCGCTATCGTTGTCGTAATCGTGATCGAACTCTTACGCGATATAGAAAAATTGAATCGACTACGATAACGATTACGACAACGACAACGACTGTCAAGCTGTGCTTTTGGAGCCTTGTCTTCCGAGTAGGGTCCCGAACGACGCGTAGTCGCTTAGCTCAACCATATCGACAAAAAATTGTCGATAAATGAAAGGTAAATATGAAGGTCAGACTAAGAAAGACGATTTTTTTTCCCGCTGCAGACAACGATCATCTGTAATTTCAACCGCCGGCTTCATTTATGCAACCCAACCTCCGTCTCGCGCAGCGATGACAACTTTTTCTCGCTCAGGTCGAGCGAGAAAAAATTTGTTTAGTCTGCCCTTCGTCTGCCTTCCGTCTGCGGTTAAACATTCTTCTCCTGGATTCCGGCTAACAACATGCCGGAATGACGGGATGGGTAGTAGATTCTGGCTAACAACATGTCGGGATGACAGCAGGTTAGTGTTTATTTACGATTCAAATACTTTATCGATTTATCATGCAACCACTTGATTTAACGAATAAAAAGCTTTCTATTTCAGCCTGCCTGATCGTCAAAAACGAAGAAAAGGTTTTGGCGACTTGCTTGCAAAGCATTAAGGACTATGTGGACGAAATCATAGTTGTGGATACGGGTTCAACCGATCGCACGGTCGCGATCGCGGAGAGTTTCGGCGCCAGGGTTTATCACCACCCCTGGGAAAACCATTTCAGCAAACATCGCAACCAATCATTCGGTTATGCCCGCGGAGATTGGATCCTCTATATTGATGCGGATGAAGAATTGCTGCCCGGCAGCGGCCAAGTCCTTTTAGAGGCCGTTAAGATAAATGACAATTTTGATGCTATCACTGTCATCTTGGAGTGCGTATTCGGCCAAAATGGAGCTAAAGCCACCAACAACTCCATTCGAATTTTTCGTAATCACCGTGGTCTGCATTATGAAGGTCGCGTGCATAACTATATCGTGGGCGTCAAAAAAGTCCTTTGTGCTCCTATCCATATCTTTCATCATGGCTATATTTTGGATCGTGAAACCCAACTTCGACGTTTTAAACGCACGACCGACCTTCTTAACTTGGATATCGCCGAAGATCCTGAAAACCCCAGGCCCCATCATTTCCTGGCTGCTTCCTATCTCTCGGAAAACAGGTTCAAGGAAGCAATTCGCGAAGCGGAACAAGCTTTGCGTCTTTATGAAATTCGGCGGTCCTACGGTCATAATTATTTATGGACCCTCTATATTTTAGCATCCTCCTATTTAGAGCTGGGTGAGCTTGAAATGGCGGAACAAGCCGCTTTAAAAGGGATCGGCGTCAACCCGGATCATTTGGATTCCCATTACTGTCTGTCCCTAATCGCTTATCGTCAAAAAAAACTTTCTTACTTTAAAAACCATTTTGAACGCTATCGGGAAATAAAAACTCTGATTGAAAAAGACCCCGGTCGTTTCGGGGAAATGGTCCATAACACTTTTGCTTCGGAATGGCGCTTGCATCTGTTCGACGCCTTTTTAATTTTGAACGAACCTGAAGCCCATCGATTCCGGAACGCATGGGAGCTAAGCCGTTTGCTTTGTCCTGATTTGTTTTTATTTTATCAACAATCCGCGTCCTGTTATTGGCAACACCAAGATTTTGAACAGGCCAAAGGGCAATACTTGAGAGCCCTGGAACTCAGGCCGGACCATGCCGGTACCCTTTGGGTTTTAAGTCATGTTTACGAGAAATTAAAAGACTTTCCCAACCAAATTCTTTTGCTTGAAAAATTGCTTAAAATCGATCCCCAATTCCCTCATGCTCGCTTTCAATTGGCCCTGACTTATATGCGGGTGGGAGATTTTAAAAAGAGTTTTGATCTTTTTGCGAAAACAGGTCAATCAGAGCCCTCTAATCGTCTCATTCAAATCAACAAGGCCCTCTGTTTGCGCGGTATGGGGCAATACGCCGAATCGATTGAAGCTTCAGCGCCGATCGAAACCGACGGGCCGTTGGAACAAGCCGCGCTGACAGGCAATCTGGCCTATTGCCACTATGCCCTCGGTCAACTGGAGCTAGCGTCGGCCCATTTTCAAAAATGGAGTGAATTGCAACCCCATTCTCCGGAGCCTCCGGTTTATCTGGCCAGAATTTTCCTTGAGCGCAATGAATTTGAGGCTTGCGTGACCCAATGCAACCAGCTCTTGACCATCTTGGGTTTGAATAAAAATCAGGTCCTCGACAGCCTGGCTGAACTCGGCGCCTTGTTCTTTACCATAAGTCGGCACTCTTCCCTGGTTCAGCGCCCTGACCTGAGTCAGGTCTGTGAAGAAATAAGCCGCTTGCTTGGTTACCAGAAACGACCCTAAAACGATTCTCAAACGGCTGCACACCTTGTATGTTTTAATTTTCTCCTTCCTCCAAGATCTTGCCTTTCCATTTCAATCCGTCCAATCATATTTATTGCTTTTATCCTAAGCCGAGCAAAAAATCGTCATTCCGGCATGTTTTGGGAGGAACCCAAAACATAATGCCCGGTAAAAACCGTACCGGGATGCAAAGCCTATGGCAAATGTCCACCAACACTATTTCGTCATTCCGGCATTAGAATAAGTTTACCGCATTAACTAATCGTTTTTATTGTATTTTTAAAGATTCAGTTAAACCCTTATTTTTCCCACCCTTCATTCCCGGCCTTACCCTCTATCGAATTTCCCTCCTTTCGAAATGACCCGCCGAATCTCTCTGAAACCCTAAAAATCCCTAAAGTTCCCCCCTGGTATGGTCGATACAGAATGAAAGCGTGTAAATCATATTTATTTTTTGAAAGGAGGTGAATTTTTAATACACCCAACTCAGGCAAGGATGCCTGAGAAAATTTTTAAGCTGCGGCTTAAAACAAATCAAAAAAATCAAGGAGGATTTTTATCATGGGACTTCGAATTCAAAATAACTTAGCGGCAATCAATGCTCACCGTCAATTAACCATAGCGGACAGTGCTCTGAGTAAATCTTTAGAGCGCTTGTCATCCGGTTACCGGATCAACCGAGCGGCCGACGATGCGGCCGGGCTCTCAATCTCCCAGGGCTTCAGAGCGGATATCGCTTCCTATAAAGTAGCAGCCAGGAATACCAGCGAGGCTTCGTCCTTGCTGCAGGTGGCTGAAGGTGCTCTGGACCAGATCGGCGGCATGTTGACTCGGTTAAAAGAATTGGCTACCCAGGCGGCTTCGGCCAATGCCGGTTCCAACCTGCCCAAGATCGAAGCAGAGGCGAACAAACTTCTGGAAGAAATCGACCGGATCGCCAACTCCACCGACTATGCGGGCTCCAAGTTGATCAATGGAACTTTCGGCGTAACCGCTGCCGCCGTAGGAGCCGCGGTCATCACCGGCAACGGTTTCAGCGGCATAACCGGTATGGCGGCTGGCGAGGTTTATACCATTGCCAGCACTCTAACCGCCGGCGTCGGCACCATGGTGATGACCACCGGGAACGGCAGTGAAACCGTTTATTTTACCCCACCCACCGGCAGCTCGATTACGGATGTCTACTTTGCTTCCGAGGGCGTGAGCATTCAGGTGAACGCCTCGTTTAACGTCAATCTGGACGGCGTGATCACCGCCAGCGCCACCGGCAATTCATCCTTCCAGGTTGGTGCGAGAAACACGGACAATGACAAAATCAGCATCAGCTTGGGTAATGCCACCACCTCCGCCACCGGCCTCGTATTAAGTACCCTCGACCTCAGCACAGCCGCCAATGCCCAAGCCGCTTTGACCTTAGTTGACAGCGCTATCGGCTTACTGGCTACGACCCGCGGCGACATCGGCGCTAATATGAACCGGCTCTCCTACGCTTCCGCCAACTTGACAAGCACCATTGAAAACGTGACCGCTGCTGAGTCCGTGATTCGTGACGTGGATATGGCATCTGAAATGACCAATTTCACCAAGAACCAGATCCTGCTGCAAGCCGGTACTGCCATGCTGGCCCAGGCGAATATGGCTCCTCAACAGATCTTGTCACTCTTCGGCTAAAATCGCACAGAGTCGCGATTTTAGATTACGCAGCTTCGCTGCTCAAAACCTTAAACAAAACCCCGCTTCCAAACCCTGGAGGCGGGGTTTTTTTATGAGTCTAATTTTTTGGACAGGATGAACAGGATATACAAGATTGTTTTTTGTTCTGAACAGTGCCAAAAATCGTCATTCCGGGCGGGATAGGTCATCCTGTTGTTTGTGGTGTTTCCATATTCGTGATTTCCTTCAAAATCCGCCCTTTGCGGATTTTGTTATAAAGAAAACCTGTTGTTTTTTGCGGGTTTTCTTTATTTGGCAAAAGACTTGCTATATCCATCTATTAGACCTTAAAAGACTCAAGTTTTGGGTAACATTTTCCGATTTAACTAGTGATCTCGGGAAAATATTTCCTGTCCGCTGTTCCCTG
>Ga0315273_10010164_pt1 | contig 11983 bp, 10 predicted proteins | sample YL17G02_0_MG_FD_205753 | JGI IMG/M metagenome (GOLD analysis project Ga0315273, IMG submission 205753) | Sediment microbial communities from Yellowstone Lake, YNP, Wyoming, USA - YL17G02_0 | ecosystem: Environmental > Aquatic > Freshwater > Lake > Sediment | place: USA: Wyoming | collected... | reverse complement strand
CCGAGCTGGATCTGTTCGAAAAGCTCAAGAACGCGTGTCTGGTTGGACTTCTCGACGCGAGAATCCAGAACGAGACGGTGTGCTTGGGAAAAACCGCACCCTTCAAGCCCAGCAAGGCGGAACGGTTGTTCTAGCCGGATTACGCTTACTTCTGATTGTGCGCAGCAGGGTCGTTGAGAACCCTGCGCGCCCCTTTAACCCTTTCGTTTCCCCACCCAATATCTGTACACACCCGATTCCTTTTCGACTCGCTGGATCGTGTGGCCGTTGCTCTTGCACCACGCAGGCAGGTCGAACTCGATCGCGGGATCGTCGGATATGACCTCGACCATGCTCCCTGAATCCAAATTCTTGAGCGCGTCGGAGGTCTTGATGACGGGCATGGGGCAGAAAAGTCCCCGCGTGTCCACGATCATGCGGGGTTTCACTTCTTCGGGAGATTCTGGGCGTCGGGGTTGGGGAACCCGAGCCGGTTTCTGAGGGCGAGAACCGTGAACCGGAGCTTGAGCCACGGGCGCGACGGGCTGTCGAAGAAGCCGGAGACCCAGTCGGCCCGGGGGAGGAGCAGGTTCGTGGCGAGCTTGAGCTTCTCCCCACAGGTTCCGTTCTCAAGGAAAGCGAAACGGAGCCGGTGGAGACGTACGGCCCGGTCTGCGAGGGACCCCAGGTGTCCCGGCCGCCAGTTCATTTCAAAAACCTTCTTCCGCATCTTCCCTGGATGAGGAAGAACACGGCGCTTCGGCAGAAAGCGGAACATGTTCATCACGGTCTCGCACGAGAAGTAGAGCGCCGGGTAGAACGACCGGTCGCGTCCCACCTTCTCGACATACGACCAGTCGAGCGCATCCCCGTGGCGCGCGATGATCCGCCCCACATCCACCGCGTGGAGGAGCCTTCCGAAGCCCGTCATATTGAAGCCGATGCACGAACGGATGAGCTGATCTTCATAGCTCACCCTCATCGCCTCGATGTCGCGGCCGAGCCTTTTGCCGTAGAGCCACGCAGTCTCGTTTCCCGGAGGATGCCCCCCATCGACGAGACGAAACTTCACGCCGATCGAGATCCCTTTGTCCCCCCGAAGCATGCACGGCGAAAAGTACTGGTAGTAGAGCATCGCCTCGGTTCCATCGACAAAGACGGGATCCAGCGGGTTCCGCCTGAACCCCAAGCTCCGGCACGCATCGACGAACGTCTCCCAATCGTTTTCGTGTATGAGCGCGTCGAGGCTCTCGATGGGGCGGAGGCGGTGCCGGGGGTAGAGCTTGAGCGCGGCGAGCGTGTCGTCTACGAGGAGACACGGGACGCGCCTTTCCCGAAGGCGGCCGGAGAGCGCGCGAAACGCAGCGAGAAACTTCTCGTTTTGTGTTCCCGATGCGTTCGAGAGCGTTCTCAGCCTTTCGAAGGCGATTTCCGAGAGCGCCGGCTCGAGGGCGAGCCTGCGGAGCGAATCAAGAACGAGAGGAGCCAAAAGGTGCCTCTCGCAGAGCTGAACGAGCTTGCGCTCGAACTCGGGTTCGACGCGAACAGGAATCCCCGGCGGAGGACCGGCCTCCTGCTTCACAAAGTGGGCGAGCGTGTCGAGAACGACGTCTATGGTTCGCATTTGCCGCCTAGCATACCAGAACCGGCTTTTCAGTAAATCTTTTTCTCCTGATCTTTGTACTGGAGCTCGTAGAGGTTCGAGTAGAGACCGCCCCGGGCGAGGAGATCTCTGTGGGTGCCCTCTTCGACGATTTTGCCCCTATGGAGGACGATGATGCGGTCCACGTGACGAATCGTGGAGAGCCGGTGGGCGATAACGATCGATGTCCGGCCCGCCATGAATTTCTGGAGAGCGTCCTGTATGAGGTACTCGGTATCGGTGTCGACGCTGGAGGTCGCCTCGTCGAGAACGAGGATCTTCGGTTCGTACACGAGCGCCCGGGCGAACGACAGGAGCTGACGCTCACCGACGGAGAGGGTTCGCCCCCTTTCGCCCACCCGCTCCGCGTATCCGGTGGGGAGCCTCTCGATGAACTTCTCGGCGTTAATGTACCGGGCCACGCGGCGAAGCTTCTCCTCATCGACGCCCTCGTCCCCGAGATGGATGTTGTACGCCACATCACCTGAAAAGAGGAACACGTCCTGGAGAACGGTCGCGATGTAGCGATGGAGGTCCCTCTGCGCGAACTCGCGAATGTCGGTGCCGTCGATGAGAATCCGGCCTTTTTCCACATCGTAGAGGCGGGAGAGGATACTGATGATCGTCGTCTTCCCCGAGCCGGTGTAGCCCACGATCGCTACCTTCTCGCCGGGCTCGACGGTGAAGCTGATGTCGTCGAGCACCTCTTCCCCGCGGTTGTAGGCGAAGCTCACGTGGTCGAAGGTGACGCGCGCCGGTTCTCGCGGGAGGGGTTTCGGGACGGCCGGATCCTGTATCGTCGGCGTGCTGTCGAGAAGCTCGAAGATCCTCTCGGCCGAGGCCATCGCGGAGAGAATGATGTTGTACTTCTCGCTCAAGTCGCTGATCGGACGGTAGAAGCGTTGGGCGTACTGAATGAACGCGACGAGAGAGCCGAACGTGATCGCGCCGGCGACCACGTCCCGGCCGCCGAACCAGAGGATGAGCGCGATCGCAACCGCGCTCAGGATTTCGATGGCGGGGAAGAACCACGCGTACGCCATGATCGAATCGATGTGGGCGTGGTAGAGATCCCTGTTGGTCGCCGAGAATTTCGCGAACTGGGCCTTTTCGCGTCCAAAGACTTGGACCACGCTCATCCCCGTGATGTTCTCCTGGAGGAAGGCATTGACCGCGGCGATGCACTTTCTCACCTGCCGGTAGCTCGTCTGCACTTTGTCGCGGAAGACCGCCGCGACGACGAAAAGGAGCGGAAGCACGATGAACGTGACCAGCGCGAGACGGAGGTTCAAGTGGCAGAGGACCACCATGATACCGAGAAGCGTGAACGCATCGAGGAAGATCGCGACGGCTCCCGACGTGAACATCTCGTTCAAGACCTCGACGTCGTTCGTCAGCCGGGTCATGAGCCGCCCGACGGGGTTCCTGTCGAAATACGCCACTTCCTTCTTCTGAAGATGACGGAAGATCTGCATTCTCATGTCGTACATCACACGCTGGCCCACGCGCGCCATGGTGAAATCCTGAATGTAGCTCGCGAGGAACGACACGACGAGAACCCCGAGAAAGACACCGATGATGGTCGCCAGGCCCGCGTACCTCGCGCTCGTCTCGACGGGCGATCCCGGAGCGATGTACCTGTCGATCGCAATCTTGACGAGGTACGGCGGAGCGAGCTGAAAAACGGATTCGAGGAGGAGCAGCCCCAGGCTGAGCGCCACCAATCCCTTGTAGTGCTTGAGGTACCCGAGGATCCTCTTCATCACCGCCCGGTCGTACGACTTGGCGGCCAGTTCATCTTCGTTGAAGAACTCCACCCCTAGCTCCTCTCCAGGTCGTACATGATCTGCTGCTTGTGGAACATCTCGGCGTAGAGGCCGCCGCGCCCGATCAGGGCCTCGTGAGTGCCCTCCTCGACGAGCCGCCCGCCGTCGAGAACAAGTATGCGGTCCGCGTCCCTCACCGTGGAAATACGGTGAGAGATGAGAATCGCCGTCCGTTTCTTCATCTCCTGCCTGAGCGAACGGAGGATCTTCTCCTCGGTGTCGGTATCGACGCTCGATAGCGCGTCGTCGAGCACAAGAATCGCGGGGTCCTTGGCGAGCGCACGGGCGATCGCGACTCTCTGCTTCTGCCCGCCGGAGAGGTTGATCCCCCGCTCGCCGAGGACCGTCTCGTAATTGGCAGGAAAACCCTTGATCTCCTCGTCGATCGCAGCCAAACGGGTCAGGCGGTCGAGGTCTTCCCCGCTGAGAGACGCGACGCCGAATGCCACGTTCTCGGCGATGGTGTCGGAGAAGAGAAAGATGTCCTGGGGAATGAGCCCGATGAGCGACCTCAGCTCGGAGAGAGGAATGTCCTTCACCGGCGCACCGCCGACACGCACGCATCCGGTCTGGGGCTCGTAAAGACGAAGGATGAGCGAGACGAGGGTCGATTTTCCCGAGCCGGTGGGACCCACGACCGCGACAGTTTCGCCGTCGCGGACGGTGAAGCTCAGCTCCTTGAGGATCGGCGCCCGCCCGGGTCCAGGGTCGTAGGCAAAAGTGACGTTCTCGAACTCGACCGAGCGGTCTTTGGGGTGGAGCCGCGTGATCCCTCTCGCGGCGGTGTCCATCTCCAGAACATCCTTCACCGCGGGTTGGGTTTCCATGACGACGTTGATCCGCTGCATCGACGCCAAACCCCGCTCGACCATGTTCATCACCCAACCGAGGGCCACCATCGGCCATATGAGCATCGCCAAGTACCCGCTGAACGCGACGAAGGTACCGAGGCTGATGGTTCCGTCGATGACCTGCTTGCCTCCGTAGCCCAGTATGAAAAGCGCCCCGAGACTGGCCACGGTCGTGAGGAGAGGCGAGAGCAGGCTCTGTATCTTGTAGAGCTTCATGTTCGCCTTGAGATAAACCTGGCTCTGATCGTCGAATTCGCCGATCTCGTGATCCTCCCTGGCGTACGTCCGCACGACGCGGATGCCGGCGAGATTCTCCTGCGCCCTCGAATTGAGCGCCCCGAACTCCTCCTGGACTTTCTCGAAAGCGCGGTGGATGAGCCTCATGCTGTGGTACATCCCGGCCGAGAGAATGACCAGGGGAAGGAGCGCCACGACGGTGAGCTTCCACGAGAGCACGATCATGAGAGCGAGGGCGAACCCGGCGACGACGATCGTGTTCATCGAGTACATGACGCCCGGGCCGACGAGCGAGCGGACCGCGTTCAGGTCATTCGTGGCGAGCGCCATGAGATCGCCGGTTTGATTCTTGTTGTAGAAAACAGGGGTGAGCCTTTCCAGGTGGGCGAAGAAATCGCCCCGCATGTCGAATTCGATCTCGCGCGAGACGCCGATGATGATCCGCCGCATGAGAAAGCGGAAGACTCCGCTCACGAGCGTCACCGCGACGAAGCCGAGCGCCAGGCGCAGAAGCCGCTCCTCCGAGATCCCTGTCTTCAGCTCGTCGATCGCGAGCTTGAGAATCCACGGATTGACCAGGAGGAGGACGTTGGCCGCGAGGAGGCAGAAGCCGCCGATGGCGAGCCTCTTGCGGTACCGCAAAAGGTACCGGACCACGGTACGGATCGCGTGTCGCCTCTTTTTCTTTTCGTCGTTCGCTGGAGCCATGCTTCTGCCGCCGGGAATGCAAGCCCGGCGGGCGGGCTTGGCGGTTGACGGTTGGCATCAAACAGGCTTAAATATAGAAGATACGTTCGAACAAGGCAAACCCCGAAGTGCGAACCCGAACCCATGGGAGTGCGACGTGAACATCCCTGACAGAAACGAAGCGATGGCCCTCCTTACGGAGCACACGAAGAACGAAAATCTCATCAAACATGCTCTCGCCGTCGAGGCCGCGATGCGGTACTACGCCAAGCTCTTCGGTGAAGACGAAGCGCTTTGGGGGGCCGTGGGACTCCTCCATGACTTCGACTACGAGGAGCATCCCACACTCGAAGAGCACCCTTTCAAGGGCGCCGAAATCCTCCGTTCCAAGGGGTACGACGAAACGCTTGTCAAAGCCGTTCTGTCGCACGCACGTCACACGCAGGTGCCCCGCGAGACGCGCCTCGAGAAGACGCTCTTCGCCGTCGACGAGCTCTCCGGCATGGTGACCGCCGTGGCTCTGGTCCGGCCGTCCAAGAAACTGGCCGACGTGAACGTCTCTTCCGTGAAGAAGAAGCTCAAGGACAAGGCGTTTGCCCGTGCAGTCAACCGCGAGGACATCCTCGAGGGCGCCGAGGCCCTCGGTGTGGATCTCGACACCCACATCGGACACGTCCTCACGGCGATGCAGGCCGCGTCCGCAGATCTGGGCTTGTGACCACCCTGCCCCGGGGCGATAGGCCGGCCCGCCACCCGGACGGATCGCCGAGGGGCCGGCGCATGGAACGATTCCATCAGCCCACAACCCAATGTACGGACAAGCGTTGCGGCTTTTTTGGCCGGGATGTGGTACGGATGTTGCGTAGATGCCGGGCTGATGAAACGCGGCCTTTGGATTCTAGTGACCTGCACGATATTTGGCCTGTGGACGCCCCCTCCCTCCGCGAGTGGGAGTCCATCCGCACAATCCCCGGCCAGTGTGGTCGATCGGAACTCGGCCATGAGTGCCCCCGGGGGCGACGCGGCCGCGGCAATCGCTCCCCTTCCGTTCGAGACGGGTGCCGCCGGCTGCGACAGCACGGTCGATACGAATGACCTTCTCTTGAGCGCCCGCGAGATGTTCCTCGCGGACAACTACGCTCTGGCGGAACTGCTCTATACATGCATTCTCCGCCGTGAACCTGATCACCTTTCCGCGATGCTCGAGCTCTCGATTGTCTTCGAAGCGACGGGCAAGCTGCAGTACGCAAAGGAACTTCTCAAGCGCGCCGCGACCTTGAGACCGCACGACCGTGAAGTGATCGACCGGAATAGCGAGGTGACGGCGAAGCTCACGCACGCGCTTCAAACCGATGCCGAGAGGCTCCTCGCGAAGGGTGCGTTCCAGGCCGCGCTCCCCAAGCTGTCGGCGCTTCTCGCGACACAGCCGGATGACGCCGACCTCCACTACAAGAAAGCTCAATGTCATCTGGAGCTCGGCGACGCCGGAAGCGCCTTGGCCGAGGTCGACGAGGCCCTCGAGCTGCAAAAAGACGCCTCCTACTTCGCTCTACGGGCCGAGGCCCTCAAACTCAGCAGCGACAGAGAGATAGGCGCGCTGACGCACGAGGCGAAACGGCTCCTCGCGACGGGGCGTGCGGAGAACCGCGACCGTGCACTCGCGGTGGTGAGCCAGATCCTGACGAAGCATCCCGGGAACCGCTGGGCGAAAAGACAGTTCATGCTGCTTACAAACGGGGGGGCTTCCACGCTCGCCAGCGGAACCCAAGGTTTGGCGGGCGCCCGCGGGGCGCCCGCGCCCGCAACTCAGACGGCGACGCAGAAACAGACGGCCCGCATCGCCGGATACGTGAAAGCCGCCGGAGCGGTCGCCGCCGCCTTCGCGCTGGGTGTCGGCCGCACGCTCGAGCGTTACCCCGGTCTGCTCATCGCTTTGCTCATCGTTCTCATCGTGTTGCGCTCACCGCTTGTTCACGTGATCGTCCGCGGTTTCGCACCGCGCCATTTTCTTTCGGGGCGCCTGAACCAATTCAACATCCAGGAAATTCTGACGATGATTCATTCGCAGGCGCGAAGCGGCGTGCTCCGCGTCTACGCCGGACCGTTGAAGGGGTCCGTATACTTCGGGGACGGCGAGATCCACCACTGCACGTGCGGAAAACTGGAAGGACGGGACGCTGTTCGCTCGGTTCTCACGGGCGCGAAAGAAGGGTACTTCGTGTTGACCGCTCTCCCGCGGTCCTTCAGACAAACAATCGACGCCCCCTTCAGCCTCGTCCTCATGGACATCGGGGACAAATCCTTTCTGGAGAGCAGAAACTCCTCTCCTGAAACACCTGCATCCACCTCCGACAAGAAATCGAAGATGAAAAGCCTCCTGGAGAGCAAACCTTAGGACCGTCTTGTCACGGGATTTTCAACCGGGATTCTCGATCGGGATTCTCGACGGGTTTTCGTGGATTCCGCTTCAGGGAACCATTTCCACGTCCGCGGGGACGTCGCTCTGATCCTCCGTGGGAAACCTGCGAAGGATCGTCGTCTCGACGAGAGTCCTCCCGGGAGTCGAGGGCGCCTCGCGCGGGTCCGGCGCGCGGAGAAATTCCACGATGTGGCTGATCTCGTCGGGGCTTCTCTCTACAAGGACGAGACAGTACGCCCCATCCGGCTGGCTGCGGACGACCGCATCCCCCTCCGACAGCGCTGACCCGCACCGCCGGAAAAACTCTTGTTCCTGTTGTGAAAAACACGGGCCGTTTCGCCGGCGATCTCCGATGACGCACTTCAGGAGAGTAACCGTCCTCCCGCTCAGCATCGCCGCTTCGCGGAGGCTGGTGAGCGGAACGACGAAGTCTTCGCGCGGGTCGAAACGCGGACGGACAGGGAAGCGGAGAACGACTGGCCCTCGGCCGTCAGGGTCTTCGATCCGAATCTCTCCGAGAAGTGAAGAAACGATACGGTGGAAAGCTCGCGTCTCGAACGGATCAACGCCGCTTCGATGGCGGGAGCCTTCCACAGAGTCCTCCACGCCCGGCATCGAACCCGCGCCGGCTTGCTGTGCACAGGTGTAGGCCTGGCAAGGGCTTGCTGGAACGCGGACGTTGTCGAAACGAAGCTCGATTTCATCGTTCTCGCCCCCCATGCGGCATCCGATCGTGACAGGATCGCCTTCATCACGAAGGGCGCCTTCCAGAAGAAAGCGCACGACCGCACGGAGACGATCGGGGTCGGTGAATACGAAAAGCCGCTCTTCCCCTTCCATGCCTTCGATCACGACCTTCTTGCGAACGGAGGGTTGTGTTTCCCCCGCCGCGCGCTGGATCAGGTCGTGAACGCATACGAGCCTTCGAGCCACCGACACGTCGCCCAACGTGATCTGGAGAAGATCGAGCTGTCCCTCGACGAGACGTATGATCCGGTCGAGATTTCGCTGGCCGATGGCGACGAGTCTTCCCTCAGGTGAACGGAGATCCTCCTCGCGCGAGGCGAAAAGGCTCTCGAGCGCGAGCTTGATCGCCGTGAGCGGCGTCCTCAACTCATGAGCGAGGCCGGTGAGGAAGCTGAGCCGCAGCCTGTCGAGGCCCGCGGTTCTTTCCTCGTCATGCCTCTTCGAGATCGCGCTCTCCACAACCCCGAGGAGCCGTGATGCGTCTTTGATCGGCTTCTCGAAAACATGGGACACGTCGAGCTGCCGCGCCTGTTCCTCGATTTCGGCGCCGGGTTTTCCTGTCACGAGAACGAATGGAACGCGTATGCCGCGTTCCCGCACGCAGCGCGCGAGCTCGATCCCCGTCATGCCGGGCATCTGCACGTCGGACACGATGGCATCCGGGTACGCCGAATCAATGAGGGGAAGAGCGTGCTGGGGCGACGGAAACGCGCGGACCCTGAAGTCGCTCTTTTCGATGAGGCGCGAGAGAAGCTCGCGCATCAACCCGTCGTCGTCGATAACAAAAACCGTTCTCATTATCCCCCCACGCCGGCCCTCGACGATGAGTCGAGGATCGTCGCTGTCGGTCCCGTGATGTTTCCTCGTGCGAAAGAGGGTGCTTTTGCGGGAGAACAGAAGGGCAAAGTCTGTGCCATTGAAACTGCGGCGTCCGTCGGCGGCGATCCGCCGACAAGGGGAGTCAGCGCGGGTCGATACCACACCCTTAGAACCGCTTGGAGCAACGAACGGGAACGAACGGAGGCGGTCGGTCATTCGGCAAATTGACGCGGGTTACGCAAGTTGCAAGGCGGGCGCGAAGCGTGGTCCCACGCAATTCGCGCGTCGCGTGCGAGATGAGTACGTGTCGTGGCTTGTGCGGTGCACGGTCGTCGCGAGCCCTCGCTCGTTCCCGCGAAGGGCTCGAGACGACCCTGCACCGCACACTCTTGGACACTAGTACCGAACGGCGAGGCCGAGCGTTGCGGAGGCGTCTCCGGCACGTTCGCGCCAGTCCCCGCGCTCGCCTTGGACGGTCAAGTAGAGGTTCATGGCTGGGGAGAGAGCAGCCGTCATCGTCGAAAAGTACACTTCACGGACCGCTCCCGTGTTGAAGAAGAGGCCCAGGCCGCCGGCCTCGATTTCGAGCTTGCGAGTCAGGGCCGCGATGACCCCGCCACCCGCAGCGGCGTAGTGACCGTGGAGCTCTTCTTCCTCGAGCCGGTCATTGAGACGCGCGACGTACACACCGCTTGCCGCCGCCCAGTACGAGAGGGACCGAAGCGGTTCGAGAGCACGTCCGTCGCCCCTCGATCCCACCGAATCGACGAACGCCACACCCGCTTCCATGTCCGTGCTCGCCGTCGAATACGGAAAGAGCGACGCGGACCCGGATCCGAGGCGCAGCGACGAGAAGATCGAAAGGCACTTCCGATCACCGGTCCACGCGCGGGCTTTCGCCCGGACGATCACGTCGCCGAACCCGTCCTCCACTTCGTTGTCGCGAGCGATGGTGACGTAGGGGATCTCCGGTTGAATCAAGAAAGACGAACGGACATGGATCTGCGCCTCGAGGTTGAAGACAGAGGCTCCTTGACGCTGCAAATCCGCCCGCGTGATCGAGCCCGCAAGGCCCTGCTCGAGCGGCGCCCTGATGAACGCCGACACACGCGAGACCTCGATGAAAGGCCCTTCGGAGAAAACCGGCGAGGCTGCGAAAGACAAAAACCCGGCCGCGAGGATAAACGGATTCCTCGCGCCGGGTCCAAGCCATGAAATGCGGAGCAGACTCTTGAAAATCGCTTCTAAGCCACCCCTTCGAGAAGCTGTACTTTGCCTTGACGCAGGAACTGCACGCAGATCATCTTGCGGTTTCCCGGGAGCCTTTCCTTCGAAAGAACTTTACCCAAATCGTTCCACGATCGATGGTGAATCACGTCGCCGACGTCGTAGACTTGATTCTCGGAGTACTCTTTCGCGGTTTCGACGTCCAAGTCCTCCAGCGCGATCTCCTTGTCCGCTCCCCCGTTGGCGTGATGATCTCCGAGCTCGTCGTCCTCATCGGGCATGTGCGGCAGAAAGCCCTGGCAACCAGGACACTTCAACCATACAACGCCCTTACTGCTTCCCTGCTTGACCACTTCCATGTCGAAATGGTCTTTGCACACCGAGCAATACTGGTTGATCGTGTTCGTTTTGGTGCCCGGCATGTTGCTCACCCGATTCTGATCTTGCAGCATTCGTCCGCCTGCTGCTGCGTGTGGAACGCCATGCCACAGAGCTTGCACGAATACTTCCCGCCTAAACGCCCCTCCGCCCCCGCCCGCCTCAGTAACTGATGATATTTGACGTACTCACGATCCTTCGTGAACGAATCAACTTTTTCCGGCTTGCCCATGTCTGTCTCCTCCCGACTGGCGGTGCAAAACGGCCATTTATCACCAATTGGGGAGCCACAGGATCCTGTGCTTGAACGAAGACGCTACACAATATCTTGGGCAAAACTACGGCATTGCCACAATTACGTCAAGCACAAAATGCAAGCCAGTTCAAAAAAGCGGCGAGAAGGCAGCAACTCTTCACAATATATCAGAGGCTCGCTCGACGCGCAAGTACTACGTCGTTCGTGAGCGACGTTCGTGATTGATGCGTACACCAAACAGTCGCCGTCAGTGTGCGCGATGCACGTGCGTGCGATCGCGCGCGCATCGGCCCCGTCGTCATGCGATGAACATTCCTTGCCGACGCGATCGCACGATCGAATGATCAGAACGCGAGAGCGTGAGAGAGATCAGCTTCCAGGGCTTCGGCGTCCTCAATGCCGACGGACAAACGCACGAAGTCTAGCGGATGACCACAACCTTCCTGACCTCGGCGGCAGAGCCCGCGTGAGTCCGGAGGAAATAGACACCCGAAGGCACACGATCGTTGTTGTTGTTCGTCCCGTCCCATTCGAATGTCTCCACGCCTGCGAAGAGCCCGCCGTCGTAGATCGTTTTCACGGGCCGTCCCGACACGTCGTAGACGACGACGCGGACCGGAGTTCTCCGCGCACCCGCGGCGCTGTAGGATGCCCCGGAAGCGTTCGGCGCGGCTGCTGTCTCGGGGACTCGAACGGAAATCTGCGTTTTTTCGCTGAACGGGTTCGGCGACACGAACGAGGCGAGCACGCCCGACGAGATCGGGAACATGCCCTGCGCCTCGAACGTCCCGGATGTGGTCTTGTATTCGACCGTGGTGTCGGGGTAAACCACGTTGAAGTATCCTCTCACGAAGTAGCGGTAGGAGCGCCCGGGTGCGACGTTCTCGTCGGTATAATCGTAGTATCGGAACAATC
>Ga0315273_10010163_pt1 | contig 11983 bp, 11 predicted proteins | sample YL17G02_0_MG_FD_205753 | JGI IMG/M metagenome (GOLD analysis project Ga0315273, IMG submission 205753) | Sediment microbial communities from Yellowstone Lake, YNP, Wyoming, USA - YL17G02_0 | ecosystem: Environmental > Aquatic > Freshwater > Lake > Sediment | place: USA: Wyoming | collected... | reverse complement strand
CGTCCGGCGCTTAGCCCTGCTGGAGCTGTCCGGTTGGGCCTTTTTGCTGGGGCCGGTGGGCATCGATGAGGGCGAGGCTATGTCCGACCGGCTGGAGCTGCTGCTGGGGGGAGCGAGATTCCTGCAGGGTATGGGCGTCGTGCCCCAGGCGGCTGTGCTCTCCGGAGGCAGGATGGAGGACATGGGCAGGTGCGAGCGCGTGGACAGAAGTCTGGCGGAAGGAGAGCTGATCGCCGCCCGGGCGCAGGAGGCAGGCCTGGAGGCGAAGCACAAAGGGATACTGATCGAGAGCTGCCGGGGAGATGACATCGTCATCGCTCCGGATGGCATTTGCGGCAACCTCATCTTCCGCACGCTATTACTATTAGGCAAGGCTCAGTCCTATGGCGCGCCGGTGCTGATGGACCAGATCTTCGTTGACTCCAGCCGGGCCAGGGGCGGGTTCGACGGGCCGGTGATGCTGGCAAGCGCCATGGTGGGGATGAGGGAGAAAAGGGACTAGAATACGAAAAAGTTAACATCATTGCCTTCTATCTCTCTTCTCGAATATGGACATCTTCGATGTGGCCGTCATCGGCGCCGGGCCTGCGGGCTCTATGGCCGCCAAGTATGCTGCCAAAGCAGGCGCGAGCACAATCTTGCTGGAGGAGCACGCCGGTCCGGGATGGCCGGTGCAGTGTGCCGGACTGCTGGGCAAGGAGGCTTTGGCCGAGTCGGAGCTACGGCCTGGCTCCTTCATCCTGCGCGGCATGTTGGGTGCTACGATCTTTTCTCCCAGCGGACTGCGCCTGGACTTCAAAGCCGAAGCCCGCAAGGCCTGGGTTGTGGACAGGAGGCTCTTTGACAAGGCAATGCTGCGCCGGGCTTTGCAGGAGGGCGCAATTCTTCGTCTCTGCTCGTCAGTGCGACAGATCAGACGGCAAAAAGATGTAAGCATACTCTCCCTGGCCGGGGGAGAGGAGATCTCCGCAAGGATTGTGATATCTGCGGAGGGCGTCTCTGCCCTTCTGGCCCGCCGGGCAGGCATCGCGCCGCCTCAGATGATCCTCTCCGGGGCACAGGTGGAGGCCCCCTTTGCGGTCGAAGATGCTGAGAAGGTGGAGGTGCACCTGGGGTCGGCACCGGGGCTTTTCGCCTGGGTAATTCCCCTGGACGAGATCTCGGCTCGCATCGGTCTATGTGCTCGCGATCGAGGGTGCGAACGCTTGCGGGCTTTCTTGAAAAAGGATGTTATAGCAAAAAGGCTGCGCGGGTCTCCAGTGGCCCTGAACGTGGGTGGTCTGCCTCTGGGCCCGCCTGCTGCCACTACCGCGGAGGGCCTGCTGGCCGTGGGCGATGCGGCGGGTCAGGTTAAGCCCACATCCGGCGGCGGAATCTATCCGGGGCTGGTGGCGGCCAAAATTGCCGGCGGCGTGGCCGCGGCAGCCAGTCTGGAGGGTGACTCTTCTGCAGAGCGCCTCCTGGAGTACGATCGGCTCTGGAGAGCAGCATTGGGCCGCGAGCTGGAGATAGGCATGAGAGTAAATCGCATTTTGAGCAAAATGAGCAACGTCGAGATAGATGAGCTGGTGGGCTACCTGGCAAGCAAGCCCCGGCTCATTAAAGCCATAGAGGAGCATGGGGATATCGATCGGCCCAGCCGCCTCTTGGCCAGGATGCTCCGCCACCTGGACTGGGATGCCATTCGGCTGGCCCGGCTACTGGGATACGCTTTAGACTAAAGGGGTCTTCACTTCTTTTCGCTGTCGCTCTTGGACACAGAAATAAGGCGCTCTACACCGCCCTTCTCCTCGATGAATGCCGCCACAGCGGCCGGCACCAGGCTTGACCAGTCTCCATTCTCCCTCATCAGTTTCCTGATGGCCGTTCCGGAGTACAGGTCTCTCTGGTACATAGGGGGCTTTCTTATCTGAATGCCCGCCTCCGAAATGAGCTGGACCACCAGAGGATTGTTGGAATAGACCGTATCAAAGCGAGGAACCATGGATTGCATGTGAGAGACCCAAACAGAGTTGCGTTTGATATCCTGCAACGGAGTGACGATGCAGCGCTCTCTCAGATCGCTTTCGCTTAAAGCCGCATAGATCATCTCCATCCTCTCGCCGCCGGTGAAGGGATTCTCGGGAGTGTGGCTCTCTTGGGCACTGCCGATTACTATCACAGTCTCCTCTACCTCCCTGGCGATCTTCTCCAAGACGGCCTGATGCCCCAGATGGTAGGGCTGGAAGCGCCCAATGTACAGCCCGCGCATGAACTTCAAATCTCCTTACTTGCCTATGACCTGCTTTCCAATCAGTTTGATGGCACTCTCTTTATTGGGTCCGATGGGCGAGCCCACCACGATCTGAGTGACGCCGGTCTTGAGAAGCTCATCCACCCGTGCCCGGCAGTCCGCGGGCGCGCCTGAGACGGAGAAGGCGTCTGTCATCCTTGCCGTCACGGCCGCCATGGCTGCTTTGAAGTCGTATTTGGCAATGGCCTCGGAGATGGTCTTCGCCTCGTCAGTGCCAACTCCGTGCCTCTCTAAAACGTTCTCGGGCGAGCCGGCCACGATAAAGGCCACTACAATCTTGGAGGCATTGACGGCCTTGGCCGGGTCTTTGTCAGCGCTGAAGCTGGCATAGGCACAGATCTGCACATCCTCGGGCTTTCGGCCAGCCTTTTCCGCTCCTTGCCTTATCATGGGCACAGCGAACTTGAAATCCTCGGGATGAGAGGCATTGATGAGCACGCCGTCCGCTATGGCTCCAGCCAGCTCCAGCATTTTCGGCCCCTGAGCGCCGATGTAAACGGGGATTTTGCTGGTGGCAAAGGCCATCTGCGCACCTTTAAAGCCCGCCTGGTTTACCTGCTCCTTTGCCAAAAAGGCCCGGATGGCCTGTACTGATTCCTTGACACGGGTGAGGGGCTTGTCCCAGTCGATGCCCATCTTCTCGAAGGTGGCTTTATCACCCGGACCGATCCCCAGTATGGCCCGTCCTCCGGACAGCTCGTTTATGGAGGCGATGGACGAGGCGGTGATGGCCGCATTCCTTGTGTAGGGATTGGTAACGCCCGTTCCTAGCAAGATCTTATTGGTCATCATGGACAGCACGGCTAAGGTAGTCCAGACATCTCGATTATTATAATGATCTGTGATCCAGATATTCTGAAATCCCGCATCCTCTGCAAGCTTTGCCATATAGCCGATCTTCAAGACCGATTCATCGGGCACAAACTCAATTCCAAACAACTCAAATCTCCTCCATTGACCGCGAATTCTGCAAAGCCATGGCCGTCCGGGGTTATAAGCGGTTCGATCCTGAGCGCCAGGGCATAGGTCACAACCCGCTTCAGTTTAACCCCTTTCAGGCTCACGGGATATCATCAGGACATCTGCCTGCCTGGAAACTACAATCTCCTCGTTACCCTGAAAAGTCGAAATCGTCCCTCTGATCTTTACCCGATCGCCAGCTTGAATCCGAGCTTGAATCTCCTTCACGCCCGCCTTGGCAGGAATGAAAATTTGAAGGGGTGTCGAGTCCAGCTTGAGGAGCAGGTTGCCGCCGCTCTTGGTGGGCTTGATTTCCAAGACCAGTCCTTCCACGCAAAGGCCGGCGTCCTTTTGGGACATAGAATTAGAAGAACTATCCAGCTTACCCTCTTCGGGACCAAAGGCCCAAAATGCCACCGCCAGAGATCCCAGTGCCATGAGGAGCAGCACTACTACGATCTTCTCCTCCTTTTGCATCCTCATAAATTATTTTATTTTTTTTCCTCGGGCTTAGCTCCGAAGCGCTCCTGCCATCCCTTCTCCAGGTGCTCCAGGCAGATATCGCATATGCCCTTGTATGCGCCCTCAGGGTAGCTGAGGTTGTGGACGGGGGCCTTTATGGGAAAGAGCAGTGGTCGAGCACGGGTACATAGTTCGCAATCAGCCATTTAGATTCATCTCCTACGAAATGTTGGATGGAGCTTCTCATGTTTAAGTTTTCTGTCCAAGGGATCACTTCTCAGCTCTATAGTCCTCCATCCCCCTAACCATCCTCGCCAAATCCTCCACCAGTGCATCATCAACCTCCGCAAGCCTCACCTTGCGCACAACATTCGTCACCTCGATGTCGGCCATGACGATCTTGGGAAGGCTGCTGTGCTTGAAGCCTTCCACCACGGCATAGTCCACCCCGTCTGCCTCCAGTTCAGCCAGCGCAGAATTAAGGTCCCCCTGCTCGCGTGTCACCTTGAGCCGCGCCTCGCCAAGGCCAATGACCACGTCCGCCCCGGCATCGAAGTGACGCCTGGTGTCGCCCTGGTCCACGGGATGGCCTGCCATATTCTTGATGGTGCCCACCCGACCATGCTTGGCCAGCGACGCCACCAGGGTGGCCACCAGAGTGGTCTTGCCCGTCTTCTTGGTTCCTACTACTGATATCACTTTCATTTTGCTTCAGGCTCGCAGGAGTTCAATTATAAATCTCGCGAAACCCTGCAAGTCTGCTATGCGCACATTTTCATTCAGGCCATGGATGTTGCTCTCCAGCTGCCGGCCCACTCCAAAGACGCAGGTGGGAATGCGCGTCTTCTCAGTGGCATAGGCCTGATCCAAACTTCCTTGTGCTCCGGAGAGGTGGGGCATAAATCCCATGCCCCTTTGCACCGCTTCCCTTACCTCAGTCACCCATTGGTGATCCGGATTCACGCTCATGGGCGGATAGCCTGGATAAAACTTCAAATCAAAATCGACATCCAGCGGTTTTAGGGTCCTCTCTATCTCCGCCATGGCCTCATCCATGCTCTCTTCCGGTATCACCCGTCGGTCGCCGCGTAGAGTGCACCTGTCAGGCACAATGTTCTCCTTAATGCCGCCGTTGATCATAGTAATATTGAGTATGGGCATGAGGTTCTTTTTGCCCATAGCTTCCAGGGCGGTGCTTGCAGGCAGAATAGATCTTCTGGCCTGCACGACCTTCTTGAGATTCATAAGCGCCTCCATGACAGGTATCGATCTCTCCACAGCATTAATGCCCAGGAAACTGGAGCCGCTATGCGATGATCTGCCATGCACCACCACATCCCAGGTTATGATGCCGTTGCTGCCTATCACCACATCATCGGAAAAGCCGTCCATGCAAAGCATCAGATCTCCCTTTACCTGGCCCAAATCCGTAAGATAACAAAGGCCGGAGTAGCCGCCTACCTCTTCATCCGTGGTTAAAAGAACAGAGAGATTGTACTTCAGCTTGCCGCTCTCCAGGAGCACTTTTAAAGCGACAATGAGCGCAGCTATTGATCCCTTGCAGTCGGAGACGCCGCGGCCATAGACTCTTCCGTTCTTCTGTACCAACTCAAAGGGGTCTGTTTCCCAGTTTCCTTCTGCCGGTACCACATCCAGATGGGCATAGATCACCAGCGTCTTTTTCGCTCCCATTGAAATGTCGGCGCGCAGATTGAAGCGATCGCCCACCAGCCTCTGGTCAGAGCATTTTGTCGCGAAGACATCCTGGGGCATTACAAGTTTCTCGGTCTTGAATCCCATATCCTGAAAGATGGGAACGAGCCAGTCCACAATCTCTTCATAGCAGCTTCCGGGAGGTGCGACTGTCTTAAAACGTATGATATTTTTTAGCAGGTCCAGGAGGTAGTTGGTATCGAGCAAAGGGATTTTTTCCAGCATCTTGCATTCCTTTCCTAAAATAGGTCCTAATAAGCCCTGACGCCATATTAAATGCTTTGCGAATCGAGCGTAATCCTGATGACGGGGATGTCTTTTGTCTTCTCCCGTACTACATCATCCGGTGCTGCCTCGGGATCAAACCCGTACATGGAGCTATTAAGGCCGCTGCCCAACAGGATCTGCCTCATTGCCTGCAACCTCTCGGCAGTGTCGCTGATCTCCTCCGAGTATCCAAAAAAGCGGCCGTTAGGCAGGAAAACCTCAACCTCTGGATTGGCCAGCAGGTTCAGATACCACTGCCCTTTCATTTCTTTTCCCTGATAGCAGTAAACCCTCGGCCCGATCCTGGCATAGCTCACCGGAGTATAGCGAATCTTTCCCGTCTTTCTGCCCGCTATTCCCAGCACCATAATATCACCTGTGAGGGAATTGGATATAATCCGTCCCAGGCCTCTGTGAAATGCCGGGACAACAATAAATCGATTGACCAACCGGAAAAATGCTCTTAGAACTGATCTCTTGTCCATTTATCTCTTCCTTATGCCCCGATGCAGCTTTGTGTTCCTCATTTTCTTCTCGCCTGGACAACCTATATCAATTCTCAAGCCTCAAAACATCGCCATGCGCATTTGCGAGCATCAGTTTGGCGATCACGTTGGCGGGTACAGAAGAGTTCTCTACCTCTGCCACCGGAACGCCGATCCCGACGCCATAGGGAGCAGCTTTGCCCTGAGCCGGGCCTTCGGAGGCGATATCGGCGCCGTGGACGATCTGAGCCGCACGGGCGTTTCCCTTGCAGAGATCATAGGAGCCCGCGTCCTGATAAATCCACTAGTTGAAGACTACGATCTGGTGGTAGTAGTAGACACCTCGGTCCGAATGCAATTGGGTGATAGGCTCCCGGCTGCCTACGCCCTGGTTGACCACCATCAGGATGAAGGACTGCTGGAGAGGGCCCTCTTCTTCATACAAAAGCCCGCCAAGTCCACGGCCGAGATCGTTTGGACGATTCTGAAAGAAAACGATAAGAGGGCCGACCGAAAGACGGCCCTGGGCCTTCTGGCGGGCATGATCGCCGACACCGGCCGCTTCAAGCGCGCTACACCAGGCGTCTTCTTGGCAGCAGCCGAACTCTTAGATGCCGGAGGCTTTGCTTATGAAGAGGCACTGGAGGCCCTTTCTGTGCCCGCAGATCTCTCGCAAAGAATTGCCGTGCTCAAAGCTGCCTCTCGGGCCCAAATCATGCGCCAGGGAGACTGGATTGTCGCCTGCACAATTGTTAACTCCTTCGAGGGCTTTGCTGCCATGGCCTTGGTGGATTTAGGCGCAGATGTGGCCTTCGTGGCAGGACGGCATGGAACCCAGGTCCGCATCAGCGCCAGATGCAGTCGAGATGCAGCCCGGAGGGGCTTGAACCTGGCAAAGCTCCTAGGAGAGGTGGGCAAAGCCTACGGGGGGGATGGGGGCGGCCACAAGTCGGCAGCCGCCCTTGAGGCGATAGGCGACCCGTCCGCTATCCTGGATGAATGCCGAAAAAAAGCAGCAGAGAGCCTGCCCTGAAGTCAGTTCTTGCGTGCTCGAAGGGCCGCCTTCTTAAGAGCTTCAATGCCGGGCAATGGCTCGCCTGAGAGATAGGTGATGGACGCCCCGCCACCCATGCTCACATGAGAGAACTTGGACTCCAGGTCTAGCTGCTCAATGGCCGCCACACTATGCCCTCCGCCGGCGATGGAATAGCCCGACTCGGTGGCCGCTTTCAAGAGCTCGGATGTGCCAAGTCGGAACATCTCCTGCTCGAAGATCCCTGTCGGTCCATTGAGAACAGTAACCTTGGCCTCCTTCATATACTTGGAATAGTTGACAATGGTCTCCAGGCCAATGTCGGCTATGGGCAGAGCTGTGGGGAGCTTGTCCACGGCAACTTCCACTCTCTCGCCATTCTGGTTCAAAGCTACATCCACGGGCAGTACGATCTTGCCCGGATAATCATGCAAAAGCTTTGCCGCAATGGGAATCTGGTCCATATACTCCTGATCCTCCACGAACTTGCGATTGGCATCGCCCACGTCAATGCCTGCCGCCATCATGAAGACGGTGGCCACGACACCGGAGGTGAGAATCTTATCGGCACCGCCGCGACTGAGAACGTTTTGCGTGACTTTGATGGAATCGTCCGCTTTCGTACCTCCCAAAGAGAAGACGGTTGGGTGCTCATTACCCTTCAAGCCCTTATCCAGTGCCGTAATCTCCTTGTCCATGAGAAGCCCGGCGTAGCTAGGCAGCACTTCGGTAAAGCCCACAACTGAGCAGTGAGAGCGATGGGAGACGGCAAAAGCGTCATTTATGAAAAGATCAAATAACGGAGTTAGCTTTCTCACCATATGGCTTTTGGCATGATCGGCGGGGCTTCTATTCATGTTCTCTTCGGCATAAAAGCGGGTATTTTCTAGAAGAAGAGCCTCTCCCGGCACCAAAGATTTTATGGCTTTCTGGGCATTAGATCCGAAGATATCATCAACGTAGGCAACATCGCGGCGCAAGAGCCGTGTTGCAAGGCGGGCATGAGCCTCTAGCGTGGTATAATCCTTCTTTCCGGCCCGGCTCTGATGCGCCATAAGAACCACCCGGCAGTCCTCCAGAGCGCGCAGAGTATCTAAGTGGCTTTTTATGCGCTTATCATCCAGGATATTTCCGCTGGGGTCCATGGGAGAGTTGAAGTCCACTCTTACCAGGACCCTTTTTTTATCAAGCATGACGTCATCCATTATGAGATAATCCTTCAACTGGGTTCCTCCCGGTATGGTTAGGGGTTGACACAAGGAATATATAGTCATTGCTGAATTGAACCCCGGCGATGGAGCAAATTTGTAGCTGCATCTGCTAAAGAAGATTATAACTATTAAGCGAATTGTAATTATACCGAGGCGAGGGTCATGGCCGGAGAGCCGCATCTTCCCGTAATTGAGGCCCGCGAGCTTCTAACCAGGATCGAGAATGGTGATCCTGTCATCTACGATCACGTGGCCATAGTCGGTGACATAGACATCACCAGACTGGATCTACCACTCATTCACTGTGAGCGTTCCGCCAAAGAGACGCAAACGGCAGCGGTCGTAGCCTCCTTGATCCAAATCAGGAACTGCGAGTTTCTGGGAAACGTGAACTTCGCTAATTCCCTGCTACGAGAAGCCATGGACCTGTGCGGCTGCACTTTTTTGAAGGAAGCACGCTTTAAAGGTGCATCTTTCTTGGGCGGAGCCGGATTTGAATCCTGCAGCTTTGAGAGATATGCCACCTTTCGAGATACAAATTTCGTGGGTCCGGCTCGATTTCAGGGGACACATTTTTCCGCCATAGCCAACTTCGGCAATGCTGTCTTTGAAAGCCTGGCCCTCTTCGCCTCGGCTCGCTTCAGCGATCTGTGCACCAACTTCGGAGAGGCAAGCTTTCTTGAAGAAGCCGACTTCACACAGGCCAAATTCGCCGGGACTGCCAACTTCCGGCTGACGTCTTTTGGTAAATCGGCCAGCTTCTGGAAGGCGGGCTTTCTTGCCGATGCCAATTTCCAAGGTGCCAAATTCATGGGCTATGCCAGCTTTCAGAGCGCTAAAATCTCCGGAAACGCCGATTTTCGTGGTGCAAACTTCAAAGAAGAGCTCAATATGGAGTTTGCCTCCTTTCAAGGCAATGCCATTTTTTTAGGTTCAAACATAGCGAAAGAGGCCAATTTCTTCCGGGCCGAGCTTTTAGATGCCAACTTCGAGGATGCCATCCTGGGTGGCGATGTGCAATTCTCGGAGGCAAAGCTGGGCAGAGGTCTCTTCACAGGATCTCATTTCCTGGGAAAGGCATCCTTCCAGGGATCCTGCTTTCAAGAGGATGCGTTTTTCCATAGTGCGTTCTTCCAGGGACATGCATTTTTCAGTCAGAGCAAGTTTCAGGCCAAGTCCGTCTTCGAGCAGGCGGTCTTTGCAGGAGAGGCCCAATTCTCGGATGTCTCTTTTTTAGAGGAAGCCGACTTTCGAAGCGTTAAGTTCTGCAAAGAAGCATTCTTCCAGGGAACGCAATTTACAGGTTCTGCAAATTTCTCCGGCTCAAATTTTCAAAAAAACCTGACTTTGGCAAATGCAAAAATTCATGTGATGCGTCTCTTTGATGCTGTGTTTTCCGGACAGATTGATCTGCATAACTCTGATTTCGACCGCCTGGAGGTCAGATGGCCCACACTACGTCATCACATAGCCTACGACGGTGCAACATACCTTTCTTTGACCAAGAATTTCAGGAACCTGGAGTGGTTCGAGGACGCAGACGACTGCTACTATCATTACCGGCGCATGAGTCAGTCCGGCAAGACCCTGCTCGTTCGGGAAAAAATGTTGATCAAGATCAACTGGTCCAAGATCCTGGACAACATTGCTTGGATCTCATGCGGCTACGGCGTCCGGCCCAGGTATACCGTATTTTTAAGCTGCTTTCTGATCATACTCTTTGCCCTTCTCTTCTGGATGGGAGATGGCATTGTGGTGGAGCCGCTAAACGGCGGCAGCCCCAGCATCGCCCCCGAAGGAAACCTCAACTTCCTGGACAATCTCTACTTCAGCACCATGGTCTTCACAGCCAAGACGCAAGTAAAATGGTATCCGGTAGACATCTTCCGCTATTTTGCGACAGTGGAGTCGGTTCTGGGCTGGCTGCTTTTGGCCCTCTTCCTGGTAACCTTAGGCAGAACCATGATCCGTTAACCTTAAGACCATCCCCCAGCACTTTCGTCATCAGAAGCGATTGTTCTTCTTTTTGTGATCAATAACTCGTAGAAATATCCTTTTTGGACTGATCACGACAAACGTCGAGAAAAGTCCTTATATGGGTTCGCCAAAAGCACCCTGAGAAGGAAAAACATTCGATCACAGAGTGATAAGATGCAGAAGGCAATCTCCATTATGATCATAACGGCAGCACTTCTCTATGTTGGCGCTGCCAGCGGGGCGGATTATGGAAAAGAGCGTCCCATAGCCATCTTGGTGGGCTCGGAGCAGATGCAGCCTGCCATGGACGGACATATTGTAGCCTGGTCGGATAACAGGAGTGGAAACTTCGACATATTCATGTATGACCTGGAGACCGGCCTGGAGAAATGGGTATGCATTAATCCGTTCTTCCAGATCAATCCTGCTGTATCCGGCGAGCGCATCGTCTGGCAGGACATGCGCGCAGGCAATGGGGACATCTACATGTATGATGCCGTCAACCGCACAGAATCAGCGGTGACCGCACCGGAAGGCAACCAGACCCAACCCGACATCAGCAAAGAGAGAGTTGTCTGGGCTGATGACCGCGACGGCACCTATAAAATTCATCTCTACGACCTGACGACCAAGAAGGAGAGGATCGTTTCCACCGGGAAGGGAGAGCAGATTGAGCCCAAGATTAATGGCGATAAAATAGTCTGGATGGATAAGCGCTCTGGCGATTTTGATGTATATCTGTACGATATTGCCAGCGGCAAAGAGTCAGCCATCTCCAAAGGGCCGAAAGATCAGGCTTTTCCTTTCTTATATGGCAACATTATTGCATGGGCCGATAATCGTACCGGCGAGTCCGACATCGCTTTCATGGATATTACTACTCAGAAGACGACTACTCTAACTAAGCCCGGCATGCAGACCGATCCCAGAGTTTTCGGTAACTATATTGCCTACCTTAATAACCGCACGGACATTAATCTCTATGATATCAAGACCGGCGCAGATTTCCCCTTGTCACCGGGAACCATAAAGATGGAGCCTGCCATCAGCGATCGTGGCATAGTCTGGACGGAGTTTCGGCAAGGTCCGAATGATCCGGATATCCGGATGTACGACTTCAAGATTTTAGCCGATGTATCCATAACCAGCGGGCCTTTCAACCATACCAACCCTTCCATCTCCGGGGACAACATTGTCTGGACGGATAACCGAAATGGATACTTCAATGTTTATCTGTTCAACATCACAACAAATAAGGAACAAAATATTACTAATAGCGATTTTGGCCACAGCAGTACTGATATCAGCGGCGAAAATGTGATCTGGACGGACAAGAGCCAAGGAAATCTCAACATCTTCCTTTATAACCTTAAGACGAAGAAGACCACAAAGGTGACCAATGGTTCATCCGACAACCGCTATGCAATGATCGAAGGCAATAATATCATCTGGATCGATAAACGCACCGGCAGCGAGGAGATTTATCTCTACGACATCGCTAAAGGAAAGGAGAGGCAAATCACCAAGGTAAAGTCTCTGAAACTTTCGCCTGTGATAAACGGCGACAAAATAGTCTGGATCG
>Ga0315273_10010162_pt1 | contig 11984 bp, 9 predicted proteins | sample YL17G02_0_MG_FD_205753 | JGI IMG/M metagenome (GOLD analysis project Ga0315273, IMG submission 205753) | Sediment microbial communities from Yellowstone Lake, YNP, Wyoming, USA - YL17G02_0 | ecosystem: Environmental > Aquatic > Freshwater > Lake > Sediment | place: USA: Wyoming | collected... | reverse complement strand
CTCTGGTGAGATTGACTATATTCTCCCGAATCGTAATCGGCTATCTGGCCATATTTCTTCTGGTAATGGGGATCAATGTCTATGCGTTTATCCAGATCGGGCGATTCAACAAAGCCAGCCAATCCTCTCTGAATATCAATAATCGCATCAATGACTTCATTGATAAAATGAAGGATGCCATTCTGGCCCAGGTTCGTTATGAGGGGAAATTTGCTGTCACGAGGGATGATCCTCTTTCTCAGCAGTTTCTCCATCGCAAACTTGATTCTGATAGATACCTCCAAGAGGCATTCTCCATCATAGATTCCTCTGCCATGAAACACTCTCTGATCCGCACTGAAGTCGCCTATCAGCGCTACCAGACTTTGGTTGATCAAGAGGGGAGATTTCTGAGGGAGGGGAGGCGATATTCCCAGGAAGACTACAAGCAGCAAAAAGAGAAGGCGGTGGCGGAGATCGTGGAGGGACTTGAAAAGCTGAGGTACCTAAGTCAGAAGAATACGAATAACAAGATAAGGAAAATGCGCGAGATTGGAGCCGACGCACGGCGATTGGCTCTGGGGATGACGGGAGCCCTCCTCCTCTTGGGCATCTTCGTCTTTCTTTCCATCAATCGAAGCATCACTCATCCCATCTCTATCATGAAGCAAAAAACCAGAGAGATCGCGCAGGGGATCTTTGAGTGTAACCTCCAACTCTCTTCTCCCCGGGAATTAGAGGAGTTGGCAGGTGCCCTCAACTCCATGTGCAATGAACTGAAAGATCTGGACGAGATGAAGGCAGATTTTTTCGCAACCATATCCCATGAACTCCGCACTCCCCTCACCTCGATCAAGGAGGGGACTAACCTGCTGCTGGAAGGCGTAGGCGGCGAGGTGACGGAGAAGCAAAGGAGGATCCTCAAGATCATAGCGGAGGAGAGCAGTCGGTTGATTTGTCTGGTCAACGATTTCCTGGACCTCTCCAAGATGGCAGCGGGGATGATGGACTTTCATTTCGGGGAGGGAGAGATTACTCCTTTGATAAGACAGGCGGTGCTGGAGATCGAACCTTTGGCCATGGCGAAGCATATCAGCCTCCAGATCGACAATTCCCATGATTTGCCCAAGATCAAGATGGACAAGGAGAGGATCCTTCAAGTATTGCGGAACCTGATCGGAAATGCCGTCAAGTTCACCCCTCATGGGGGCCGGGTGCAGGTTTCTTCCCGATTCATCGATGGCAACCTGGAGATCTTGACCCAGGACACCGGACCCGGTATACCCAGAGAGAGGCTTTCCGCCATCTTCGAGAAATTTCATCAGGCACCACCCGGGGGTTCGACCCAGATAAAAGGCAGCGGTTTGGGTTTGGCTATTGTCAAGCATATCGTAACAGCTCATGGGGGCAGGGTATGGGCGGAGAGCGAGTTAGGGCAGGGAAGTTCATTTATCTTTCTCCTGCCAGCCTAACCTTCACCGACATACGAGCTGGGTCTTTTGCGTGGAGACGATGGGCGGACGCTGCGGACCATAAAGGAAAAGACGAGAAGAGAGATGGGTTCAGGATGCTGCGGTAAGATCTTAGTGGTGGATGACGATCGGAACCTCCTCGAACTGATCCGAATGAGATTGGAATCAGCGAACTACGAGGTAGTGACAGCCTCCAGCGAGACGGAGGCGACCGAGACGGCGAAGGGTAAGGCCTTCGATCTTTCCATCATCGATCTAAGACTGGAGCACACGGATGGGATCTCGCTCATGGAAGATCTTCATCTGATCATCCCGGAGATGCCCGTACTGATCCTCACCGCGCACGGAAGCATTGGAAGCGCGGTTGAGGCTGTGAAGAGGGGGGCTTATAGTTACCTGACCAAACCCTTCGAACCCCAGGAGCTTTTCCTTCAAATCGAGAAGGCGTTGGAGAATCGGGTCCTCACGTCTGAGATCAACAGGCTGAAAACGCTCCTGAGAGAGAAGGCGGATTTCGCCAACATCGTGGCCAGGGGCGAAAAGATGCAAGAAGTGCTGGAGGTGGTGTCCCGCATCGCTAAAACCGATTCCACGATATACATCCAGGGAGAGAGCGGAACGGGTAAAGAACTCATTGCAAAGGCGATCCACCTGGCCAGTGAGAGAAGCGGCAAATCCTTTGTGGCTATAAACTGCGCGGCCATCCCGGAGAATCTCCTCGAGAGTCTGCTTTTTGGCCATGAAAAGGGAGCATTCACCGGGGCCGTTCGCAGCACCAGGGGATTATTCACCCAGGCGCACGAAGGAAGTATCTTCCTGGACGAAATTGGGGATATGACTCTCTCCATTCAAGCGAAACTCCTCCGGGTCCTTCAGGAACATCAGTTCTATCCCCTAGGCAGCGAAAAACCGATGGAGGTGGACGTGCGCGTGATCACGGCCAGCCAGAAGGATCTGGAGGACCAAGTCAGGCAAGGCCTATTTCGCGAGGACCTCTTTTATCGGATTCATGTCATCCCCATAGTCCTCCCCCCTCTTCGGGAAAGGAAGGAGGATATTCCCTTCCTCGTAGAGCATTTTCTGAAGAAATATAGCAGCGAGATGAAAAAGCAATTAAAGGGCCTGACGCCGTTAGCCATGAAAAGGCTCATGCTCCATGATTGGCCAGGAAATGTCCGGGAATTGGAGAACACGATCGAATACGCAGTTGCCATGACGCAACAGGATGTTATCGATGAAGATGTCATCCTCCAAACAAAGCCGATCGAGGCTTCAGAAGAGTTGAAGCCTCTGAGGGAGGCCAGAGATGCTTTTGAAAGGGACTATCTCGTCCATCTCCTTCAGATTTCGCATGGCAATGTCAGCAAGGCGGCGAAGCTGGCCGGAAAATACCGCGCAGATTTTTACGACCTCCTGAGAAAACATGGCTTGAAGACCTCAGATTTCAAGAAGCCCGCGTAAACCCAAGTAAACCCAAAGCAGAAGACCACTTCCTTTCTCGCGTCTGTGGGAAAAACCCTTCATAATAGCCCGCGCAAGCTTTCTATCCCACGCCGAATAATCCTCTAGAATCAACATAGAATCCTGTGCCGCCCATTTTGGCACTCCCTTTGCTTTACCCGAAAGGGAGGGGAGGGTCGCCTCCATGAAGGTGGGACAGATCGAACAAATTCGAAGGAAGATATTGATAGTGGATGACAACGAGGGTCTGACTTCCGTCCTGGAAGTATTGTTGGAGTTTGACGGTTACGAGGTCAGATTAGCCCAGGACGGAAGCGACGGGTACCTGGCATATATCCTTTTCCAACCCGACTTGGTCCTTACCGATATCCGGATGCCCCGAAAGAATGGATTGGAACTGATGAAGGAAATTCGTACTCATGATCCAAAGGTGAGGACGATCTACATGAGTGCGGATCCGGGTCTCTTTCGAACGATCTTAGAGGATGAGATCGAAAGATACCAGGTCAGTCTTTTGCGAAAGCCCTTCTCCACCACCGAATTGAGGGGAATGATCTCCAAGCTTCTTCTCGATTAAAAGCACATCCGCCAGGGGAAACGGACAGCCTCTTTTCGAAATCCAGCGGTCTTGAGAATCCCATGTCACCTGTCAATAAAGGCTCGGCCATTTTCCCTGCGGCGGTTCAGTGGCAGGCTTTCTAAACGATTTACTATCCGGAGAAGATTTTGTTTAGGAAGATATTTTCTGAAGATTCATTGTGGGGCTCTGCACGGGTAATTTACCACCTGGTTTTGGTGGCGGTAAGCGCAACCATCGCTTTGTCTCTGCCTTTGATTATCAACTCTTCCGCCAAACACCTTTTGGCCTTTTGGTCTGCGATAGGAAACAAAAGGCTCTATCTCATCGCAGCGGAGATGGTTTTCGCGATATGCCTCATCCTCCTCTCCAACTACATCCACAGGAGCTGGGAAGACCGTAGGCTCGCCAGCATTGCAAGGAAAGCCGGTCTCGTATTCCTGTCTCCTGGTGAGGGGCAAATGGTACGAAACAGGGTCAGAAGGCTGAAGGAAAAGCAAGGTTTTGCAAGGGATCTTTCTTTAATTGGTTCCACAGGCTTCAGGACCTTTGTCGACCCTGAAGGGGAGCTGCATCAGGTCGTTCAGAATTGCCGGGATGCAAGGATCATGCTTCTGAACCCGTATAGCGAGGGAGCGAGCATGCGGGCCAAGGCCATTCCCGATCCGGAAATCACACCCGAGCTCCTGGGGGAGCAGATAAAAAGGAGCATCGACTTCCTTAAAAGGCTCAGAGAGGCTCAGAAGAATATCAAACTCAAACTCTATCCGGATAGGCCCTTTCTGAAGCTGGCCATCCTTGGGGATTCCATCTGGGTTCAACACTACCACCCGGGCTTGGATATTCAGACGATGCCCAAATATGTGTTCCGACATGACCAGAACCCGGGTGCACTTTATAGTCCCTTTTACCAATACTTCCTTAACAGATGGAACGATCCTGAAATTCCCGAATACGACCTGGAAACGGACGAACTCATCTATAGGGACAAGGCGGAAAGCGAAGTGACAAGGGAAAAGTTCTGCGAGCCGGGGATGGGGGCACTGCCCAGCCCCGAAGCATCCGAGAACCCGGTTGGAAAAAGGGGGAGCCGGGTAGGAAGAGTGATCTCTCGCCCACACAAGGCTCGCAACCATCTATCCTATGCTTGGGAGGTCTTCACGGATTCGTTGCGAAACCTTCTCCGGGCCCTTCATCTGGGAGGAAAGGAGCCATAAAAGATCGATTGCCTGGGCATCTCAAGGAAACGAAAGCCCGTTGGAGGCTCAGTAGATGAAAAATCATCTCACTTTGAAATTCTTCCCCTTTTGTGGCACCCAAATTGATTCCTCCGGCATCTATGAGCGCTAAGAGGAAGAGTCCCTCCGATCCAGAATCAAAGGATGGAGGGAAAAACCTACAAGCGAAAGATGAAGGAAACAAAGGGGCTGAGGGCATGAAAACCCAAGCGTTCTTGCTTACTGCTGAAGGGAAATTCCTTCAAGAAATGATTTACTCGGGATCCGTGAGCCGCGGGAGGTCATGGGGGCCAAACTCGTAATGCCTTTTCATTACAGCATTCCGAGGACCAAGGAAAGGCCGATTCAATGGGTTGGCATGTCCCTTGCTTGAGCCTAAAGGAGCAGCTTCAAATCGTCAACAATGGTGGAACTTATCGCGAGAGGAGGAGTGAGGGTGACACGTCGAGAGATGTTGCAGCAAAGCTTTCGGAATCTATCCCAGATCCTTCCGGCTGCGTTGGGTGTCGTCGGTGGGATAGGGGAATTCTGGAAAGAGACAAATGGCGAAGGAGAGCTGTTGCAGGCCGCCTGTTTTCCGGCAGGCCCTCAGCGACCCTATAGTCCCACCAAATCAGAAGGAGATCACGAGGTACAATTGACGAAAAAGGAGGATGAAGAATGAACATAAGTCGCCGTGACTTTCTCAAGCTGTGCGGGGCCTCTGCGGCTGCGATTGGACTGACCGCCACCGATCTGAGGCACCTGCAAAGGGCGCTGGCCAATCCCAATGCCCCCACCGTCATCTGGCTCCAGGGAAGCGGGTGCACCGGATGTTCGGAGTCATTTCTGAATTACATTTCCACTTCCGCCCCGAAGACCGCCGCGGATGTGCTGATCAACTCGATCAATCTCACCTACCACCCGAATCTGATGGCCCTAGCTGGGGATTCTGCGGTCGCCCAGGTTCAAGCGGCCTACAGCAAAGGGGGCTATGTCCTGGCAGTCGAAGGGGGCATTCCCACCAAGTTCGGCGGGAACGCATGTCTGGCGTGGAGCTACAACGGACAGGACGTGACCTTCCAGCAGGCTGTCAAAGACCTTTCCGCCAAAGCGGCTGCGATCCTCTGCATCGGGACCTGTGCGGCCTGGGGAGGAATTCCCGCCGCGCCTCCCAATCCCACTGGTGTCAAGGGGGTCAAGGCCCTCACCGGCAAGAATACCATCAATATCGCCGGCTGCCCCCCCCATCCCGATTGGATGGTCTGGGCCATAGTCCAGATCCTCACCGGCAAGAACATCCCCTTGGATTCTTATGGGCGACCGACGGCGCTATATGGCAGCACCGTGCACCAAAACTGCCCCAGGAGAGACCACTCCCGCGCCATCACCGACGGGGTGGATAACGCCTGTTTGATATACCTGGGCTGCCAGGGGCCGGTAACCAATGCCAGCTGCCCGTCCAGCCTCTGGAACAACGGCCAGAACTGGTGCATCGACGCCAACGCCCGTTGCCTGGGCTGCGCCTCACCCACCTTTCCCGCCAGCCAGCTCTTTCCTTATGTCGGGGGCGGCAACGAGGAGCACAGCAAGTCCTTTATTCAGGGGCACGTGCATAACTGCCAGGAGTGTCATCACGGGAGTACCATCTAGTGGGGGCGATTCATTCTCTCACCCAAATTTCGCGAGGAGGGTTGTAAATGGCAACAACTACAATCATGATCGACCCGGTCACCAGGTTGGAAGGTCACCTCAAGATCGAGGTTCAAGTGAACCCCAACACCAAAAAGGTAGTGGAGGCCCATGCTACGGGAACCCTTTTTCGTGGCTTCGAAACAATCCTGGTCAATCGGCCTCCTGAGGATGCCCAGCACATCACTCAGCGGATCTGCGGCGTCTGCCCTGTGCCGCACGGGATGGCGTCCGTCATGGCACTGGATAGCGCCTTCAAGGTGACGCCCCCGGCAAATGCAAGGATCATGCGTAATCTGGTGCTGGGGGCCAACTTCGTCCAGTCCCACATCCTTCATTTCTATCACCTCAACCTCCCGGATTTCATCGACGGTCCGAACATGCCCCCCTGGCAACCGAGTTGGAACGTCGATAAGCGCTTCGATGCCACCACCACGAACACGCTGGTGCAGCACTACGTGAAGGCACTGGAAATGACCCGCAAGGCCCACGAGATGGGTGCTCTCTTCGGAGGCCGGCTCCCAGCTCCACCGGCCTATATCCCCGGTGGGTTCACCGCCACGCCGAGAGCGGATCGAATCACCAAGTTCAAGAGCTACCTGGGAGAGCTGATCCCCTTCATCCAGAACGTTTACATTGCCGATGCGCAGCAGCTGGCGTATGCCTACAGCGATTACTCCTCCATTGGCCGGGGGAGAGGCCACCTGCTCGCCTTTGGGGCCTTCGATCAGGACCAGGCTGGCAGTACCAAGCTGTTCAAACGGGGTCTCGTGGTGAACGGTTCTACTACGGTACAGTCGGTGGATGTCAATAAGATTATCGAACAGGTTACCTACTCCTGGTACTCGGATAATACCAACAACCTCAAACCCGCCTCCGGGTCCACCGTTCCCCAATATCCAAAGACCGGAGCCTATTCCTGGCTGAAGGCGCCGCGATACGGCGGATACCCTATGGAGGCGGGTCCCCTTGCCCGGATGTGGATCAACGGGAACTATCAAAAAGGGATCTCGGTCATGGATCGGCATATGGCCCGCGCCCAGGAGACCCTGAAGATCGCTCAGGCCATGCAGGCTTGGGTAGGTCAGCTCCAGGTGGGACAGCCCGTCTATGCCAAGTGCTCGGTCCCAGCTTCGGCCACCTCTTATGGGATGACCGAAGCGCCTCGGGGCGCCCTCGGACACTGGCTGGGGATTTCTAACAAGAAGATATCCCGGTATCAGGTGGTCACTCCGACCTGCTGGAACGCCTCGCCCCGGGATGGCGTCGGCAGGCGTGGACCCATTGAGGAAGCCCTGATCGGTATTACGGTGCAGGACACCAACCAGCCGGTCGAGGTCCTGAGGGTCATTCACTCCTTCGATCCCTGCCTCTCCTGCGCTGTCCATGTCATGAGGCCCGCGGAGGGGGCAAAGATCTATGCCCTGGGCCACTATAGCGGAAAGTAGGAAATCCAGACTCAGGATCGGCGAGGTATAAAGAGTATATGGCCACCAACAAAAAAGCCGCGAACATTCCCCGGAAGCGTAACCCGAAGCGAAGTTCGATTCTCATTGTCGGCCTGGGTAATCTGCTTCTCAAAGACGATGGGGTGGGTGTCCATGCCGTTCGCGAGTTACAGAAGCTTGCTTTGCCTGGAGTCCTGGCCGTCGAGGTCGGCACTGCCGTCTTCGACGGCCTCCATCTTTTTGAGAAGGCCCATAAGATTCTGGCCATCGACGCTATGCAGGCTGGAGGGTCTCCGGGTACGATCTATTCTTTCGGCGTGAGTGACGTGGCGGATCATGGTCCTCAATCTTCGCTTCACGAGCTGAGTCTCCTGGCCGCCCTCCGATTCCTCCCAAAAAGACCAGGCCCCCAGATCAGCATACTCGGGATGGAGCCGGAATCCATCGATTTCGGACTCGACCTTTCGCCGGCTTTGCAGGTAAATCTCCCGAAACTTGTCCAAGCGGCTGTCGAAATCGTTGCCCGGTGGAGAGAGGAATTCACCCACGAGAGTCAGAACCAGAGGCGGAATTCTCGATCCCCTCTCTCCACAGTCCCCCATCAAACCAGCCCGCAATAGGCAACGAGCGACCAAGACTCACTCCTGAGGCCCCCCTTGGCTGGCCGCCCCAAGGGAGGCCTCCAATTTCCCCTCCTTCCCTTCCCAGTCCCCGCAAAAAAGGCCCTTCCGGAAAACTAACTCTTCACAGATTTCCCGATGTATAATAAGTAGCTATCGAATCCTTTTTCAGCGAAGAGGAGGCTTGAGGGCTGCCGTCCCTTGGCCCAGGGCCGTTCATGGTAAAGGAAATGAAGAACATGCCTCGCTTTCACAAGGTTCTTTCTCTAACGGAAGGGGAGAAATTGATCGACCGACGCCGTTTCTTACGATGGGCAGGTGGGATCGGCTCCTCCCTCCTGTTGCCCGGTTGTTATGCCAGAAGCCTTCCTCTGAAAGAAACCTCCTCTCCGGTCCTGATTCAGGACCAACCCTTTGCTGGCCTGGCCACTTCTCTCCTTGGAGAATATGACTATGAGGCGGAGATAGAGGGCCATCTGCCAAGAGAGCTTCGCGGGACACTCTACCGCAATGGCCCGGGTCTGTTCGATCGGGGGGGGTTAAGGAAGCGCAGTCTGCTGGATGGTGATGGCATGGTCCAAGCCTTCCGCATTCACGATAGAGGGGTTCGTTTTCAGAATCGGTTTGTGCAAACCCAGAAATATCTGGACGAGTCTGCTGCCGACAGGTTTCTCTATCCGACTTGGAGCACGCAAGCCCCGGGAGGGTTTTGGACCAATTTCCTAACAGCGAATCAGCTCAAGAGTCAAGCCGGGATTACCGTCGCGGAAAGAAACGGCAGACTCTATGCCTTCGATGAATCCAACCTCCCTTACGAACTGGTTCCCGAAACCCTCGAGACGCTCGGTCAATCCTGCTTGGGTTTGCCGGAGGGATTCTCGATATATGCGTCTCATTGGAAAATCGACCCGTATAATGGAGATTGGCTGCACTTCGGAGTGAAGTACGGCTCGCCCCCTTTGTTACACATCACCACCTTCGACAAGGATGGGGGTCTGCGGAACCATCGGATAGTCGGGATGCCGCGGTTGGTCTATATGCATGACTGGATCGTATCGGAGCGACATCTGATATTTCTCTTTCATCCGGCGGAGATCGCCTTTTGGGGGTTCCTCCTGGGGGTGAGAAGCATTGCTGATTCCCTGCGCTGGAAGCCCGAAAAAGGCAACCTTATTCTCATCCTCGAGCGGGAGGGGGATGCCGAACCGATTCGCCTTGCTGAGGATGCTTGCTTTATGTGGCATTCGGCAAATGCGTATGAGCAAGGGAATGAGGTCATCGCTGACTTTGTCGGGTACCGGAACCCCGATCATTTCATCGGCCCCGATCCTTTCGTCTCGGCGCTCATGGTCGGCCACCAGGGAGAGCACAGTTTCCCGGGAGAGATTCGGCGCTATATCATCGATTTGGACAAGAGACGGATTCGACAGGAGATCAGGGAGGGCGGGGGCTATGAATGGCCTTTTGTCAATCAGCAGCATAGGTGCCACCGATACCGCTACGTTTACCTGGCAAGGGCCCGCGCCGGGGAGTTTTTCTGGTCTTCTATTACCCGAGCGGACATGGAGACGGGAAAGACGGAGAATTACGACTTCGAGGAAAGGGTGTATTGCGGGGAGCCCGTATTTGTTCCCCAACCGGGGTTTCGCTACTTACCCCTTGCCTCTGAGGAGCCCGGCTGGGTATTGACGGAGGTGTATAGCGGCTTGACAAACAAGAGCTCTTTGGCCGTCTTCCGGGCAGATCGTGTTGCTGACGGGCCGATTGCCCTCGTCCACCTGAGCCATCACGTTCCGTTCAGCTTTCATGGTTTCTGGGGAGCCTAACTCCTTCTCTCCCTTGGAACGTCGATTCAGGCGGCAAGCCACAGGTGTCCGGCAGGGACGACTGCGCTGATGACTGATAGCTCAAAGGTTCAACAGGAAAGGCCCGTTGCTGCCAACCATGGAGGCCACCGGTGAGGGGGCGGACTCGCCCAATCCCTTTCCTCTTTAGCATCAGCGCCACCCGGGCGCTCGAGGCTTCATTGGGTCAGTTGCAATACAGGATGACTTCGCGGTCCCGAGGGATCCTGTGATGATCTTGATCCAGTTTTTCCAACGAAACATGAAAGGCGCCAGGAATCCGGTGCGGCTGATCCTCCAAATCCAAGGGGTGACGGACATCCAAAATCGTGAGATCTTCGCCGGCATCCAGCTTCTCTTTGAGCTCTTCCGGGGCGATGCGGTCCAGATGCAGTTGCCGCAAAAAGCGCTGTCGATTGATGTACTTCCACGCCACGAAGGCCGCCATGCCTCCGGCCAGCAGCACCAGCACTGGTCCACCCAACTGCTCCACATAGCCTGCTATGGCTTCTATCTTTTCGCTGAAGAGGTAGCCGGGGGTCACAAACGCCCCCACCCAGAGGGATGCTCCTAAGCCATCGAATAGGAGGAAGGACAAGGGATGCATACGGAAAATCCCCGCCAGCGGAGGCGCCGCAGTGCTGAGCCCCGGGACGAACTTGGCTATCAATAGCGAGCGGGTCCCGTGTCGGGAGAACAGGTCTTTGGTACGATTCACGCAGGAATCGGGATCCAGGGAGATACGACAGAGGAGATGCAGGACCGGACTGCCACGATGGCGACCGATCTGATACCAGAAAAGATCGCTCAGCAACGAAGCGACGACTCCCAGAGCAAAGGTCAGGGCCAAGTTCATTCGGCCAGCGCCGGCCAGTGCCCCGGCAGCGAGCAACAGGGGGGCAGCCGGGAGGGGCAGACCCAGCTGCTCTGCAAGAACCCAAAGAAACACTACCAGGTACCCGTGTTGAATCAGAAACTGGGTCACCTGATTCATTTTCTACTACCGCCTTTCCCCCGTTCACGATAAGATTTTATTCCGGAGATGTCCGTCATCTTTCATATGATCCCACAGGACCTCGAAGGACTCAAGGGAGTAAATGCCCTATTTGGACCGAGGGGAACTATGTACTGGGAAATGAGGATCGGCCATGTCTAACCCCATTCTTAGAAGCGGGGTCCCATAATGACGCCATTTCCATCCAACACCGACTCTTGTTTCCCATCTTCGTTGTGACCCTCCTTTTGCAGGGATCTTCCTCTCTCCTTCTCAACCGGGGATTTCCTGAGTATGAAGGATCAGTCCCGGGATTGCCCCTCCACGGTCCGGTTGAGGTGTTGAGGGATTCGTGGGGAATTCCCCATATTTATGCGGAAGATGAGCACGATCTCATGGTGGCTTAGGGTTTTGTCCACGCCCGGGATCGGCTCCGGCAGATGAAGACTGCCCGCCGCCTGGCTCAAGGACGCCTTTCCGAGATAGCGGGAGAAAGGTCCCTAATGATCGACTACTTCGTATGTCTCCTGGGCCTACCCGAGTTGAGGAGGCCAGCGGTCAAGGCCCTCTCCCAAGAGGAACGCGATTCATTCCAAGCATATACGGACGGCGTGAACGCCTATCTCTTGTTCCGGGGCCAGGACCTTCCCTTAGAGTTCCGCGCTCTCGGCCTCGCGCCC
>Ga0315273_10010161_pt1 | contig 11984 bp, 17 predicted proteins | sample YL17G02_0_MG_FD_205753 | JGI IMG/M metagenome (GOLD analysis project Ga0315273, IMG submission 205753) | Sediment microbial communities from Yellowstone Lake, YNP, Wyoming, USA - YL17G02_0 | ecosystem: Environmental > Aquatic > Freshwater > Lake > Sediment | place: USA: Wyoming | collected... | reverse complement strand
CGGGAACTTCTCGAGCTTTTCCAGCTTTTCCATCGTCACCGCCTCCGGGGGGCCGACGAGTCAGGGCTCGGCTTTCGCCTTTCGTTGACCCCACAGTCGCCGTCTGACGAGCGATCACTTCGCCTCGCGGCGCCTGCTCTCTTCGGTCCCCCGCAAGCGGCCGTCTGCGCCCGCATCCCTTGCAGGTACTCGACCGCCTCGTGACGGGCTGTCTCGTAGGAGCGTCCATCGAGGACAGCCAGCGTGGCCAGCTCGTCGGCCAAGCGGCGCAGGTACTCGATCGCGTCGTGTACCGGGTGCCGCTTGTACCGCCGCTCGTCGGCCGCGACATCGGCCTCGGCGAGCCGGATCACCTCGTCGAGCCCGCGAAGGAAGCGAGTCATCGCTCCTCGCCGTCGTCGAGGCCGTACCCCATCTCCTCGTTGTAGGCCTCGACACCGAACGCCATGCCGGCCTGCGTCGCGATCTCGCGCCGCCACTCCTCATCCTCTTCGGCCGCGCGCCGTGGCGACGGCTTCTTGAAGCTCGGATTGCGCTTCTCCCGGACGATGTTCCCGTCCGCGTCCATCACGATGATCCACGCCGTGTTCCGGAGCGCGCTCGGGTGCGCCCACTCCTCGACACTCGCGAGGAGCCTCTCCGCCTCCTCGAGGGTCGGCGCCTCGCATCCCGTGCAACAGTCATCGTTGCCGGCGCGGGGGTGACTCCACCACAGATCGACGGTGTACAGCATTCCCTCTTCCAGGCTCGGGTTCATCGCACACCTCGCAGCTCGAGTTGAACCGCCGGCGTTCGCTCCCGTCTTCTCGAAGCTGCGCGTCATCGGCTCTCTCCCTTGCTGCCCGAAGGCAACTACAGGATAGCTTGGGCGCGGATTGTGTCAATAGGAAAAAGAATCGCTTTCCGCGATTATTTCTCCGCAGACGGGGGGGCGCCGAAGCCGCCGATAACCGGCACCACTTCCTGCGCCATGATCAGGATCCATTGGGGGTCCGCGTCCGGGTATAGACGCGCCAGGGTCGCGGCGATCTGCCGCGCAGCGAGATCGAGCCTACGACTTTCCGCTTCCATTTCCCCCGCCGGCCTTTCCATGACTCACTCCGATCGCCAGGGCCAGCCATCCCCGGTCCCGCCCCACCTCGAGCCAGCGCAAGAACTCGCCCAGCTCCGTCTTCTGATCCAGCGTCAACTCCCGCGCCGGGTGTCTCAGCTCCCCCGACAAGAGCCGCTCACGGTGTCGCGCGAGCGCGTTCTCGATCGACTTGTCGTCGCGCTGGAGCGCCTTCGCGACCTGCCGATTGCTCAGGCCTTGTGACGCCATGTCGAACGCCGCCAAATCCTCTGCGAGAGTCATGCGAGCTGCCATGAGGCATACCCCTTCGTCTTCTGTTCTTATAGCCGAGCTGCGGAGAAACGCAAGAGGGAAAGGAATCCTATTCCTCAATCAGCCCGCGCCCGTGGCAATGCGGACATACCACCGTGCCCGCGGCCAGTGCCCAGAGCCCGCGGCCTACGCACGCGATCAGCCGCGCCTCGCGCATCGTGGCCAGGAGCGCATCCATGGCCCGGCTCGGCGCGACGGGATCCCAGCCCAGAGCCCGCTGAAGCTCCGACTTGGGCTTGGGACCGTGCTCGAGCGCGGCCAGGATATGCAGCTCGGATCGCAGGTAGCGAGCGCCGGCCATTACGACTCCGCCGCCATCCAGCCCAGCGCCAGCTCGCCCAGCCGGTTGATCTCGTAGCGCGCGGCCGACCGCCGAACCGCGGCGCGACTCACCATCCCCCGCGTGTGCAGCCCCTTCAACGCCACCCCCACGCACGAGGACTTGGCCCCTATCCCCCCGGCCTCGATCAGCTCGGGAGCGGTCCACGGCCGCCGCGGTTGGGAATTCAGCACCGCCAAGATCTTCCCCTGAAGCTCACTCAGCGCACGCTCACCCATGCTCCCCCCATCCTACCCCATCACATGCGGAAAGGCATGATCAGCCCGAGGTAGTCGCCCGAGGTCACCATCATCGGGGAGAGGCTGGCCTCTTTCCCCCCCAGGTCCATGTGTAGTCGGACGGTCTTCTCGGGGCAGGTCTGTAGCAGGGCCAGCAGGAGATTCGAGGCGAACCCCACATGCCCCGCCTTGATCTCTGACTCCCGCAGCTCCACCGCGGCCTCGAACAGGAATAGAGCCTCTGCCTTGTCGCTGCTGTTCAGCGTCAGCCGATTCCCGGCCACGGTCAGCACCGCATCGCAGCCCGAGAGCTTGATCGACTTGAGCAGAGCGATCAACGCGTCTCGATCGGCCTCGGCCGAGGGATAGCTCGTCGGGGAGGTCATCGCACTCTCCGTCGGCGGGAACACGGACGCCTTGATCGCAGCCACCCGGAAGCCGTTCGCGGCCTTCGCGTCATCGGCGAAGTAGACCCGGCCATCCTGGATGGCAACCCAGGCCGGATCGGAGAGCCCATCGAACATGCCGACCGGCACGATCCGAGCCCCCTCGATCGGGTGCTCCGAGATGATCTTCCAGAGCCCGAGCGCGTGTCCGTCAGTCGCCTCGACCGCGCCCTGGCGCAGGTTGATCCCGGAGAGATGCTGTCGGCCCGCGTCGGCGCTCGTACACCATCCCAGCTCGAAGCCCTTGGCCAGCCCCTCGACGCGATTCCATTTCGTACCCTTGGTCGGGCGATGAAACAGAGGGAAGTCCTTGGTCCGGAGCCAGGGCAGCTTGGCGACTCCGCGCGCGCCCTTCACCTCGAGCTGCTCGCCCTGGATTGCGAAGGCCGGATCGTCACCGATCGCCTGAAGCACCTTCAGAGCCCGCTTGGCGTTCATCACCAGATCGAGATCGGCGGGCATGTCCTCGACCTTGATCAGGATCCCTTGATTGCCGTCCTGGGCCAGAACCTCGCCGTGCGCGAGCATGATGTTTTCCCACATTGACGCCAGACCAGACGCCGGCGCGGCGAAGGCTGCGGCTTTCCGAATCGCTTCGACGAGCGTCATGCCGACACCTCCTCGGCCTGCTCAACGAGGAAGACTTTGAGTAGTATGACCGGAACTTTAATAGTGACCGTCTCTATCTTTGGTTTCATGTCTCATCGTCTTCCTGATTCCGATCGCGCGCGAGCGAAGCGAAGCGCCCGAGCCCGAGGTCGGCGGCGGCTTGCGTACCCATGGAGTCCAGGTCTTCCGGCGTGGCCTGCTCAACGAGGAAGAGGACGGTCCCGACGAGCCCCAACGACGCGACCGTGGGCGCGGCCTCGAGAATCTGCGCCCCAGTGATCCGCTTCATCCCATCGGCAGCGATGTAGCCGTCCACGATCGGATCGTCCTCCCAACCCTCCAGCTCGAGCGCATCGATGATCTTCGCCACCGCTTCGGAACTGGCATCGAACTCGGCCAGGAGGTCGACGGCCAGGAGGTCGACGGAGCCCGCCGGCTCCTCGGCCTCCCACACGATCAGCCAAGTTTCGTCACGCAAGCACGACACCTGATCCCCCGCCTCGATCCACGAGGCATAGGCGTCGCGGTCCTGGAACCCTCCCAGGGCTTTGACCCTCCACCCTCTCTCCCCAGCCCACTCCTGGTAGTAGCGGAGCGCCTCGGTCGCGCTGTAGGGCCGCTTGTTCAGCTTCGACACCACGCCGATCAGGGCTGAGAGCTGGAACCTCACCAATTCGACCGCCTTCATCTCGCACCTCCTCGTGCGGCTCGCGCCGCTGATATCAGATCGTCCAGGTTGCCCCAGACGTGGATCCCCTGCTCTTCGAGCCGCGCCATGGCCGCAGACGAGTTGAACGTCCGCGAGAGCAGGTCCCTCGAGGTCGGCGTGGCACCGCAGACCAGACGCCCCAGGCCCGGCCGCGCCCGGGCCGCCCCAACCAACGCCCCCAGATCGAACCATTGCCAGCAAGCTCCCCCGGCCCAGAACACGACCACCGCCGCATCGACGAGGCTCTCCCGGAGCGTGTGAAGCACCAGCGGAGTCGGATCCGTGTTCGCGGCCATCGCGATCGAACCGTAGTAGGGCTCCAGCTCGCGAGCAACTTTCAGCTCCCATTCCCCCGGGCTCCCCATGAGGAGCGCGAACGGGCGCGTGAAGTCCGGTATCTCTGGCAGCTTGACGATCATTCCCGTCCCCATAGTTTCCGGTTCAGCTTCCGCGCCCGGGAGATGTAGATCAAATCACGAGTCGCGATCCCTTCCTTGAGAAGCCTCGCCAGAACGAACCCCCCCGCGGATGCCGGCCCGATCACAGCCCGAAACTCGGCCCACTTGCGGCGGCACAACGCATCCCGGACACGCACAGGGATCGCGCTCCACTTCAAGGCCATCCAGTAAGGCGCCAGCAACTCCAGAACCGCCCACACCGAGGCCTCCATGCTCACGCGCAGCCCCAAACGACGATCCGAGAACCACAGGAGCTTGTTGTGATGCTGCCTGGGCCTAGGTGGCTTGGGCGATCCCAAGAGAACTACTCCCGCAACTGCTGCATTCGGAGACGAGCCAGCTCGGCGAACTTCTCCTCGCGCTCGATCCCGATGGCCTCGAGCCCCAGCTTCCGCGCCGCGACGAGCGTCGTTCCTGAGCCGCAGAACGGATCCAGGATGCGCTGGCCCTCGATGGCGTGCCTCTGAAGCAGCCGCATGATCAACCACAGCGGCTTCTGTGTCGGGTGCTCGGTCCGCTCGTTCCCTTGGCAGATCGCGCCCTCGATCAGGTTGTGAGCCGTGGCGCCCGCCTGCTCCTCCCAGGGCAAGAACGTGCATCCGTCGCCCTTCGCCGCCCAGACGATCGCCTCGCAAGCCCACTGGTAGCTCGCGCGGTAGACCGGGCCCGGATTGCTGTTGTGGACCAGCATCCCATGATCCACCGCGAATAGGTGCGAGGCGCTGTCCACCGCCAGATCCCACACCGCTCCTCCTGGAGCAAATTCGATCTTGGCTATCTTTACGGGACAGACTCCCCGCGCTTCATCCTTGAACATCGAATTGTGGTGCCTGCTGATCTCCGGACGAAACTCCATCGGCCAACAGGTGTGCAGCGTCGAGGTTCCATCGTCCACCACACGCGGGGGGTAGAGCTTAGACGGCAGACCAAGAACCTTCAGAAGAATGGAGTAGTCGCGCAGGAGTGCCGCGTTAGCCTGGTTGAAGCGCCACCGTCGGTTGTTCTCGTCCCATCCGCCATCCGTCTCGCAGAACCCGTCTGACAGCCCTTGCAAGAACTCCCGCCCCTGAAAGAACGTCTGCGGACGAATGCGCTTGGTCTTCGACGTGCGTCCCTCAAAAACCCCGCCGAGGAACGACCGAAGAGCATCGTTGTTGGCATAGAGCCGTATGCCCTCCTCTCCATCGATGTACTTGTTGACCTTGGCATCGAAGAACCTTGGGAGCGCGTCCTCCAGGAACGCCACTGTTTCGGCCTTCGACCGCGAGAGGCAAAAGTCCACGCGGGAAGCTCGCGACGACGATGCTCCACCATCACCGAGCCAGATACCGGCGATGCGTCCCAGATCCCGCGCCTCCTTGTATTCGCTACCCGGCGACTCAATCGGGAACGTCGTCGCCACCAACACCTCGTCACCTGCCCCCAGCTTCCCGGCTTCCACCAGCCTCCCGCCCCGCGTCGGGATGCGATGGCTAGGCGTTACCGCAACCGTGTTCCCATCCGCCAGCGTGATCCGCACCAGGCTTTCGCGGCGCCCCATCCTCTCTGTGCTCGTGACCTTGGCCAACACCGCCTCACCGCCTGCTCCGACGCTGATGATGCAGTCTCCCGGCTGGATTTCAGCCGGACGCAGACGGTGCAATCCGTCCTCCGTCACAACCGGGATCAAAGTGTCCTCGCTCACGCACTTGTGCCACACGAGACAACCCTTGTAGGACAGCTTCGCGGCCTGGAACGCAAGCTCGTAGGCGCCCACCGCCTCGAAGGGACAGAAGGCGAGAATCTGCCCCCGCGGCGCCAGGGTCGGCGCCACGCGAAGCACCCACCCCAGATCCAGCTTGTCCCAGTCGAGGGTCTTCCCGATCGATGCCCGCGCAACGTGACCGATCAGGCTCCGATCACGATCGTAGGGAGGATCGGTCAGGCACAGATCGAACTGCTCCGTCGCCTTGAGCGAGGGATGGTTGCGGTAGTCGCCGCAGTAGATCACCACGGGCGGCTTGCGCGCCTCGGAGAGATCGAGCTGGCGCCGCGCCGCCACCTCCTCCTGCATGCGCTTCACCTTGCGCTCGGAGCGCACTTTACGGAGCGCCTCCTGCGACAGCCGGTTGCGCTCCGAGGTCGTCTTCGCGTTCCGGATCTCCTTCAGATAGGCCACAGGGAGCCTGCTGATCTCCAGCATCTCCGACACCCGCCGCTCGCTGATCGCCGTGGCCTTCGCTGCAACCTCCGTGAACCTGGGAGCCGGCGGTGCGCCCGCCCGGGCCGCCACCGCCGCCTTGCCGTGCCCTCCCCCTGCGGCGCCGTGCTTGGTTTCCGGGTGCGCGGCTTCATAAAGCTCCTTGTACCTCCGGAAGCCCTCGCTCTCCTCGAGCAGGTCGAAGCCCTTCCGGCGCATGTTCTCGTGGAGCTGGATCGCGAGAGCATGAAGCGCGTCCGTCGGCTGCCGCACCTCGGCGCGCACGTCGACCTTGAGCATCTCGCACGCCTTCAGGCGCCGATAGCCAGCGAGCAGCTCGTACTTCCCACTCGCGATCCCCATGACCACGATCGGATGGATCTGCCCCTGCTCCTGGATCGAGGTCACGAGGTCGTTGATCTCCCCGAGATCGCTCCTCGCGCGCCAGGACACCACCACCGCCTTGGGGTCAATCGTCAGCGTCCCCAGCGTCGCCGGAGTCGACAATTTCGACGATTCGATCGGGGCCGGACTGCGCCGGACGGGCTTCTTCGCCTTCTTCGCCGCTGGTTTCTTCGCCGCCTTCTTCGGTGCCATGCGTCTTCTCTCCCTGTCCAAGTTGCTGGCTCTTCCGCCGGGATTCGAGGAGCATCCTCGCCACCCCACGAAGCTCCTCGGGCGCGAAAATGCCTTCCGGCCCTCGCTGCACTTCCTTCGCGAGGTCGGGCTCGATCATCCGGAGCACGACATCGCGTTTCGCATCGGCGAGCTGGTCGATCTTCACCAGCGCACCCACGAGCCCCTCATAGCTGGCCGGCTTCACGCGGTAGATCTTGACCCCCTTGAGCACGTCGGGCGTCACCAGATCGACGATGTCGGCGCGCACCTGTTGGATCTGTTGCAGCTCCGCCACCCGGTCATGAATGACGCGGTTGCGACTCTTCCGCAGCACCTCCTCCTCGATCCCCTCGAACAGCTTCGCTCGCCGCGCCGCCCATCTCCCCGTCAGCGCCCGCTGGCGGATCTCAGGGAGCTTGATCGTGTCCTTCCCCAGTAGCTCCCACCAGTATTCGACGGGGCGCCGCGTCTCATCGGTGAGGTAGGCCACCTCGATCTTGCGCGCCGCTTCTTCGCGCTGCCACCTGCGGATGGATCCGGGCTCGGGCGCCATCTCACCATCCCTCGATCTCTGGGATCAAGCTCCGGCGCACGAGGTGCGCGACCGCGAGCCGCAACGGTAGCAGCCGCCGATACTGCGCGTCCGCATCCTCCGCGGCCGCCTGGACGTACAGCTCGATCGCGCGCATCAGCGGCCCGGATGGCAGCTTCCCGGTCGGAGGAAGCCAGTCTCGCGGAAGGAAGGCCTCGACCCCGATCCCTTCCCCCGACGGAGCCAGCTTGATCCGCTCCGGCCTCACCCGCAGCGTCTCAGCCAGCTTGTTGTGGATCTCGGCCAGGAGCCCGCCGATCACAGCCCGATCGCCCAGCACGAAGCATCCCCCGGGAGGGAGAGGAGCGCCGACCGAGGCCCGCACCGCCTTGCGCTCCTCGTACACCCGCCACCCAAGGAACAACTCGTCGCGGAAGGCCTCGGGGAGCTGACCGAAGAACGCCTGCGCCGAAGCATCCTTCCCCGCAGCGAGTCGCGCCGCAATCGCGAGGATGTCCAGCGTCGGATGATCATTTCGCTCCATTGACTGCCTCCAAAGCAGGCAAGATGCTCCGCTTCATGTCCTCCCAGTCCATCTCGATCACGATGTCATCCAGAGTCCCGTCGAGCGCCTCTCCGGAAAGCTGCTCCACGATCTTCCGGTAGGTGCAGCCCCTCATCGCCACCACCACCGCTCGCTTCCGGCGCCCGGTCAAATGCGTGATCGACCCCGGCCAGAGCCCGCTGTCTGCCTGCTCGCAATCGCGCTCTGCCTGCTCCAGCTTCGCGATCGGATCGGCCGCGGTGCTGTGCTGAAGCTCGAACCAGAACGGACAGCCGCGCACCACCAGGTCAGGCTCCATTGCCCCCTTGCCCTGGTCGCTCCGGCGTACCCGGCTCGTCTTGATCAGCGTGCTCCGCTCCTTCCCCAGAGGCAGCTCCGCCAGTCTCGCCGTCAACGCGAGCGAGTCGTAGACCATCCGCAGCTCCCGCGCGATCTTCTCCTCGAACGCTACCCCCTTCGCTCGGCTGTTGATTCTGCCCCGGCCACTCGACGATGGCATCGGTCGTCTCCTTCATGATCTTCGCCGCCTCGAGATCGCTGATCTCCTGAAGACGAGCGAGCTGGACGTTGTTGGTCAAGACGAGCACCGGGCCGCGGTACTGCGCCTCGAGGATCTTCTGGAGCGCGATCCCCTGCTGATGCGTGATCATCGTCGGCACCAGACACACCATCACCTCACCCTCCGGCGGGATTCTTCCGAGCGCCACCACGTCTCCGGCCTCGAGGCGGATCTCCTTCCGGGCGGCCTGGTCCCACAGCCGGGTCACCTTGTACCATCGCTCTGCTTTCTCCGCTTCCATCGATCACCTCGAACCGGCTCGCGCCGCCTTGTTTGGTGACCCGGATCGTCCGATCGAACGTCGCGCGGAACTCCGGGTCATGCGTGATCACCAGGCACGTCTCGCGCTCGGCGCGAAGCTCCTCAAGCACCGCGCGGAGCCCCTCGCGCCCCCGAGCATCGAGGTGCCGGTCGATTTCATCCAAAGCGGTGAAGCGGTAAGGCTTCGACGCGCGGCCGGCGAGGAGCCGCGACAGCCCCAGATCGACCGCGAGCGCGATCCTCCGCTTCTCGCCGCCCGACCATAGCCGATAGGGTCGGGAGAGGATAGTCCCGTCCGGGTTCGCGCGGTACACCTGGACGTCCAACTCGTCGCGCTGATCCCCGCTCTTCAGCGCCCGAACCGTCGTGATCCCTACCCAGATCACGCCCCCCGACAGCACCGCGAGCCAGCGATTCGCCTCAACCGCCAGCACGTCGACCACGGAATCGAAGAGCCAGGTCCGGAACCTAGGAAGCTCGGCCTCCCACCAGTTGAGCAGCGCGATCTCGGCCTCTGTCGCCGCGATCGTCTGCTCTGCCTCCGCGACGTTCCGGGCCGCCTGTCGCACGCGCTCGGCGTGCTGTTCAACGGCCCGGGCATAGGGGTTCGGCTCGGCCGCCAGACGATCCCGGGCCTCCTTGCCCACGCTCCACTCCCGCCGAAGGCGAGCCACCTCCGCCCCTGCGCGATCGAGCGCCGCCACGCGCGCCGCCGCCTGGTCCCGGGCCATGCGCGCAGTCGCCAGCTTCACCCCCAGCCGCTCGCGCTCCGTCCGCTCGGTCTGAGCCGCCGCAGCCGCTATCCGGTCATGCTCCATGACCGCCGCGGCCAGCTCGGCTTGCGCCCCCTTCTCCGCGACCTGGGCCGCGGCCGCCGGCCCGGAGTAGTGCTGCATCAGCTCGAGCCGCCGCTCCTCCGGAACCCCCTGGTAGCAGGTCGGGCACCGCGGGGTTCCGGCCAGCCGGACGAGCGCCGCAACAGGGGCCCCAGCCATCGCGGAAGCCCTCTGAGCCGTCGCCAGAGCCTCCCGGGCCCGCTGTACCCGGGCCACGTCTTCGTTCGGGACTTCGAGCCGGAGCACGCGCCCCTGCGCGTCCACCACCCCGTTGTAGGCCTGATCCGCGGCCTGCCATGCCGCCCGGAGCCCCTCCTCCCCCACCATCCCCTCCTTGGCCGCCCGACCCGCGTCCGCCACCTGCGCCAGCCGCCCATCAGCCTCGGCCAGCCTCCGGAGCCGATCCGCCTCCCAGGCCTCCGCCGCCTGATTCGGCGTCTCCGCCTCGAGCCCCGACAGCACGGCCCGGTGAACCGTCAGCTCCCCCTCCTGCCCCGCCAGCCGCTCCCGAAGCTCGGTCCGCTCGTCCCGCGCCATTCCGAGCCAGCGATCGAGCGCCTCGAGCCCAAGCACCGTCGTCAAGATCTCGCTGCGGTCCTTGGTCGTGGCGTCGCAGAAGTTGAAGGCGCTCTCCTGGCCGAAGACCACAGCCCGGCACCAGATCTCCCGGGTGATCCCGAGCACGGTTTCGATCCTGCGGTCGCCCTGGGACACGTCGAGGTAGATCTCGGCGCCCGTGTCCTCGCCCACCCGGAGGCTGACCCCGTTGCTCCGCTTGAGCCGCCCCTCCTTCCACTTCCGCCAGCGCACCACCCCGATCACGGTCGGCGGGGAGGTACCCTCGTCCTCGAGCTGCACCTCCACCTGGCACTGAGCCCCGAGCCGATCGTTGCACACCTCGTCCCCGGAGACTCCCTTCTCGCTGTTCCCGCTCCGGCGCGGCAGGCCTTCTCCGAAGAAGCACCACGTCAGAGCCTCGAGGATCGTGGTCTTCGCCGCCCCGTTGCTATCGTTGCCCGGGTCGTCCAGGTTCACGCCCGCAATCTGGGTCAGGCCCAGACCATCGAGCGCGAGCGTGTGCTCCCCGACATAACCCATGAAGTTGATCAGCTTGACGTAGAGCAGCCTCACGATACCGCTCCTGTCCACTTCCGGAGGTAGACCATGCGCCGCTCCACCTCGCCCGGATCCGAAACCCTCTCGCGAACGAACCGCTCCGCGCTCGCGCCCAGCGATTCCCCGGTCTGAAGCTCGAACCGATGCGCCCGCGCCTCATGCTGCGCCACCACGTTGACCTGCATTCCCAGCACGCCGGCCCGCCGCATGTCTTCGAGGAGCCCGGGCTCGGCGAGCTGGGCCGCGGTCGCCCGAACATCGATCCGGACGCGATCCCCTTCGCGGTGCTCGGCCGGCAGCGCGAGCCCTTTCCCCGGTTGGTAGTCAAACACCCAGTGCCGCGGGCCGAGGTCGAGCGGCACATGCTCGAACGGCACGAGCCCCTTCTTCAGCCGCAGCACCCCCGCGACGTTCCCCACCTCGCCGAAGCTCTGCTGGTAGGGAGATCCAACGTAGGTGTAGCTGGGCCATCGCTGATGACGATGGTAGTGCCCCAGGATCAACAGCGGCCCCCCCGCCGGGACCATGATCCCGTCCAGGTCCGTCCGCCCGCCATCCATCAGCGAGCCCGAGGCCCCGAAGTGCGCGAACACGATCTCGGGCTTCGTCGAACACACCTTCTGGAGATCGGCGAGCTGGCGCTCCGGGTCCTTGCGATACGGAACGAACCCGCGGCGACGCATGCCCCCGGGGTTGGTCCAACACCGAACGGAATTCCCCCCCACCGCCAGCGCCTCGAGCGCGTTCTCGCCGTCGATCGTCACCTGATCATGGTTACCCGGCACCAAGTCGAGCTGGATCCCGCGCTCGGCCCACGTCTCGAGCACGCGCCGGCAGCGATTGAGCAGCCGCACGTTGACCTGATAGCGCAGGTGCCACCAGTCGCCGCAGAACACGACGCTGCGATCGTCCTCGAGCGCCAGCTCGCCCACGCGATCGAGCACCCGGAAACAGATCTCCTCGGTGCTCTCCTTCAGATGCAGGTCTGCGAAGACGATGGTCACGTTTCCTCCGGCAGTCCGAGCGCGGCGTACTCGAGCGCGGCCGTGTTCACCAGCTCCTCGATGTCAGGCTTCATCTCGGATCTCGGAACAGCGAGAGCTGAATCCGATCCACCGCCCGCGGATCGGCTAGGTACACGCGTGCCGATCGAT
>Ga0315273_10010160_pt1 | contig 11984 bp, 17 predicted proteins | sample YL17G02_0_MG_FD_205753 | JGI IMG/M metagenome (GOLD analysis project Ga0315273, IMG submission 205753) | Sediment microbial communities from Yellowstone Lake, YNP, Wyoming, USA - YL17G02_0 | ecosystem: Environmental > Aquatic > Freshwater > Lake > Sediment | place: USA: Wyoming | collected... | reverse complement strand
GAGCGAGTGGTCGTCCCGAATCCCGTCGAGGATCTCGTCGTCCGCGAAGATCCACGCCGGCACGCGCATGTCTTCTCTCGCCGAAGCCGGAATCTCCCATCTCGTCTCGTCGAGCCGCACGAGAGTGAGGTCAGACATCGAGAACGATCCTTCCCCGCCACCCGTCATTCTCTCGCCGAAAGCGAAGGCGATGAAGCGTGACGCCCTTGACGAGAGGTCGTGGCTTTCCACGCCGCCCCTGGACGACACCCGTCAGCCGTGAGCCCTCGAGCAACAGCTGCGCGCTCTCGGCGACGACACCCTCGGTGTCGGCGAGAAACACGAGCTCGTCGAGCCAGGCGGCGAGCAGAGCGGGGAGGTCGGTCGCTTCGATCGACACCCGTCGCTCGACGGTCTCCCCGTTGCCGGTACCCGCCAGTTCGACGAAGGCACGTCGCGCCTCCTCGAAGACCCCCTCCGGCGAGTCCGCCTCGAGCTCGAGTTCGAGCTCGGCCGTGTGCTCGGTAAAGCGGTACATACCCTCGACTGTACCGCCCCCCAGGTGGTTCTCGACCCCGTAGAACGCCGCACCTGACCTCCGCGGATCCTCGCTTGCGACGCTGTCTGCGCGACACGAGACTGACGCCTGAGACTGCCATTCGACACGGAGCGGCCATGACCCATCGCATCGTCATTCTCGGAGGGGGTACGGGCGGGACGTTGGTGGCAAATCGGCTTCGCCGCCGGTACGACGAAGACGAGGCGACGATCGTGGTCGTCGACAAGGACGATCGACACGTCTATCAGCCCGGACTCCTGTTCGTCCCTTTCGGGCTCGCGGACGTCGACGAGATCGTGAAGCCTCGCCATAGGCAACTCCACACCGGCATCGAGTTCCATCAGACGGAGATCGATCGAGTCGTCCTCGCAGAGGACCGCGTTCTCCTGTCCGACGGAGCCACCCTGCCTTATGACGTCCTGATCGTCGCGACCGGTGTCACCCTCCAACCAGAGGAGACAGAGGGACTCACCGGCCCCGGCTGGCGAGAGCGGATGTTCACGTTCTACGACGTCCCCGGCGCCGAGCAGCTCTCGCGCGCATTGAACGACTTCGATGGCGGGCGCATGGTCGTGAACCTCGTCGACATGCCGATCAAGTGCCCGGTCGCTCCGCTCGAGTTCGCGTTCCTCGCGGACTCGTACTTCGCGGAGCGCGGGATCCGCGACCGCGTGGAGCTCGTGTATGTGACCCCGCTCGACGGAGCGTTCACGAAGCCCGTGGCGTCGGAGCATCTCGCCGGGCTGCTCTCCGCCAAGGGCATCGAGCTCGTCACGGAGTTCGCCGTAGGCGAGGCCGACGGCGAGGGTGGCCGCCTCGTGAGCTGGGACGAGCGAGAGGTGCCCTTCGACCTGCTCGTCACGGTGCCCCTCCACGGGGGAGCCCCTTACGTCGAGCGCTCGGAGGGCCTCGGGGACGAGCTTGGATTCGTCACCACGGATCCGAGCACGCTGCAGTCGCCGACGCACCCGAACGTCTTCGCGCTCGGCGATGCGACCAACGTGCCGATCTCGAAGGCGGGATCTGTCACGCATTTCGAAGGAGAGGCGTTGACCGAGAACGTCGTCCGCTTCCTCGCCGGACAGGAGCTCTCGGCGTCGTACGACGGCCACGCGAACTGCTTCATCGAGACGGGTTTTGGCAAGGCCCTGCTCATCGACTTCAACTACGAGACGGAGCCGCTCCCGGGCCGCTTCCCGACGGCACTCGGGCCGCTCCCTCTCCTCAAGGAATCCCGGCTCAACCATCTCGGGAAGCTCATGTTCCAGTGGCTGTACTGGCACGCCCTTCTTCCCGGCCGCGACATCCCGGGCATCTCGCCTGCGATGTCGACGAGCGGGAAGGAGCGTTTGCCGGAGCCCGTCTGAATGGAGGCGAGTATCAGATGACGACGATCGAGGTCGCAGGAGTTCCCGTGGAGCGCGATCCTGAGGGCTTCCTGCTCCATACCGGGCAGTGGACATCGGAGATCGCGGCGGACATTGCGAGCGAGAACGGCATCCCGGAGCTGACCCCGCGCCATTGGCAAGTGGTCGAGTTCATGCGCGAGCGCTATCTCACGACCGGAACCGCCCCGTCGATCCGCTCTTTGGGCAAGGAGTCCGGAGTGCCCATCAAGGAGCTGTACCAGCTATTCCCCAAGGGGCCGGCAAAGCTCGCCGCCAAGATCGGCGGAATTCCCAAGCCCCGAGGCTGCATCTAGGAGGAGACGATGACCCAGTTGCTAGACGAAATCGAGCAGAGGCAGGAGGTCGCGGCCGCGGCTGAGCCGCTGCAGAAGGTTTGTATCGTCGTGTCGAAGGGTTCGCTCGAGGGGATCTATCCCGCGCTGATCATGGCGAATGGAGCCCGCATGGACGGGATCGACGCCGATCTCTTCTTCACGTTCTTCGGCCTCGACGCGATCCGAAAGGACCGGCAGGCAAAGATCAAGGTCGCCACGGTGGGGAACCCCGGGATGCACCTCCCGACGCTCATCGGCGTGATCCCGGGAATGTCCTGGCTCGCGACGAAGATGATGGGTGGGCAGATGGGCAAGCTCGACATTCCGCCGATCGGCGAGTTCATCGAGTTGATCCATGACTCCGGCGGCGGCATCTACGCCTGCCACGCATCGGTCGAGATGTTCGACCTGTGTGAGGACGACTTCGTCCCGCAACTCGACGGGATCCTCACGGTCGGCGAGTTCTACGAAAGAAGTGCCGGAGCGCAGATCATCTTCACCTAGCGCAAGACCGGAATCCGCTCACGCCGACTCCGGTCGCACGAAAATCCCCTGAAGACGTCCGCTTCGCGGCCGTTGCGCTCGCGTTCGAATCAATCCTGGGCGATCACGACGTCAGCCCCGCAGCCGGCAACGAGAGCTGCGGCGACGTCGTCGAGCTCGACGCCCGAGAGCGAGCGATGGGCGAGATCGATCTCGATCTCCGGCACCGCGTCGAGGCCTAGGGCCCGCGCACCCTGCGCGGAGCCGAAGCGCAGGAGCTCTTCGGTCGAGAACACGCCACGACGACCCGTCTGGCGGCGCGCGATCCCCTCGAGCTCACGGAGCTCCTCGAGCGGATCGATGCGGACGTTCGAGTCCGAGCCGATGCAGAGCGGGATCGACCGCGTGCGGATTCGCTCGGCCGGAAGGAAGCCGTCTGCGAGGTCGGCCTCGGTGGTGGGGCACGCGCACACGGTGCTGTCCGTCGAAGCGAGCAGGTCGAGCTCCGGCCCGTCGGCGTGTGTGGCGTGAACGACGGTCGTCCGCTCGCCGAGACAACCGGTGCGCGCGAGCAGCTCGATCGGACGGCAGCCGTGCTCTGCGAGGCATTCCTCGATCTCGCGCGGCTGCTCGTCTGCGTGAACGTGGAGCGGGAGGCTCTCGGCTTCGGCGTAGCGCGCGATCTCTTGGAGCCACTCGGCAGGACACGCACGCACGGAGTGGGGGGCCACGCCGACGCGGAGGCCGCGAGCGCGGAGGGACTCGACCTCGGCGACATACTCCGCCACCGACTCCTGGCGAAAACGGCGGAGACCGCCTCGCGCATAAGCCACGTGCAGGAGCACGAGATCGACGCCGGCCGCCGAAGCCGCTTCGGCTGCGGCGAGTGCCTCCGGCACGCCGAGGTAGTGGAACTCGCCAACGGCCGTGTACCCGGCGGCTCGCATCTCGCGGTAGGTCTGCTCGTAGAACTGACGGACGAGCCCGGGCGTCTGGCGCTCGGCCTCCGCGAGCATCGTCTCGCGCCAGGCCCAGAAGTCTCCGCCGGCCGTGCTCCCGCGCAGGGCGCGCTGGAACGTATGGCTGTGGGCGTTGACGAATCCGGGGAATCGGAGCGTGCCCGCCACGAGCCGCGACGCTACCAGGGTCGAGGGCCGGGCTGGTCAGACGGAACGCGGCGATCAGGATCAGACCTCAGAACCGAAGCGACGACCGCGGGTCTGACCCACGGGTCCGACCCCAGAACTCGTAGGGTTTTCGCGGTGACCTGGGACGAACTCCGCCAGCGGATCCCGAATGCGTTGACGATCGCTCGGTTCGCTGCGATCCCGATCTTCGCCTGGCTCTACCTCGAGGCGGGGGACGGGCCCGCGTGGGGTGCCGGGATCTTCTTCGCTGCCGCCGCCTTCACCGACCAGCTCGACGGGTTCCTCGCCCGCCGCTGGCACGTGGAGTCGAGTTTCGGGAAAGTCGCCGACCCGCTCGCCGATCGGCTCATGATCGGGACGGCAGTCGTCCTCATGTGGGCGACGGGACGCATCCCACTGCTTGCCGCTCTCATCATTCTCGCTCGGGATCTTGTCTTGATCCTCGGCTACAAGGTGGTCGCACCGAGCGGTTACCAGCTCGAGGTCACGTCCCTGGGGAAGCTTGCAACCTGGGTGCTTTACGCGGCGCTGGGTTTCGTGCTCGTCACGGAGGAGGGAACCAACTGGCCGCTCGTGTTGCTCTGGATCGGCGTCGTTCTCTCCGTCGGAGCCGGCGTCCAGTATGTCCTGCGTGCGAGGAACGTCGTTCGCGGACACGGTGTCTGACACCGGGATCGCGCAAGCCCGCATCGCGACGCAGTCAGGTGTCAGACACCAGGGCTCGGGCAGGGAGACCGGCGTCGGGCGCGAAAGGAAAGAGTCTGAACTCTCAACCTGAGGTTGACCCCTCGGTGCGGGTACTGCTTTACTCAGGGGACCCTCGAGGAAAGGCCACCGGTGGAACCACTTCCCGATCTCTCGACACTGACCGACGACGACCTGCGCGTGACGATCCGCGAGCTCGAGAAGGAGGAGGACGACATCTCCTTCCAGCGCCGTGTGCTGCACGGCCGCATCGACATCCTCCGCGCCGAGCTCGTCGCGCGACTGCGCGAGCAAGTGAGCGCGGGGGAGGCCCAACTTGCGGACGTGGGGCGCCTGAGCGAGATCCTCGCTGCGAAGGCCGCGCCGACGGAAGACACATGAGCCACACGTACTGCCCCGAATGCGGCTTCCAGAACCCGGAGGCCTCGAACTACTGCTCGCGCTGTGGCGCGCTTCAGGCGACGGATACGGGCTCCGAGACGACGATGAGCTTCGATATCGAAGAGGAGGGCGAGGAGGTCGATCTTCTCACCGCGCTGGGAATCAAGGGTCCTGCGCTCGTCGTACGCTCGGGTGGAGGCATGGCGGGGCAGTCGTTCCAGCCCGGGGAGGGGAGGACGTTGATCGGCCGCTCTCCCGAGTGCGACGTCTTCCTCGACGACGTGACCGTCTCGCGGCGGCACGCCGAGCTCACGCGCGAGGGCGAGACCTTCTCCATCCGGGACCTCGGAAGCCTCAACGGCACGTACGTGAACCGGAAGCGCATCGAGTCGGTCGTTCTCGAGGACGACGACGAGGTGCAGATCGGCAAGTACCGACTGACGTTCCTCCAGCGATGAGTACCGTCGTGACACGACGTGAGAAGGGCGGCGCAGAGCCCGGGCTCCGCACGATCGGCTCGGTCTGCGAGGAGCTTCGCGAGCAGTTCCCGGACATCTCGGTCTCGAAGATCCGTTACCTCGAGGATCAGGGCCTCATCGCACCGAAGCGGACGCGTGGCGGCTACCGGCTCTTCGCTCCTGACGACATCGAGCGCCTGACGACCATTCTGCGGCTCCAACGCGACGAGTTCCTGCCGCTCCGAGTCATTCGCGAGGCGCTCGCGGGGCCTGGCGCGTCGGCCGAGCGAACGAGACGTCGTGCCGTCGGGATCACCGATCGTGAGGACGAGATCGACGAGGCCGAGCTGTGTGATCGCGCGTCGGTGTCGCTGGACTTCGTCAGGCAGCTCGAGGAGTACGGGCTCATCGTGTCCCGCAACGAGGCGGGCGAGCGTCTTTACGGGGAGAGCGAGGCGGACATCGCTGGTGCTTGTGCGCGGCTTGCTCGCTTCGGCGTCGACGGGCGGCACCTGCGAACGTTTCTCACGGCGGCGGGGAGGCAGACAGCGCTCGTGGAGCAGCTCGTCGCTCCTGGCTTGCGCTCGCGTAATGCCGAGCGTCGGAAGAACGCGCTCGACGACCTCGAGGTGCTCTCCCGGGTCGCCCAGGAGCTCTCGCATCTCCTCTTCGTGCGGGACCTGCGCTCGACAGTGGAACGAACCTCGTGACCCTCGACCTCAGCGACCGGATCAGAGACGTCCCGGACTTCCCGACCAAAGGGGTCGTCTTCAAGGACCTCATGCCGCTGATCGCGGACCCCGAGTACTTCAGCGAGACGATCCGGCGACTCGCCGACTGGGCGCGGCCCCGCGAGCCGGATCTCATCCTCGGCGCGGAGGCCCGAGGGTTCATCTTCGGCGCCGCGCTCGCGTACGCCCTCGGCTCGGGGTTCGTCGCCGCTCGCAAGCCGGGCAAGCTTCCGCGAGAGACGGTCGAGGCCTTCTACGCGCTCGAATACGGATCGGACAGCCTCCAGGTGCACCGCGACGCAGTGCCCGCCGGAGCGCGAGTGGTCGTGCTCGATGACGTCCTCGCGACCGGAGGAACTGCGAAGGCGAAGGTCGAGCTCGTCGAGGGTCTCGGCGGACTCGTCGTGGGTATCGAGTTCGTGCTCGAGTTGACGTTCCTGCACGGCCGCGACAAGCTCGCCGGGTACGACGTGCACTCGCTCATCACCTACTGAGGGGTGGCGGCGGCGTCCGAGCTGCCGATTAAAACGAGACCATGTACGACCCGCTGACGAGCACGTACTCGTTCTCGTGTCCACACGGGCGCGACACACGGGTGCCGCTCTCGTCGTTCCGCACGCTCGAACGTCTTCCGGGCGCTGCTCACCCCGCGGTCTACCGAATTCAGTTCGCCTGTGGGTGCGGGGGCGAGCACGCGGGCCTGATAGCTCACGACGATCTCGATTGGGCGCACCTCGGGACAATGATCGACCGCACGTTCAGGAATCTGATGACGGCGCGCGACGACCCGATTGCGACGGAGCTCGCCGATCTCGCTGCAGGCCGGATCGGAGCGGGGGAGTGGCCATGGAGCTTCTTCTGCTTCCTGGAGGGGCGTCCCCGACCGGTCACGCCGTCCGCCTTCTTGTTGATCGCTCCTGGCGGGCGCGCTTTCGGGGTCGCCGTCCAATGCCCTGCGTGCTCATCGGCGTCGGTGAATCTCGTGACGCGCGAGCATGTCGACATCCCGTTTCGGAACGACTCGAAGGTCGGAGTCGTGGCGCATGTCTTCGAACGCGACGCACTTCGTGCGCTCGCCGACTTTCGCGTCGAGCTCGATTCGGGGCGCTTCGACGAGAGGAGACTCGATCTCGAGCTCTGAGCCCCCGTTGCGCGCGCGAAGTTCCCTCCCGCCAGGGATCGGCGCGGGGCGATCCGCGGCCGATGCCCAACACATGAGTGCCGCCGTCCTCACGAAGGTCGCCCATGCCGGTTCGAAGCGTCTCCTCGCCGACGTCAGCGCAATGGCGGGTAAGGACGCAGTCGCGAAGATCCCTGCCATCGATCGTCTCGAGGCAGCGCTCGGTCGCGACTTCGCCGATCGACTCGTTGCCGCGCTCAGCGACAAACGCGCCGATTCGCGCGCCTAAACCGGCCCAGGCGTCGTGTGAAATCCAGCGCCGTGGCCGCGCAGCGGTCTACAGGGATGGGTGCGCGGGCTAGCGGGAGACGCCGCCGCGGGTCCTGACGAAGAGGAAGATCGCACCGGCTATGACGAGCGAGACGACAAACGCCAGACCGCCTGGGACTTCGATCGCGAGCGCGCCGAGCCACATGTAGAGGAAGAAGACGACCGACCAGCCGAACGCGTGTACTCCCTGGTCGGTGCTCGGGGCCCGGAGGTGCATCGAGAGCGATCCTAACGGGGTCAGGTCTTGCATGTTGCACGGCGTCTGCAGCACGCACGACCTGGCTCCAAAAAAGGACCAAAAAAATTCACCGAGCCGGTGGCGCTTTCGTCCACTCAACCCGCTGACCGTCCGCTTCCGCGTAGAGCCTGCGAGCTGCGCTTCAACCTAGTTGCGCTCCGTGCTCGGTGCAAAGGGGAAGCTAAGGGACACGACCAGTGTGGTCAAGTCCAGCGTTCACCGGATTGGCGCAATTTGCGCTCGTTTTCTTCAAAGAAGGTCGGGCGCCGGCTGGACGTAGGATATCGCCGTGCGCCGCTCCGTCGTGTACAGCGTCGCGGGGGCCGCGCTTGGGCTCGCCGCGGTACTGACGCTCCTCGGAGCCGGAGACGATCCGACGGCCTTGACGAACGGGCAGGCGTTCGTCCTCGGCATCGTCCAGGGGCTCACCGAGCTCCTCCCGATCTCGTCCTCGGGGCACCTGATCCTCGTGCCGTGGGGTGCCGACTGGACGTACCTGAAGGAGCACGACAGCTTCAACCAGACCTTCGACGTCTCGCTCCATCTCGGAACGCTCGTCGCCGTCGGCGCGTACTTCTGGCGGGACATCGTGCAGCTCGTACGTGCCTGGCTCGGCTCCATCGGACGCCGGCGCATCGAGTCCTCGGACGAGCGAGTCGCGTGGTTCGTGCTCGTCGCGACGATTCCCGCGGGGCTGGCAGGCTTCCTCGGGGAGGACGCGATCGCCGAAGTCCTCGGCGAGCCCTGGCAAATCCTTCTTCTCCTCGCGGGCGGAGCCGTTCTGTTGCTCTGGGCTGACCGGTCGCCGCAGAGCCGTGCCATGGGCGACCTCGGCCTGCGCCAGGCCCTCGTCATGGGGCTCGCACAGGCGCTCGCACTCGCCCCCGGCGTTTCGCGCTCGGGAATCACGATCACAGCGGGCCGCTTCATGAAGCTCGACCGTGACAGCGCGGCGCGCTTCTCGTTCCTGCTCCTGATCCCGACGGTCCTTGGCGCGGTGCTGCTCAAGGGCGTGAAGGACGTTCTCCTCGGTGACCTTCCCAGCGGCTGGCACGGTCCCTTCGTCGTCGGGACGCTCGCGGCGCTCGGAAGCGGCTTGCTCGCGATCGACTGGCTGCTCGGCTACGTGCGCGCGCACACGTACGGCGTCTTCGTCATCTATCGCCTCGTCATCGCCGCACTCGTCCTCCTCGCGATTCTGAGTGGAGTGCGGGACGCGACCTTCTAGTGGTCGCTCCGACGCGCCGGCAGTTCCACAAAGTCCCGACGGCTGATCAGGGAGTACCCCGATGGCGACACGGAGCCGGTGCACCACGCTCTAGCTGGAGGTGTTGGTCATGTCCGTCATCCTTCACCGCGTAGGGTCGGGTGCTTCTGGCCGTTTGAGCGCGCGGCGGCCTGTCGGCGGCAAGATGCGACGCGTCGGCCTCGGGATCTTCTTCGTGTCGATCGCGGTGAACGCGGCTCTCGGAATCTACGCCGTGCTTGCACCGGACTTCGGAGAGACGCAAGGGAAGATCCTCGGGACATCGCTCTGCGTTACGGGTGCGGTGGTTCTCGCACTCGCGTGTGAACCAGCATGGGAGCGAAAGTTGCTCGGGCCATTGCCACCGGTCGGGGCCGTCCTCGGAGGAGTTGGCTTCACGCTTGCAGTCATCGGCATCTGGACCGAACCCGAGAGCGAGTTCTGGGGAAAGACGATGGGGACCATCTTCGTGGTGGCCGCCGCATGTGCCGTCGCAAGCCTCCTGGCGCTCGCGCGGCTTGCGCCGCGACATGCGTGGGTCTTCACCGTCACGCTTGCACTACTCGGACTCGGAGCCGCAATGATCAGTTTTCTGCTGTGGCTGGGAGATGACCCCGCTGACGAGTACCTCCGTGCTTTTGGTGTCGTCATGATCGTGCTCGCAGCGTTCACCGTCACCGTGCCCGTGCTGCACTGGGTCGATCGAGCGGCGATCGATGCGGCCGGGGCTAAGACCGGCGCTGTTCGCTTCTGTCCGTACTGCGGACGCGAGCTCGCGGGCGTCGTCGAGGCCGACCTCCGGTGCGCTCGATGTGGGAGGGGCTTCACGATCACTTCTGCAGAAGCCAACACCGAAGGCGAGTTTTCTGTCAACTTGACATAACGCTGATTATCGTGCGTCGATGAGAGCGAAGCGCCATGCTAAGCCGTTTCCTCGTTCGACGAGCGTGTGGCTTGCAGTCGGGCGAGTGCGTCCTCCAAGTCGTCCGCCGCGACGATCGGAAAGATGCGGAGTACCCTGCTGATATGCGCGCCAGGCTGATTGCCCGACTTTTCGACGGCTCGGAGCATGAGGTGAAGTTGATTTCCGCGGATCCCGAAGGGGTCCTCGGGAGCCTAATCAAGTCGGATCGTCGGTGGGTTGCGGTCCATGGCGGCAGCGTTCGATACGACAGCATCGTCGCGCTTCTCATTGTTGAGGAGCCTGCAGAGGACGACGACCGAGAGCGGGCTATCAACGAGCTGCTTCGGGAACTGCATGCTCGAGGGGGCGGTACCTTGGAGGAAGTGAGGCGTGAGCTCGAACGCCGTGGCATCGAGGTTCCCGAGGAAACGGCAGGGTCAACACATAGCAGAAGGCCCTGAGCCGGAAGGAAGCACGAACTACGCGCGCGAGTTCGCGACTGAAGCGAGGTCAGTCGGCTCGCTCGCTCCGCTCTCCCGCGACGACTACTTCGAGCAGAGCCTCAAGCGGCCCCGGCTGCGCCTCGATCCGAGAAGTGACGAGCGCCTCCCAGCCGTCCGCAAGCACAACGATGTCGCCGGGCTCGACGTTGCCCTCCGCCCTCCCGACGAAGTTCTACGAGCTACGGGACAACCTCCTGGCCAGTCTTGAGTCTCCTCAGGCTCTCCTCGACGATCGTGTCGATCATGTCGGCGGATGCGTTCTTCGCCTGCTCCAGGGAGGGATCGAACATCGCGAGGTGCTCGCCTACCTCTCGGGCGACCATCGCCTCGACCTCCGCCGCGAAGCGCGGGTACGCCCGTTGGTACGACGTGGCCGCGTCGGCTGCGCTGTCCTGTGGCTCGTACTTGCCGCAGAGCTGGATGAATTGCCACCCCTCGACCTTGAGGAGTTCGGATGCGCGCCGTTTCTCACGCCAGGTCTCGCCGTAGTTCGCGATTCCCTCCCACGCGGCAGCGCCCGCGACGACGGCGCCGACAATCGCGATCGCCACGGCGGTGGGCGTCTGCCAGCCCTCGAGCAGGCTCAGAGTCGTGAGCACCGGTATGGAGACGCCGCCCGCAACGACAAGGGCGCGCAGGAGGAAGTAGCGCCGCTTCGCCTCGATCGAGCGTTCGTGCCACCACATGACCATTCCGATCCAGCGCTTTTCCATGTACGGGCGATACGGCTCGAGGCCCTTGATGTCGGCCAGAAGTGCTTCGAGATCTGTGCGGGTGACCAGCTGTTCCGGGTCACCCCGCTTGGAGAGTTTCCGGGACATGGGACTTCCTTTCCGGTGTCGTTGACGGCGTACCGGCGGTCGGTGCGTGCGGGAGGTGGAAGGAGGCGGGCAGGGCCTTCACGTCCAAGATACGACGGTGACGAGCCGGGTGGCCTCCGGTCCAGAAAAGGACGTCCCAGTCGATCATGAACGCCGGAACCGGGATGATGACCAACAACCGGACGAGCTAGAAGAGCCCGAAGGCTGCTCCGCCGCTCGTTGGTCGTCCGCCACTTAGCAAGAGAGCTTCGCGCCTTCGGGCGAAAACGTCAAACGACCGAGGCCGTCACGTCACGCGACTCTGACGCAGTGCAAGCGGGAGCCCGGCTCCGACGAGAACCCCTACGATGAGTGGCGCGTGGAGTCGGACGGCGTGAGCGGCCTCCACGCCTTCTGCCCGGAGTGCTTCGGGCGGCGCGGGAGCCGCCTTTGCCCTTGGTCAGGCCGAGGGATTTCTCGTGTACCCCTAGACATGGCGCTCCGGACGCGAGAGAGTGTCACCTACCGCGTTCGTTCCGTTCCCCCGCCGCGCGTGACCCAAGTCGACATCGACAACATCCTCGGCTTCGAGGACATCCGTCTCTTGCTCGAGCAGTCCGAGCAGGTCGGGACCGTTCGTGCGTCCGATCTCGCCGAGATTGCAGAGACGTACGAG
>Ga0315273_10010159_pt1 | contig 11984 bp, 8 predicted proteins | sample YL17G02_0_MG_FD_205753 | JGI IMG/M metagenome (GOLD analysis project Ga0315273, IMG submission 205753) | Sediment microbial communities from Yellowstone Lake, YNP, Wyoming, USA - YL17G02_0 | ecosystem: Environmental > Aquatic > Freshwater > Lake > Sediment | place: USA: Wyoming | collected... | reverse complement strand
TCCTGGTGATTACTCCGATCTGCGCCCACACGCTGGCAGTGCGGCCGCTGGTGATCAGCTCGCGTTCACTGATCACGATCTCGCCGGTGCCAGACTGGGCTCACGACCTCCTCGTCTCGGTGGACGGACAGCAGCTGACGCGACTGTCCGTTGGGGAACAGGTCGAGGTCCGTCGCGCCGACGAGCCCGTCCTCCTGGTCCAGCAGCGCGGCACCAGCTACTTCCAGCGGGTCCGCCAGACTCTCCACTGGGGCGACTTGAGCGAACGCGAAGGCGAATGATCGTCGAGCTCCGGGTCCGCGACCTTGCCACCATCGCCGACGTCACCCTCCCCCTTGGCCCCGGGCTGAATGTCCTGAGCGGCGAAACCGGCGCCGGCAAGTCCATGATCGTAGACGCCCTGGCGCTGCTGCTCGGGGCCCGGGCCGACACCGGCGCCATCCGGCCGGGCGCGGCCCGGACCGTCATCGAAGGGGTGCTGGAACAGCTCCCGGCCGCGGCCCACCGTCAGCTTGACGCCTTCGGCCTCGAAGCCGATGGCGACCGGATCGTGATCCGCCGGGAAATCTCCGCCGAGGGGCGCTCCCGCGCCTGGGTGAACGGCAGCCCCACCACGGTGTCCGTGCTGGCGGCGCTCGGACCCTTGCTGGTGGATTTGCATGGCCAGCACGAAACCCAGACCCTGCTCCAGGCCGATCGTCAGCGTGATGTCCTCGATGCCTTCGCCGATGCGGAGCCCGAGGCGGGCGCCGTGGCGGGTGCTGCGGCGGAGGCGGCCCGCCTGGCCGGTGAGGAGGCCGAGCTGATCGGCCGGCGCGACCAGGTGAAGCGGCGCGCCGATTACCTCCGCCACGTCGTGACCGAAATCGAAACGGCGCGGCTCCGGCCCGGGGAAGACCAAACCCTTGACCTCGAAGCGAGGAAGCTCAGCCAGGCGGGTGCCCTCACCGAAATGGCCCGTCGCGTCGCGGCCTCGGTCGATGGGGAGGACGGCTCCGCCCTGGCCGCGCTCGGGCGTGCCGAACGGGCCCTTGGGTCGCTGGAGCGGACGGACCCCGAGGTCTCGTCCTGGCGCGACCTCCTCGACGGGGCCTTTGCCAATCTCCAGGAACTGGGGCGGCTGGCCGACGAGTACGCCGATGCGCTGGCGGACGATCCCGATCGACTGACGACGGTGGAGCGGCGTCGCGACCTGCTCTACCGGCTCAAGCAGAAATACGGCGAGACTGTCGAGGTCGTCCTGGCGACGGGGCGGGAGGCGGGCTCAGAACTGGACCTGCTCGACACGGCAGATCTCGACCTGAAGGCCCTGGCGGGGCGGCGGCAGGCCGGGGAGGTGGAGCTGCTGCGCTGCGCGGTGCTGCTCTCGGAGAAGCGCCGAGTGGCCGCAGACCGGCTCTCACGAGCCGTCAACCGGCTCCTGCCCCGGCTCGGGCTTCCCGGTGGGAGGCTGTCAGTGGAGCTGACTTCGCTGGAACGGGCCACCTCGACAGGGCAGGAGACCGTCCAGTTCCTGGTCCGTCTGAATGAGGGCATGGACCCGCGCCCCATTGCCAAGGGCGCCTCCGGCGGAGAGCTGTCGCGGCTCATGCTCGCCATCAAGGCCGTGCTTGGTCGGCACGACCAGGTGCCGACGCTGGTCTTCGACGAAGTCGATCAGGGGATCGGCGGGGAGATCGGCGGGCAGGTGGGTGTGGCGTTGGCCGATGTCGCGGCGCGGCACCAGGTGCTGGTCATCACGCACTTGGCGCCGATTGCCGCCCGGGCCGACCGTCACCTGGCGATCGCCAAGCGGGCTCGGGGCGGGATCGCGACCAGCGACGTGCAGGTCCTGCACGGCGAAGACCGCGTCAACGAACTGGCGCGGATGCTGGGCGACCCAGAAGCCGAGACCGCCCGACGGCACGCCCTGGCGCTGCTCACTCGTCAGGGAAACCTTCGATAGAGCCGGATGAAGAACCGCACGCTCGACGACTTGGGCGTGCGGCCCCCCGAGCCGGCGATCACCCCTTCCCAGACGAACCCCGCGTCGAGCGGCAGCCTGGGCTTGCCCTTAGTCACGTCCAGGGGGGAGCTGAACGAAAGCCCCGCCATCGCGGTCGTCCACGTGGCCTCGGAGTCCAGGCCGAGCAGAGTCGGCGGCGCACCGGGGATGCTGTCCTGTCCCGCCAGCAGTGACCACGTGTCCGTGCCCTTCCGCGTATAGGTCACCCCCGCCACCAGCCCGAACGTTGGCGCCAGCCGGAAGAATGGCGTCAGACCCACCCGGATCTCATTGCCAAGGTTGTTTTGGAGACCCGCTAGCGTGTTGGCATACGCGATTGGTTGCCAGGGCGCGCTGATCCGCTGATTTGCCTTACCAGTGAGTTGCAGGTTATAGCCGGCGCTGAGGCGTGCGCCGAACCGGTGATAGAGCCCGTCCGCGGCCATCCCGAACTCCAGGTCGGGCTGCCGGTCGCCGGTGCCGACGTCGAAGAACAGGCCCGCCCGGGGTCGCGTGCTGGTTCGCAGCCGCATCAGCCCCTGGGCCGCCAGGCGGAATCCGCTTCGTACTCCGGGACGTCCCAGCTGGTCGATGATGGCATACGCCGCCCCGAGTTCGATATCGCCGAGGGCGGTGAGGGTCGGTGGCACCGCGAGGCTGCCGGCGACGGGACCGTCGGCGTTGCTGACGAAGTTGTTGAAGTCGGCATTGCCAAGCGGTTGGCTCGGCAGGGCGGGGGTCTGCTCGAAGCCGGTGACCCCCAGACTGCCGCTCAGGGTGGCCTGGAGAGCAGTCACGGTCCCGACCAGGGCCGTACCCGTGGCGCTCGACTGGGTGGGGAGAAACGGTGAGGCCCCCGGGCCGGCGATCAGGGCGAAGAGATCGACCTGGAGCGCGGTCCCCTTGGCGAGCGTCTCCTCGGCGAGCTGCTTCGTTGCAAGGTCTCCGTCGTAGGTCCCTTCGGAGATCTGCTTCGCCAGGGTACTCAGGGCGGTGTCGAACTGGTTGAAGAACTGGGCACTCTGGACCTGCCCGGGCGCATCTCCGAAGACCGCGCTGGCCGGGTTGAAGCCGGAGTTGGCGGTCCCGGTTTCCTGGCCGAAGGTCGACCGCACGTCCACCCAGACGATCGGGACCATGCCGAAGAGCGTGAGTTTGCTGGTGAGCCCATAGGCGAGACCGAAGGCGGTCGTCCCCCGGGTGACGAAATGGGTGGCGGTCGTCTTGCCGAGATCGAATCGGGAGCCGGCGAGGCCGGTGACGCGGGCAAGGATGGATTCAGCCGGAGCGAGCGCGGGGAAGAAATCGCTGCCGACCTGCTCCCGCATGAAGTCCTGCGCGGCAGGCTGGACTTTGCCGGCCAGGAACCTCTGGTCCCACGCGGCGAAGCTGCCGCCGAGATCCACGCGGACGTGGCGCTTGGGGACGGTGAGGGGAGGGAGCTGGGCCGCCAGTGGCCCCGCCCCGAGCGTGAGAGCAACCAGGGCCGCGAGGGACGGCGGCAGGCGGAGCGGCGAGAGGGGTCGGGGCGCCATGACGGGTGCAAGTTGGCCTGATCCTGCCGCCTTTTCCAGCCGTCCCTTTGCCGCCTTGGGCGGCGGGTGGTATTCTCCGCGGGTCGCTCGGGTGGCGAAACTGGCAGACGCAAGGGACTTAAAATCCCTTGGGGCGCAATCCCCATGTGGGTTCGATCCCCACCCCGAGCATGGAGTTCCCCTGCATCCTTTCGAATACCATACCCCGACCGACGAACCGGAAAGCTATCAGATGGGCTGGATCCGGGGTCTTCGCATCCGGCCATCCAGCCGCCGGCGCTTCCCGTCAGGTGGAATGTGGGTTGCTGCTCTGGCGGGGAGCCCACGGATGGATAACATTGACCGTATCCCCTGATCCGGACCGCGCCTGGCCGAGCCCCTGGAGCGCCTGACCGCCGCCTTTGCCGACCGATACCGCCTCGAGCGCGAACTCGGCACGGGCGGGATGGCCACGGTGTATCTGGCCGAGGACCTGAAGCACCAGCGGAAGGTCGCGGTCAAGGTGCTTCGGCCTGAGCTGGCCGCCGTGCTTGGGGGAGATCGGTTTCTTCAGGAAATTCGGGTCACCGCCAACCTCCAGCATCCCCATATCCTCCCGCTGCACGACTCGGGGATCGCGGATGGCTTTCTCTACTATGTGATGCCATTCGTCGACGGTGAGTCGCTCCGCGATCGGCTCTCGCGCGAGAAGCAACTGCCGATCACGGACGCGCTGCGGATCGCACGCGAGGTTGCCGACGCGCTTGGCCACGCCCACGCCCAGGGGGTCATCCACCGCGACATCAAGCCCGAGAACATCCTGCTGCAGGGCGGCCATGCCCTCGTCGCGGATTTCGGGATCGCGTTGGCCGTGCAGACGGCGGGTGGGCAGCGGATGACGCAGACCGGGCTCTCGGTGGGAACGCCCCAATACATGAGCCCAGAGCAGGCGATGGGGGAGCGGGCGGTCGACGCGCGGAGCGACGTCTACTCCCTGGGGTGCGTGCTGTACGAGATGCTGGCGGGGGAGCCGCCGCACACCGGGCCGACGGCACAGGCGATCCTCGCCCGGGTGCTCACCGACAAGCCTCGGTCGGTTCGCTCGAGCCGAGCCTCGGTGCCAGACCCTGTGGAGTGGGCGATCGAGCGCGCGCTGGAGAAGCTGCCGGCGGATCGATTCGCGACGGCGCAGGAGTTTGCCGCGGTTCTCGGTCTATCCCGGAGTGAGACACCGCCGGCGTCGGCGACTGGCAGGCGGGCTCCCCCATGGGCGCGGCGGGTTGTTCCCTGGGCCGTGGCCGCCGCCGTCACGGCCGTCGTGGCCGCAGTCACCGTCCGGTGGATGGTCGCGCGAGCCGCCGGTCAGCAGCCCTCGATCTCGTTCCTCATCGAGGCCCCGCCCTTTGACGGGGGGACTGGCCGCTTCGGCATGATGGGCCTTTCTCCCGACGGCCAAACGATCGCCTTCGTCCTGGCCAACGACACGTCTTCGCAAGTCTTCGTTCGCCGTTTGTCCGACGTCACGGCCCGGCCGTTGGCCGGAACGCGGGGCGCCTTCGATCTCTTCTTTTCGCCCGATTCAAAGACCATCGCGTTCTTTTCGCAGGACGGACACCTGCGAAAGGTCCTGGTCGACGGCGGCGGCCCGACCACGCTGGCGGACGCGCCGACATCCTATTCCGGTGGAGCCTGGGGCCGCGATCAGCAAATAGTTATCGGCACACAGGGCAGCGACAACGGGCTCCGCCAGTTGAGCTCGGCCGGCGGAGCCTCCCTGTCCTTCACGAAGAGCAAGACGCAGCACGCCCGTCCGCTCATCGCGCCCGACGGTGAGACGGTCCTGTTTACCGACTGGGGCCCGGGGTACACCGAAGACGACTTTCTTGGCATCGGGTCCCGCTCTACCGGGCGGTTCATGACCACGAAGCTGCTGATCTCCGAGCCGCTCGGGATCGTTGACGGGTACGCCATCGTCGTCACCGCCGACGGCGCGATCAAGGCCGTGCCATTCGACTCCCGAGCACAACGCCTCACCGGCGACGCCATCCACATCCAAGAGGGTCTGTCGACATATCGTGGCAGCGGCGGACCGGCCCGAATCGCGGCGAATGGCACGTTCGCCTATCAGCAAGGGTCGCCTGCCGGGCACCTCACTATCGGCGACTCGACCGGCCTTCGGTCTCTCGGCGGCGAGAAACGGAACTTTCAGGCTCCAAGGTTTTCGCCGGACGGGCGGCGGATCGCGACCGCGATCCTCGAGCAGCGAGGCGATACCATTACGTCGGACATCTTCACGTTCGATATCTCGACCGGGACGCTGAACCGTCTGACCTCGCGCGGTGACGCGATCATGCCCGTCTGGGCAGCCGACGGAAAGTCGATCGTGTTCACGACCTGGTATCAGACCCGGCCAAGCATCTGGCGCCAGCGGGCGGACGGCGGGGAGGGGACTGCCGATAAGCTGCTCGAGCTTCCCAGTGGCGGCGAGAGGATTCTGTCCGCCGTTCCCACGCCCGACGGACGCGGAATTGTCTTCTCGCGGGCGCCACCGGATGGGGTAAGCGGGCGACTCTTCCTTCTCCCGCTCGAAGGCGATCGCACGCCGCGTCCCATCGCCACAGGCACTGCCCTCAGTATCATGCCCGCGGTGTCGCCGGATGGTCGGTGGCTCGCCTTCGTCGGCAGTGACGCCTCTCCGTCGCTAGGCAAGGTGATCGTTGTGCCGCTGGGGGGCTCCCCGGGCCAGCGGGTCCAAGTGTCGCTGGATATCGGCGACGAACCGGTCTGGTCGCGTGACGGGTCGCGGTTGTACTACCGTGAAGCCGGCGCGATCTCTGTCGCGACACTCAAGCACGACGGCGCGGCGGTCCAGGTCACGGGTCGTGCCCCGCTATTCCCCAACCTCAAGCGGCTCGACGTCTTCGACATGGCGCCCGATGGCAGGCGCGCCCTCACCGTACAGCCAGACGCGGACGACGTGCGGCTCGTCGTCGTGACGAACTGGGTGCGCCGTCTGCGCGAACGCATCGCGGAAGCGAGGGGCCGGAAGTGAACCAAAACCATCTTGGCGTCGACCTGCTCGCACGCCGGTCACGACCAGCCTTCATTCTGTGATCCGGGCGACCTCCAGTGGCACGATGAGGCGGAGCCCGAACAGCGCCCCCCTGTGGCCCGCCGGCCATCGGAGGTCCGGGGACCCTGACAGGGAGTACATCACCTCCGGAATCAGCAACAGGCGCCACACCCGGACTTGTACTGAGAAGTTGGGGGCGATCAGGAACTCGGTGGCCACGCTCGCTGCGGTGGATGTCGCTTTGGCCTGGACCCCTGCCGGGGCGGTCTGCTGCCCGAATCGGGTGGCCCCGATGGTCACCCCAGCCACGAGTTCCACTGCACCAAGGGGGTACTGCATCCCAATGTCCGCGGCGAAGACCTGCGCCCGGGTCCGGACGTCGTAGCTGCCGGCACTGTCCGTCCGCTGCTCTGAGCCACCCATGTAGTACACCCAGCGCGCCCCGACGTAGGCGAGCCGACCCGCCGAGACCCCCCCGATGAGACCGACGCCGGTCTGGAAGCTGCTGGCGGTGCCGTAGCTCGCGATGGCGCCGAGATGCACCTCACCCAGTTGGGCCGCCAGGGTGGCTGGCCAGAGGGCCAGCTGGAGGGCTGCGGCCAGCAGGCGCCGACTCATATCCCGTCCTTGCCGACCCGTGTAATCCGCCGCAGGTACTCGCTGGGCGGGGGGAGGAGACTGTCCAGGGTGGCACGGCGCTGAAGCCAGGTGACCGTCCCTTCGAGAAAGGCCAGGTCCACCAGCGGGACCAGCGCCTCCGGTCCGGAGAACACCATGGCTACCTCGCCGTCCATGAACATGCCTCGATAATCCTGGTTCTGCGAGCCGACGAAGGCGTAGCCGGCCACGCCCGGCTGGCCCCGGGCCCGACGGTAGATCCGCTCGGCGATTTCGCTGAGTTCGGCCGGGAGCCGCTCCGCCGTCATGGCGGTGTTCTTGGTCTGGTAGGTTGCCTCGCGGTAGCGGAGGTAGGCCGCCATGAACTCGGGCCACTCGGGCGCCCTCTCAATCGCCGACCAGAGTCCCGGGCTCGCCAGGAACTGCACCTTCTGGTGGAGCTTGGGGGGTACGAAGGTGGCGGCCCCCGGATGCGTGGCCTGGTCGGCGACCGCTGGCTCCACCATGTCGTAGAAGGGCATCAGCCCCTTGAGAAACACCGTCTGGGTCACCAGTTCCAGCCAGGTCTGGGCCCTGCCGGCCAGCCCGCGCTGATCGGGCGGCAGCGTATACAATCCGACCTGCAGCATCCCTCCGACCGCAGCCAGCGGCCCCGCCAGGGTGTCGCGAGCGATCAACAGACGGCTGGCCAGCTCCCAGGCACGGGCAAGCGTGGGCGCTGCCGCGCTGGGGGCGTTGTTCTGGGCCGGTGACACGATCAGGACGTCCGCGCCCCGGAGGCAGGCTCCGGCCAGCAGGCCGGCATACAGGAAGGAGTTCCACAACGAATCCGGAATCTTGATAACGGAGCCGCTGGGCAGGAGCGAATAGAGCAGCGCCTTCCCGACGTTGAGGGGCTTGGGCAGGTAGCCCGTCCCGTTGCTGAGTTGGAGCGCCCGTGTCCCGAACCCCACCCGGCGCCCGCCGGCGGCTAACTGGGCATCCCAGTCGGAGGGCGGGGGGTGGGGGCGGAAGAACAGCGGCAGATTGGCCTCTGTGATTCCCTGACTCAGCAGGAGATCCCGGGCCGAGCGCTTGAGGTCGAGGAGGGCCGGCCCCCGGACCATGACGGCCCGGTCGTCCCACGACGGGCCGATATACTGCTGTCCCACCCCCATGCCGGTGTAGAGAGCCTCGCCACGGAATGGATCGGCTTCCGTGACGTCGCGGAACACGATCTTCCGGTGGTCCCGCATGATGTTGTCAGGGTAGCCAAACACGCTCGACACGAGCCCGCCGCCCCAGAATGATGGATCGGCCCGGTTGGTGATGTTCACGTGCACCTTCACCCGGTTCCTGAGCCAGGCGTCGCCATATTGGCGCGCCTCGGCCTGCAACAGCCCCGACCCGCGGGCGGCGGCTCGCACCTCCTCGAGCGCAGCCGCCAGCCGGGCCCGCTCTTCGGCGGTGGCCCCGGGGATCTCCGGGGAAGCATGCAGGGGATCCTCGAGGATCGTCATCCAGATACGGGACTTCCGGGTCTCGTAGTAGTTCTCATCGAGGAAGATGAAGAATGCCGGAAGCGCCTCGGTCCGGTCGTACTCCCTGAGGCGGCGTGCGAAAGTAGCCAGATATCCGTCCACGACCTGGTCCAGGGCGGCCCAGTCGAGCCGTCCCTCGTCGCCCAGGGCCGGGAAGTCATGGATCCAGAGGACGTGGTAGACCTCGGTCTCCCGAATGGTCCGCATCAGTTCCCAGTGGAACTGGACGTTGGCGAGATACGAGACCTGATTCTGATTGGTGAACCTGACTCCCGTGAACCGCTCGAGCAGGGCGTCGAGCTCCTCCTGTGAATCGTACTCCTCCGGTTGCAGGACGTACTGGAGGGGCAGCCAGACGAGACGCGGGTCGTCCCATTCTTTCGCCGCCCGAGCCCGCTCGACCTCCAGCAGTTCGGTCAGGCGCTGGAACACGTACAACACGGGCTCGGTCGCCGCGCCCGGTGCCAGGCTGGTCGCAACCACGGCGCGGCTGAACCGGCCCCGCGCGGCGATCCCCAGCTCAATCAGTTCGTCGCCCTTTTTCTTCTGCCCAAGGAGGCTGTTGTATGGCAGGATCACCTCGTCGAGCAGGATCCGCCGCGCCGCAGCGGCGAGCGAGCGGGCCAGGCTGTCGCTGCCCGCCGCCAGCCGGAAAGCGCGCTCCAACTGGGCACGGAAGTACCGGGATTCCTGATCGCTGCTCCGCACCGCCAGGTGGCTCCGGAGGGCGGACAGGTAGGCCCCGGCCCGGGCCTCGGCCGTTCGGGTATCTCGTCCGTCCTGGTCGAGGAAGGGAACCGTCAGCTGCCGGACCCACTTGGCAGACACCGCCAGCGAGTCGAGTACCGCCTCCAGTTCGGCGTTGCGAACCAGGTAGGGCACCGGCAGCTCGAAGCCATTGGAAACGACGACGTAGTCGCGGATGGGCCGCGTCCGGCCTGCCAGCGGGTCCCCGAAGGGCAGTGAAACGCCGATCGTGAACCCGTGGCTTTCCATCGGATACCAGTTGATTCTCAGCAGGCCGCCCGGGGCGATGATCCCCCCGCGGCGAACCGGGGTGCGGGCGCTGACGATCAGGTTGACATGCTGGTCCGGGATATTGTATTCGGCCCCCACCCCCATGCCGAAATAGGGGACCGAGAAGAGGAGCCGCCCCCCGCCATCCAGAGCCGTCCCCCGCAAACCGAGGAAACCCTCCAGCCCGATGTCGAGGGCGCCGACGACCGGACTCGAGATCGACCGCGAGACCCCGCCCTCGGCTCGCAGCAGCAAGGCCGAGCCGGGGCCCTCGAACCACACGCCGCTATTGAGTCCAGCCTGCCAGTGGATTCGTTTCGGCTGGCCGATGGAATAGATCTGTCCCCCGGATTCGGGTGGGCGGGCCCATTGGGCAGACACCAAAGGCGCCCCCGGGCCGAGGACTGCCAGGGTGGCGATGAGACGGATCGCGAGGACTTTGACGCCAGCTGTTTTGTTGATACTACTGATATACGATTCGGTTCGACTTACCGCAAGCGGCTTCCGGCGGCCACCGGTGGGGTGGCCGGGAATAACTACTATCCGCCGTCCACGCCCACGATGATGTAGGTCAGCGTTCCGCCCGTTGAGAAGAAGGGGAACTTCGTCCCCATGTTGCGGATCAGTCTCGCCATAAGGTTCGCATTGGCAGAGCTGACCGTCACGCCCACGATATAGTTGCCACCGCCGACGCCGAAATTGTCGAAGTCCAGCGTGTACTCCGGCCTCGAAAACGTGAACCCGCCCGGCAGGTACGGGTCGAGTGCGGCAGGCCTGACGCCCGGAGCGCCGTCGGGTGGCCACGCGTTGTTGTCGCTGTAGTAGTTGTATGCGCCGACCATCACGACCCGGAAATCGCCGGCCACCTCGGCCGCTCGCGCGGTGTTCCTCAGGTCACCGTACTTGAGCATCGCGATGCTGGCGAGTACTCCGATAACGATCACGACAGTGATCAGCTCGATCAGGGTGAAGCCCTTGCGCCGGCGTCTCATGGCCGGTTCTGCCCAGCGATGACGTTGAGGCTGCGGCCGAGGAAGGTGGCAACGGAGTCGGTGGAAACGAGCTCGACGGTCTGGGCGCCGAACGGCGCGCGAAGCACGAACAGCGAATCACCCTGCCGCTCATAGCTCATCCCGGAGACGGGCGATCCGGCCTCCGACAGCGTGGCAGGGAGGTGGCCCTTCTGGGCGCGGAATCCCCGGATGCGATTGGCCTCGCGGACCATGGTCAGCCGGACCGAGGCTTCCCGCACTTCGGCTGGTGGTGCGGGGGGCGGAGGCGTCACGAGCCAGGCGGGCCGGGCGGCGAGCAGATAGACGCCCAGCCCTGCCACCACCAGGCTCGCCACCAGCACGATGGTTCGGGAGAGCCGGGTGTTGTCACGGCGCTTCGGCGGGATCGCCTTGGACTGTGCGTCCGCGACGGCGGCTTGGGCGGCGTCGAGGAGGGCGCGCTTCTGGTTCTCGGCGCGACCCCCGGTGGGGTTCCGCTGGTCGGTCATCGGCGGGTCTCCATGCGAGCGTGTGGGTCGTGGCGTCGAATCATCCGTCAACCATCAGCAAGGTCCGTTCCGGGGCGGCCCTGCAGCGCGTTGGCAACTTGTCCCGGGAAGGCCCGGACGTCGATCGGCTTGGTGATGTAGCCGTTGAAGCCGGCCGCGATCGCCCGCTCCATGTCCCCGGACATCGCATGAGCCGTGAGGGCCACCACCGGCAGGGCGCGCCAGCCGGCTGTCCGGATCTCCTCCAGCAACGCAAACCCATCTTTCCCAGGTAGTTGGATATCCATCAGCACCAGATCCGGCCGGTCCGTTCCAAGCGTCTCCAGCAACCCTTCGCCGTCGGGCAGCCCGGTCACGACGTGCCCATGCAGCGACAGGATGGCCTTGAACAGCTTCATGTTGTCGGTGCTGTCCTCGACGATCAGGATCTGGGGCACGGCCCGGCTCTGGAGTTGGGATAGGTATATAAGTATTGTTGTTGCAACAACCTAGCAAGCTCAGGCAATGATTGTTACGGGTGCAGTCGACGTCCCGGGGGACAAGAGTCTGACCCACCGCGCGCTCTATCTGGCAGCGGTAGCGCCCGGCGTGTCAGTCATCGCGCGGCCCCTTACCTCCCTGGACGCCCGTTCCACCGCCAGGATCCTCCGAAGGCTCGGGGTGGAAATCGGGGCGCTCCGACCGGGCCAGGCCGTACGCATCAAGGGGAGGGCATGGCGCAAACCGGAGGGTGTCCTGGACTGCGGCAACTCCGGCA
>Ga0315273_10010158_pt1 | contig 11985 bp, 11 predicted proteins | sample YL17G02_0_MG_FD_205753 | JGI IMG/M metagenome (GOLD analysis project Ga0315273, IMG submission 205753) | Sediment microbial communities from Yellowstone Lake, YNP, Wyoming, USA - YL17G02_0 | ecosystem: Environmental > Aquatic > Freshwater > Lake > Sediment | place: USA: Wyoming | collected... | reverse complement strand
GTACTTCGCGTCGTTCCCGGGGATCCGCGAGTACCTCGACCGCCAGGTGGGGCACGCGACCGTGGAGGGCTTCACCGAGACGATCCTGGGCCGACGCCGCTACATCCCGGAACTGCAGGCCGCGAACCCGCGCGTGCGCGACCTCGGCCGCCGCCAGGCCCTGAACGCCCCGATCCAGGGGAGCGCGAGCGACGTGTTCAAGGTCGCGATGATCGCGGTCGACGTGGCGCTGCGCGCCCGGCCCGACCTCGAGTGCCTGATGCTGCTCACGGTCCACGACGAGCTCGTGTTCGAGGTGCCCGAGGCCGCGGTCGAGGAGGCCGCCGGGCTGGTGAAGGAGCGGATGGAACACGCCGTCGAGCTCGACGTGCCGCTCCAGGCCGACGTCGGCTGGGGCCCGAACTGGTCCGACGGCGCGCCGGCGGGGCACTGACCGTGGTCCGCCCCGCAAGTTGACGGTGTTTCCGCTGGTCACCTACCATCCCTCCTGGCCGCAGGGCTCCTGTGCCGCTCGCAAATCCCAAGCCGCGAGTCGGTGAGCCCCGTGCGCCAGTGAGGAGAACCACCGTCATGAGTGATGTGGAGACCACCGCGGGCGCCGACGTGCCCGCCGACGCCGAGACGACCGAGGTCGTGGAGGCCGCAACCCCCGCCGAGGTGATCGAGGTCGCCGAGGTGACGCCCGCCGCCGAGGAGGCCGCCCCCGCGGTCGAGGCGCCGAGCGAGCCGGAGGCCGAGGCCCCCGCCGCGCCCGTCGTGTACGAGCGCGACCTGACCCCCGAGGAGCTGATCGTGGCCATGGAGGCCTCGTTCCGCGACTTCAACGACGGCGACATCGTCGAGGGCGAGGTCGTCAAGATCGACCGCGACGAGGTCCTGCTGGACATCGGCTACAAGTCCGAGGGCGTGATCCCGTCCAAGGAGCTCTCGATCCGCCACGACGTCGACCCGAACGAGGTCGTCAAGGTCGGCGATCACATCGAGGCCCTCGTCCTCCAGAAGGAGGACAAGGAAGGCCGCCTGATCCTGTCCAAGAAGCGCGCGCAGTACGAGCGCGCCTGGGGCCGGATCGAGGAGGTCATGACCTCGGGGCAGACGATCAAGGGCCCGGTGATCGAGGTCGTCAAGGGCGGCCTGATCCTGGACATCGGCCTGCGAGGGTTCCTGCCCGCGTCGCTGGTGGACCTTCGCCGCGTCCGCGACCTGCACCCGTTCGTTGGCACCGAGCTCGAGGCGAAGATCATCGAGCTCGACCGCAACCGCAACAACGTCGTCCTGAGCCGCCGCGCCTTCCTCGAGGAGTCGCAGAGCGAGGGCCGCAAGAGCTTCCTCCAGTCGCTGCAGAAGGGCGAGCGTCGCAAGGGAACGGTCAGCTCGATCGTGAACTTCGGTGCGTTCGTGGACCTTGGCGGCGTCGACGGCCTCGTGCACGTCTCCGAGCTGTCGTGGAAGCACGTCGATCACCCCGGCGAAGTGGTTGCGGTGGGCCAGGAGGTCGAGGTCGAAGTGCTCGACGTCGACCTCGATCGCGAGCGCGTCTCGCTCTCGCTCAAGGCCACCCAGGAGGACCCCTGGAAGGAGTTCGAGCGGACCTCGACTGCCGGCTCGGTCATCAGCGGCCAGGTCACGAAGCTCGTGCCGTTCGGCGCGTTCATACGCGTCGCGGCCGGCATCGAGGGCCTCGTGCACATCTCCGAGATCAGCCATGAGCACGTGGACTCACCCGAGTCTGTGCTCTCGGTCGGCGACGAGGTCCAGGTCAAGGTGATCGATGTCGACGTGTCGCGTCGTCGCGTGAGCCTGTCGATGCGTCAGGTCTCGGCGCCGCCCAAGCGCGAGCCCGAGATCAAGGTGGAGCCCGAGGCGCGGCGCGAACCGGTGCCGGAGATGGTCGCGACGATCCAGATCCCCGACGACATCCTCGCGGCCGTCGCCGAGGCCGAGGCGGTGGCCGCGACCTCGCCAGCGGTGGCCGCGACCTCGCCAGCGGAGCCCTCGGCCGAGCCCGAGCCCGCGGCCGAGCCCGCAGCGCCGGAGCCGGCAGCGCCGGAGCCCGAGACCGACGCCCCTTCGGTCGTCGACGAGGTCGTCGAGGCCGTCGCCGAGGCCGAAGGGATCACCGAGGCCCAGGCGGTCGTCGAGGTGGAAGCAGCCGTCGAGGAGGCGATCGTCGAGGACCTCGAGACCGAAGCCGTGGCCGAGGCGGTCGCCGAGGAGGCGATCGAGGAAGCCATCGTGGCCGAGGAGGCCGGTGATCTTGCGACGGCCGAGGCCGATGCGGAGGTCGCGGAGGTCGCCGCCGAGGTTGCCGAGGATGCCGCCGACGAAGAGGTCTCGCTCGAGTCGATCCTCGAGGACCTGAAGCGACGCGAAGGCCGTACCGACTAGGAGCGCGCACCGGCCGGGCTCCCACGGAGCCCGGCCCGCGCTCTTTCCTCCCATGCGGTTCGTCGGACTCACCGGCGGCATCGGTTCGGGCAAGTCGACGGTCGCGGCGATGCTCGCCGCCCGAGGAGCCGTCGTGATCGACGCCGACGCCCTCGCGCGCGAGGCCGTCGAGCCAGGCACCCCGGGGTTCGCCGCCGTGGTCGAGGCGTTCGACCCGGATGTCATCACCCCCGAAGGTGGGCTCGACCGGGCCGTGCTCGCGTCGATCGTCTTCGCCGATCCAGCGCGCCGCGCGGCGCTCGAGTCGATCGTTCATCCCGAGGTCCTGAGACGTGTCGGGGAGATCGTGGCCGCGCACGCCGGGAGCGACGACGTGGTCGTGCTGGACTCGCCGCTCCTGATCGAGACCGGGCGCCACCGCGACGTCGAGCTCGTCATCGTCGTGTCGGCGGCGACCGAGACGCAGATCGCCAGGCTCGTGGCGCGGGGGATGGCCGAGGCCGACGCGCGCGCCCGGCTGGCGGCCCAGATGCCGCTGGCGGAAAAGGCCGAGGTCGCCGATGTCGTGCTCGACAACGAGGGCACGCTCGACGAACTCGAGGGCCAGGTCGACCGGCTCTGGACGGACCTGTCGGCCACCCGGGGCTGAGCCGCGCCGCGGCTATCATCCCGGCGTGACCTACCGAGCGGTGTTCTTCGACGCGGGAGAGACGCTCGTCCACCCTGCGCCGACCTTCCCCGACCTGTTCGCCTCGATCGTGACGCGGGAGGGCCACCCGCGCGAGCCCGAGGATGTGATCGCCGCATCGGCGGTCGTGATGGTTCGCTTCAGCGAGGCCGCCCGAGACCAGGAGCTTTGGACCACGAGCCCCGAGCGCTCCCGCGCGTTCTGGCTGGGCGTCTACGAGCGCATGCTCGCCGCGCTCGATCTCGCGGGGGACGACGGGCTCCGTGACACGCTCTACCGGGAGTTCACCGACCTACGGAACTACGCGCTGTTCGACGACGTCCGCGACGCGCTCGACGACCTCGCGGCGGCCGGCCTGCGCCTAGGGATCGTCTCGAACTTCGAGGCGTGGCTCGACGAGCTGCTGGGCGTGCTGGGCGTGAGGGACGCGTTCCCCGTGCGCGTGATCAGCGGCGTCGAGGGCATGGAGAAGCCCGATCCGCGGATCTACGAGCTGGCGATGGCGCGGGCGGGCGTGGGGGCCGGGGAGTCGGTCTACGTGGGCGACAACCCGGAGTTCGACGTCGACCCGCCGGCCGCCCTGGGGATGTTCACCGTCTTGATCGACCGGCGGGGGCGCCACGAGGAACACGAAGGCGCGCGGATCACGGACCTCGCCGACCTCCCGGCGGTGCTCGGCCTGTGAACGAGCGCATCTACTCGCCGGCGGAGGCGAACGCCGAGCTCGGCGAGCTGCGCGAGCGACTCCCGCGTCTGCGCGAGGCGCGTCACGCGCTGATCGCGTCGAGCGAACGCATCACAGAGGCGGTCGGCGCCGACGGCGGCGGGGTGGAGGGCGGCGACTGGTTCCGCGCGCAACAGGCGCTCGGGGCCGAGGTGCGCTGGCTCGCGGACCGCGGGATCCTCCTGCGCGACCCCGAGTCCGGGTTGATCGACTTCCCCTACGAGCTCGAAGGCCGCACCGTGTTCCTCTGCTGGAAGCTGGGTGAGGGCGACATCGGTTACTACCACGAGACCCACGCCGGGTACGGGAGCCGGAAGCCCCTGTGACCGACCGTCCGATCGCGGTCGTGCTGGGGGCCGACCCCGACGATCCGCCGCCCGGGATCGAGGCTGCCTCGGCCCACGTCCAGCTCCGCTACGCGCCCGACGGCGATGCGCTGCCCGACGCGATCCGCGACGCCGACGCGGTCTTCTTCTGGCGCGCCGAGGGTGACTGGCTGCGAGCGGCCTGGTCCCGCGCCGAGCGACTGCGCTGGGTTCAGTCCGCCTCCGACGGCGTCGACGCCCTGATGTTCCCGGAGCTTGTCGCGAGCGACGTCGAGGTCACGAACGCCCGCGGGGTATTCGAGGACGCGATCGCGGAATGGGTGATAGGGGCGATGCTCGCGTTCGCCGCGCGGATCCTCGACCAGCGCGACAGGCAGCTTCGGGGGGAGTGGGAGAGCACGACGCGCGAGCGCCTCGCGGGGTCCCGGCTCCTCGTGGTGGGGCCGGGTCCGATCGGGCGTGCGACCGCCGTGCGCGCTCGCGCCCTCGGGATGCGGGTCGAGGCCGCCGGCAGGGCCGCCCGAGGCGACGAGCTGTTCGGGGAGATCGTGCCCACCGGCGACACAGAGGCGTTCCACGCCGCCCTCGGCCGTGCGGACCACGTGCTCGACGCCCTGCCGCTGACCCCCGCCACGCGTCGACTCTTCGATGCCGCGCGGTTCGCGGCGATGCGCCCGACGGCGCGCTTCTACAACGTGGGACGCGGCGCCACGGTCGAGGAGCCCGCGCTGATCGCGGCGCTGGCGCGCGGCACGATCGCGGGGGCGGGTCTGGACGTCTTCGCCGGGGAGCCCCTCGCGGCCGACAGCCCGCTGTGGGCGATGCCCCAGGTCCTGATCTCCCCGCACATGTGCGGGGACGTGGACGGGTGGGAGGCAGAGGTCGTCAGCGTCTTCGTCGAGAACGCCGGCCGGTTCGCCCGCGGCGAGTCGCTCCGGAACCGCGTCGACACGGCCTCCGGCTTCGGGATCGGTTGATAGGTTGGCCGCCATGTCGGAACGCGTGATCGAGATCCGTGGGCTGCGCAAGTCCTACGGCGATGTCGAGGCGGTGGCCGGCATCGATCTCCATGTGGATCGCGGCGAGGTGTTCGCCCTCCTCGGGCCGAACGGCGCCGGCAAGACCACCACCACCGAGATCCTCGAGGGCTACCGTCACCGCACCGCCGGCGACGTGCAGGTGCTCGGCTTCGACCCGGCCGAACGGCACCTCGCGATGCGGCGGCAGATCGGGATCGTGCTCCAGTCGACCGGGGTGGATCCGTTCCTCACCGTGCGCGAGATCGTCGGCATGTACGGCGGCTACTACCCCTCGCCGCGCTCGACCGACGAGGTGATCGAGGTCGTGGGACTCACCGAGAAGGCCGACATCCGTGTGAACAAGCTGTCGGGCGGCCAGCAGCGGCGCCTCGACGTCGCCGTGGCGCTCGCCGGCGACCCCGACCTGCTCTTCCTCGACGAGCCGACGACCGGGTTCGACCCGAACGCCCGGCGCAACGCCTGGGAGATCGTGAAGAGCCTCACGGCGCTCGGCAAGACCGTGTTCCTCACGACGCACTTCATGGACGAGGCGCAATACCTGGCCGACCGGGTGGCGGTGATCGCGCGCGGGCAGATCGTGGCCGAGGGGCCGCCCGACACGCTCGCGGGCCGCGACCGCATGACCGCCCGGATCAGGTTCCGCGCGCCGGCCGGCTCGCCGCCGCTGCCCGATTGGGGCCAGGCGGACACGGGCGACGGCTACTTCGAACTGAAGGCCGAGGATCCGACGCGCACGCTGCACACGCTCACGGGCTGGGCGATCGAGCACGGCCTCTCGTTCGAGACGATCGACGCCGAGCGCCCGAGCCTCGAGGACGTCTACCTCGAGCTCACGGGCGGCGAGGAGGGGCTGGAATGAGCACCCCCGGCGCCGTCGTCCGCCAGTTCGGATTCACGAACAAGGCTTTCTGGCGGAACCCCGCCTCCGCCTTCTTCACGTTCGCGTTCCCGCTGATGTTCCTCGTGATCTTCACGGCGCTCCTGGGGAGCGGGAACCTCCCCATCGAAGGGGTCGAGCTGGCGCGCTCCACGTACTTCGTGGGGGCGATGGCCGCCTTCGGCGTGATCTCCGCCTGCTATACGAACATCGCGATGACGACGACGTTCGCGCGCGATCAGGGGATCTTGAAGCGCCTGCACGGGACGCCGCTCCCTGCCGGGTCATACCTGTCGTCACGAGTGCTCCACGGGATGGCCGTGGGCGCGCTCCTGGTCGTGATCATGCTGGTCTTCGGCCGGCTCGTGTACGGGTCGCCGTTCCCGACCGGGGTGCCCTTCCTCGAGTTCGTCCTGACGTTCCTGATCGGCTCCCTGTCGTTCGCGGCGCTCGCGCTCGCGATCACGACCGTGATCCCGAACGCCGACGCCGCCCCGCCGATCGTGAACGCCACGATCCTGCCGTTGCTGTTCCTCTCGGGGATCTTCATCCCCCTGGACGACAACGCGCCCCAGTGGATGGTCGTGGTCGGCAACATCTTCCCCGTCAAACACTTCGCCGAGGCGATGCGCGCCGGGTTCCTCGGCAACGTGATGGTCCAGACGCCGATCGGGCCGGTCCGGGCCTTCCCGTTCGACTGGTGGGACCTCGCGGTCGTCGCCCTGTGGGGCCTCCTCGGGCTGCTCATCGCGACGCGCTTCTTCTCCTGGGAGCCGCGGAAGTAGGTCTGCTAGGCTCCGCGCGTGCCGGCGGAGGGGTCGTCGGCGTTCGTCGGGCACCTCGAGGGGGACATGAGATGCGCAAGATCGTGATCGGGCTGGCGGCGCTGTTCCTGGTGGCCGCCGCGTGTTCCGACAACAGCAGCAGCACCGTGGGGGCGACGGGCGCCACGGGCGACACGGGTGCCACCGTGGTCGCGGCATCCGCGATCGAGTGCTTCGACGCGCACCGCGATGCGCTCTACGACTCCACCGCGCTCACGATCGCCACGGACAACCCCGCGTTCCAGCCGTGGTTCGCCGGGACGGGCACGTACGGGGAGTGGAAGGCGCAGCCCAACAGCGGCACCGGGAACCCCGCCAGCGGCGAGGGATTCGAGAGCGCCGTGGCATACCAGATCGCCGAGAAGCTCAGCGTCGCGACCGATCAGGTGACCTGGACCCCCGTGAACTTCAACGAGTCGTACAAGCCCGGGAACCGCGAGTACGACTTCTTCATCGGTCAGGTCTCGTACTCGCCCGAGCGCGCGCAGGTCGTGGCGTTCAGCGACGGCTACTACGACGTGAACCAGGCGCTCGTGGCGAACAAGGGCACGCCGATCGCCGACGCGACCACGCTCGCCGACCTGAAGACCTTCAAGCTCGGCGCGCAGATCGGCACCACGAGCTACCAGTACATCGTCGACACGATCCAGCCCGACCAGGACCCGGCCGTCTTCGACCGCTCGGTCGACGTGATCCAGGCGCTGAACAACGAGCAGATCGACGGCTACCTCGTCGACGCGCCCACGGCCTACGTGAACGTGCTGATCGGCCAGGCGGAGAACGGCGTCGTCGTCGGCCAGTTCCCGAACAACGGCGAGTACTTCGGCATGACGTTCGACTCGGACAGCCCGCTCGTCGAGTGCGTGAACCTCGCGATCGACGAGCTGAAGGCCGACGGGACGCTCGCCGACCTCCAGGCCCAGTGGCTCGAGAACCTCGACTACCCGGTGATCAAGTAGCGCGTCACCGCTGAGGGCCATGGGAACGCCCCCGGAGCTGCATCAGTACCAGCCCGGGGATCCGAGGTTGCCCGAGGGCCGGCCGACATCCAAGCTCCTCGCGCCGCTGCGGGCCGAGGGCGGCAAGAGCGTCGCGGTCGCGATGGTGAGCACGATCGTGTTCTTCGTCGTGCTCGGGTTGATCGTCGTGAATTCGCCGGGGTGGGCCGAGGTGAAGCAGGCGTTCTTCAGCCGGTCGCAGTTCCGGGAGTCGCTCCCGGGGATCGCGCGCGCGTTCCTCGTGAACGTGCGGCTCTTCATGATCTCCGAGGTGCTGATCCTCGTGCTCGCGCTCGTGATCGCGGTGATGCGGAGTCTCCCGGGGCCGGTGTTTTTCCCGATCCGGTTGCTCGCGGTGTTCTACACCGACCTCTTCCGCGGGATCCCCACGATCCTCGTGATCTACATGCTCGGGTTCGGGGCACCGGCGCTCGGCATCCAGGGCGTGCCGACGTCGCCGTTCTTCTGGGGGGTCGTCTCCCTGGTGCTCGTGTACTCGGCCTATGTCGCCGAGGTCTACCGGGCGGGGATCGAGTCGGTACACGGCAGCCAGGTGGCGGCCGCGCGTTCCCTCGGCCTCTCGCGAGGGCAGTCGATGCGATACGTGATCCTCCCGCAGGCCGTCCGCCGCGTGATCCCGCCCCTGCTCAACGACTTCATCGGTCTCCAGAAGGACACCGTGCTCGTCTCGCTGATCGGCGTCGTCGAGGCGTTCCGGACCGCGGGGATCGACAGCGCCGCGACGTTCAACTTCACGCCGTACGTCGCGCTCGCGGTCGTCTACCTCGTGATCACCGTGCCGATGACGCGGTTCGTCGACGCGATGGTCGCGCGCGACCGCAAACGCCGTCAGGCGGGGGGTGTCGGGTGACGACCGAAGCCGTCCGCATCGAGGGCCTGCACAAGCGCTTCGACGAGCTCGAGGTGCTGAAGGGCATCGACCTCACCGTGGCCGAGCACGAGGTGATCTGCCTGATCGGCGCGTCGGGCTCAGGCAAGTCGACGCTGCTGCGCTGCATCAACCTGCTCGAGCCGATCGACGCCGGGCGTATCACGGTGCTCGGCCAGGAGATCACCGCCCAAGGGGTCGACGTGAACGCGATCCGCCGCCAGATCGGGATCGTGTTCCAGTCGTTCAACCTGTTCCCGCACATGACGGTGCTGCGCAACGTCACACTCGCCCCCGTGAAGGTGCTGAGCCTCTCGCAGGCCGACGCCGAGTCCAGGGCGCGCGAGCTCCTCGAGCGGTTCGGCCTGGCGGACAAGGCCGACGAGTACCCGGACCGGCTCTCGGGTGGTCAGCAACAGCGCGTGGCGATCGTGCGCGCCCTGGCGATGCAGCCCGACATCATGCTGCTCGACGAGGTCACGAGCGCCCTGGACCCCGAACTCGTGGCCGAGGTCCTCGACGTGATCCGCGAGCTCGCGGCCGGCGGTATGACGATGCTGATCGCGACGCACGAGATGGGCTTCGCCCGGGACATCGCGAGCCGGGTGTGCTTCCTCGACGAGGGCGTGATCCTCGAGGACGGCCCGCCCCAGCAGATCTTCAACGACCCGAAGGAGGACCGCACGCGGCGGTTCCTCCAGCGGATCGTCGACGCCGGCCGGCTGTAGCGGCTACCGCGCGAGCGGCGCCCGGAACCGCACGAGCTTCGCGGTCCCGCTCCGCGTGACCCGCACGCGCGCGTATCCGGTCTCGAGCGCCACGTCCTTGCCGTCGGCGAGGGTCGGCACCCACGTGTAGCGCGAGAGCGACCATCCCTGTCGTCCCGACGTACAGGTCATCGCCTGCTCGTCCGCGTCGAGGGCCGCGACCGTCCACTTCGTGAAGCCGCTGCCGCCGCGCCACGCCATGCGTCCGTCGTAGTGGAACGCGATGTCGCCGAAGTTCTCGTCGACGTGGACCCGGCGGTGATCATCGAGCCGCGGCCCCGTCGGGGACCAGAAGAAGCCCACGATCCACGTCTGCGTTGACGCGTCCTCGCACGTGATGTCGTAACCGTTCTGGATCCCGTCGAGGAACAGCCGGTCCGCGTCGGTGCGGTGCACCACCGCCCACGACCGCTTGCCCTGATCCGTACGTCCCTTGTAGCCGATGTACTGGCCGGCCTTGGCGGCGGGCGCCAGAACGAGTAGCAGGCTCGCCGCGAGTCCCAGGGCTGCGATGCCGACGGTGCGGCGCATGGTTGGCCTCCTCCTCGGTCGTTGCCGTGAACGGCAACCGGGCCGCGAGTGTGCCACCGCCTGGGTCGCAGCGCAAGAGGCCGAACGACCATGTCGCCCGGCGCCCCTAGACTGGCCGGATGCAGCCCTTCCGCATCGCGTCCGAGTTCCGGCCCGCCGGGGACCAACCGAAGGCGATCGAGCAGCTCGTCCAAGGCGTCAACGCCGACGAGCCGCACATCACGCTGCTCGGCGCCACCGGGACGGGTAAGACGTTCACGATCGCGCATGTGATCGAGCAGGTGCAGCGCCCCACCCTCGTGATCGCGCCGAACAAGTCGCTCGCGGCCCAGCTCGCGAACGAGTTCCGCGAGGTGTTCCCGGACAACGCCGTCGAGTACTTCGTCAGCTACTACGACTACTACCAACCCGAGGCCTACATCGCGTCCACCGACACCTACATCGAGAAGGACAGCTCGATCAACGAGGAGATCGAGCGGCTGCGGCACTCGGCCACCGCGGCGCTCCTCGCCCGGCGCGACGTCCTGATCGTGGCGAGCGTCTCGTGCATCTACGGCCTAGGCTCGCCCGAGGAGTACGAGGGGCAGATCCTGCGCCCGTACAAGGGCACCGACATCCCGCTCGAGTTCGCGATGCAGCGGCTGGTCGACATCCAGTACCAGCGAAACAACGTGAGCCGCGCGCGTGGGACCTTCCGCGTGCAGGGCGACACGCTGGAGGTGTTCCCGCCGTATGAGACCAGGGGGTACCGCGTCGAGTGGTGGGGCGACACGATCGAGAAGATCTCGCAGTTCGATCCGCTCACGGGAGAGCTGATCAAGGACGACATGGTCGACCTCACGATCTTCCCGGCCTCGCACTACGTGACGTCGGAAGACCGGATGAAGCGCGCCCTCGTCGACATCGAGCGGGAGCTGCAGGGACGCCTCGCCCAACTCGACGGCGAGGGCAAGCTCCTCGAGGCCGAGCGGCTCCGCATGCGCACGAACTACGACCTCGAGATGATGCGCGAGGTCGGGTTCTGCAGCGGGATCGAGAACTACTCGCGCCACCTCGACGGCCGCGAGGCGGGCAGCGCGCCGTACACCCTGCTCGACTACTTCCCCGACGACTACCTCGTCGTGCTCGACGAATCGCACGTGACCCTCGGCCAACTCCACGGGATGTACGAGGGCGACCTCTCACGCAAGTCGAACCTCGTCGAGTTCGGGTTCCGGCTGCCGAGCGCGATCGACAACCGCCCGCTGCGGTTCGACGAGTTCAACGAGCGCGTGAACCAACTGGTGTTCATGTCGGCGACGCCGGGGCCGTACGAGCTGCGGGTCTCCGACCGGATCGTCGAGCAGATCGTCCGCCCGACGGGCCTCGTCGACCCCGAGGTGCAGGTGCGACCCACCAAGGGCCAGGTCGACGACCTGATCGATGAGATCCGCGGGCGCACCGAGAAAGACCAGCGCGTGCTCGTGACCACCCTCACGAAGAAGATGGCAGAAGACCTCACGGACTACCTCGTCGAGATGGGCATCCGCGTCCGGTACCTCCACTCCGAGGTCGACACGATCCGGCGGATCGAGATCGTCCGCGACCTGCGCCTGGGCGAGTTCGACGTGCTCGTCGGCATCAACCTGCTGCGCGAGGGCCTCGACCTGCCCGAGGTCTCGCTCGTCGCGATCCTCGACGCCGACAAGGAGGGGTTCCTGCGGTCGCAGACCTCGCTCGTGCAGACGATCGGGCGGGCGGCGCGCAACGTCGACGGCACGGTGTTGATGTACGCGGACCAGGTCACCGACTCGATGAAACTGGCGATCGGCGAGACCCAGCGGCGCCGCCAGATCCAGTTGGCGTACAACGTGGAGCACGACATCGATCCGCAGACCATCAAACGTAAGATCACCGACATCCTCCAGTCGATGCGCGGCGGCGAAGAAGGCGA
>Ga0315273_10010156_pt1 | contig 11986 bp, 12 predicted proteins | sample YL17G02_0_MG_FD_205753 | JGI IMG/M metagenome (GOLD analysis project Ga0315273, IMG submission 205753) | Sediment microbial communities from Yellowstone Lake, YNP, Wyoming, USA - YL17G02_0 | ecosystem: Environmental > Aquatic > Freshwater > Lake > Sediment | place: USA: Wyoming | collected... | reverse complement strand
TTCCCGGCGGTCGCGCTCCCGAGGTCATTCGCAACGATCCAGACGTACAGCGGATCGTCGGGCATTTCTTCGATCGCGACCTGCCGGTCGGCCACATGTGCCATGGCGTTCAGGTGCCGGCCGCGGGTGGATACGTTCGGGGGCGGAAGGTCTCCGCGTACCCGCCGCTCGCGCCGGATATCGAAGCCGCGGGCGGCGAGTTCGTCGACGGTCCGGATGTTGTCGACGGGATGATGGTCTCCGCGCGCGGCTGGGAGGATCTGGCCGAGTTTCTCAAGGCCTTCCTCGCCCTGGTCGAGCGGAGCGCCGTCCCGGCCTGAGTGGCCTAGCGGAGTGCCGCGGCGAGGGCCGCGTTTCCGCCACGGAGCACGGGGTCGCCGTGTGAGACGAGCACACGATCGATCTCCAGCTCGAGAAGGGGTTGCAGGGCTGCGCGCACCGCTCTCTGCCCACCCTTGCCGACCCAGCCTGCTGGACAGATCCGCAGCGGATCGCCGAGCAGCACGTCACCCGCGACGATCGCGCGGTGATCCGGCAGCCGATACACGAGCTCAGCCGGGCGCCCGGACGCGAACGCCTCGATCCGCCCCGGCAACGCGTCTCCCGGCCGCACCGCCTGCGGATTGAGACGGGTCCTGCGCTTGACGGGTAGCGCGCTTCTCGCCGACGTCCAAACTTGCGCGTCGTAGCGCTTGGCGAGCTCGGCTGCGCTCCGCACATGCCAGTAGACGGTGAGCACGACGTGGACCGGCCTGCCGAGGCGTTCCACGTCCGAGTCGAGATACGAAAGGAACCGCTCGGCGTCGCCCACCGGGACGAGCGGGTCGAAGAGGACGACGGCGTCCTCGGTCTCGACGTAGACGCAGCCGACGTCCTCCTTCCACTCAGGGTGGTACGCGGCCCAGCGCCAGAGCCCGGGTGCGATCCTGTGGACGTCCATCGGTCGTCTGTCTCCTTGGAACTCTTACGTATCCTGGCAGGTACGCCCACGAGTCAAAGGAGGCCCTTCCGTGAGAGCGCTCATCGCTGCCGTCGTCGTGATCGCCGGGCTCGCCGCCGTTTCGGCGTCAGCCGCCAAGACCGTCCTTAAAGGCACCGTGGGGCCGGGCTTTACCATCAAGCTCACGAACGCGGCCGGCAAGCCTGTGAAGACGCTCAAAGCCGGGACGTACGCGTTCAAGGTCTCCGACAGGTCGGGGATCCATAACTTCCACCTGGTCGGACCCGGCGTGAACAAGGAACTCACCTCCGTCGGCTTTGTGGGCACGAAGACCGTTCCGGTCACTCTGAAGGCCGGGAAGTACGTCTATCAGTGTGACCCGCACTCGGGCGACATGAAGGCGTCCTTCATCGTCACGCGCTAGTCGAAGCGTAGCTCGAGGGGCTCGGCGCGCCCGTCCCGAACGCGCCACGCTGCGAGCTCGCCGGTAGCCCGTGAGAGGATGAGGTAGGGCCGGTTTTGCCAGAGGCCGATGTTGGCCAGGTCGGTTCGGGACGGGCGGGCGGAGTCGGTCGGATGGGAGTGGAAGACCGCAAGCTCGCATCCGGAGTCCTCCGCGAACCAGATCTCGGGGTCGACCTCCAGCTCGAAGCGATACGGCGAGGCTGCACGGTTGCGGCCCCGCTCGTAGCCGATCGCACGTCCTTCGAGGAGGACGATGAGCCCGCAGGCCTCGTCCGGCGCCTCGTCAGCAGCGTGCCGCTCGAGCTCGCCGAGGATGCTCTCGGGGATTACCACCAGTGGCCGCGTTCCATCGCGGCCTCCGGGTCAGCCGCGTCCCAGAAGTCGGCGGACAGGTACTTCCAACCGCCGTCGGCGAGCACGCACACCACGACGCTGCCTTCCTCGAGCTCGCCGGAGAGGCGAAGCGCCACGTGCACGACAGCCCCGGACGAGACGCCGGCGAAGATCCCTTCGCGCTCGAGCAAGAGGCGCAAGCCTGCCAGCGCCTCGGCGTTCGAGACGAGCAGCTTGCGGTCGAGCTTCGACACATCGAGGATCGGTGGCACGTAGCCGTCCTCGAGCGACCGCAGCCCCATCACGGAATCCCCGGGGAGCGGCTCCGCCGCGGCAATGACGACATCCGGGAAGCTTTCGCGCAGCCGCGCTCCTGCCCCCATCAGCGTCCCACCGGTGCCGAGGCCGGCTACGAAGGCGTCGACGCGGTCGAGCGCTTCCGCGATCTCGGCGCCGGTGCCGTCGTGGTGGGCGCGGGGATTGGCCTCGTTTGCGTACTGGAAGGGCATGAAGTAGCCGGAGTCTCGCTTGGCGAGCTCGAGCGCGAGGCGGACGGCGCCGTTCGAGCCCTCGGCCGCGGGCGACTCGACGATCTCCGCGCCGAGCAACCGCAGCAGGCGCCTCCGTTCCCCGGTTGCGTTGCCGGGCATGACGCACGTGAGCCGGTAACCCTTCAGCCGTGCGACGAGCGCGAGTGAGATGCCGGTGTTTCCGCTCGTCGGCTCGAGCAGCCGGTGGCCGGGCTCGAGCTGACGCGTAGCCTCCGCGGCCTCGATCATCGCCTTGGCCACCCGGTCCTTCGTCGACCCGGTCGGATTCTGGCCTTCGAGCTTCGCGTAGAGGCGTATCCCCGCCGGCGCCAGCCGGGAAAGCTCGACGAGCGGCGTCCGGCCGACGAGCTCGAGCAGAGAGCTTGCGAGCGTGCTAGTGGCCACCGGCCATCGCCGGTAGCAGGATCACCGTTGACGTCGCGTCGACTGGTGTCTCGAGCTGGTCGAGAGCGCGAATGTCCTCGCCGTCGACGTAGACGTTGGCATATCGGAGCTGTCCGTGCAGGTCGGGGAAGCGCGAAACGAGGTCGGCGAGGAGATCGCCGACCGTCTCGCCCCGCGCGGCGACGACCTTCTCGCCGCCGGTCGCGTCGCGGAGCGGCGGTGGGATACGGACGGTGGTCATGCGTGTGATCTCGTTCGCTGGCAGAACCCGACGTAGTCGATGTACTCGGTGATCGCCGGCGATTCACCGCACACGGGACAATCGGGATCACGGCGCAGGGCGACCTCCGTGAAGGAAGGGGCGAGCGCGTCGATGAGCAGTAGCCGCCCGGAAAGGTGGTCGCCGATGCCGAGCACGAGCTTGAGCGCTTCGTTCGCCTGGAGCGAGCCGACGATGCCGGGCAGCACGCCGAGGACGCCGCCCTCGGCGCAACTCGGTGCCAGCTCCGGCGGCGGCGGCTGCGGGAAGAGGCAGCGGTAGCACGGCCCGTCGCCAGGCCTGAAGACCGTCACTTGCCCCTCGAAGCGGAAGATCGAGCCGTGGACGACAGGGATTCCGTGCCAGACGGAGGCGTCGTTCAGGAGGTAGCGCGTGGGGAAGTTGTCGGCGCCGTCGACGATCACGTCCCAGCCCTCGCCGAGAATCCGGTCCGCGTTCTGGGAGGTCAACCGTTCGCGGAACACCTTCACCCGGACGTCCGGGTTGAGCGCTTCGATCGTCCGCTTCGCGGACTCCGCCTTCGGCTCGCCGATTCGGTCGGTCGAGTGGATGATCTGCCGCTGGAGGTTCGTCGCGTCGACAGCGTCGTCGTCGACGATGCCGAGCGTGCCCACGCCAGCCGCAGCCAGGTAGAGCGCAGCCGGTGAGCCGAGCCCGCCTGCGCCGATCAGCAGGATGCGCGAGCTGAGTAGCCGCAGCTGGCCCTCCTCGCCGACCTCCGGGATCAGCAGGTGACGGCTGTAGCGCGCACGCTGGGCAGGGGCGAGCGACTCGGAGACTGCGACAGGGAGGCCGCTGCGCTTCCACTCGACGATCCCCCCGTCGACGTTTGAGACGCTCGTGTAGCCCATCTCGTCCAGGGTCTGCGCCGCGAATGCAGAGCGGGCGCCCGTTGCGCAGTAGACGACGATCGCCGATGATCGGTCAGGCGCGGCGCGCTCGATGCGGGACTCGAGCGAGCCACGGGGAATGTGCACCGCGCCGGGGAGGTGACCCTCGTCCCACTCGTCGCGCTCGCGCACGTCCACGAGGACCGGAGGATCGACGGCGTCGAGCAGGTGCGAAGCCTCGGTCGCGGTGACCTCGTGAATCTCGGCTCTTACCTGCGCGAGCAGCTCTCGATAGGTCGCCATCGGTCCAAAAACTGTAGCGACCGCGTGCGTAGCCAGGTACGCCGGCTCTTTCGGCGCACAAACGGCACAGACGTGTGACGAGATTCCCGCTACCGTGACCCTCGGGGGCTCCCATTGAAGGAGGGGGGTGTCTGTGGGTGGCGGGTATCGTCGGACACGATGAGCCCCCGCGTCCGCGTGAGCCTCGCCGTCGCCACGATCGCGGTCGCCGCAGCCGGTCTGACGATGGCCGCGACCGTGTTGACCCGTAGCGACACGCCGGGTGAGATTGCACAACGGCCCGGCACGCCACGCGCGGGAACTCCTCCTCTCGTGCTCGATCTCGGCGTACGCATCGATCCCGAGGCTCGTGCACTGCGACGTGCTGCAGCCCTGCACACCCGGAAGGAGTACCGCGAGGCAGGCAAGATCTTCGGACGCTACGACTCGGTGGAGGCCCGCGTCGGCGCGGCGTTTTCTTCCTGGCCTCAGGGATTCGCGCGTCTCTCCGAGATCGCACGTGACCGACCGGAGAACGGTGCCGGACAACTCGCACTCGGACTGGGCCTGTTCTGGCGAGGCAAGGCGAGCGCGGCACGAGTGGCATGGCGGCGGGCAAAGAACGGCTCGCCTGACTCGCTCTACGCCGTTCGTGCCGGAGACTTCCTCCATCCCGAATATCCCGTGCCCGGACTGCCGGTATTCGTACCTGGGTTCCGTTCCCCGTCGGCTCTCGACACGCTCGCACCCCCAGCGCAGCTCGCCTTCCTTCGACGCCGGGCGCGTGCCGGCGATGCCCGCGAGAAGCTCCTCTACGGTGTTGCGCTCCAGCGCCTTGGACGGCCCCTGTCGGCGGAGCGGGAGTTCAGAGCGGCCGCCGCGCTGGCGCCGCAGGATCCTGAGGCACTGACGGCCGCCGCCGTCGGCCTCTTCGACAAGGACCGGCCCTCGCGGGCCTTCTCGCGTCTCGGACCCTTGGCGCGGAGGTACCCGCAGGCGGCAACCGTCCGCTTCCATCTCGGCCTGCTGCTGCTCTGGCTGGGCCGTGTCGACGAGGCCAAGCGCCAACTCACCCTCGCACGATCGGCGGAGCCCGGATCGGTGGCGGCGAAGCAGGCAGGGGAGTTCCTTCGGAGGCTTCTCACTCCCTCGCGCTAGACTCGGCCGCCGTGTCCGACCCCTGGTTCGACGAGCTCTCAGAGCTGATCGCCATTCCGAGCGTCAGCGCCGATCCCACACACGCCGCTGACGTTCGCCGCGCTGCGGAATGGGTGAAGGGATTCGTGGCGGGGGCCGGCGGAGAGGCAGCGCTCATCGAGACCGCCACCCAGCCGCTCGTCATCGGTGACTTTCGGGCGTCCCAGGACGCCGACTCTGCACCCACCGTCCTCTGCTACTGCCATTTTGACGTGCAGCCGCCGGCGCCGCTCGAGCTCTGGGAGTCGGACCCGTTCACGCTCGTCGAGCGCGACGGCTGGCTCTTCGCACGTGGGGTCACCGACGACAAGGGCCAGCTGTACATCGTGCTATCGGCGGCTCGGAGGCTTGTGGTTGAAGGGCGGTTGCCCGTGAACATCCGCGTGGCGTTCGACGGAGAAGAGGAGACCGGTGGCACGTCGATCGGAGACTTCGTCGCTCGGGACGACGGGCCCGCCGACGTCTGCCTGATCCTCGACGGAGGCATGACGGAGCGTGACAAGCCCGAGTTTACGATTGCCACACGCGGCCTCATCGCGTTCGACCTCCGTGTCCGCACGGGGTCGAGCGACCTCCATTCCGGGCTGTTCGGCAACGCGGGGTTGAACGCCATTCACGCGCTCATGCAGTGCCTCGGAGCGATCCTGCCGCAGGGAGGACGGCTGCCGGAGCCGCTGCGGGCCGGCATCGCGGAGCCGTCGGCCGAGGAGGTCGCGAGCTGGGCTGACCTAAAGCCGGGCTCGGAGATTCTCGCCGAGGCCGGCATCGCGCCGTACGACGAGCTGGCGGCGGAGGAGTTCTACCGCCGGACGTGGGCGGAGCCGTCAGCCGAGGTGAACGGCATCCAGGCAGGTAAGCCGATTCTCAACACGACACTCATCTCGAGCGCGCAGGCGAACTTCACGCTTCGGCTCGCGCCAGGACAGGATCCCGACGAGATCGCTGCTGCGGTGCGCCGGTTGATCGAAGAGGCCGCGCCGCCCGGAGCTGAAGCGGAGCTGGAACGCATGCGCAGCGCCCGTCCCGGGATCGTCGATCCCGGATCCCCCGCAGTGCAGCTCGGGCTCGATGCGTTCGAGCGCAGCCTCGGCGTACGGCCACTGCTCGTCCGTGTCGGCGGGACGATGCCGGTGCTCGGGGCGCTCGTCGATCGGGGCGTGCCGACGATCATGACCGGCTTCGGCCTGCTCGAGTCGAACGTCCACGCGCCGAACGAGCGGATGCCGGTCGAGTACATCCCGCGCGGCATCGCTGCCGTCGAGGAGCTCTTCATTGCCCTCGGCGACTTGCGCTAGCTGAAGGTCAGCCCCATGGCGGCGGGTTGTGGGTCCAGCGCCCCCCGACCATCGTCGCCACGACGGACACCTCCGGCAGCTCCTCGGACGGGCACTCGACCGGGTCACGGTCGAGCACCACGAGGTCGGCGTAGTAGCCGGGGAGAAGCTTGCCTCGCCTTCGCTCGTCGCCCGACAGCCAGGCCGGGGCGACGATCGTCGCGGCAAGCGCCTGCTCGACGGTGACCGCCTCTTCGGGTCGCCAGGCAGAACGGTCGTCGAGCGTGCGCAAGACGCCGGCGCAGATGCCGGTGAAGGGGTCGAGCTCCTCGATCGGTGCATCGGAGCCGTTGGCGACGAGGGCACCCGAGTCGATGAGCGACCGGAAGGCGTACGTCCCCTCGAGGTGATCCGCCCAGAAGCGCTCCGCGAGGTCGCGGTCGGAAGGCGCGTGGCTGAACTGCACCGAGGCGGCGACACCGAGCTCCGCGAAGCGGGGGACATCGTCCGGTGCCAGGCACTGGGCGTGCTCGATCCGCTGACGAAGCCCCTGCGGCCGCCAGTGCTCCTGCGTGCGTTCGAACGCATCGAGCGCCTCACGGTTGGCGCGGTCACCGATCGCGTGCACGGCAACCGGCCAGCCCGCTTCGGCCCCTCGACGTACGATCTCCGCAAGTTCCTCGCCGCTGGTGATCTCCACACCGGAGCCGTCGAGCATGCGCGCCGTCTGAGAGCCGAGCGTCCCGTCCATGAACGCCTTGAGGTAGCCGATGCGTAGGTACCCGTCACCGAGTCCCGGTGGGATCCCGGCCTCGGCGAGCCGGTCGAGGTGCTCGTGGGGCAGCGACTGCCAGACGCGAAGCGAGAGCCGGCCTTGCTCGCGGAGGTGCTGCCACAGGCGCGGCGCGCCGAGCCAGCCGTCCTTGTCGTGGACGGCTGTGACGCCGCGCGCGGCCGCGACGCGGAGGCCGTCGCCCATCGCATCCACGTACTCGGCGTCTGCGACAGAGAGGTGACGTTCCTTGAAGCGCCAGGCAGCCTCTTCGCGGAGGATCCCGGTCGGCTCACCTTCGGCGTCGCGCTCGACCACGCCGCCGGACACCTCCAGGTCGCCTTCTGCGACGGCGAGCCCAGCCGAGTTGAGCCAGAGCGAGTGGTAGTCGTGGGCCAGAAGCGCGGTCGGCACGTTCCCGGTGACCGCGTCGAGCGCCTCCTTCGTGGGCACCGTGGGCGGAGTCCAGTCGGCGTCGCGCCAGCCGTGGCCGTGCAGCCACGCGCCGGGGACAGCGTCGCGAGCCGCCTCGCGCACGATTCCGAGCGCCTCCTCGAGAGACGTCGCCTGCTCGAGCCGGATCTGCCGCTGCGCGAGCGCCCAGCTCGGGAAGTGGACGTGCGCGTCCGTGAAGCCGGGAAGAACGCACCGACCACCCAGATCGACGGCGTCCGGACTCGCGAGCGCGCTCTCGTGCGTTCCAACGCCGCCCGCGACACGCTCGCCCGCAATTGCGAGCGCCCGCTGGATGGGCACGCTGGCATCCATCGTACGGACGACGGCGTTCTCTAGGATCATGTTGGCGACTGTAACGACGACGAGAGGAATGGCGATGATCGACCACGTTGCGTTCTACGTCAGTGACCTCGACGCGAGCCGGCGGTTCTACGAGCAGGCGCTCGCACCGCTCGACTACGGAGTCGCGTTCGAGCTGGAGGGGATGGTGGCTTTCGGTCCAGCTGGCCGGCCACGCCTCGCGCTGAGGGTCGGCGAGGAGCCGAGCCGCACGGGGCACGTCGCCTTCGAGGCCGACGATCACGGGACGGTAGACGCCTTCTATGCGGCGGCGATGGCCGCCGGCGGCTCAGACAACGGCCCGCCCGGCATCCGGGAGAACTACCACCCGACCTACTACGCCGCGTTCGTCCACGATCCTGACGGCAACAATGTCGAGGTCGTGAACTGGCGTCCCGAGTAGCGGCAACACATGGGCTACGAGGTGCTCAGCGAGGAGCAGCGCGAACTGCGAGAGCTTGTGCGAACGCTGGCCCGGGAGCGCATCGCGCCGCGGGCCGCCGAGATCGACGAGTCGCACGAGTTCCCGTGGGACGTCGTCGAGCTGTTCCGCGAGCACGGGATCTTCGGCCTCCTGTTCGCTGAGGAGTGGGGCGGTACGGGAACAGGCGCGCTGCTCGCGCTTGTGGCGATCGAGGAAGTATCGAAGGTCTGCGCGACGAGCGGGCTGATCATCTCGGCACAGGAGCTGGGCTCGCTCGGGCTCAAGCTTGCGGGAACAGCGGAGCAGAAGGAACACTGGCTCCCCCGTCTGGCTTCTGGGGAGCTCCTTTGTGCTTATGCGTTGACCGAGGCAGGGTCTGGCTCCGACTCCGCCGCCATGCGCACGACCGCCCGACATAAGGACGGCGAGTACGTCCTGGACGGTTCGAAGCGCTTTATCACCAACGCCGGCGTCGCCGGCCTGTACACGGTCTTCGCAAAGACCGACCCCGACGCAGGGCACGCAGGTATCTCCGCGTTCCTCGTCGAGGCTGACACTCCGGGGTTCGAGGTGACGCGACTGGAGCCAAAGATGGGCATCGCTGGCTCGACCACCGGTGAGCTCTCGTTCGACGGCTGCCGGTTCCCGGCCGGGAACCTGCTCGGCGAGGAAGGTGACGGCTTCCGCATCGCCATGCGGATCCTCGACCGCTCACGACCCGGCGTTGCGGCGCAGGCACTCGGGATCGCCCAGGGCGCGACGGACTACGCGCTCGAGTACGCAAAGACCCGTGAGACGATGGGCAAGCCGATCGCCGAGCACCAGCTCATCCAGGCCAAGCTCGCAGACATGGAGACCGAGTGCGAGGCAGCGCGTGGGCTCCTCTACCGCTTCGGGCAGATGGTCGATGCGGGGGTGGACGGTCCGGAGCTGACGAAGGCCTCCGCCATGGCGAAGCTGAAGTGTGCTGACGTGGCGATGGCGGTCACGATCGAGGCCGTGCAGATTCTCGGCGGCTACGGCTACATCCGGGAGTACCCAGTGGAGCGCTTCATGCGCGATGCGAAGATCACGCAGATCTACGAGGGCACCCAGGAGATCCAGCGGCTCGTGATCGCGCGCGAGATGGTGCGCGAGCAACGCGCCTTCCTCCTCGCGCGGGTCGGCTGAATCCTTACGGCCTGAGCGAGGACGTATCGATGACTTGGAAGGCTGACCCGCGGACTCGACCGAGTGTGTGGAGTTCGTCGTTCGACCAGCGTGGATCGGGGACGCCAGTGATGGACCAGCTCGAGCCGTTGTCGGCCACGATCATCCCGTAGCGCTTCAAGGCCTCGAGCACGACGCGCGCCTGCTGCGGGAAGCCTGCGATGGGATACGAGGACCTCAGCCGCACGCGGAGGCCCATCGGCGGCAACGCGGGATCGGTCTCGTCGCTCGCGAAGTGCCTGGCCGGGTAGACGTACGCGCGACGACTACGGTCGACGGTGAAGCGGAGCGCGTGGTCGATGCGCCCGCGCGCGGCCTCGTCGTAGCGGGCAAGACCCGGCAGGATCGGCAAGCCGGCCGCGTCGGCCGAGGTCCAGCCAGCGGGTCGAAGTCTGTTCGAGCGCAGGTTCCAGATCGCCCCGGAGTCGGCTCGCCAGCCGCCGCCCGAGCGGCGCTCGAGGGCGTAGAGCTCATAGAGGCGGCAGCGATCGCGGTCGACTATGAGGGCGTGGCGGTCCGAGCCGCCTTCGATGCGGACGTTCGCGGGGATTGGATAGGGCCCGCGGTCGCTTCCGCCCGCGTACTTGAACGCTACGGGCAGCTTGCGCTGCGTTCCACGCACGGTCGTTATGGGGATGCCGATCGGACTTTCCTGCCAGAGGCCCGAGCCGAAGTCGGCGTGGAGCCCTCGCTCCGGGCCGATGGCCGTGACGATCGTGGACGAGTCCTTCGCCACTGGCAGCCGGTCGACGCGCTGGTTCCACGGGTTCGAGGCGGGAAAGACCGGGCACACGGGAGCCGACGGCAGCCGTAGGCCTTCGGCGGCAGGGGCGGCGAAAGTGAGGGTGACCGCCGCAGCCGCGAGAACGACGCTCCGCACGCTCTCGAGTCTCGCGCATTCACCGGCGCGATGTCCTCCAGAAGTCACGACGCTTCTACACTCGTGGCGTGACGCAGAGGATAGAGACACCGCCCAGCGGAACCGTGACGTTGTTCTTCGGCGATGTCGAGGGATCGACCAGGCTCCTGCACGTCCTCGGTGACGAGTACCCGGGCCTTTTGGCACGTCTGCGGCAGCTCGTAGGTGAAACGATCGGTAGTAGCGGCGGCTACGTCGTGGACTGGGCCGGCGACGGCGTCTTCGCGGCGTTCTCCCGAGCGCTCGACGCCGTGGTGGCCGCGGTCGAGATGCAGCGGGCGCTCGCAAAGGAGCCTTGGCCTGAGCCGGGCAAGGTCAAATTGCGCATCGGCATTCACACCGGAGCACCTGACGTGGGCGCTGAGGGGTACGTCGGGCCCGATGTCCATCGCGCCTCCCGGATCTGCTCAGCCGCCCACGGAGGCCAGGTGATCGTGTCAGGGCCCACGCGCGATCTCGTTGGCGACCAGCCGGCGCGTGGGATCCGCCTGCAACCGCTCGGTTCGCATCGCCTGCGGGACCTGCCGAATCGCGCGTCCCTGTTCCAGGTCGTCGGCCCGGGCCTGCAGAAGGACTTCCCGCCCCTGCGCACGCTTGGTGGGGTCGGCCTCCCGGCTCTTCATTACCGCCTCGTTGGCCGACGGCGCGAGTTGGCCGAGGTCCACCGGCTGTTGGCGGAGGACGGCGTCCGGCTGGTCACCGTCACCGGTCCCGGCGGAGCGGGCAAGAGCCGCCTTGCGCTCGAGGTGGCGAGCGAGCTGGGTGCGACGCGCCCGGTATTCCTCGTCGGGCTCGCGCCGATCGGCGACCCGAGTCTTGTGCCCGCTGCGGTCGCTCGCGCCCTCGGCGTCGTCGACGAGGGCGATGGGCCGCTAGTCGACAAGGTGGCGGACGCTCTTGCGGGCACCGGGACGCTTCTCGTGCTCGATAACTTCGAGCACGTCGCTCCGGCGGCGACAGCGGTCGTTGCCATCCTCGACCGCGCATCCGGTTTCGACGTCCTCGTCACGAGCCGGGCGCCCCTGCGGCTCGCCCGGGAGCGATCCATCTCTCTCGAGCCGCTCCCGATCGACGATGCCGCGACGCTGTTCGTGGAGATCGCTGCGGGCCATGGGCTCAGCCTGCCTCCGGACTCGGATCCGACAGTGCGCGAGATCTGCCGACGACTGGACGGGCTGCCGCTCGCCATCGAGCTCGTGGTCGCGCGTCTTTCTGTCCTGCCGCCCGCGGCGCTTCTCCGTGAGCTCGACGACGGCCTGGCCCTCCGGACCGAGGGGCCGCTCGATCTTCCTGAGCGGCAGCGGACACTCGAAGCGACGATCGACTGGAGC
>Ga0315273_10010155_pt1 | contig 11986 bp, 9 predicted proteins | sample YL17G02_0_MG_FD_205753 | JGI IMG/M metagenome (GOLD analysis project Ga0315273, IMG submission 205753) | Sediment microbial communities from Yellowstone Lake, YNP, Wyoming, USA - YL17G02_0 | ecosystem: Environmental > Aquatic > Freshwater > Lake > Sediment | place: USA: Wyoming | collected... | reverse complement strand
TCACCTGAAGAATTATCAGCTATTCAAAAAACTTATAGATGAATGGGTGGACATGTCTTTAAATATTGCTCGTCTGCGCAGACAGAAATAGGCTATAATTCCCATGAGAACTTTGCACTGTCAAGTAAAGGTTGTCTACGACTCATCGAGCGACTACCCCTTTCGTAATTTAGGATAAAATCTTTTAGTGAAATGAACCTCCTGCTTCAACCAAGCAGTCCGACAATTGTCATCCCGAACTTATTTCGGGATCTCCAAGAGTTACAGCTACTTGAAACTACGAGATTCTGAAACGAGTTCAGAATAACAGAATAGTCATTCAACACATTGCCGGACAGCCTAATGTCCACGGGCTATTCTGCAAAGAGTTTCACAAATCTCCAAAATCGAATCAGTAAACTTGTTGTGCAACTACATTTTCTTCATTGAAAAAAAGATTTAAAAAATTTATAGTAAAAACCAATGGATATTAGAAATCAAAAAATTTATAATAGAACCCGTGGAACTTAAAAGAATCTTACAAATTCTTTTAAGAAGAAAATGGATTGCCATACAGGCTTTTTTAGTTATTTTTCTCACTGCTGTAATAAGTAGCTTCTTACTCAAGCCTACATATGAAGCCTCGACCAAGCTATGGTTTACGCCACCCACCGTAACCCATTCTATGCTTGCCTCTATCGGGTTGGAAGACATAACCCCTTTTTTCCCAACTGCTGAGGAAGTTGAATTAGGAACAAAGGTCACCCTGACTAAGGCTTACCCTCTTCTGGAGAGGGTTATCAACAAACTTCAGATACGAGACGATGAAGGAACATTACTTAGTCCTGAAAAAATCATAACGCAAAGTTTTCTGTACATTTTATTCCCTGCTCCCTTTATTTCTGTTGCCAGGGATACAGGCAGCCGCACGCTAACTATTACAACACGTGCCACTGATCCGTACCAGGCTATGTTTATAGCTAACACCCTCTCTGAAGAGTATATTGAGGAAAGCGTGTTCAAGAGAAGGAAAGAGACCAGAAATGCCCGTACCTTTATTTTGAGTGAGATCATTAAGATGAGAGAAGAATATAACAAGGCCTTGAATGATATGCTGGCCTATCAGGATAAGTACAAAACTATTAATTTAGAAATTGAGACGAAAATAGCCATAGGAAAAATGGCTGAACTCATGAAACAGAAAGAAGACAACATCATTGACCTCAGCGAGACGCGGGAAAAAATAAAGACCTTAAAGGCCCAGTTGGGAAAGACTTCCCTACAAGGGCAAACATCCTTCTCTGTGCCTACCTTAATCCTTAAAGAAAACCCCCAGATTCAAAAAATCATGCAGGATGTCTCTCAACTGAAGTCGAAACTTGCCGGTGAGCTAACAGACAAGACAGAAAACCACCCTGAAGTGATTGCTCTCAAGAAGCAGATAGCAGAATTAGAAAAAGACCTGGAAAAGGAGGTGAGGGTCACTCAGGTAACATCCCCTGATCTCAGTGAACTTGAGAGACAACTATCAGCTTTACAGGTTCACTTAGATGGTGTGAATCAAGATATCAATAGATATGCAAGTTTAATTAAAACCTTGCCCGTAAAAAGCGCTGAAGAAGCAAAGCTCAAGCTCGGTCTGTCAGCCATTCATGACACATATGGTAAGCTTTTAGATTACAGCAACCGGATCAGTATAACTGAATCGATGTCCCTTCCAGATGCTGAGATCATTCAGCCAGCTATACGTCCCTATGAACCCAAAAGTCCCAAGGTCATCTTGAATATCATTATCGGCGCCTTTGTTGGACTGTTTTTTGCATTCGGCTTGGCATTCTTGGCAGAGTATATTGACGATACTATAAAAACTCCGGAAGAACTTGAGCAGTATAAAGACCTTCCCCTTCTAAGTTCCGTACCACAAATCAGCAAATCCACGCTCATCTCAAAAATGGATGCAAATGATCCTGTTGCTGAAGCATACCGAACTATTCGCTATAATCTGAAATATGCCAGCCTTGATAAGCCGCTGAAAAGTCTGCTTATTACCAGTAGTAACCCTAAAGAGGGAAAGACGTTGACCGTTGCAAACCTGGGAATCTCATTCAGCCAGGCTGGCCTTAAGGTCTTGCTAATTGATACTGACCTTCGTAGACCTGGGTTACATGAGCTTTTCGGGAAACTGAATCAGGCCGGGTTGACACAGGTGGTTGCCGGAGAATTCGGCTGGGAGGCTATAATAAATACCGGGATTAATAATTTGAGTTTGCTCCCCAGCGGACCAGTTCCATGGAACCCTGTCAGGATGTTTGAATCTGAAAGGCTCAAGGAACTCATCGACAAATTGAAAGAAAGATTCGATCTGTTGATCCTGGATTCTGCCCCCCTCCTGATCAAATCTGATGCAGCAATTTTAGGTCGCTATGTGGACGGTGTTATTTATGTTGCAGAAGCCGGGAAAACAACGAGAAAAGCCATAACTGAAACAGTAGATATATTAAAGAAGGCTAACCTCAGGCTCCTTGGGGTTGTTTTGAATAAATACGGAAAGAAAAAATCCTCTTACCGATATGTCAGGGAGCGGAAGAAAAGATCATTCCTCAGGAAATTTTTCTCTGTCCTCTTCTTAATGGGTCTGATTATAAGCGCGGGCTGCTCCAGGAGTTCTAATCCATACCTCAATCCTGATATAAAGGACTATCTGAAAAATCTCAAAAGCTCCAATGTCGTAATCAAAAGGGAGGCTGTCAACAGATTAGGTAAACTTCAAATAAAGGAAGCTGTGCCTGAAATGATCAGCCTTTTAAACTCGGATTCCGCTGAGATAAGACCGGATCTAACCGAGGCACTCGGAAAGATTGGTGACAGGGCAGCAGTAAATTCCCTCATAGCCAGGCTGAATGACGATAACCTTCGTGTTCGGGAAAAAGCCATCGAGGCCCTGGGGAAAATTGCTGATAAGAGAGCGGTTCCTGCCCTTGTGGCTATTCTGGAGCAAAAAGACAAAAAGAGCGAGAGTGAAGTTCTCATAGCTATCTGGGCATTGGGAAATATTGGAGACAAGTCAGCAGAGACCATCCTTAATTCTCTCCTTGGAGACAATAATAAATATGTCCGATATAGTGCCACACAAGCTCTCAAAAAAATTAAATAATCAAGCGACACCTGAAGAATCAAGTCTTCTTGAAACCTTCACACAGAAAAACCATAGATAGCCTTTCCCTTCATGGCACACGCATTGCTTTGAGACCAGAAAGGATTTTATACTTAATAAGGGTCCCATAATTGAATAGAACATTAATGAAAAAATCTCCCCTCCCCCTGGTTTATTTTAGTCAAGTACTTTTTTATGACATTAACATACGGAGGTCTTAAGTGAAGCACCTTGCCTTACCCTGGTATTTGAGAGTCTCAACAGAGCTCTTATCTTGCTTCATTGGGGCTAAGGTGCAAGCGGAGAGTTATACAAGCTCTTTTTCGAAGGTCGGCAAGTGCCGCCTTAATGGGGCAGGTGATAATCTCTCCGCTTACGCATTAAGACACTCAGGTTTTAGCTATGCAGCCTCCTTTAACCGTTGTGTTTTTGAATATTGAGCTATGTACACGCTATGATCGCGAACAAGTGCGAAAATTATACTGAGCAGTTTACGGGATATGGCAACCAATGCCTTTATCTTCGGCATCCCTTTTTCAAGATGATGCTGATATTGCTTATGCAGTATCCCACCTTTTCTCACGACATTTATAGAGGCAAAAAACAGGAGTTTTCTCAAAAGAGGCCGTCCCCTTTTCGATATTCGCCTCGTTCCTCTGTGTTTGCCGGAGCTGATCTCAAAAAGGTCCAAACCGGCATGTTTGATCACCTCGGATATGGTTCTGTAATTTTTAAAATCACCCATCTCACCAATAAGACCGGCGGCCGTAATCTCGCCGATCCCCTTCATCGAAAGGATGCACCGGCTGTAGGGAACGTCCTTCAGGTGCTTACTCATATGTTTCTCAAGCTCTTTGATGAATGTCTCAATGCTTTCTATGACAGAAACAATCTCCTTTATCTCAAAAACAATACTCTCCTGGCCTTCTACAATTCCTACAGATTCCTCAGCCGCATGATACAACGCTTCCGCTCTTTCTTTACCCAGTCTTCCCCTGCTTACTTTCTTAAGTATCTGTGTCAAAAGCTCCACGCCTGTTTCCACAACATCATCAGGCTTAGGATAGTTCTTCAAAAGATGCTGAGTGCTTTTTATGGTTATATCTTTCATAACCGTCATGAACTCCGGAAAGATAAGAAAAATCAAATCCTGAAGCTGGTTCATAAGTATACTCATCCTCTGTATGCTTCTTTCTCTTGCCTGTGTCAACCTGCGCAATTCAGCCACTGTGCCTTCAGGAATTATCACAGTGAGCGCATGTCCAAGCCCTATGATATCGGCAATAACCTTGGGGTCTTTTTGGTCTGTCTTGTTCGGGGAATTACCCTGCAGTTCTTTCAGTCTCTTCGTATGAAAAGGATTTACTTGTACAAGACGCACATTGTGCCTCTTCAAAAAGTGCAGAAGCGGTTCTGCATAGGGTCCTGTGGATTCAAATCCCATTACTACCTCTGTAAGGTTACGGACTTTCTTAGCCCGGCACACCCGTTGCCACATCTCTTCAAAACCCTTCCTGCTGTTGCAGAATTCAAAAGCCTTCCCATCAGTACCATCAGGAAACCTGTAATATCCTGTATGTTTCACCTTTCCTATATCCACTGTCACAAGAAGAGTTTGCTCGCTTATCCTTTTAAGTTTCTTTGTGTTACTATTTCTCATGGCTATGCTCCTTTCTTTAAGTTGGTTTTTACCAACTGGCTATCGTTTGCAAAAAGGAGTATAGCCTTTTTTAAGCTTTCCCTTCCTCTCTGTAATATAGCAAGCTCTTTGCCAAAGAGGGGTTTCAAAGTATCCAAAGAAAAGCCTGAAAAACCAAATATATAGAATTTAAATAAGTAAATTTAGAATTACTATATTCTATGTTTTTGGCTTACCAATGTTATACAATACGCCATGCCAAATGTCCTGATCATTTCTGACGAGGCTGAAGAACTCTATACATTATTTCGATCTGTAAAGGTTACCCTGAAAAAGCAGGATTCAGAACAGAAGGTCAACGCACGAGAGACCGCTTCAGTCAGTCTCGGGAAATATGATATAGCTTTCCTTGACCTTAATACCAGAGGTTGGCAGCAAAGGCTTTTGGAAATGAGACAGAGAATGCCGGTCATAGCCTTTTCAAGACCTGATTTAAAAATGGCAGTTGAGGCAATGAAACTCGGTGCCTGTGATTTCCTTGAAAAGCCCTTTACCAGTGAGATCCTCAGTGATGTGATAGGCAAACATAAAAAGAAGATTCTTGGTCATGCCTATGGGTTTGACGAGCTGATTGGGAGAAGTAAAGTAATGCAGGAAGTCTTTGGTGTGATAAAGAAGGCTGCGGTGAGTGAAAGCAATGTTCTCATCACAGGGGACAGTGGAACCGGCAAAGAACTCGTTGCAAGGTCGATCCACCGGTGGAGTCCAAGGAAAGATAAACCCTTTATGACTTTGAACTGCAGCGCCATCCCTGATACTCTGCTTGAGTCAGAACTGTTCGGGTTTGAAAAAGGAGCCTTTACCGGAGCTAACTACACAAAAAAGGGACTCCTTGAACTTGTGAATGCAGGAACTGCATTTTTTGATGAGATCGGAGATGTCTCTCATCTTTTCCAGACAAAGGTTTTAAGAGTAATTCAAGAGGGCGAGATTATGAGAATCGGTGGAGCTCATCCCATAAAAATCGATGTAAGAATTATTTCTGCTTCTAACAAAGATCTTAATGACGCCTGCAAAAAAGGCACATTCAGGGATGACTTATTTTATAGACTAAACGTAATTAACATCCACCTGCCACCTTTACGAGAGAGGAAAGAAGACATACCACTCTTAGTTGAACATTTTATTTTAAAACATGCCCGAAAAAGAAAAGACATGTGGGTGAAAGGCATCAGTGATGATGGCATGGACATTCTTATGAATTATTCCTATCCCGGGAATGGAAGGGAGCTGGAAAATATTATCGAACGGGCAATATCGTTCACAAATAGCCCGGAGATACTCCCTTCTGATTTGCCACCGTATGTATTGAAATCCCCTTTTAAGAAGAAAACTTACACACCGAAACTAAAAGAATCACTTGCAGAATTTGAAAAAGAAATAATTTGGTCAGCTTTGCAGGAATCTCGTGGAAATATATCAAAAGCTGCAGCAGCCCTTGGTATCTTTCGTCAACAACTCCAGAGAAAGATAAAGAATCATAAAATAGCAACATAAAGTTACGCTGCAACATCATGATGCATTAAAGTGGGCTATTTAAGAGATAAAAATCACATTATCCTCAAAAAATGCAATAAATAATTGCATACCTCGTTATCCCAAAAATATTTTCCCTTTAATATCAACAATTTATAATCTGGTATAGCAGTTGCATTATTATCCAAGATTTTAGGGTCTCATCTTAGGGGGAGGTATCAACAAATAATGCAGCATATAAATTCATCTTTTCTTTTCTAAATGGCTAAAAAACTAACAAAGAAACTGAAAAATGTTGAATTAGAAATTACTTTTGTTGAACCAGAAGAATATGATACTGCGAAAGGGGGCGATAAAAGAGGGGAAAGAGTTACGAAAGCAAGACAGGTGAAGGTTTCAAAAAAGACGCAGAAAGCAGGTTTGTCTAAATCAAAGAAATGATGCGAAGCAACTAAGAAAGGAGGTTTTATATGAGTTTGCCAAGACAGGTTTATGAATTTCTGACGGAAAGCAGCAGAGCTTATGCGAAGTGGGATTACGAGAACTCGATGAGCATCATCAGGAATCGGAAAAAACTTCTCGTCCTCTTTGTTCTGTTGTTGCCCATATTGTTCGTAATCATTGCTGAGGCAGCAGATATGATCGGAGGGAAGACCGCATATAGCCCTGCACACTATTCCACAGCAGTATTTTTTGCTTCAATAGCCATTGGACTTGGTGCCGGTCTTATTACAGGATGTATCGGTGCCGGAGGAGGATTTATCATAACTCCTGCGCTGATGGCTGCAGGTGTCAAGGGAATCATGGCGGTCGGCACAGACGTGTTTCACATCTTTGCAAAGGCCATAATGGGAACAACCGTCCATAGGAAACTCGGAAATGTCTCTGTAGCCCTGGCCGTGGTATTCGTCATAGGATCATCCATTGGCGCAACGGTCGGAGGATATATCAACAGGGCAGTCTATGATATTGATCCTGCGCTGAGTGATGCGTTTATCAGCCTTGTCTATGCCGTCTTACTCGCCTTCCTCGGCAGCTTTGCCCTGTATGATTATTTCAAGTTGAGAAAATCGGGTGCTGTTGTAGGCGCCCATGATGGCGGTGAACCTGCGAAAGGCCCTGCTACCACAACAGGCTTAGCACTGAAATTGCAGGGGATAAAGATATGGCCTTCTATTGCCTTCGATCATGATATTGTTCCCGGCGGGAGAAAGTTGCCTGGGATCGTCGTAGTCCTTGGTGGATTCATAGTGGGTGTTGCAGCAGCGATCATGGGAGTTGGCGGCGGATTCATTACCTTCCCGATGTTCGTCTACCTCTTTGGCATTTCTACTATGACGACAGTAGGAACGGATATCCTCCAGATTATCTTTACTGCAGGATACGCATCAATATCACAGTATGCAATCTACGGCTATGTCTTCTATACACTTGCAATGGGGATGCTCCTTGGTTCACTTATAGGTATTCAGGTAGGAGCACTCACAACAAAGGTTGTCAGAGGGCTCGACATCAGGGGATTCTATGCCATCACGATAATCGCAGGTTTTGCAAACAGGATAACCGTTCTTCCTAAAAAACTGAGCGAGCTTGGTTACATTAAGATAGCATCAGGTACGGCAAATGCGATAGAGGCGGTCGGGTTCTGGATTTTCTGGATCATCATTGCGTTCTTTGGCGTCTGGCTCTTTTCCAAGTTCTTCGGAAACCTTAAAAGATTGAGGGAGGAATAGAGATGGCAATACAACATAAAAAACATAAAGGACATTTAGTTCTTGGAATTGTTATGTTCATCTCATTCGTAGTGGTGTTGTTTCTGATTTTTTCACCTCTCTTCACGGTGGGTGAAAAGAAAGTTAACGGCCTGGTATGGGCTGATGAGATGTTTAACACGTTATCTAAAGGCTCTTCCTATTTCATCCCCAAGGTTACAAAGAGCAACGAGAAGTTTATGGGACATATGTTTTCTGTTACCCTCAAGATGAGTAAGGATGAGGATAAGCCCGGGGACGCTGAAAAGAGGGCCGAGCGGTCAGCTGCGCTGTTTACTGTTAACGAAGGGATAGCAAAGGCTGAGTTGAAAGGTACTGAATTAAAGATAGAAGGAGACCTCGGAAAGGTACTCGCAACAGCCATACGGGATTCAGAGACAATGTACAAGAATGATGGGGAAAAGATGAAGGCCTTGTATGCAACTGCTATGAAGACAGATGACATGAAGCAGATGTTCAGGCAGTGGTACAACGTTCTGGACAGAATGAATAAACAATTCGTAAAAGATAAGAAGGCTGCTGAGGCCAAGATCTGCGCAGACGTAATGAAGAAGGCAGTTGAGGCAGCATATAACTATTACGGCGTTGAGTCTGTAAAAGTAAAAGACAAGGTAGGTATGATGACCTTCTTGCTCGTGTTCTATGTGGCTTACACACTGTGGTGGGGCTTCGCAATATTCTTCATTTTTGAGGGGATCGGGCTGAGCATGACGAAGGCCAAAGTAAAGAAGGAGGTGTAGGAGATGAAAATATTGGTGCCTGTTGATGGTTCGAAACATTCCATGGAAGCTGTAACAATAGCTCTAAAATATGCGAAAGCAACAAAGACAGATATCTATCTCATGACCGTGACTCCTTTTATTTCTGGCCTGGATCTCGAGATATCCGCAAAAGAGTTGCAGAGCATTGAAGCAAGCATGAAGAGTCGCGGCGAAGAGGTTCTTGGGAAAGCAGTGGATATTTTAAAAGCTGAGGGGGTATCTGCTAAGACCATCCTCTCTTCAGCAGTCTCAGCAGCTGACGACATTGTGGGTTTTGCTGAAAAAGAAAAAGTCGACCTTATAATCATCGGGAGTCGCGGCTTAGGTAGTGCTGCCTCAAGGTTCTTAATGGGAAGCATCGCCTCCAAAGTAGCGACTGGCGCTCCCTGTTCTGTATACATAACAAGGACGCCTGGTTAAAAGTTGACTTCAAGAGTGGGATGGCTATTGTAAATGTGCTCAAAAAGAGCACAAAGAAACGATTCAAACGTTAAATTACATTAGAAGGGAGGGGTTCATGAAAAGGGTTTTCGGATTATTGTTAACTTTTGTTTTCCTGTTTTGCCTCTGGGGGACATCGGTATTAGCTGCTGATTCTCCTGCGGAAATAGAACAGTTGAAACAAGAAGTAAATAAGCTTCTACAACGGATAGAAGAATTGGAAAAGAAACAGACTGAGACAGAGACCAAGGCAGAAGAAGCTCAGAAGAAAGCTATTGAGGTAGAGAAAAAGGCGGGAGAGACTGAGAAGAAGTTTGCAGAGGTTGAGAAGAAGACGGATACGTTAGGAAAAAAGTTTAAATTGGATCTATCCGCTCAGATAAGAGCCTTTTATTTGAACAGAGACAAGGAGCCGGGTCGTGATTATAGAAGTAACTATTTTGAAATCTATAAACTTAGACTTGCTGCCAAGGGAGAAGTTGGCAAATTGATTCAATTTTATGCTATGGTTGATGCCAATGAAAATGAAGACTATCAAGCTAAACTTTGGGAAGCGGCTGTTCAATTTACTTTTCTTCCTGAACTTGTATTAAAGATAGGAGAAGTAAGAATGCCTTTCAGCAGGCACAATTTTACAGCTCGTCATCAGAGTCCTGTAATGTCAAGTGATGGGGATATTTTCCTTCCTGCTCAGTTTAAAGACGCTTTAAAAGCTGTGAATCCCTATGCAGGCGGTTTTAGATCGACCGACGCTTTTAAAAGAACTGATTTTGGAGCAGTTATTGCAGGATCAATAAGTGACGGCATGCTTAAGTATTATGCAGCCTTAGCTAATGGAGATGGAGATAGATCAGCATCTAATAAGGTTTGGAACTCAAGCGGAGGATTTAGCAGTGCAACTTTAGAAGCTGGGGAATCTGCTAAAGACAAAAGGGGTTTAGAATATGATGCAAGGATAGAATTTACTCCTACCATGCTTGGTTTTAAATCTGAAGGAACTGTCTCTGATCCAGCTTTAAGGGTAAGACAGACCTATCTTGGTGATATGGATACCATGACCCTTGGAATCGGATATCATCACGAACAGCATTTAAGTAACGCTGACGAATCTCTATATAATGATTCTTCCCTCAGCAGAGATGCTTGGGCTGCTGACTTTTCATTTGAGAAAAAATTTGGAGAATATATAACTGGTTTAGAGCTTGGATACATGAATTTCGATGATACTCATTTTTACCAGAGTACCGATGGTTATAAAAAGGGAGGTGCCTGGACCACTTATGCGGACGCCCATCTCATTTATGGAAAAAAGATATGGATGGGATTTCCGGGAATAGGTCTAAGATATGAATATGTAAATGTTGACGGAGAATTTAGTAGCGCAGGAGAAACCGAAAAGGACCTTGTTTATAAGCGTTATGGAGCTTGTTTATCCTATTGGTTTAGTAGTGTTACAAGAATTGGAATAGGTGTTGATTTTGTTAACGCTGATGATGCTCTTAAAGCATACATTAACAATAAGGGCATTACGGATAAGGGATATAAAGATTCTACTGCAGTTTGGTATTTGGGTATTTATACCCAGATTTAAGGCCTAAAATTATGGTTTAGAAATGTGTTACGTTCTTCCTTTACAAGGCCGCCCTCGGGCGGCCTTTTTTATTTTTTGTTTTGTTCCTGTATGATATAATTTTTGAATTATGCTATTAATACATAGAGGTTTTAAAAGATGTTTAAGTTTTTCCCCTCTCCCTAACCCTCTCCCACCATGGGAGAGGGGACTCCCATGGTTTCCCCTCCCTTGAGGGGAGGGGATTGAGGGGAGGGTGAATTCAAGAGTAACAACCATTGGAGCAGAGTTCATTATGAGTGAGGAAAGAGCCCATTTAACTATAGAGGGAAGGGTACAAGGGGTCTTTTACAGGGCATTTACAAGGGACATTGCATACACTCTGGGATTGAGGGGCTGGGTAAGAAACCTCTTCGATGGCAGGGTTGAAGCAGTATTTGAAGGCAAAAGGGAATTCATCGAGAGGGCAATTCAGGAATGTTACAGTGGTCCGCCGGGTGCAAGGGTCACGAATATTGAGGTGAAATGGGAAGAATTTAAGGGAGACCTGAAAGGGTTTGCTATAAAATACTGATTCTGATTACTCAAGATTTTTTTAATATCATTTATAATTTTGTCATTGCGAGCATAGCGAAGCAATCTTTGTAGGATTGAGATTGCTTCGTCGGTCTTAACGACCTCCTCGCAATGACTGCGTGTTCAGCTTGTACATGCTTAAAGAACTAAGAATCAAGAATCTCGCCATCATTGATGATCTTGCCGTAAGGTTTGAGAGCGGCCTCAATGTTCTCACCGGTGAGACAGGCGCTGGAAAGTCTATAATAGTAGACGCCCTCAGCCTTGCCCTGGGTAGCAGGGCCCATGCAGATTTAGTCAGATCAGGTGAAAGGGAGGCAATGATTCAGGCATACTTTGATGTAGAAGGGAATAATATCCCTGATTTTGGAATTGATGTCTCTGATGGTCTGATCCTGAGAAGGTCTCTGTCTCCGGGGGGAAAAAGCAAGGCATACATAAATGATACAATGGTAAGCCTGCAGAGTCTTGGAGAAGTCGGTAAGTCCCTTGTTGATATACATGGCCAGCATGAACATCAAAGCCTTATGTACATTGATAAGCACAGAGTTCTCCTCG
>Ga0315273_10010154_pt1 | contig 11987 bp, 11 predicted proteins | sample YL17G02_0_MG_FD_205753 | JGI IMG/M metagenome (GOLD analysis project Ga0315273, IMG submission 205753) | Sediment microbial communities from Yellowstone Lake, YNP, Wyoming, USA - YL17G02_0 | ecosystem: Environmental > Aquatic > Freshwater > Lake > Sediment | place: USA: Wyoming | collected... | reverse complement strand
GGCCGGCTACCCAAACGCCAGCGCGGCCATTGAGAGCACCAATAAACGTCTGGTCAGCCGTCGGTGCAAGCAGGGTGGGATGATCTGGAGCGAATCCGGACTGGAGGCGATGGTCGCCCTTCGCGTCGCCTTCCATAACGCCGACACGTGGCGGCTGCTATGGCCCCATACCGCCGCGAGCGCCGCCGCATGAAACCCGGGACCGCGCAACCCACCCCTGCGACGATGCTCGAGCCAGCCCGGCTGGCAGCTGCGGCGGGCAAGCCCGCCCAAATGACCGGCGAGACGCCGGTCCCACACGCCGCTTCCCCCACCTGCCCTACCTGCCCTACCTGCCCTTCATGTATAGTGACGCCGTGCCGGTCCATCTCATCCAGCATCCCATCGTCCAGGACATCCTCGTCGCGCTGCGCGACACGCGCACCGACGCCCCGACCTTCAGGCGGCTGGGCACGCGCATCAGCGTGCTGCTGGCGGCCGAGGCCCTCCGGGATCTGCCCACCTGCGCCACGACCGTGGTGACGCCGCTCGGGGAGGCCCAGGGACAGCGCGTGGCGGCCGATGTGGTGGTGGTGCCGGTGCTCCGAGCCGGGCTGGGGATGCTGGACGCCGTGCTGGAACTCTGGCCGGCGGCGCGCGTGGGGCACATCGGCCTGCAACGGGACGAGATGACCGCCGTCGCCTCGCGCTACTACGCGAAGCTGCCGGCCGGCATGGAACACAGCTTCGTCATGATGATCGACCCCATGCTCGCGACCGGCGGCAGCGCCGTGGCGGCGCTGGACCTGCTCCACGAGGCGGGCGCCACGAGCATCCGCATCATCTGCATCGTCGCAGCGCCCGAAGGCATTGCGCTCGTCGAGCGGCATCATCCGGACGTCCACATCTTCACGCCGGTCGTCGATCGCGGTCTCGACGCGCAGAAGTACATCCTGCCGGGCCTCGGCGATTTCGGCGATCGCCTCTACGGCACGCTGTAACGGCCCGGCGCCCGCCCGGCCGTGAACACACGGCGGTCTCTTCGGCCGCTCCACCCAGGGAGACGGACGATGGCAGACGACCCGAACGGCACCGGACACCAGGGCAAAGAGCGGCGAAAGCACCCGCGCGGCCAGTCGCTTCGGCAATGGACGACCGCGATCACCGACATCCAGCCGAACCGGATCCTGATTCGCGGGTTCCCGGTGGACGAGTTGATGGGGCGCTTGTCGTTCGGCGAGTGCATCTACCTGCTGCTCAAGGGGGAACTGCCGTCGCGGGCCATCGGACGCCTGTTCGGCGCGGTGCTGGTGGCCTCGATCGACCACGGGATCACCCCGCCGTCCACGCTGGCCGCGCGCCACGTGGCGACGACCGGGGCCTCGCTGCGCGACTGCGTGGCTGCGGGCGTGGTCGGCTTCGGCCAGTATCACGGGGGCGCCATCGAATCGTGCATGCGGTTCCTGGCCGCGGGCCTGACCGACGTGCAGGCGGGCGCGACGCACCGCGACGCGGCCGAACGCATCAGCGCCCGGTGCCTGGAAGAGCACCACGCGATTCCCGGGTTCGGCCACCGGGTGCACACCCAGGATCCGCGCGCAGGCCGGCTGCTCGAACTGGCGCACGACCTGGAACTGGACGACGAGCACGTGCGGATGGTCCGGGAGGTCGAACGCGTGCTGCAGGCTCGCGCCGACCGGTTGGCGCACCCGTGGCCGCTGAATCTCGACGGCGCGATCGCGGCGGTCCTGGCCGATCTCGGGTTCGACCCGGAGTTGGGCAACGGCATCTTCATCATCGCGCGCACGCCTGGCCTGGTCGCGCACGCGCACGAGGAGTGCCAGCGTCACGAGCCGATGCGACAGATCGATCGCCAGAACGCGATCTACGACGGCCCGCCGGAGCGAAGGCTGGGAGAACCGCGGAAGTAGGGAGGAGGCGTTGGGCTTCAGGCTTTGGGCTTTGGGGCTCGTGGGCCCTGGAAGCTGTCTTCGCACCTCAGGCCTTGGGCTTTCGGGCCTCTCCGGCAGGGCGAGGCTTCAGCCTTGCCGCGTTGCTGAGTCGTGCCCTTGAGCCGGATCGAGAAACTCGCTAGACTGAGCAGCTGTTCGGTTGGATGGGCGCTTGGCTCAGCGGTAGAGCACCGCCTTCACACGGCGGGGGTCAGTGGTTCGAATCCACTAGCGCCCACCATTCAACACCACGTGCGCTTCACACACCCGGCCGGTGCCGGGCGTTTTCATTTTGGGGTACAACAGGGGTGCGGAAACCAGCCGTCGTGATAGGAGAACGCCGTGGCCAATGACCATCGAGCGATAGACTTGACGGAGACGACACTGCTGATCAAATGCGCCCGATGCGGGTCCGCGCTGGCCGTGCGGCCGCAGACATCGCACCAGGTGGACTGGGAGAACGGCAAGTGTTTCGCGTGCGGCGAGCCCATATCCGAGCCGGGCATCACCGGGAACGCTGTGAGCCTGTACCGGCAACTGTGCGAGCTGGTCTTGACCCGCAGCGTGCGGATTCGATTGGACGTGCCGTCCGCGTGACAGAAAGCCAACGCCTCGGCCAGGACCCCTACTGGACGCACCGGAACCCGTAGTACTGCCGACAGTCCTCCGGCTCGGCGTGGTTGCGGAACGCCGACCGCAGCGCCGCCGTGGGGTGGCCCCAGGCGCCGCCCCGCAGAATGTACTGCCCAGAAACGGCTGTCGGACTCTCGCGGCCGTCGTCCGCCCGGTACGGATATGGCTTGGCGAGAGTCGACGTCCACTCCCAGACGTTCCCCAGCATGTCCGACAGACCCCAGAGGTTCGTCCGTCGCCGGCCGCCCACCGGCAGCGTAGTCTCATAGCTGTTGTTCGCCCGGCTGGCGTCGAAGCTGTCTCCCCACCAGTATGTCGTCGTCGTTCCGGCGCGCGCCGCGTACTCCCACTCGGCTTCCGTCGGCAGGCGCTTCCCCGCCCAGCGGCAGTAGACAGTGGCCGCGTACCAGCTTATCCCGATGACGGGGTGCTCGCCCTTGCCGGCCGGGTAGCCGTTGCCGTTCCAGCCCGCTAGATACCCGCCCGCGGCCAGCCGCGAGTCCGCGCGCCCCTTCTGCCACCTCGCATTCTGCAGCACGAACGGCTGGTACGCCTCGTTGGTCACCTCCGTCGCGTCCATCCAGAAACCCGACGTCGAGCCCGCCACGTGGAGCAACTCGCTCTCGCGGCGGTCCGCCTCCGGCTCAGGGCTTCCGATCCGCATCTCGCCCGGCGGAATCCAAACCATCTCCCGGCCATCGCGCGAGCGCCACCGGGTGCCCACCGTCGGATTCGACGGCGGCGTTCCGATCGATTGAGCCAGTTCCACGCCGACCGTGATGAACCGGGCTCCCCCCTCGGCGCCGGTCAGCCTGCCCCCGCCGAGCATCCCCGGAAAAGGGGCCGAGATGCGCTCGCCGAAGTTCAACTTCTGGTGTTCTGCCACCTCGACCACCCTGATCGGCGACGATGCGGTCTGAGCGAATGCGCCGGGAAGCTGGAGCGCGGCGAGTGCCAGAAGCGGCAGAAGCACCTTCGTTCCCATGGTGCCCTCCGGAACTCGAGAAGTTGACTGGCCTGAAGGCGCGAGGCCCGGACGACAGGGCGCGGCGAGCGAATGGTGACGAAGCCAGGGAAGCGCGAGGACCCTGGGGAACCAGACGCAGGGCTGAAGCCCTGCGCCGCGACGGAAGGGAGCGCGGTTCGCGGGTCTGAAGACCCGCGCTACTGCGTGAAGCCGGGCCGAGAGCCTTCGACTCGGGCCAGGGCAACCGCCCTGGAATCCGTCTCAGGCCCCTTCGGGGCTCGCCCCCGAACCGAACGACGGGCCATGGAAGATGTCGTCGCCCCGCGCGTCGCGGGGCCAGCCAACACATCGCCACCGAGGCGTGGTGAACCGCCGTCGTCCCTGGCGGTTCGAGGCCACGCTTCGCTGGCTGCCTATCGCACCCCTCCGCCCAGCGTCCGGATGTTGGTGTAGCGCGCGGTGCTTTCCACCTTGATAGCGGGCGCCGTGTAGGTTTCGCGCATCTCCGACGGCACCCACAATTCGCCGAACGCCGGATTGGGCCGGTAGGTGACCGTGATCTCGGTCTCCACCGGCTCCACGTTCAGCCGGACGGTCGTCTTCAGGACGCGTCCCTGCTGCGGATCGATCCACAGGACGCCGTCGGCCGGCACGTCGTCGTTCCCGTCCCCCTGGATGAACGTCGGGAAGTCCCGCTCGGCAAACGCGACGCGCCACGCGGTCACGCCGTCGATGACGTCTTCGCCCTCCTTGATGAACGTGAACCGCTCCCGGTTCAGGTGCTTCAGGAACAGGAAGGCGATCATGGGCTGGTTGACGTTCCGGTCGATGAAGCCGATGTCGTAACGATTGCTGTTCTCGGAGAGCTTCTTCGCCTGGTCGTAGGCGGTGGCGGGCGATTCGGTGAACAGCCTGGCCAGCCGCGCGTCCGGCTTGCGGACCTGCCTGCCGTCCACCTCGTACACGTCACGGTACGGGAGCCAGCCGGCCAGCAACGGCGCCCGCGCCAGCAGGAATTCGGAGCGCAGCACGCGGCGCTTCCCGGCAATCCATTCCGCCGACTCGCCGATCTTCGTCAGCTTCATCCGCGACACGGTCTCCTCGGTGGCTTCGTCGGCGGCCAGCATCAGGAACTCCACCTCGCACGCCGTGACGTACTCGCCGGCCTTCATGAGCACCGCCTTCAACTCGGGCGACATCACCGCGACGGTCACCGGCGGCCTGGGTGCCGGCGCCGGTTTCGGCACGCCCGTCTTCAGGCCCGCATTCGACAGGCTGCCGTCAACGGCCGGTCGCGCAAACGGCCGCTCCCGCGGGATGACGTAGCGACGGCGTGCCCGCACTTCGACGCCCGGGCGGTTCACCTTCACGTCGACCTGGTGCGGTGTGCCGTCACGGTCGCTGGCCAGCACCTCGATGCCCAGCAGGTACGTGCCGGAGATTTCCTGCGCCACCCGGTCGAAGGCCGGCTCGATCTGCCCGATGACGTGGATGAACGTGCCGCCCACCGCCCCAGTCAGGTTCTCGATGCCCGCCCGCTCGACCCGGCGATCGTCGAAGAAGCTCGGCGACGGCGGCTGGGCCAGGCTGGGCACGACCGACTTCTCGATGAAAACCGTGTAGAAGGTGGCTTGCCCGGCGGCGAGCTGCTTCTCCACCTCCGACCACTCGTGCTCGCTCTCCGGCGCCGCCAGACCTCCGGACACGAGCACGAGGATCTTCGGCCCCTCGATCTCCCGCAGGGCTTCGCCGATGGCGCGCAGCGCGTCGTGCGACCGCGTCGTGGCTATCTTCGCCTGCAGGGCCGTGATGTGCGCCTGGTAGACCGCCTCCGCGCGGCAACTCTGGTAGCCGAGCGGGTTGTTCGCGTACCGCTGGTCTTCGGGGTTCCCGCACACCCGCTGGATGACCGTCTCGGCCACGGAGTTGGCGTTGCGCTCCATCTCGAGCGCTTCCCAGAGTCCCACGCTGTACCCGCTGACGCCGGTCGGGCCCGGCACCGCCGCCCGGCCAATCTTCTCAATGGCCTTGTACACGTCGGCCCGCTCGGTCGTGAACGTCATCGTGGCCGGCAGGTGCGGAATCGTGACGACGCCGATCCGCTCGGCCGGTGCCAGGCGATCCACCATGCGCCTGATGGCGTTTCGCGCCATCATGGCGTCGGTCGTCTCCAGGCTCTCCTCGTCCACGACAATCAGGACGTGACGGCCGATGTCGTTCACGCGCAGGCCGGCCGGCAGATCGACGCCCCCCATGGCATCGACGGACAACTGCCCCGGCCGCCCGACGCCGTGGCTCACGTACACGGCCGAGACGATGTTGCGCGGCTGCCGATCGACAGCCACGGTGAAGTCCTCGGGTTTCAGGTCGCCGACCGGCGTCCACGAGGGCTTCTGGACAACGTTGACGTCAATGACCACCAGCTCGACGCCGGCGCGAAAGGTGGCCTGCTGGGCGAGCCCGACGGCAACCACCGTGCAGACCATGACGACGGCGACAACGATAACCGCTCGCGTGCGCAACGTGCGCAAGGCAGACATGCGGATTCCTCCGGAACTCGACAGCCAGGAGCGTGTCCGAGTAATCACCGACACGCTCCCAGTAACGCCGACTGGGTCGGCGGCCACGCAGAAAACGTCAGGAAATCCCGCGCGAAGCGCAGCTACCAGGAGCCCGTCAGGGATTACTCGGACGGGCTCCCAGCGAAGCGTCGCCTCAACCCGCCCAGCACGACGGCGGTTCCCCCTCGCTTCGCTGGTCGCCTTGTTGGCTGGCCCCGCGAAGCGCGGGGCGACGACATCTTCCGGGGTCGATCTGACCAACGACCACTTGGCCCCGAAGGGGCCCCAGACAGATTCCAGGGCGGTCGCGTGAAACTTGCTTCAATCGTCACGCCTCCGGCCCTGGAAGATGTCTGGGCAGTGGCGCGGCTCACGTTCAGTATACCTGAACGTCGCGTGGTCGTTGGTCGGTGCCCCGCCTGCCCGCCCGAGCGAGCGGTGCAAGTCGAAGGGCCCCTCGGTCATTCGCCGATGACCTGGATCACGTAGGTCCGCGCGCGGGGGCGGGTGTCGAATTCCAGGATGGCGATTTGCTGCCAGGTGCCGAGCAGCAGGCGGCCGTCGGCGAAGGGCACGGTGAGGGACGGGCCGACGAGGCCGGCGCGCACGTGGCTCGAGCCGTTGTCGTCGCCCCAGCGCAGGTGATGCTCGTACTCGCCGTCGGCCGGCGCAACCACGGCAAGGGCGCGATCGAGGTCCTTGACGACGCCGGATTCGAACTCGATGGCAGTGACGCCGGCGGTCGATCCGGAGACGAACACGGTGGCGGCGCCTTGCGTCGCGCCGCTCTCGGCAATTGCGGCCGCCACCTGGGCGGTCACGTCCACGGCGTGGCCCTGGCCGCGGGTGCGCACTTCGTGCTGGGTCGTGTGGATCATCGTGGGAAAACGAAAGGCGCGAAAGCGTGGCCCCTCGCGCCTGGAAGGTCTGGCACGACCAACGTCGGTGGTCGTCGTTGGTCGTGGGCCCAGGCTAGATCGGCTTCTTCAGATGGGCGATCAGCGCCTGGAGCATCCTGACGTACCGCGCATCCGCGTCGGCAAACGCCTTCTGGTACTCCTCTTCCGACAGCTTCTGCGCCTTCCAGTCGCCGTTGAAATCGAACTGTTTGCCCGCCGCTTCGTACGTGTCGAACCCGCCAGTCGCCTTCAGGCCGTCGCAGCCCAGGTCCATGACCAGGTACTTGCTGCCCGGCATCGAGGCGCTGTTCAGGTCCATGTAGGTGTCCCTGTACTCCTTCTTGGCGATCCTGTCGTTCAGGAGCACGGGCTCCCTGTACTTCGCCGCGACCACCAGCAACTGCACGCCCGGGTAGTACAGGGCCGCGACGTAGCCGTCGGGCTTCGCTTCGAGGGCCGCCACGCTGTCGAGCTTGTTCTGCCCGAGCAGGGTCAACAGTTCCTTGGTGAGCGCGGCCGACTTCGATTCCTGGGCGAGGAGCGGGGACGCGGACACGCAGATTGACAGGAGGGCAAGCCAGATGAGGCCGGAAGAACGGAGCGGGCGTCTGAACATAGGTTCCCCCGTTTGAAGTGCCGACCGTACGCGGTGTTTCTACCACCGGACGTCCCGGACGTCAATTGAGGGGCCCCGAGAACAGCCGGGATGCCCGCGATCCGACCCGGGCACCGGAGACCAGTGCCCGGACGTTACCCGATGAACAGCGCGTCCTCGTCCTCGAACCGGGCGCGTCGCGCGCGGGCGGCGCGCAGTTCCCGGAACGCGAGGATGGCCGCGCGCAGACCGAGAACGATCGCCCGCCCCTCGCGCGCCGGGGCGACGATGGCCGCCTGCACCAGCGCGAAGGTCTCGTCCGCCCGGCTGGCCAGGCGGACGAACAGCTGGTCGGCGCGCTCCACCTGGGCGAGGGCGAGCGACGAGACGCGAACCGCGTTCTGCGCCACCTCGCCGACGCTCGCGACGAGCGGCTTGATCTCGTGCTCGATCTGATCGGCCAGCCGGTCCACCCGGCGGGCGAGCCGGGCCGCACACACAATGGCCCCCACCTGGCTGGCGGCCATCACCAGCGTCGCCAGCGCGATGATCCCCAGAAAGACCTCCGTCACGCCTTCTCCTTCTCGCGGGCCTCGCGGTAGGCCTCGCGTCCATGCTCGATCGCCGCCGCGATCGTGTCGCGCGTCTTCTGCGCCGCGTCGGTCGCCTTCGCCTTGCCCTCGCGCGCCTTCTCGCTCAGGAACTCGCGCGTGTCCTGGCCGCTCGCCGGAGCGAGCAGCAGCGCCACCGCCGCGCCGGACAACGCGCCGAGCAGGAACGCCACGAAGACGCTGCCACCACAGGATTCCTCTTTAGCCATGTCGTGTTCTCCTCTGCGCCATGAAGCCTATTCTACCCGTAGATGCCGCGCAATGAACGTCGGTCAAGGCCCATCTTTCACAACACGCTGTTCAGGCCACCCACCACCCGGTCGAGCCCCGGCGAGCAGGGGGCCGGGCTCCTGGATCTCGAGCAGCACACGCGTCGTCCAGTCGAGCAAGGGGGCCTCACGTCTGCAACCCGGACGCGGAAGACAGGCCGAGTTCCACGTTCCTCAGCCGGCGAAGTTCGTCGCGCAGCGTGGCGGCCTTCTCGAACTCCAGGTTGGCCGCGGCGGCCCGCATCTGCCGCTGCAGGTCGGCGATGCGCGCGTCGATCTCGCCTGGCGACCAGATCGCCGCCGCCTCGTCCCGGGCCGGGCGCGTCACGTAGTCGCGCTCGTACACGCTCGACAGCACGTCGTCGATCTGCTTGACGATCGACTGCGGCGTGATGCCGTGCTCAAGGTTGTAGGCCTCCTGCGCGACGCGGCGGCGATCGGTCTCGTCGATGGCCGCCCGCATGGACGCCGTCATGACGTCGGCGTACATGATGACGCGCCCGTTGACGTTCCTGGCCGCGCGCCCGGAGGTCTGGATCAACGACCCGGCCGACCGGAGGAAGCCCTCCTTGTCGGCGTCGAGGATGGCCACCAGCGAGACTTCGGGCAGGTCCAGACCCTCGCGCAGCAGGTTGATGCCCACCAGGACGTCGAACTCGCCGCGACGGAGGTCGCGCAGGATCTCGACCCGCTCCAGCGTCTCGATGTCCGAGTGCAAGTACCGGACCTTGACGCCCAGCTCCTGATAGTACTGCGTCAGGTCCTCCGCCATGCGCTTGGTGAGCGTCGTCACCAGGACGCGCTCGCGGCGCTCGACGCGCAGCCGGATCTCCTGCAGCAGGTCGTCCACCTGCCCGCGGACCGGCCGCACATCGATCGCCGGGTCGACCAGGCCCGTGGGGCGGATGATCTGCTCCACGACCACGCCACCCGATTTCGCCAGCTCGTACGGGCCGGGCGTCGCCGACACGAACACCACCTGCCCGATGCGCGCCTCCCATTCCTCGAAGCTCAAGGGACGGTTGTCGAGGGCGGACGGCAGCCGGAACCCGTACTCGACGAGCACCTTCTTGCGCGAGCGGTCGCCATGGTACATGCCGCGGACCTGGGGGACGGTCTGGTGACTTTCATCCACGATCAGGAGGGCATCCGAGGGCAGGTAGTCGAGCAGCGTGGGCGGCGGCTGCCCCGGCTCGCGGCCGGTCAGGTGCCGCGCGTAGTTCTCGATGCCGTGGCAGTAGCCGATCTCCTTGATCATCTCGAGATCGAACATCGTCCGCTGGTGGAGGCGTTGCGCCTCGAGCAGCTTGCCCTCGGACTCCAGCCGGTCGCATCGCTCGGCCAGCTCTGCCTTGATGGTCTCGACGGCCCGCCTGGTGTTCTCGCGCGGCGCCACGAAGTGCGACTTCGGGTAGACGACGGTCTTGTCGTGACGGCGAATCGACTTGCCGGTGAGCGGGTCGAATGTCACCAGTTCGTCCACCTCGTCGCCGAACAGGCCGATGCGCAGCGCCTGCTCCTCGCAGGACGGATGGACCTCGATGATGTCGCCGCGCACGCGGAACGTGCCGCGCTGGAAGTCGCGGTCGTTGCGCTCGTACTGGATCTCGACCAGCTTTCGCAGGATCTGGTCGCGGTCGATCCGCTGGCCGCACTCCAGGGGCAGCAGCATCCCGTAGTAGGCCTCGGGCGAGCCCAGGCCGTAGATGCACGAGACGCTCGACACGATGATGACGTCGCGCCGCTCGAAGAGCGACCGGGTGGCCGAGAGCCGCAGGCGATCGATCTCCTCGTTGATCGTCGCTTCCTTCGCGATATAGGTATCGGTCGTCGGGACGTAGGCCTCTGGCTGGTAGTAGTCGTAGTAGCTGACGAAGTACTCGACGGCGCTGCGCGGGAAGAACCGGCGAAATTCCTGGAAGAGCTGGGCGGCCAGCGTCTTGTTGTGGACCATGACCAGCGTCGGGCGGTTCACCCGGGCGATGGTGGTCGCCATCGTGAACGTCTTCCCGGAGCCGGTCACGCCCAGCAGGACCTGGTGGCGGTCGCCGCGGTCCAGGCCTTCGGCCAGCTCATCGATGGCGCGGGCCTGGTCGCCGCGCAGCTCGAAATCGGTGACAAGTTCGAAACGGTCGTGGACGGAAGCCATGATCAGATCGGGCCCAACCGCCGATCGTACCACACCCTGAACATCTTCCAGGACCGCAGTCGTGACGAAGGATTTTGCGGTTCCTGCCGGCGCAGCCGGCACTACCAGGAGCGTGTCGGGCACAACTCGGACACGCTCCTAGTGGCGGTCTTGCTGTAGGGCGCGAAGTAGCCCGGGCGGGTGCGGACCTTGACGTTTCTGGCGCGGTCGCGCGCGATTCTGATCGACACCTTCCGCCAGGCGCCGTCCTGCTTCGGGTTCGTGGAGAGATACCCCAGCGAGTACTGCGCCCGGATCTCGTCGCGGATCATCTCGTAGACGCCGTCGAGGTCCTTGATCGAGGAGGGAAAGAAGGACTGCCCGCCCGCCTGCCCGGCCATCTGCTGGAGCCTGAGCCGCAGGTCCAAGGCGGCGTTGCCCTGGTGCTGCAGCAGGCCGACGGCGTACACGGTGACGTCGGCCGCCCGCAGCAGCGTGAGCGCGTCGCTGAAGGAAATGCGGCTGTCGTTGTCGCCGCCGTCGGTGTAGAGCAAGAGGATCTTCCGGCCGCTCAGCCGGACGGCGCCGTCGAGGTAGACCGCGACGGCGTCGTAAAGGGCGGTATTGCCGTCGGCCTTGCGGCTGCGGATGCGCTCGACGAGGCTGGGGAAATCCGATGGCGAGTAGCGCGCTACGCGGACCTCGGTGTCGAAATCCACCAGCGTCATGTCCTCCGCGTCGCTGAACGTCTTGAGGAACTTGATGGCGGCGGTCCGCGACAGCGACATGTCCTCCTGCATGCTGCCGCTGATGTCGAGCAGCGCCCCCAGGTGCAGCGGCGCGGGATCCGGGCCCGCCGGGCCGCCCGCGCGGAAGTAGGTGACCGCCTGCCGGACGCCGTCCTCGTGGACCTCGAAGTCGTCCTGGCCGAGGTCGGTGATGAATTCCCCCTTCTTCCCGGTGACGGTCACGGAGAAGCTGACGAGGTCGATGCCGGTGCGAAACGTCCGCACCTGAGCGCCCCCCAGACCGCCCGCCGCCAGCACGACCGACACTGCCGCGCCGACCAGTCGGATCACCAGACCTCCACCTCCCCGTCGAACCTGGAACGCCGGATGCGGGATGCGGGATGTGGGTCCCCCCCTGTTCCACATTCGACATGCCACCTTCAACCCCGGAGCCCTCTCGCCTGTCGCCCCCGGGGCTTCAGACCCGGGGGCCGTGGTCGATTGTACTCTCAGCGTGCCCGCCGGCGCCCGACTGTATCATGTCCGCCGGCGTCCGACGTCCAGGGCGAAGGCAAAGTCGTGATATCCCGCATCGTATGAGCGCGATGTAGAGGGTACGGGACTTTTCGCGGTGAATTTGCTACGCTTCGCGACATGGCTGGTTT
>Ga0315273_10010152_pt1 | contig 11987 bp, 4 predicted proteins | sample YL17G02_0_MG_FD_205753 | JGI IMG/M metagenome (GOLD analysis project Ga0315273, IMG submission 205753) | Sediment microbial communities from Yellowstone Lake, YNP, Wyoming, USA - YL17G02_0 | ecosystem: Environmental > Aquatic > Freshwater > Lake > Sediment | place: USA: Wyoming | collected... | reverse complement strand
GCAGTATTGATCGTCGCAACCCCAATGTTTGCCGTATTGATCGTCGCATTGAAGTAGACGGTGACGTTATCCGCTTCTAGGTGGGTAACGTGGATGTCTTTGACATTGAGAGAAGGGAGTTGATAGATGATGTCGAAGTCACCATCGGAGTCACCATCAGCATCGGGTGTGGCGATATTCCAGAGAAGGGTGCCGACCCCATAGATGGGATCGACATTCACACTGTTGGCAACCTCCTTTGCCTCATAGGACATCTCCCCATCCCCTACAGGGACAGGGAGAATCGGTGGAGGAGTAATTCTGTTAGGGTTGGTGTCCCATATAAAAGCCATAGTGAAGGTATTTATGAGTCACATTAGAACGTAAAACTTGCCGTATAGACTTTGGCACTTGTCGTGATACGAGTATTGATTGCCTGATGTTCAACCCACACTAAAGGAAAGGCAGTTGGTGTTGTGCCGCCATACGTAGCACCAAATGTGATGCCCCCCAACAAGTTTTCTGTCACGGCAACTATTAGATCAATCGCATGAAGCCTACCCACACTCATTGAGTTGATTGCGCCAGTAAAGAAGAAAAACGATGCCATGACAGTCACCGGAGGTAGGGTGGCAGTGAGGTCCATCACTTCTTTATCTGTTCCAATAAGGCTGGCACTATTCCACTGATTACTAAACGGGCATGTGATGGTGCGGTCCCGTTGTGTGAATTCTCTAAGTTTTCCCGCCTGATCGGTGGCAGTATAACCCACCAAACATTTTTGGTCGTAACCAGCGGGGAATGTCAATGCCGTGCTATTAGCTTCCACATATTCTTTGAAAATGAGGGTACCTACGCCAGGAGCCAAAGAAACCCACGCTGCACCAGTATTGCCTTTGGTAAGACCATTGAAATATGCCGTTGTTGATCCTTCTAGGGTGATAAAGTTGGTATCACTAGCTGTGAAATCAGTTTGCGCCACCGCAAAGTAAGAAGTCGTAGCCACCACGTTAGCAGTCACATCAAAAACAAACCGAATTGGATAGTGTGTGGTGATAGCCATACGCGCCACGTCATATTTTCGGCTAGTGGCAAGTGGTGTGGCTCCTGGGTCACCTGCGGTATTGGCATGAAGATTGATCCACACGTTTCCTGTGGGGGTACCAGTCTTAAACATTCGCACTTCAAAACTTGTGAGTGGCCCAGAGACGTTCGCCACAAAACTCTGCGCGACACGCACATTGGGAGTGGTGACTTTATTGACTTGTACGGTTATATTATGAGCAAACTGAGCGACACCTGCGGTGTTCTGATCGACGTTGCGATCTAGTGCTCGATGAATAATGAATCCCTTTGTGCCATCAACACGCTTGCGAATGGCGTAAATTTCATACCACGTGTTGGCAATCATGGAACCTGTGTCGAGTCCTCCAATGTTACCTGAAGCGTTAGCGGTATTGATAATCATACTCTTGTCTGTCCAACCGGTGACCGATTCACCATCATCCATGACAATTTCATCCACATGCTCAAGGATGATGTTGTTTGCATTGGAGTTTTTGAAATCAGTGACGGATGTTTGTAGTGACAGACCACGGAACGTCTGTGCTGGTCCACGGTTCGCCCAACGGAGACTTGAAGAAGTTTGCGTATCCACGACAAGAGACTGTCCGTTTGTTCCAACAGCAAATCTAATGGCATTCGCCGCGGCGCTCGCAACCTGTATGTCGCCTTTCGTGGTGTATAATTGCTGCCATAAATTCGCGGCAATATCCGTATAGGCTTTCGTGGAGACTTCCAGGTTCGCTGTTGGACTGGACGCGACATTCAAGCGAATGACGTTGCCCGATGCAATGTTGCAGGAGAGAATGTTTCCAGTGTTCGCAAAGAAGGACGTGATATTTCCCGATGACGCATTCAGTGTGCTGATAAATGAATTGCTGACATTCATAAATCCCATGTTCGCAGACATGACATTTTCAGATACGATGTTCGCAAATCCTACGTTCATGGACACGATATTCGCAGACGTGGTATTGCTAAATCCAGTGTTCATGGTGCCAAAGGTCATGCCGGTGATGTTCGCAGTTGTCGCATTCAAACGAATGACGTTACAGTTATCCGTGGTGACCAACGTAGCAATGACTGCAAGGTGCTGAGACGTTCCGGTGACCGACAGAGAGGTGATGTTCGCAAAACTGGCATTCAAGACTGGAACAGTCAATTGACTGACTGCAAGCGTTGTGATCGCTAATGTCCCGATGTTCGCAGACTGAATGTTTGCAGAGAACACATTCATCCTGTCGCTGACCTGCAAGAGTCCTGAGATGTTCGCATTCGCGCTCAGATGATCGGTGCTGATGATGTTTGTGATCGTGGCACCGACGATGTTCGCGGTGGTGACATTCGCTGAGGACGTATTGATGCTCGCAATGTTTCCCGATACGATGTTGGCAAATCCTGAATTGATGAACTGGATGTTCGCCGTCTTGATAAGGGCTGTGTTGCCGACATTGACCCCAACACCCTGATTGATAAAGGACCACGCAGCATTAGTCGAAACCTGTGGTCCATCGGTGAGGTTGTTGGCAACCGCAATCATCGCGGCAACGGCGGTAATGAGTTGACCGAAAGTGTTCGCTGTTGTAATTTGTCCGATAGACATTAGCTCTTACTCCTCATGGTCGAGAGTTCGTGCACGATTTTTTTCAGACTGTCCATCTCTCTCTCAATAGAGACCAATCGTTGTTTGGTTTCTTCAACTTCCTGTTTCTGCGCTAATGATTTTCGTCGCTGTTCTTTATAGCGTCCAAGCCCTATGGCATCCGTGCTGATGATAGCCTTTGAAGCCATGTCGCGCACAAGATCAGGATTATTGTCAATCTGCACTGTATTTATCATCATATCATCACATTCCTATGAGAGAGATGGAAGTGCCACAACTCTGAAGTCTCTGATACGCGGGACCTTCGTTGTATCGGTCGATGCCATGACAATCTTGACCGCAAAGTATTTGAAGCTGGCAAACGATCCATATTGGACTCGGTTATCTGCGATATTCCCGGCGCCTGGGGCATACACAAAATCCTTCACATCATCTTGGTTCAAGGACAAGTTGTTCGCGCCCTGAATGATCGTCATGAGTTGGTAACCCTTATTATCAAACACCTCAGCATCATCCGAGGAGAGAATCTTATAATAGACATAGATGTTCGCCACAGAAGGCTTGTAGGCAGCGAAGAATACGCGGAAGTCTCCTGCATCCAATCCATCAGCCAGGGTTACTTTACGAGTGATGTAACGCGCCCAGGCTGGTCCACCAGACGAACGATCTTCTCCAATGCACTGAATGTTGGCAGTGATGCTCGCGTTACCGGAGATCGTAAAGGTTGGGGACGTAGTATACCCGCTACCATTAGAATCTACGACCACGTTAGCGAGCACATGATTGTTACTATCAATTTGCGTGTTCGCAATATACGCATTGGCTCCGCTTCCGCCTCCACCTGAGATCGTTACGCTGAGTCCTGCGGCACTGAACCAGTTGTTACTGGAACTGATAACTACTACTGAACTGTTGCTCAGTTGCAAGTTGTTGACAAGGTTCTCGATACCCAACAGAGAGAGTCGGTCCATATCAACCACGGGCGATACATCAACACTCTGCGAGGAGAGCAAAAGTCGTAACTTGAATGAGGATGTCACACTGGACGCGACTCGGCGACCCAACGTATCATCAAAGTAAATGTTTTCATCCAATGGGATGATCTTGTTGCCCTCTTTGACCCCTGTAGCCGTGGTGGTTGCAAACATCGCATCAACGCTGGTGTTTGGCAACACAAGATTTCCAGAGGAGACATAGAACGTATCCAACGGCACATTGGCTGTGATCGCGTTTGATGAGGACAACTGGAATTCAATGTTAGATTGCACGGTCTTATCAAATTGTGCATAGAGCAATCGGAAGGTCAAATCCTCTTCCTGAATTGGGTTCCAGGTGGTTGAGTTCTGTGACTTGAACAACACCCCCAAATAGGGCTGTGAGGAAATCAATCGCTCGGTGCCCAGAATCTTGTCGCCCATGCGTGACACATACACCTGATACTTGACGGAGTTTGCCATCAGGACGATGCAGTATTCCGCGCCTTGCTGCAAGAACACCGGTCCACTGAAGTTGACTTGCGTATACATGGTGGCATCATCCAAAGGATTGCCTCCCGCCACATACTTTGCCGCCAACGCTTCTTCAGAACAGGTTACAATATCGCTCGCATTGATAACCACATCGGAACCTGGGATGACTGCGGAGGAATGCGGGAATCCGTTGACGACAGGACGCAATTGCATTTCCATTGGAATGTTTGGATCAGTGCTCTTGATAAGCAAACGAATACCCGTAATCTGGACACCCGATGGATGGAATGTTTGATCGACCAAGAAGGTCTGGGCGAGAGGGTCCCAATACCCAACTTGTATTCTTCCAATCGCGGCATCCGTGATCTTGCTGGTTACAGTGGTTTTGGCTTGATTGAGCACCGTGCGCTGTACCACAGGGACGCGAGTAGAGATGATCGTGTTCTCTGAAGTCTGCAAGAGTCCAGAGGCTTGATAGTTGACTGATCCGTTCGTGCCTGATCCTTCAAGGGTTCCAGCTAACGAATCGACAAAGGTGAATTGACGATCCCCAGTGCGGAATCTTACGGCATCCGTTGAAGGAATGACAAAGATACCCCCAAACTCACCACGATAATCTGAGGTGAATTGCCCAATAGAATACGCCGTATCGACTCCAAGTGCGGTGGTCAACGAAGGGCTGAAGGACACGTTGCGAGTGTTCGCATTGTATGCGGTAATTACAGAGGATTGTCCAAGACCCGATCCCGCTGTAAAGTAAATCGTCTGCCCAACAAGGAAGGTGTTGGAGAACGCGACATTGGAATTTGCAATATCATGTGACAATAAGACGCTGCTGACATTCGCGTTCTGTGCGAATCCTGTGTTATGATAGTAGCCAGAGATACGCGAGTTCGCGCCACTGGTTTCCCCAATCAAGAAGGTGGAGTTGCTTGAGTGCATGAAATACGCATTCGCCACGTTATTATCGTCACCACCAGTCACGCTGACAATGCTAACATTGGTGTGTGTGGATTCGTTGCGACTGAGAACCACAATACCGAAGGCGGCATTTGCTCCTCTCGCGGGGTCCCATACTCGCACGGATTCAGCATCCTGATAGTTGTCTCTGTAGACTACAGTAGTGCTGGCGACTTTCACGACATTCAGACGGTTGCAATAATTCGTCACCGCTTTTTCATCAAAGAAGGCATAGAGGGCAGTGTTCGGGGCAAACATCTTCCCTACAAACAACACGCCGCGTGAACGGATGTATGGAATAACCGAGACATCCTTGACCTTGTTCCCGATGGATTCAGTAATGACTTCGGTTCCAAACTGACTCTTTGTTCCTGTTCGTGCTGATTTCTGTGTGATTTCTGTCGTGCTGCGCTTGACGACGTTGCCATAGACAGGAATATAGTGCCCGACTGGACCCAACCATCCCTGCCAGCCTGGGGTGATAATCTGATCCGGTTGTTTCTTCTCTCCATAGAATGTGGTTTTCCAGTCATTCCAGACCGTGCCGAAAGTTGTGGAACCAAATTTTGAACCTGCTGCTGACTTGTTGACATCAAACGCAAGAGCTTCCCACGCATCAGCATCGCCTTCCAAGTTCACATTCACATCAGGAACTTGGTTTCTGTCTACCCAATTGTCTGATGTTGGATCAAGTTTGATCTGCCCAATGAACGAGACTGTGTTGAACGGATTGACGTTGATTGCTTTAGACGCGATAGACTGATCGAGGAATGTCACCACCGTATATGGGAGTGTCAAGAAGGCACCGATACGTGCATAATCTGTGGAATTTGTTGCGCTCAATTCCAGGTCGAGACTGCGAGGATTGAAGGCTGGACGCAATTCCTGATTCTGAGGATCAACGGAACAGAGGTAGTCTACATTCAACACATCCCCGATCTTGTGTCCGGTGAATGGGTCAACCAGGATACCATTCTTGAAACGGTTCGCTCCTGTGTCATCTTGAATTTCCTGATTCTTAGCCGTTTGTTCAAGCAAGTTCAGGGACGTGTAGTATTCCAGGTTTGAAATACGCTTTTCAAGTGTGCCAATGTCGCGCATTGTGTAGCGGCGATTGTCATTATAGCGTTGACGAATTTCCCCAGTGGTGTTCGTGTAGGGAGGAAGCACCAACGTATACAATGTCATGGCATTGTCTTTATCTGATGGGCTGACTGGGAACAGAGACGGCACACCCGTCAAGACTTCAAAGGTGCGATCCTTCGTAAGGATGATCTTGTCAATGCGAGCAAGATAGTAGGAGAAGTCTGTCTCAAACGTGAGTCCCGATACCCCAAAAACCTCTTCATCAAAAATGTTATTGAAATCTGCATCCTGTCTACGAGGTCTGAAATCGATGCAATCGCGCAAGTTGAATACCTGCCCAGTCGTAGCTGACGTGTAGGACGGAATGTTTCCGTAGGCAATGTTGGCGGACGCATACGAATCCACGGTCAAATAGCCTAATCCCGAATGGGTCAAGTAATCAACATAGATGACTACGTTACCGCTTGGACCTTGTGACTGTGGCTTTAGGGTGATGCTCGCATGATCGTAGGAGTTGTCGCGCTGCCCAGAATCCAATATGTAGCGACTGGTGATATCAGCGGCAATAGCCACGTTACCATCTTCAATCAGATTGGAACCGACATCGATGACCTTACGAAGTCTTGTGACATCGGACGTGAAGAGTGATTGCGACTTGCTTGGGTCCTTGAGATTGAGCCACGCTGCGGAGTTCGCATAGATCGTGATTTGCGCCCCCAAGGTGCCTGCTCCCTGTGAATACCACTGAACGAGTCCCGTCGCATCGGCAATCTGCGTGCCACCGGAGTTCAATCCACTCGCCACATTCGCAATACGTGCGGTCTTACTCTTGAGGAGATTTCCGAGTGCATGGGAATATGGCAATTTCACCTTGACATAGACATCAGCCGCCGATGCACTATTCATGTTTGGAACAGTGATGACCCATGTTGAGGTATTGCTGACGGTGCTGACAACAACCGTGTTGCCTGCTGGATTGCCCGAAGAGAAGTTGATAACTTGATTGTTGCCAACCGAAGCCCCGGTGTTGTTCTTCACGACAACGAGGATGTTGTCTATCGCATCGGACCCCGACAAGGTTCCATTGACAGCGGACGTGATACCCGCAGCACTGGTGATCGTGGTTACATTTTGTGTGAACCCCTGCCCTGTGTAAACTTTGCGACCAAAGTATTCTGTGTTCGTGAGTGGGGAGCCTCCGACTACGGCTTGATCGGCAATGGTAGGATACGGCAATTCCATAATGAGTCGGTTGAATCCCGTATCACTGAGAAAGGCACCTTCATATGGATCAGAGAGGATACCATCAACGAACAGTGCATTCTTGCTGGACGAGTTGACATCCATCGTGGTAGAAAAGAGATGTTGATTGACTGAGGTGTTCGCGTATACCAAGGCTTCAACATCTTTGAATTCATAATCAAAACGATACTTGGTCGCTGTTGTTGGCGTGCCGAAGGCAAAGGTCTCCGACCCCTGCAAAAAGGCTTTGTTATTGGACCCTTCATAGCGTCCAATCGTATGAGTTTCATTGACTGCGACACCTGCATGGGTGGTGATCGTGAACTTCACTCCCACATACGCATTTGCAATAGCGGAGAAATTTGGTGCGAGGAACATTGTGTTCGCGGAACCTGTCGCGCCGCAGTTGCAGGTTTGACTTTCCGATACATTCGCATCAAACGCATACGCTCGCCATACCGCAGTAATGATAGACGTGCCGTTGGCACCACTCTGATAATCCAGCGCACGAATACGGACAGTGCCTATTGTGGTATTGGCAGCAACCGCAGCATTAGCGATGGCAATGTTCGCAGTGCTTACACAATGCAGGACTCCTGGTTGGAGAGTCTTGAATGGAATTGGACCAACGAGGTTTGTGAATTCAATCCAATTCTGATAATCAATCGTGCTGTTGTAATTGGTAACATTGGCGGCTGTTCGTGAGCGTTCTGCCTTGATCGTTGTAGGTCCAATCGTTTCAAATTCATATCCCTGCACATACGCCTTCCCCGCTTCAATGACGATGTTGTAGGCATTCGCGTAGGTCGCATGGGGAGTGGTCGCAATCTTGAATGGGCGCACCGTGAAGGAGCCTGATTGATCGTTAGTGCGACGAGCCAGGGTCTCTTCCAATGCGGAATACACTGGATACACGACCTTCTTTGTCAGTGTTCCACCAGTCACACGAATCAATTCAATGAACTTCGTATCATCTTCAGACGTGAGAGCACGTTTGACAAGGGTGAGGTTGATCTGATAACGAGTGGCACCAGGAGCCTGATAGTTCGTGGATTCTTGTGCGGGGTCAAGAAGAGTCGCATCCATCGTCTCGTCAACAAGCACTTCGCCAATCTCTAGACCTACGCGGTAGGTTGGGGTATTGCTGAACGCATCCAAGACTACTGTTTGTGGGGAAACTTGGACGAAGTATCCATCAACATAGAATACACCCTCATCAATACTGCAAATAGACGCATCCCCAAACTTCAGCCCCGAAACAACATCCGTGAAGTTGGTTGGGGTGCTGAGGCTCGCAATGATCGCCACGCTATAGGCACTGTCGTCCGTTTTGATTGGCTGAACGAGAGTCGCGTCAAAAATCTGCCCAGAGGTGTATTTGACAATGAGATACGTTGGAGAAGTCAGAGTCGCAATGGCACCACCAATAACGTAGGCGCGAATACCTCTTGGGACCGTCTCGTTATCAACAATAAATTTACCAATGAAATTGGCGACATCGACCACGGCACCCGTAGGGTCTGTGGCTTCGACGCAGATATATTTGGTCGAAGTCGATTCCAACATGGTCTGCCCACCCGTAACGATGGACCCATTCTGATAAATGCTGTTTCCGAATTTACTAACCTGATCCTGAAGAATCGTTTGGGCTTGTGTCAATTCTCTCGACTGCACCGCATAGGATGGACGAAAGAGAATCTTGTGATAATTCTTCGTTGGGTCAAAGTCGTCGTAATACGGATTTTGTGACAGATCAATAGCCATGAAATTGCTCCCACCTTTGTTCTATTTATGCACGTTGTCTTAGAAGTTCAATACAATGTTGATAACCTCGGATTGCCCGACCACGCGGGTCACTGGTGCGCGATTGTCCGTAAACACAAGATCACCCGTTTCCTTTTCCAATCCTGGGTATGTGGCAGCAACCACCGTCCGCACGGTTCCTGATGTATTGCCCGTCAACACGGCTCCGGCGACCACTGAACCATGCACATTTGATGTTTCAACGGCATTGGAGAAGATATCCGAGACATTTGCGGTAAAATTCGCCAGCGAGACATTTGCGCCTTGATACACCAGTTCGTCTTTGATATATCCTGGTCCCGAAGTAAGCAGCAATTGGGTAACCATTGTAACCGCGATATTCGCATTCGCTGAGGTGACTGCGACATTCTCACCATATTTATGTGGTCGCAAAAGGACTCCGACTTGTCGGAAATCGTTATTTGCGGTCAACGTGGCTCCCTCTGTGGTATCGGGGAACCCAATCTGAACGGAGATCATCATGCAATTCGCCCCTAGTTCCCGCGCAGGATTGAACCCATGCCCACCATACGGGGAGAGTATTGGACGCACGGCGGCGTTTGATCCCACTCCGACCACCGTGACTTTGACATTCTGGCGAGTATACCCTGATCCATGTGCATCCAAGGCGACAGACCGAAGGTTGCCTGTTGTTACGGTAGGTGCGCCATTCGCACCGGTGCCTGAACCTGTAATTATCACCGCAGTATTGACTTGATACCATCCCGCACCATTGGAGGTGACTTGCAAGCGAGTAATCGCTCCGGCGACAAGATTGTTCGCAAATCCAAAATAGGCAGCGGATTGAGTGGTAGGAGCCGGTATCCACGCTGAGGTCAAGAACTTGCTGGTGCTTGGCACCTTGAACATATACTTCCACACATATCCATCACCAGGGCTGATGAATCCATTCGCGCTGGTGTAGTTGCCAGCGGGTTCAATCGTGGAGGGGGCATTATTACCATTGTTGAGACACTTATAGACGCTTCCTGTTGAGGTATACACATACATCGCATTCGCAGAGGTGAATAGCGCATTACTCTGATCGTCATATTGGGTGTATCGGATATTCGCGGTCCAGTTCCTACGCGGAATCACCAAGGCGATATCATTACCAGTGATTCGCTTTCCCCCTAGGAAATTGTTGTAGGTATCAAACAGTGTGTTCTCCGTATCGTAGATCACATCGGGTGTGGGGTCTGCGGGCCAGGCAACATTTCGCCCAAGCATGACGTATCCCACCATTGCGTCGTTTGATGACGTGGAGAGATCGCTGTAGAGTGTAAAGGCTCCTTCATAGCCAAGGCGCCGAGAGATCGAAGAATTGGACATAGTGTTTCCTTGTAATGTTCTATTTATGCGACATTCGCGGCAGTGATCGGACTGGTGATGACATTCTCCTCAACCACATATTCTCCCCATAATCTCATTCCCGCAGGATGGGTCAAGTCTTTGAGAATTCCCTTGTATTTTGCCAATTCTGTTGCGGCTTTGACCACATATGAATAAGTCGTATAAAACCCATCATTCTGAAGTTTCTGGTCCGCACTCAGGAATCCCTCTGTTGTGGTGAAGCGTCCAGGGGCAGTAAAGAGATTACTCAACATGATCGCCACCGCATTTGCTTTGCCATTTCCACTACCCGTCAAGTTAATGACTGGGGGTGCTTGATACCCGTAGCCATGATTCGTGATACGGATAGTCTTGATCTTTCCTACCGGCTCCTGTGTCTGCGGTTCCAAGAGGAAGGACGTTCCACCCGATAGGGTCAGTTCCGCTGCAATGTTTGCGCCTGTGGCTGCGGGGTCATTTGAAGAAACCTGCACTGTCGGTAACGCTTCCTGACGATAGTTCATCCCTCCCACAAAATACCGACCATAGATGCCCAATCGTCGGCTTGTTGAATTGCGGGTGAATGCGGTATTGACCGTCAAGTGGGTTGCATTGATAATCGTGCTGACATAACTTGATTCACTGTTGATTTCAATATGATCGTTCGCCATAAGTTCCGTTGTGAAGAAGGTCCCCGTTCCGACCACCTGCACGTTTGACACCGCAGTATTCACCGTGACATTGCCTGTCAAGCGTGAAGGGCGGAAATTCACCGTCTTGATGCCTGTGTTGGCGATATGGAGACTGGTGACTTCCGCTGCGGCACCGATCCCTAGTCCGACACCTGGGATATTTTCAAAAGAGACTTCATCCCCTACTTGGTAATTTGATCCTCCACTACGCACGTTCATCTTCCCAAGAATCCCGAAGTAGGCAAGGGAGACATTCGCGGTTGCGACATTGGCATTTGCCGTGATCCCTGTCACATGCACAATTGGTGGATCAATGTTCAATGTCGGTGCAGGATTGAATATCGTTGTGCTGCTGGTGATGGTCAGGGAGGTCACTGGTCCCAATCGTTCAATAGGATGCTCCCCGAATATGAAATCCGTGAATGCCATTGACATAATCGTATTGACGTTCTCGGATAGCCCTGGAGTGAAATAATAGTTTGGATCGGACATTACCGTGTTCGCCCAGAGTGTCAACACATCCTGGTTCATTGGATAGTTGTTGGGATGCACCGCTTCAGACGTATCCACAGACAGGACAAACGCATTGAGTCCTGTGTTGGGGGTTGACGTAATGTAGGCTGCTTGACCGGGTTGATATCCCGCGCCTCCTTGGAGGACGGTGATATTGGAAATCAACGCGGAGAAAATCGCATCAACAATCGCGGTTGCGGGAGTGGTGGGAAAGCCACCTGTAATTACGACTGTATCCCCGACATT
>Ga0315273_10010151_pt1 | contig 11988 bp, 8 predicted proteins | sample YL17G02_0_MG_FD_205753 | JGI IMG/M metagenome (GOLD analysis project Ga0315273, IMG submission 205753) | Sediment microbial communities from Yellowstone Lake, YNP, Wyoming, USA - YL17G02_0 | ecosystem: Environmental > Aquatic > Freshwater > Lake > Sediment | place: USA: Wyoming | collected... | reverse complement strand
TTGCCACTTTGGATGCGGCGGTTAGCGCTTGCACTGCGAATGCCGGTGATTTGATTTATGTGGCTCCTGGACACACCGAATCAATTAGTTCCGCCACTGCCTTAGTTTTAGATGTGGCGGGAGTTAAAATTATTGGTTTGGGTGAAGAAAGCACGAGAGGAACATTAACATTAAATACCGCCACCACAGCAACAATTATAGTTTCCGCCAATGATGTTACGATAGAAAATCTTAACATTGATTTAACTGGAATTAACGCTGTGGATGTTGGATTTACGGTATCGGGTAATAATTTTACATTGAAAGATTGTTTAATTACTACTGCTAATTTAACAAGTCAATGTGTATTACCGATGTCTATTGGTTTGCGGGCAAACCATCCGGTAATTCTTAATTGTGAATTTATGGGCACTGTTGATAATAGAAATTTTACCGGCACAACAACAGTGATTAGATTTAATGGTTCAGATAGACCAGTTATTAAAAATTCAATATTTGTCGGAGCTTATTTGGCCGCAACGGGAGCTATTGAAATGGTTCGCGGTGTTCCTTGCACGAACATAAATTTTGAAAATAACTTTTTCTATAACAAAACCATTGATTCTACCACTTGTATTGTTGGTTCTCCATATATTACAAGCGCTATGGGAATTACAGGTATATTAAGAAACAATTTGTTAAGAATTAACTTAGATGGTTCAGGTTCTTGGCTTTTGAATATAGATTCTCAATCTGTGTTTGGTTTTGGAAACTGTGCTTTGATACAAAATTATGGTGTCAATGCATCTGGTGAGAATGGAGTAGTGTTAGGTAAAACAAGTTATTGGGGAGGATAAAAGTCACATTTCTTTTCTTGGGATTTTCTTTATGGGAAAGTAAAATCCCAATCAATTGATTATTAAAAATTAACTTTAAAAAAATGAAAGATTATAAAACACATACAATTTTAAACGCTGTTGCGGCAACGGGTGTTGGAAATTCTATTTTAATTGCGGATTATATGCATATTATTTTAGAAGCCGCATTTACTTCCGCAACAATAGTTATTAAATTTCAGGGTTCAATTTCAGAGACCTGTCCCGATTTTTCAGGGACACAAGCAAGTTCAAACACTTGGGATTATGTTGAGGTGATTGATTTACAAGATGGAAGTTCAATATCGGGAGATACGGGTATTACAAATTCAGGAGCATCAAGCGATGTAAGATTATTTGAATTAAACATAAATGGGTTAAGATGGTTTAATGTGTCTGTTACTACTTTTACCGCTGGAACCGTTACGGTAAAAGCAACAACATTTAACAACCAATAAATTATGAAAAATAAAATAATAATAGGACTGGCAATTTTTGTTATTTTAATCGGTTTTTTGACATATTTCTATTATAATTATGAATTGTCGGCGGGCGGAAGAACATCAAGTATAAAACTGCCTTTGTTGATTGCCGCTTCAAATGCCGATGCCAACACAAAATCTGTGGCGGATTATGTCTGCGACGGCATAAACGACCAAGTAGAAATTCAGGCGGCAATAGATTCACTTCCCGCTTATAGTTTAGGAAGAGGAAATGGCGGTGAAATTAAACTCTCAAAAGGAACTTTTTATTTTGGAACTCCTGTAAATGTAAGGGGAACGACTATAATAAAAGGGGAAGGCACTTATTCCACTTCTATTATAATGACTGCTTCTTCCGGGAATAATGCGGCTTTTGCTTTAGACCATACCGGAGCGAAGTTTAATGTTAATGTCCCGAATGCAGCGGAAAACGACCATATGGGATTTGCTGCTTTTGTTGATAGTCCTTCTTCCGCTCAAGGATTTTTTACATTAGAAGATGTTTTTATAGATGGATTAAAACTTTATGATTCTGGCGATAATTCTTCTCAAATTGGCTGTTATAGTCAAATGACGGGTGTGGACCAATTTGATACCGGAAGAAATACAGACGAAACGGGAAGAATGTATGTATCTATATCAACAACCACTGGTTCAAATTATGCCGCGACTTTTTATAGCGATTCGGCAAGAACGCAACAAGTAGCTTTTGTTGAAAGTTATGCCGGAACAACGGGCGCTCTTAAAACATTAAACGCTTATGGCGGTTCTGGTTTAGGGGGAAAAGTTTGTGTGGCTCAAGGTGCAACTTCTGCCGCAGATACCGATATTACTATTTTGGGAAACGCGGGGGGATATGGAATTTTTGGAGCTGTAACAGCTTGGGATAGTCATATAAGAAGGTTAATGATAATGTATACCGCTCAAGAGGGAATATACCATCAACAAGGGTGGGGATTTGTTCTTGAAGACGCGATAGTGGAATTTGGGGGAAGTTATGGAATAAGATTAACAAATGTGGGATCTTTTGGTAAACTTAACAATTTAAAAATAAAGGAAAATGCTTTGAGCAGTTTAAAAATAGAAGGATCGGCTAATATTATCAGCAATTTAGAATTATCAGCGGGAGATTCTCACGATTCCGGGTTTCACGTGCAAACGGAAGCAGGTATTTATCTTACGGGACATGATAATGTAATAAGTAATGTAACTTGTCCCGTATTAAATGGCAATTATTGTATTTATAATATAACTGGAAATAGAAATGTAATCAGCAATGGGCAAGCATCTTTATATGGGACCGGAACTGCGTATGGATATTTAAATAATGGAGTTCAAAATACTCTTCTCGCATTAAATTCATATAATTTAACTACGGGAGTAAGTATCGGGGCAAGCAATAATTCAATTTCAAATTCTTTTTTTAATGGTAATACCACGGGATTAAGTATCGGGGGAAACGAAGTAACGGTAAATGGCAATCTTTTCTTAAACAATACTGGAAATCAATTAATAACGGGAGTAAGAAACACAATTACTGGAAATACTTTTGTCGGCACTACCAATACAACCCATATAAGCTATAACGGAGATGCTAATGTTATAATATCGGGCAATACATTTTCAGCAGGAGCGACAGGAATATCAATGGGGACGAATTATAGGGGGTTAATAAGCAATAATATATTTACAGGGCAAACAACCGCAACAATAACGGATACCAATTCTGCCACAGCAGATATGACATTGAAAGGAAATAAAGGAGCGCCAAACTATACTACTAATACATTCTTTCCTATTTATTTTAATTATACGATAGTTGCTTCAACTGATTACGGCAAGGATTTTGTCGCCACAACTGCCAGTTCTGAAATTACTTTACCTTTAATTATTCCTTCAACAATCGGACAAAGTTATAAGTTTATAAGAGGATGTAAAGACGGAGGAAACTGCCAATTAACATTAAGTCCGCAATCTGTTGATATAATAAGAATTGCCACATCGGACGGAGTGGCGGGAAAGGACTTAATAAATACTTCTTCATCGGCAAAAAGCGGGGATTATGTAGTTCTTACCGCCTCTGGCGTAAATTACTGGAATGTCTCTGATATGGGAGGCGTTTGGAACGCTCAACCATAATGCCAACACAAGCAAAAATAATAGAAAAAGGCGCTAATTATCTCCCTATGCTTGAAATAGAAGGAGGATTATTGCCTTTGAAGAAATTTGTTCGAGACCCAGTGAATAAAACGGCATATATTGAACAATTTGACCAAGAAGCGCCAAGAAAAGCATTGGTTGAATTTTTAAATAAACATCGTATTGAACAAAAGAAATCAAAAGATAAAAAAAAAGAAAATGAACAATATTTTAACAGCCATTCTATTTATCTTTATGAGTCCTATGAAAATGAAGATGGTTTGAAATTTAAGGTATGTGAAGAAAAAGACGGGTATAAACACCCTTTTGATTGGGAATTGTGTTTACCTGCGGATTATGTTGAAATAGCGTCCGCTTTTAAAAGAATTATCCCGTTGTTATCCGATTATTTTTATTTAATTGAAAAATGGAAGTTATTTATCGGTTTTCCTTTATTGCCGAAATTGGGAAGAATTATGCTTGATATGTCTCATTTTATTCTTTCAAAGTTCTTTTTAGATGAAACGGGATATACAAGATTTGGCAAAGAAATATACAGAGTTTTTAATAAAATAGGAATGACTGAATTGGTAAAAAAGTTCGTTGACATCGGTATATTCTTTTTAGAGTTTGATTTAGCATATCGTAATAGGGTTAAGGATTTATTTGGAGAAGTTGATAAAACAAAATTTATACAAATTAAAAAAACAAAATTACAGAAATTATTTACTTTAATTGAATTTTTACGATTTAAAAAGGTTAAAAAGTTATCAATGCCGACAAAAGAAATATCAAGGTTATTTGATATTATGATAGAGCGTGATTATGATGCAATGAAAATAAAATGGGATAAAATAAAAAGAATTGTGCTTTTGGTTTTAGAATTAAAACCAGAGATTATAAATTATATTTCAAAATTCATTCAGGAGGTTAATTTAGAAAAAGTTAAAATGTCGGATTTGGATTATTATTGGGCTTCTTATGGGAAGGATTATCATTACGCTGGAAAATTTAATGAAATTAGAAATCAAGATAGAATAAATAAATATGGCAGATAAAACTACGACTTGGCATATTTCCACCAACTTACAGGGCGGTTTTTGTCCTGTTTATTTTAAAAATAGTTATCCCACTTATGGAAATTTGAATCAGATGTCAGCAATGAATAATGTGAATTTAACTGATCCGAATTTGATAACACAGGGACCTTTAATGGTTTCTTTGGAAGATGCCACCACTACTTTTTCAGGAAAATTCTCATTGCCAAGAAGTTTTTTAAGAATAGCAATAGATGAGGCAACTTCTTATTGTATTGGCAATAATACACTTTTTAAATTAAGTTCTGGGGCGGTAAGAAATGACGGATTTTTTCCTTATACAATAAATAAAACAAGTGTAACGGGAGAAGATGGCGAAGATGTATTTTATTGGAAAGGTAAACTCTACGGAACATATAATCATTCAGGGGGACAAGGCGATATTTTAGAATTAACGCCAAATAGTCCTTCGGTTGTTGTGGACTGGGGAAGCACAAAACCCGAAAATAAAGAAACTTTACAAAATGCTCCGCATCAAGCGTTAAATGGAGGAGATGATGATGTTTATATTGCCAACGGAAATTACATAGCAAGATTGTGTTATACAGATTCAACTCCCTATTTCTTTGATGCGCAAGCATTAGATTTTTGGCAGGACTCAGAGGTTTCTACTTTAACTTGGAATTATAATAGGGTGATAATAGGAGTTAATAGACCCAATATTACGGGAGCAATTTATAATCAATCAGGTATTTATACTTGGAATGGCGTATCAGACAGCTGGGAAGGCGACCCCATTGAAGTAAATGGCAGGATAGGGGCTTTATTTACAAAAAATGGCATTACTTTCTGTTGGTGGCAGGAATCGGGACAATCCGATGTTTATAATTTTGGATATATTTCAGATAAATTAAATCCTATAAAACAATTTCAAGGAAATTTGCCTCTTTATTATCAGGTTGGCGAGTATAAAGGATTTGTGGCTTGGTTAAGCGGTTCAAACACAACGGGCGGATTGGTTTATTTATGGGGACCTTCTGATAATGAAGTCCCGACAAAAGCATTCCAATTTGTAGAAACATTATTCCCAACAGTGGGAGGAATAGGAACGCCTTTTGGCGAATTGTTAGTTTCTTCAAATTACACAATAAGTTATACAGTAGAAAAACCATCAACAACAAAATTTGATAGCGATTGTTCTTTTAAGACGATTGTATTTAATAAAGATTCTTCGGGCCAACCATTGTCTGGGCCTGGTTTTAAGTCCCAAATTGATAGAATACAAGTTGAAATAGAACCATTATCGGAGGGAGCGTGGTTAATTCCCACTTTAACTTATGATAAAGCAAAATCCACTTTATTATTACCGGCAATAAAACCATCATTTGGTTCGCCCACGATTATCAATTTAGGAAGTCAATTCCCGCAAGTTGAAGATTTTAGATTGGACTTTGACGCGACAACCGCAAGTCCAACACAACCAGTTCGTATCCGTAACTTATTTATTCAAGGTCATTTTATAAATAATAACTAAAAAATATGTCAGCAGTTTATACAAGAAGCGCAATAAAATCTCGGTTTATTCAATTAGTAAGCGGAACAATTACATCTGCCGACCAAAATACTCTATTAAATAGGGCTACTTTGGATGTTTGGGCAGATTTAGATATAAGAAGTTCAAAGCGTAAAACAGCGTTATCGCCAAACTTGTTTGATGACACTTATCAATATACTTGTCCCTCTGATTTAAAGGGCTTGAAAATAGTGGATATAAAACCGCAAACAGACAGAGGCAGATTTGATGATTGGCGATTTACCACATCGGAAGAGTTTGATAGATTTAAACAAGACCAAAGAGTAGATTCGGCAGACGAACCATTTAAAGAAAATAGAGGTAATTGGACTGGGGAAAACTTGGTGGCAATATCCGATTATGATTTTGTTAGAAAATTGTTAATATCAAAACCAGTTGACGATGACGAAATTGTTATTTCAACATTTGATTCAAAAACTGGTTGGACTGCTGTTGGTGATGCTGAAAATATAGCCAATGATGCTTCAAACTTTATAAGAGAATCAGGGGCTGTATCTTGGGATATAGGAACGACTGGCGGAACTACAGCAGGACTTTATAAAAGTGATTTAACAGCATTTGACATTACAGATTATAAATCAGAGGGTTCAATTTTGGTCTGGGTTTATATTGTATCCACCACTAATTTAACAAATTTTATATTAAAAATAGGGTCTGATGTTTCTAATTATTATTCAATAACAATAACTACAAATTCAGAGGGAACTTCATTTTATGCGGGTTGGAATTTATTAAGATTTTCAATGGCAAGCAAATCAACCACACTAACTCCCGATGACGAGAATATGGACTATGTTTCACTTTATATGACAAAGGCAGCGGGAAAAATATCGGAAGTCGGTTATAGGTTTGACCATTTAGTGATTAAATTAGGAAAACATTATGATATTGTTTATTATTCAAAATATGGCTGGCAAAATAGTTCAGGAACATATTTAGAAAATTCAACAGATGATACTGATTACTTAAATGTTGATTCTGATGAATTACGATTGGTGGAAATGAAATATGGCGAATACGCAGAACGATTATTAAGAAATCCACAACAAGCGGAATTTAATAGACAATTATATGAAAAAACAAAACAACAATATCAATTTGACAATCCTTCGGAAGCTAAAATCATAACCACAACTTATCAGACGATAAGTTTAGATAATCAATAATATGCCAGATATTTTACCATCATACACTTGGACAGAGTTATTTCAAGGGAAGACACCTTATCAAGTTCAACAACAATTAGATGGACAGCAAGGAACGCAAGAACCTCTTGTCATTCCCCGTATTCTTACAGGAAAGCGTTTTATTGGATGTGTGATTGAAAATTCATTTTTTAAATCGGCGGAAACAGGAGCAAGGATAGAATTATTGCCAGATTCAGACCCGAATATCGGATTTGTGGCTTATGACGGAAATAACGCTGTTATATTTAAAATATTAACAGCTGGAACAGATGTTGGTGATATAACCATAGGTGATTATACCCACGCGCAAGGAATCTTTTATGACGCTTCTACTGGCCAGTTAGATATTCAAGGTGGAATAATTGTAAATAGTTTGGATATTCCAGATACTACAACCACTAATAGTTTTCACGTTGACAATACAGGCAATATATGGAGCGGAGCTGTTTTATATGCTAATGGATTATTTAAAGTATCAAATACTGGGGCTCTTGTTTGCACAGGAGCAACAATAACAAATTCAACATATAATGTCAGTTCTTTAACTTTTCAAGATGCTTTTGGAAACGGAGCAAACGATGTGACAATTTCAGTGGATACTACTTTAACCGCTGATACTTATTATAATGATTTAACAATAAATGCTGGAAAAATTTTGAATACAGCAGGATACAGAATTTTTGTAAAAGGAACTTTAACTATCAATGGAACAATATCAAGAAACGGTAATAATGGAGGGTCGGGAAGTGCGGGAGCAAATAATGGAGGAAATGTTTCTAATCAAGGAACAGCTGGAGCTGCTTTAAGTGATGGCTCTGTAAAAGGAGCGGTAGCGGGAGCGGCAGGAGGTTCAGGCCAAGGTTATGGAGGAACAGGTGAAGCTGTTAGCAATGGTTCTGATGTGGCAAAGAGTATTGGTTCAGGTGGAATTGCAGGAACAAAAGGAGGAGCAGGAGGAGATGGAGCAATGACAGGTGATATTGGCGGAACGGCAGGTTCAAAAACAGGCACGGTTTATAATACTATAAATAATATAATGGCGGCTTATTTCCTATATGATTTCTTTCCTGCTGGAGATAATTTAAAAAGTTCATCTGGTTCAGGTGGTTCAGGGGGAGGAGGATGTTCTTTCAATGGTTGTCCTGGTATTTGCGGACAAGGAGGAGGTGGAGCAGGTTCAGGTTCTCCTGGTGGAATTGTTTGGATAGCGGCAAGAATAATAGTTATATCAGCAACAGGAGTAATTTCTGCTAATGGAGGGAATGGAGGAAACGGAGGAACAGGAGGAACTGATGATACTGGAAGTTATGGCGGAGGCGGAGGAGCTGGAGGTTCAGGTGGTTCAGGGGGAGTAATTATTTTATGTTATGTTTCATTAACAAATAGTGGAAGTATTGCCGCTTCAGGTGGAACCGCAGGAACAGGAGGGGCAGGAGGGACTGGAACAACTCATGCAGGATATACTGGCGCTAATGGAAATACAGGGGCAACAGGACAAATAATTTATTTTCAAATATGACAACTTATGTTTTCAAAGTATATTTTAATATTTTACAAGAAACAGGAATTTCACCTGTTGGAATTAAAATTGAACCGATAGAATTTACAAAAATAGCTATAACAAAAGAAACAGGAGAATTAACTAATAATCAAATTGAAGTTATTAAAACAAAATTAAAAAACTTTTTAAATAACAAATTAAATCTGACTTCAACTTATATTGTGTTAGATGCAATAATAAAATAAAATGGCACAAACTTATAATTTTTTAGGAAAAACATATACAGATGAAGATATTACACCAGGATTGGGAACAGATGTAAAAAAATTACAAGCTCAATGGAACTCGGAAAAAATAAGAAATGAAGCAGGAGGATTAGTATGGGGACCTGGTGTGTCTGGATATGGAGCAATAGATACTATCAAATACTATTCTCCTGGAGGAGCGGGATTTGAAGAAGCACGGAAAGATTATGAATTAAAAATAGCAAATGAAATTGCTCCGACTTTGGGAATAACCGCACATCAACTTTATACCAATCCTCAATTGTATACTGATAAAACAGCTCTTGCTAAATATAAAGGAATAAGTGAGAATCCGTTGGCTTCTCCAACTCCTCAAACATATTATCCCGCGACAGGACAAACTATTTATGGTGAGCAAAAAACTTCTTCTCCATTAGCAGGTCTAACAGAAGGAACACAACCGCAAACATATAAAGTTCAATCGGGCGATACTTTATCGGCCATTGCTAAAAAGTATGGCGTGTCTATTTCCGATATTACAGGTTATCGTTCAGGAAATCCTAACCTTATTTATCCCGATGAAGTTTTGACTATAAAAGGAAAAATAGCGATAGGAACATCGGAACAACCAAGAGGAGTGGAACAACAGCAAAATATAGCTGAACAGGAAAGAATAAAAAAAGAAATACAAACAACCACCGATGAAATTCAAAAATTAACATTACAGAAACAATTGCAAGATTTAAAAGAACAGATTGGAATAGGAACACAACCGATAGTTCCTTCTTTGGCAGACCAATTTGATACTTTAATGAAATCGGGCGATATTACCGCTTTACAGACGGGAATAAATGATTTAAAAAGCCAGATAAGAAATTTAGATTTATCATATAAAGCAGGACAAGAACAAATTTCAGGAAAACTTGCTCCAATGGAAAATTTAGGATTTCGGGCGCAAAAACTTCAAGAAACATATCAAAACCAAAGACAATTTTTAAATAATCAACTTTCTACACTTCAAGACCAATATCAGACGAAAATAAATATGATTCAAAATTTGATGTCTTTAACTCAGCAAGATTTTCAAAATTCTTCAACTCAATATTCTCAACAATTTTCACAGAATATGCAGTTAATGCAGTTAATGAATCAACAAACAGATAAAATAAAAGATTCAGCAAAATCAAATTATCAAATAATGATTTCTGCTTTTAAAGGACAAAATTTATCTCAAATTCCAATAGAAATGCAATCACAATTAAATAAATTAGAAATACAAGCAGGATTGCCAATAGGTATAACTAAATTCTTATTAGATGAACCTTCAATTGGAGAAATAAAATCAATTCAAGAAGGATATGATGAGAGTGGAAAAGAATTTATGTCTATATTAACACAAGACCCGACAACAGGTTCTTTGTCATTAAAGAGAATTTATACAGGTGGAGTTAAATCAGAAACTCAAACAGATAAAAATAGGTCATTGAAAACCGCCGCTTTAATTGCCGCAAGACAAGAATTACAAAGAATAGTTGGTTCTGGAGGATTTGTTAATTTAAAAGATTATTATAAATTAAGAAATGATTATGTTGAAGCGATAGGAGACGCTTCTGAATTTGATGAGATATTTGCTTCTCAATTTTTATCTTCACAAGATAGATTTAAATATGGAATAAATCCTCCTAAAATATAATGGTTAATTTTTTTCAAAACCTAATAGGGAAAACATTGCCCGATAACTATAATTTATTTCCTGAAATACCTAAATCACAACCACCAAAACAAATTGAAAGTTTATTAGAACAATCAAAAAAACCAGAAAATGTAAAAAAAATTGAAGAAACTAAGAATTTTTTTGCCGATGTTTTAAGAAGTTTTCCTCGTGGTTTTGCTCAATTAGGAGTAAAAGCAACACAAAAATTAGCTCCAGATTTAGAAATTGGAGCATATATTCCTGATTCAAAAGTTGAAAGATTTATTTTTGGTAATGAACCGATAACATCGCCAGAAAAAACAGGAGAAAAAATGTTAACTGGATTTGGCGTTTCAAAAGAAAAGGCAATGAAATACGGTGGATTATTGGGTTATCCGTTAGCTTTTTCAGACATTATTCCTTTTGGTTTTGGCAAAAAGAAAGTATCAGAAGAAATATTAAAGAAACTTATTACAGAGTTTGGAGAAGATGTAGCAGAACAAATAGTGAAAAAGGGAGGGAAGGAACTTGCCGAAAAATCATTGATTCAAGGTGGAAAAGAATTATTGGAAAAAGAGGGGATTAAAATAGCAGAAAAAGTTGCTATAGAAATTGCTCCTGGAACCAAAGCTTTAAAAATAACAGAAGAAGCTATAAAAAATATAGAAGCAGTAAGACATGAATTAGAAATAATAAAGGGTTCTCCTTTAACACACATAGAAGTTGAAGAGGCAGCAAAAACCTCTGACTTATTGAGAAGAATAACTACAAGGTCAGAAACATTAAAAAGAGAAGCTCAAATACAAGCAACGAAAAAACATTTAGCAGCATTGGCAGAAAAACCCGAAATTACAATAGAATTTATAGATTCAGTAAAAACAATATCGTCTGAAGCCACAAATTTAGGGAGACAACTTGAATCCTTAAAAATAGACGCAATCCCAGAATTATATTCTGCTAAAATTAAAATGATTCAAAAATTATCAGATTTGGGAATTGAAGCAGAAAAAATAGTTGAAGCATCAAAAGGAATTGATTGGAATAATGCCAATGATGTAGCGAAATTTTACAGACAATTTATAAAACCTACTTTCGGAGAATGGTTAGATGAATATAGATATATCAATTTACTTTCTTCGCCAAGAACACCAATAGTTAATGTTTTTTCAAATATATTACAAGGAGTAATTACAGCCCCAGTAACAAAATTATATTCTGGTGTTATTGATTTAGTGGGTTCTTCTCTAACTGGAAAG
>Ga0315273_10010150_pt1 | contig 11988 bp, 36 predicted proteins | sample YL17G02_0_MG_FD_205753 | JGI IMG/M metagenome (GOLD analysis project Ga0315273, IMG submission 205753) | Sediment microbial communities from Yellowstone Lake, YNP, Wyoming, USA - YL17G02_0 | ecosystem: Environmental > Aquatic > Freshwater > Lake > Sediment | place: USA: Wyoming | collected... | reverse complement strand
AGGCTGGAAAATGAATTTTAAATTGAAAAAATACAGTTTTTCACGTTATAACATAGGCTTTAAAGGAATTGTTAAAGGTTTTTATGTTTCAATCGGATTTTATACTTTAACAATTTTATTCTAAAAAATCAAAAATAAAACCTTTAAAACGGAGGCTGGAAAATGTACACAAAAAAACATTTTATCGAAATTGCAAGAATGTTAAAAAATCTTAAGGAAAGCGGAAAAATCGAAATTTTCGAGGCGCAAAAGACTTATTTTTTGGAGGCTTTCAAGTCCAGCAATCCGCGCTTTAACGTGACGCGCTTTTTATCCGCTTGCGGTGAATAGGGAAAAACCTTTTAAAAATTCAAAAACGGAGGCTTTAAAATGAAAAACGCGCAAAAAATTAAAAATGTTATTTGTCCAGCTTGCGGAAAAATTGCCGAAAAAAAAGAATTTATTTTTTTGCTGGATGTTTTAAGCGGTGAAACAAAAGAAAATTGCTTTGTTATAAAGGAAAAAATTATAAACGGCCTTGAATTTTGCGCCGTTTGTCGCTGAAAACCTTTTAAAATGGAGGCTTTGAAAATGGCAAACAAAAGATTTTTACCATGCGGAAAAAAAGAAGTTTACGCAATAGGCGCGGAAAATTCAATAAATGATACAAAAGAAAAACTTTCCGTTTGTTTTAATTGCTATGATTTTATTGACTGCAAAGCTTCGCAAAGCCTTTTTGACACGTTAAAAAATCAGCAAAATATTTATATTGAATTGCGGAAAAACGGATTTTATCAGGCGCAATAAAAAACGGAGGCTGGAAAATGTATAAACTTTATACCATAACAAAAGAAAAAAGCAAAATTCGCGGTTTTTGGCAAGAAAACGGAAAAGGAAAAATTTTTCGTGATAAAATCGCGCCTCAATATTTAAATTATACTGATTTTAAAATTGCGCGTGAAAAGCTTTTCGCAAGCGGTGAAAAGGCCGTTTTTTATGTTTTGGAGTATACATATAAAAATAACATGGCCTATATTGAAAGCGCAAACGGTGAAGCGCAAGCTTTGCGCCATTGTATAACATGGCAAGAAAAACATTTAAGGCCTTCACTTATTAAAGCTTTACTTTTTCAGCATGGCGGTTTTACGGTATACAAAAACGAAAAAGGCTTTAAAATCGAAATTTGGAAGGCTTAAAATCGCGGAGGCTTTAAAATGGTACAAAGATTTTTTTATAATAGCGAAAATGGAAAGCTTTTTCTTTTCGATAATTCGCACGTTGAATTTTTTCATAATAGGAAAGCGGAATTTTCCGAAAATTTTGATTTTTATATTCGCGGAATTATAACAGAAGAAAACAAAATTCTTTTGCGCGTGTTTTATCCCTATGAAAACATAAACGAATTAAATTATAATGAATTGCTGGAAAAATCGCGCCTTTTATTAAATGCTGAATTGCCAGCAATTAAAAAAGCTTTAAAGCGCGAAGGCGTGAAGGCTGAAAGCTTTGTTTTGAACGTGACGAATGAAAGCGCAAAATCCCTTTTGAATTCCCTTTATGTATAGCAAACGGCCTATTTTATGCCGTAGAAAACGCGCTAGGATGGGCAAGGCTGAATGATTGCAAGCTTGGCAAGGGTAGACAAGGCCACAAGGCGCGAAGGCTGGAAGGCGTGACAAGGTGAAGCGGTGAAGGCTGAAAAATCTTTAAAATGGAGGCTGGAAACATGACAAAACAAGAGGCAATCATAATTTTAGGCAATCGCGCAAAATGGGAATTGCAAAACATGAAAAAAGCTTTGTCTTTTATGGGCGCGTTGAATTCACCTGAAGAAAATGAACGGCTGAAAGCTTGCAAAATTTTACTGAAAAACGGCTGAAAAAATCGCTTTCAAAAAGTACCGTTCAAACGTGCGGAAAACCGAATCAATCTTTAAAATCGCAATATAGGGAATTCAAAATTCGTCTTGGCAATATAGGCTTTTAAAAATTCATCTTAACAAATTAAAATGGAGGGTTTTAAAATGGAAAAGATAATTTTAAAAAATGAAACATACTTGCCAGTTTTTTCAGGGTTTTACGGTTCAATTTGGGATTTTGATTTTTCCAGTATTGAATATGATATAAAAGAAGGCCGAAAAGAAAAAGGCCTATATTCAGAGATTGATTTTGATGATGTTAAAATCGACCTTGCCAGCTATGAGGCCGATATTGTGCAAGGGTTCGCAAAAGCATTACAAGAGAGGCTTTCAGATTTTGACGTATATTTTGAGGTTCAAAATATTGTACATCCGAAGGCCTATAATTTTAAAAATGATAGCGTCAATTTGAAAGTTTTATATGATGGCGAAAAAATTAAGGATTTTATTTATAGCAATCGGGAAAAATTTTGCGCCTATTTGAAAGCGCGATATACTTCTTACGACGGTTTTATATCGTGGTATTCGAATGATTTTGAAAAATGGGAAAAGGAATCAAATAATTTTTCAGATTTTTCCGCGAACGGTCATTTTTTGGGTTCCATTTTAGATTTTATTTGTCACGTTTTGAAAATCGAGGAGGCTTCACTATATGATGAAGTCATTGAAAATATTTATACTTCGAATTATGCGGAAAACATTGACGAAATAATCAATCAAATGGACGGTTCACTTTTCGAGATGCTAACAAGTCAGGGAATCAATCGAGGCTTTGCAGAGTATATTGAAACAAGTTTTCAAAATGGAATGATGCAGGGATTATCTTTGAGTGAAAAAATCTTGTCAATCGTGCAGGAATTCGAAAATCAGGTTGTCGAGGCTTAACAAAAGAGGAGGCAAAAGAATATTGTCAAGGCGAAGAATCACGCGGTGAAGGCTGGTTTTTAGGCTTTACGGCTGAATAAATTCAATATAACCTTTTAAAACGGAGGCCAAAACTATGGACAATTTAATGAGAGCTATTTTAAGCCAGCGCGATAATGAAAAACCGCAAGGGAATGAATAAATGAATATAAGACAAGAGGCCGAAAGAATTGTTTCAATACAAAAAAATTATGGCATAAAATGCGCGGATATGTTAGCAATCCCCGAAGAATTCAGGCGTGACGTTTGGAATGAGATTATAAAAATCGGGCAAAGGGAAAGCGAATCTTGCCCATATTGCGGAGGTGAATAGCATGGAAAACTTTAAGGATGTTTTCGAGGCCGTTTTCAAGCGATATAATGCAAGGGATTATTTTATGACAAAGCAAACGATTAGGAATAAACTTTTATATGCAAAGCAAAATAATATAACCGTTAAATATTCGGAGGTTAAAAAATATATCTTGAATGAAAAACAAAAGTCTTATAATTTTATGCTAAAAAGAATCGAAGAAAAAAAGGCTGGCGTGGTTTTCCCGAAGCGCGAGCAGTTTACATGGGCAATATTTAATAAATTATCAATATAAAGATTTTTACACGCCATTTTATAACATATTGAAAACAAAGAAGTTAAGCAAAAAATTATTTTCTTGTCAAGGCTTGCAAAAACTGAAAAAGTATGCTATGCTTTGTTTCAATCCACAATGGGAGGCTGGAAATGGAAAGCAAAATTTTAATATGCGACAATGGGGATGCCAGCGTAGGAATTGCGCCAGCAAGCATTGAAATTAAGGCCAATTTTAATATGCTGGACGGTTTATCAGAAGAAGGCCGAAAAAATTTAAGGAAAGATTTTGCTACATTTTTTGCGGAATATTGTGAATTGATTGGACGTGTTGACGTTTATTTTGACGGCGAATCAATCGAATAACCTGGGAGGATTTTAAAATGAAAAGCAAAACTTTAAAATGGCAAGGATATTATATATCGGGTGTGGCAGATTTGACGTTATGGGGAGGCGGCAAAGGTTCTATTGAAATGAAGGGCTTCACTTGTCAGCATATAAGAGAAGCGCGATATAAAATAAATGACAACGGTTTTGGTGTTGAAAATATAAATGGCGCAATTTGTGATATTTTTCGATTTTATGAGAATGGTTTTAAAGAATATGCGCGTACCGTTAGAATTGGAAAAATTGGCGAGTATGCTGAAGAAGCCTATTATAACACAAGATAATTTTGGAGAATTTATGAGAAGAAAAAAAGTTTGGTTAAGTTTATCAAGTGATTTTATTTATAATACTGAATCTGAAGCCTGGGCAAGCGGTGATGATTTTGTTGAGGGCTTTTATTGTAGTAAATGCAAATGTACGTCCACAAACGAATGTGCTTGTGTAAAATAACAAGGGGGTTTTAATATGGAAATATCCGAGCAAGAAAAAATTTTAAGAGGTGAAAAGATAGCCGATATTTTAATGTTAAGAGAGGATAAAGGATATTCCCCTAAAAGATATAAAACAACGTGGGGAAACAAGACGGCTTTGGGATTATATGGTACAATACAACGATTGATAACGGAAGGGGAATAATATGGCAAGTATAACCGTTGAATCTCCACGCGACGTTTTAAAAGTGATTGAATCTGTCGAGGCTTATATTGTCGAGCAAGAACGTGATTTGGAAATTTGGCAGAAGGTTATGGAAGTCTTAAAACCTTTTGATGGAAGGGCCGTTAGCAAGCGCATGGAAACGGCAGTAAAAAAGATTTTCCCCGATTTGACGGTGTATTTGGAAAATGATTATTTGATTATCTTGCATATTTGGGGCGGTAGAATCGGAAGCCATGACAAGAGAATCAATATATACTTGCGGAAGGGCAAAGATGCTATGAATCCTTCGGCCTATTCCCATGCCGACACGTTGACGAATTCGGGATATTTTAATTTTATCCAAGAGAGAAATCAAAGCCTCCACGCTTCACTTATGAATGACGCGAGAGTGATTAAAGAATTGGTTGGCGATTTTAATAATTGCGTAAAGCGATTGCAAGCGATAAATGAGGAGGCCGAACGGTACGGCTACCCCTTGAGCAGTATTTTAGATTTGAAATCGTAATATGGAGGTTATCAAATGCAAAGATTATATTTTGTCTTATATGAAAGCGGAAATTGTAAAATCGAATATGGCGAATTTTTAGAAATCTTAAACAAATATCCCGAAGCAATTAAAATAGAGGAGGTTTAAAATGGGTAGAAGCGTAAATTATTTGGATAATTCCGAGGTTGTTTTATACTTTCCTTTTGAGGGAAACGAGGAAAATGAAAATGGTGAATATGACGAGTTTTTTTTACACATGAATTGGGATGATATGATTAACAATTTACAATGCGCGATTAAAAGAAAGCTTCCCTCATATTATGAAACAGACAAATGGGGAAATCGTGAAACGCGCATAATTTTGGAAAATAACCTTTGCAGTATTGGAATTTCTGAATATTGTGGCCTTTGTAGTTTATCCGTTGCGCCAAAGAATAATGAATATGATGCTTGGCATGAATCTTTTGCCTTGAATCATGCTGGACAAATTAAAGGAACACTGGAAAAGGTTTTGTGTGATTTGGGATTGAAAAACTTGCGGAAGGTTGGCACGTTTTCAAATGGCGAAGCAGTTTTTGAATTGGCAAAATAATAAGGAGGATAAAATGAATCTTGAAGAAATGATAGATGCTATTGAAGCGACCAGTAAAAAGAATGTTTGGTTTTTGGTGGAGGCTGAAACAAACGCTATATCACGTTTTAAATTACGAGCGACCTTCTTTGAGGCATTAAAAGAATTGGGAGAGCCTTGCGAATCTCCTTTAAATGAATGGGAGGATTAAAATGAGCGACTTAAAATTGAAAGAAAAAAAGTGTGAGGGCGTATGCCCGAAATGCGGAAGCGAAAACGTAAACTGGCATGACAGCGACTTGCAAGACGGTTTTATTGTCTATGAGGCAACGTGTGACGATTGCGACCAAGAATTCCAAGAGGAGTACAGACTTGTTTATGCAGTAACAACATATTTAAAATAGGAGAAAACAAATGCCTTACCTTAAAACCAAAGAGCAAGCAAGGCAGTACGGAATTGATTATCAGAATTGGGCAAGCAACAAAGATTTAAGTTATGGGGAACTTCTTCATTTTCAAAATAAGCTTTCCAAAATTGCGGAAAAATTTGATTTGGTAGAAGAATTCCAAGAAAACGGCATATTGTAAAAGGAAAACAAAATGAGAATCCTTCTTTCAATCATAATCTTATTGCTAGTTGCTGGAAGCGTGGCTTACGCAGAGGAGTATTATACTAACGAGGCCATAGCCGAGGCGATTTTCTGGTCAGAAGGCGGTTATCATACTCAATGGCCTTATGGAATTAAAAGTGTATATTGTAAAGGTATTAAGGAATGTAAAGAAGTGTGCCTTAATACAATTAAAAATAATCGCCTCCGTTATGCTGAATATGGGTATAAAGAATATAAAGATTATCTTTCCTTCTTGGCAAGTAGATATTGTCCTCTTTCGGATGATGGGTGCGAAAATTGGCTACCGAACGTCAGAAGTTTTTTAAAGAAAAATCGCTAATATAGATGTTTTGAAATTCGTCTTGTAACCTATTGAAAACAAACAACAAAAATATGAAATTTACCCTTGAAATTTTCGAAATATGTGCTATACTTAATTATCAAAAAGGAGGAGTAAAATGATTTGTGAATCTTGCAAAAATAATTGGGGTGATACAAGACTTAGACGCAAAGGAAAATATAAGGGAAAAAATGTTTGTGACACTTGCAATATTTTAAAATAAACGGAGGTAAAATAAAATGGTTACATTTTTTCTTGGAGTAATTACAACAATTTTATTGGCAGATTTGTTTATGATTTATGTTGAAAAAGATAGGGAATATATTCAAAAGGCGCAAGAAAAGTATCAAAAAGAAATAGATGAGATTAAACGATTGTTGGATGAGGAAACAAAAAAGAGGCATGATGATTTGTTAAAAAAAGATTATGACCCACAAATTTAAAGGAGGGGTGTGACATGAGAGGCTACGAAAATTTGAATTACGAGCATAATCAGAAGTTGAGAGAACAAGCGAATTCAGTTGCTTGTATTGGGTGTGGTAAAATTTTTACCGAGGAATCAGGGGCAGAAACACCTTTTGTTTGTGATGAATGTGATACTATGAAGGAGGCTTAAAATGAGTGTTCTTACCGTTGAGCAATATGAAAGAATGAATGAGTTGTACGAAAAGGCGGTATCACGTTATCTAGACAAGACAGACTTTGATGTGACCTATTGGCTTTCAGATGAGGAAGCAAATGAGTATTGCGCCTTGTTAGATGCCGATTGCGGAGGTGAATAATGAAAACCTTTACCGTCGAATTCTATGATACGTTTGAGGCCGAGAATAAAGAAGAAGCGTATAAATTATTGTTAAACTATTTTGAAACGTGTGTCAAATATCAAGATGTTTCGGGGTTCAATTTTTTTGAAAATGAGGAGGAATAAATGATTAAAATTATTCGAAGTGAAAGAGTAACCCCAACAGAAAGCCATTTTAAAATTGATGTAAATGGAAAGGTTGTTCAATTTGCAAAGTGGGTAGATGATGATTTTTGTACCGATTATGAATTTCTCAAAGGCGAGAATGACCTTAATGATGATGAATATGATGAGGTAATCGAATTTATTGATGAACAGCCAGCTATGTGAGGAGGGCAAAAATGTTTTTAAACGTAAAGGAATGTAAAAAGTTTTGCCATGACCATAATAAACAGTTGTCGAAGCAAGCAGTAGAGGCCTTGAATCATAGAGTACAAGCAATCCTTTTAGGCGCGGTAAACAATGCTAGGGCGTTCAAACGAATCGGGGAATCAGACGTTATTCATACAAAATAGGGAGGATTAGATGAAAAAGGCAGACAAATTTACAAAAGAACTTTTATATGTGTGTCAAATTTATTCAGAGATGGGTGTTAGCGACTATGAAATCAATAAAGGATTAGGCGAGGCCTTTGCTTTGGGTGTAGTCATGCCGTTAATTGGTAACGATTGCTACGTCACAAAGAAAGATGCCACAAAAACAATTAAGTCGTGGGTAAATGGCGTTTCTAAAACGGCAGTTGATTTATATAATTGGAAAGCCAAGCAAATTAAGAAAGGATAATTTAATGTGCCAGCCAACAAATGATGCAAGAACGTTGAGCATGATTATATCGGACTTGGTAGGGTGTAATATAGAGGGTAGAATCGCGTATGCCGTCCGATTGCTGGATGAAGGGGATGCAGAAGGGGCAAAATCTGAATTAAATGAGTTGCTCGAATTTATTAAGGAGGAATAATATGGACTATGAATTGGTTGATGCTAATGAATGTTTTGATGATGATAATAATGGCCTCACCTATGGAATAAATTGGTTGGATGAAGATGGTACAGTTGTAGATTGTGAATGGTTTGCAACAGAAGGTGAACGGCAAGAAGCGATTGACAAATGGTATGCTGATAATGATGAGTTTACACCAGAGCAATAATATGAAAACTTTCTGCCACAAATGTTGGTACTCTAAAAAACGTTGTATCTGCCAACGGAGAAAATAATGTTTATCAATTTAACCACAGTGACTTGCTCAAAATGTAATAAGCAATTTGAGCAGATAGAAGAAATCAAATCTTCTATGTGCCTTGATTGTGCTTTTCCAGATGTTGAAAAGAACAAGGTATTGGATATTATTATTCGTCCAGAGTTGATTGATACAAGCAAACTTGCTACGCAAATGCAAACTAATTTGTGGAGGCCAAGCGATTTTTCCCAATACGTTGGTCAAGAATCTTTAAAGGATATTCTCAAAAGCTATGTCCGAGGATGTAAAGAGTTGGGTAAACCCTTCCCACATTTTCTTGTTGATGGTAAAGCTGGAACAGGAAAAACAACGATTGCTTATATTCTAGCAAATCAATTAGGTTTAAACTTTGTTGAATCGCTGGCTAATACAATTAAGTCACCACAACAGTTAATTGACTTACTTGTAGAAGTGAATGGAGGAGTGTTTCTTATTGACGAATTACAGATGGTCAATAAGCAAGTGGCAACATTTCTTTTACCCATTATGGAGGACTTTAAAATAAGCGGTCAGCATATTAAACCGTTTACGTTGATGGGATGTACCACAGAGAAGGGAAGCTTGCTTAAAAAATGGAAGCCGTTAGTGGATAGGTTCAAGGTTCAGAAAACGCTGGATAGTTATACCATTGATGAATTAAGCGTGTTGCTCAATCAATATAAGAACAATTCTTTCAAAAATACTAATATAGATGATGCCGTTTATACATCTATCGCAAAGAATTCAAGAGGAACACCGCGCATTGGCATTAGATTACTCGAATCGTTTATTTATATGCAGAAGCCTCTGGCTCAAGTATTTAAGGCCTATAATATCGTCCAAGATGGCGTTACTACCGAGGATATTAAGGTGCTTCGCTTGCTGGCAGAAAATCCAAAGGGTATAGGGCTAAATAGTATTTGTGCTTATCTTCAAACGTCCATTGAAAACTTCATGTACCAACAAGAATCTTATCTGATTGAGTTAGGCCTTATGACGATTGGAAATCGCCGTCAGATAACAGAAAAAGGGAAGGAGTTTTTAAATGGATTGCAAAACGTGCCAGTGGTTTAAAACTTGCGCGGTTAGGCAGTTGTGCCTACCGATAGAATATTGTCAATATCAAGAAGTGGATGAAACACCTTACAAAGAGGAGGAGTAAAATGGTGTACATTATTATTCGGCGTGATGATTGGTTTGGATTAGAAATTGTTCCCGATTGTTATGGTAAACCAAAACAATTCAGAAGCGAAGATGAAGCAATTGCCTATATTACCGAAATGGAAGAAAACCCTGCTGATGCCGAAGTTATCAGCGTACATATTTAAGAAGGAGGCTACCATGACACATAAAGTTTCGCGCTATGTAACGTTTGCCATTAAGTATTGTGACCATGAAGGACTATTTACCGTAGATGAAATCACAGGTAAAAGAGATTATAAGCCAGAGGATTTATGGGAAGGGATTTTAGCATTAAGAACACATGAAAATCGAAACCGACAAGGAAAAAAAACAAAGGTGGCCTAATGGATTTAACCGAATTCAAAACATGGTTATCTATTAACGTTGGAAAAAAGACAACATCTAATTATTTTAAAGTGATACAATCTTTCTTTCGACAATATAACGAGTTTACCCAAGAGAATATTAACAAATATCTATCATCAAAAATAGATGTTTGGTGTCCAGCTATGTTTAATTTATTCTTTTCTGGCGTAAAGAAGTATTGCCAATTCACAAAGACGACACTTGAATTACCAAAGGCAAAGCGCGTTGAAAAGAAGGCAAGACCATACATTAAAGAAGTAAACATGGACGAAATTCTTGATAAGGTTCAAGTGTTGTTTAATGATTCTCAAAAGGCAAAATGTATATTATCTTTAATGATTTTGTCGGGTATGCGTCCTAACGAATTATACTCTTTGAAAAGAGAGAACGTTAAATTAGATGAAAAGAGAATCTATTTAATCAATACAAAAACACATCATGCGCGGATAGTGTTTCTTACACCAGAGTTAGCAAGCGATATTAAAATGTTCTTTAATCGTGAGCCAGAGCAAGACAATGCTTTCAATATTGGAGAAACAGCGTTGTATTATTACTGCCAGAAAATAACAAAGTGTTTCAATATAAAGCTAACACCTTATATGTTGCGTCACTCTTTTAGCCATCTATTTTTGAAAAAGAGCAACAACGATATACGCGCCTTGTCACAAATGCTTGGACATACCAGCATTAAAACCACACAGATTTATAGTGATGTTGACGAGAAAGAGTTGCAGGATATTTATAACAAAGCGTTTAACAAATAGGAAAGGAGAAAATGATGTACACGCATTTCAAGGTTCCATTTTTAGACTTGGCTCGTTATGAATTGGATGCGGAGATTGTAAAATTAATTCCACACCATCTTTCCGAGCAACACCAAATGATTGCCATAGACAAAATCGGAGATATTTTAACCATTGGACTAACCAATTTGGAAGATAAATATATCCTTCCATTTCTGGAACAACAGTTGAACTGTAAAATAATTCCGTTTCACATCTCATTAGAAAGCTGGTTGGAAATTTTTCCTACCGCTTATTTAGATAAAGAAAAATCGTTTAACTATGTTGGTTAAAAAAGGAGAAATAAATGTTTAAGAAATTAGCAATATGTGTTATCGCGCTTTTAGTTTTTGCTTTACCAGCTTTTGCTGGCGGTGTGCAAAGCGACAATAGCGGAAATGCTGGCTATCTTTTTGTTGCCACAGGTGAAAATCATGGCAAGGATAGTATTGGTGTATGGACAGACCCTTCCGAATTAGGTTTAAAAGGCGAGAAGGGTGATACAGGAGAACAAGGGCCAGCAGGTCAGGACGGCTTAAATGGTCAAGACGGTGCTAATGGGCCTCAAGGCGAGGCTGGTACAGATGGACAGGCTGGAACTGATGGTCAAAATGGAGAACAAGGACAGGCTGGTACAGATGGTAAAGCTGGCGATAAGGGCGATACAGGCTCTAAAGGTGACAAAGGCCAGCAAGGAATTCAAGGCCCACAAGGTAAAGGTCTTGAGGATAGAGTTGAAATAATTGGTGAGGTTCGAGTGCTTGATACTAAAAGAACAACGTGGTCAGTTTATGCTGGACGCGACGTAAATAATGGCGTAGGCATTTATGGCGCAAAGGTTACAGTTAAATTAGGCCGAAGCTATGAAGAAAGACGGCTTGATGAACTCGAAGCAAAGTTGAATATGATGCAACCTACTGTGCAAGAAGATGTTACAGTGGTTCCAACAGCAACAGGATTCAAGATTCAAGTTACTAAATAACACAATATCGGGGGTGGTAGGAGGAGTTAATTTCTACCATCCCCTAATTTAAGATAGAAAGTCACCTTTTTGCAAAAATCGTGCAAATTTGCCCCTTAAAGTTGGTCAAAGTGGGCATCTAGGGAGGGAGTTGGCAATGCAATTCATGTGGTCTTGTACAATTGAAGATATTCTTGAGGCGCAATCTTTAGCAAGAGAACGCGGAAAGATAGCTGGTG
>Ga0315273_10010149_pt1 | contig 11988 bp, 12 predicted proteins | sample YL17G02_0_MG_FD_205753 | JGI IMG/M metagenome (GOLD analysis project Ga0315273, IMG submission 205753) | Sediment microbial communities from Yellowstone Lake, YNP, Wyoming, USA - YL17G02_0 | ecosystem: Environmental > Aquatic > Freshwater > Lake > Sediment | place: USA: Wyoming | collected... | reverse complement strand
CGGCGCCGACCTCGTGGCGCCCGGCGCCGACCTCGTGGCGCCCGGCGCCGACCTCGTGGCGCCCGGCGCCGACCTCGCGGCCCTGCTCGCACGCGATCCACACGTGACCACGCTGCGCGACGCACTTGCCGCCGGGCCGCTCGAGCTGATCGCGGCCGGCGTCTCGATGCGTCCGTGCCTCCTGCCCGGGGAACGCGTCCGGCTCGAGGCGCGACGTCCGCGGTCCGGGGAGATCGTGCTCGCAGTGACCGACGCGCGTCTCGTCCTGCACCGGATGCTGCGCCATCGCGAGGGCCTCTCGCTCCTGTGCGGCGATGCGCGGATCGAGCCCGATGGCTGGGTCCCCGACGACCGCATCCTCGCCGTCGCCACGGCGCGCGGGGGGCGGGCGGCTACGGCGCAGTGGCGACGGCTCGACGGCACGTGGCAGCGGATCTGGGGGTGCGCGCGCGCGGCGGTCACGCGCGCCGTCAGACGAGCGCGAGCGAGCCGTGCTCCCGTGCAGAGCGCCAGGCGCGACGCAGCAACCAGATCGACGGCGGGAGCGTGAGCGCGGCGATCAGGAAGAGGCGCAGGAGGGCAGGGGCGCAGTCCACGACTCCGGCGCCCGCGAGGAGCGCGCCGCGGAACGCCTCGAGACCGAGCGCGAGCGGCACCCAGCCGGCGATCGCGCGAAGCGGTGCGGGCAGCAGATCCACCGGGAAGTAGACGCCGCCGAGAAGCCCGAACGCGAAGGCCGTGAGCGTGGTGACGAGCCCCGGCCGTCGCAGCACGAGCCACAGCGCGGCGCCCGCGAGCCCGATCGGCGCGCACGCGACGAGCGTCGCCACGATCGCGAGCGCCGCCACCGCGAGGTGCGCCTGCGACCACGCGACGTCGAACAGCACGCTGCCGGCGCCCGCATACACGAGCGCCTGCACGAGCGCGAGCCCGACCGGCACCACGGCGCCGCCGGCGAGCAGGGCGGTGGGCGCCGCGCCAGACGCGAGCGCCGGCTCCAACGTTCCTTCCGCGGCTTCGCGTGCGAGCACGCCGCCGAGCGCACCGAGCAGCGCCGCGACCATCCCGTGCAGCATCAGGCCCGTACACACGAACGGGAAGTAGCCTGCCGGCGGCAGCGCGGACGAGCCGTCCGCAGGCACCAGGCGCCCGATGAAGTGATAGCCGACGAGACCGAGGGCGCCCGAGAGCGCACCGAGTGCGACCGAGACCCCGTAGCTCCGCTGCAACGCCGCGTCGCGGAGCGCGACCGCCGCGCACTGGCGAAGCAGCCCGATCACTCGGCGCTCCGCGCCGATCACTCGGCGCCCCGCGCCGATCACGCGGCGCTCGGCGCCGACCACGCGGCGCTCCGCGCCGATCACGCGGCGCTCGGCGCCGACCACGCGGCGCTGCACAGCCGCGGCGGCTCATGCAGCACGCCCTCCGTGAGCGTCGCGGCGCGCCGTGACACCGCGGCGAGCTCTGCCGGCGAGTGGGAGACCCAGATCGTCGTCCGACCTTCGAGCTCGTCGCGCAGCTCCGTAACGAGGGCGTCCCGCGAGGCCGCATCGACGCCCCGCAGCGGTTCGTCGAGGAGCACGATCTGCGGACGGTGCAGCAGGGCGCGCGCGAGCGCGGCGCGCTGGCGGATGCCCGTGGAGCAACGATCGGCCGACAGATCGAGGTGGTCGCGGAAGCCGAAGCGCTCGGCGAGGTCGTGGATGCGAGCGGATGCCTTCCTCGACCCGAGGCCGGCCACGGTCGCGTGGAAGGCGAGGCAGCGGCCGAGCGACAGGCGCCGCGTCCACGACGCCTCTCCGCCGGCGCACCAGCCGATGAGCCCGCCCGCGCGGGCCGCCTCGGGGGCACCCCCCAACACACGAACGGTTCCCCCGGCCGGGGCGAGGAGACCGGCGATGACTCTCAGGAGCGTCGACTTGCCGGCGCCGTTCGGCCCCGAGAGTCCCAACGCTTCGCCCGGCTCGAGCCCAAGCTCGACGGAGGCGAGCACGCTGCGGGCGCCGAAGCGCACCGACACCCCAGCGAGGCGCACGGCGTCCATCTGAAGGGCATCGGCCATCGGACCGAAAAGCTGAAGGGAACCGCGGGTGATTCCCCGCGTGCAGCATGCACGTGCGCCGGCACGTGGGGACACGACGACCGGTTCTTTCCTTACGCCAGGACGAGAGATTCGCTTCCCGGCGGACGCCGCTTGGGCGTAGACTGGAAGGAACGGACGGCGCGTGCACGCCTGCGCGGGGGTGAAGACCGCGTCGTTCCCGGACGCTGCCGTGGAGGGCCTCATGAAAGCGCTGATCGAAGCCGTGGTGAGAGCACTCGTCGACAAACCCGACGAGGTGCAGATCAAGGAAGTGATCGGCGACCACGCCCACGTGCTCGAGCTTCGTGTCGCCAAGGAGGATCTGGGCAAGGTCATCGGCAAGGGCGGAGCGCACGCTTCGGCGATCCGCACGATCATGGCGGCAGCCAGTGGGAAGGAGAAGAAGCGGTACATCCTCGAGATCATCGAGCACTGATCCCGCGGGGCTCCCGCTCGCTTGGCGGATACGGGCTCTGGTAAGGTGCCCCATCGCCCGCGAACGAAGGAGACCTCCGTGCCCACCCTCCCGTTCACCTTCGAGGCACCGCTCACCGTCGGTGCGCAGATCGAAGCCCGCGCGTCGCATCCCGAAGCGGGCGGCGCCTCGTTCCTGCTCCAGGGGGACCGCACCTGGACCTACCGCCAGTACCGCGATGCGAGCGTGCGGACTGCCCATCTCCTGCGGCGCCGGCTCGGACCCGTCGATCTGGAGCGGCCGGGCCACGTTGCGATGCTGCTCGAGAACCACTTCGAGCTGCTTTCGCTCCTTGGCGGGTGTGCGTACTCGGGGCACACGCTCTTCGGCGTCAACACCGGTCTCCGTGGAGAGACGCTGGCCGGTGTGCTCAACCACTCGCGCGCGCGAATTCTCGTCGTCGACGAACGGCTTCTGCCCGAGGTGGAGCGCGTCCGCGGGGCGCTGAAGCACATCGCCTCGGAGAACATCCTCGTGCGGCGTGATCCAGGCGCTCGGCCGGGCGCGGCGGACGACCTCGAGGGGTGTCTCGCGCGCGAAGTCGGTCCGGAGAGCGCCTCGCTCGACGCGCCGGACGTCACGGTGGCTCCCGATACGAACCTGATGGTGATCTACACCTCCGGCACTACGGGGCTGCCGAAGGGGATCAACAACAACCACTTCAAGCTGCTCGCCACGGGGATCGCCGTCTCGCGCAATCTCGAGCTCGGCCGCGACGCCATCGGCTACGCGTGCATGCCGCTCTTCCACTCGAACGCGATGTTCCTCGGCTTTTCGCCCGCGTTCTGGGTCGGCGGGAAGATCGCGATCCGCGACCGTTTCAGCGCCAGCAGCTTCGTTCCGGATGTCCTGCGGCATGGCGTCACGTTCTGGAACTACGTGGGGGAGCCGGTCCATTACATCCTGAACGCGATCGAGAAGGAGTATGGGGGAGACGAGGCGCGGATTCTCTCAGAGATCGCGCGCAATCCGCGAAACCACTTCGCGTACGCAGTCGGCAACGGGGCCTCGCCTCCGGACATCGATCGCTTCCAGCGCTGGCTCGGCCTCGAAGACATGTTCGAGCTCTATGGCTCGACCGAGGCGGCGATCAGCACGTTCCGTCGCAAGGGCGATCCGCGCGGGAGCGTCGGCGAGGTCACGGACGCGGCGGTTTGCATCGTGAACGAGCGAGGTCAGGTATGCCCAGCCGCCGAGCTCGACCCGGACGGGAAGATCCTGAACTACGCCGACGCTGTGGGCGAGATCTGCCGGGCGTCCGCCGACACCGGGCTGTTCCAGGGGTACTTCGACAACCCCGAGGCAAACACCTCGAAGTATCGAGAGGGCATTTATCATTCCGGCGATCTTGGCCACATCGTCGTTCGCGAGGGCAAGCGGCACCTGTTCTTCGACGGACGGACGGACGACTGGATCCGCAAGGACGGCGAGAATTTTTCCGCCGCGCAGGTCGCGCGGCTGCTGGCCGAGCATCCCGACGTGACGCTGGCTGCGGCCTATGGCGTGCCGTGTGCGGTGTCCGACGAGCTCGTGATGGCGGCGCTCCAGCTCCGTCCGGGCACCGAGTTCGACCCCAAGGGATTCTTCGAGTTCTGCGAGCGCCAGATCCGCGAAGGCGGGATGGACAAGAAGTGGATGCCCGACTTCATCCGCGTCGTGGAGGACTTCGAGTTCACCCAGACGCAGAAGATCCTCGTGCGGAACCTGAAGAAGGCGCACTACCACCGCGCGCGGCTGCCCGACGCGTCCCTCTGGTGGCGCCGGCGGGGCGACTCCGCATTCCTGCCGTTCTCGAAGGACGACTTCGAGCGCATGCGGCAGGACTTCGAGGCCGCCGAGCGGCTGGAGACGCTCGACCGGATCTAGCGGGGGGCGCAACTACCAACTCGAACCTGCGGAGCACGAAAACGTGCTCCGCCCACTTCCTGCTCCGTTCGCATTCGCGCGGCGATCTCCACGCCCGAACCCGTGGTTCCAGGCTCTTCTGCCAGTCCGAGAGGGACGGCACGGACCTTGCGCTTCTCCGTCCGGACGGTGAGCCCGGTCACCGTCGGCGGAGGGAGCGGAGGACCCATGGAAGCGACCTATTCTGCGGAAGAGCACTTCATGCGCGGCAAGGAGCTGTTGCAGGCGGGCCAGGAGCAAGCAGCGTTCGAGCATCTTCGCGCCGCTCACGGACTGCGGCGCACGAGCGCGAAGTACGCGTCCTACTACGGACTGTGTCTCGCGCTGGTCGAACGCCGCTTCAACAAGGGTCTCGAGCTCTGCCGCACGGCGGTGAAGGAGGAGTTCTTCAATCCCGAGCTCTATCTGAACCTTGCACGCGTGCACCTCGCGTTCGGCTTCAAGGCCGAGGGCATGCGCTACCTCCGCCGCGGGCTGATGATCGATCCGGGCAATCAGCTGATTCGCGGCACCTTGAAGCGGCTCGGTCAGCGCCGGGATCCGGTCCTGCATTTCCTTCCGCGCCGCCACGTCCTGAACCGATGGCTCGGCCACGTGCGCCGTCGGTTCAGCGGCCATCCGCTCGAGGTCCCCGCCGACGAGGGGACCGCCTGAGCGGGCCGGCCGCAGCGCGCGACGGTTGACGCGAACCGTCGGAGCGTCTACAAACCTCGCGCATTCGTCAGCGAGGGCAGACCGTGGGCAGCGTCATCAAGAAGCGCCGCAAGAAGATGCGGAAGCACAAGAAGAAGAAGCTGCTGAAGCGGGCGCGACACAAGCGCAAGCGCTAGCTCGAGCGCGTTTCCCCTCGTTCCCACTCGATATTTCCGTCGTCTCTCCCCATGTCATGGCGCGCGCGCGGCGTCCGACGCAGCCCGCGCTCGAACGCGTTCCGAACGCGCGGGAACGCACGCGTGGGCGTGCGGGAACGCACGCGTGGTGCCCCGCCGCGTGCGTCTTTGGCACGTGAATCGAACCGAAGTCATCCCACGGCCCGCAGCTTTGACGGCCATCGCGTTGTTTTTTTTGCGTTTATTACTTGACGAGCTGGAAATTCGAGTGTTAGCGTGAGCGGCAAGAGTGGCTCTAGAGCCGTAGGTTTGCGACTGGAACGGGCGTGGACCCGTCAAGTCGCAGGTTCCGGGGTCCGATAGAGGGCAAGAGCAAAACGGTGGCAGCTGCGTGAACCGCAGATGAGACCAGAGCGATCGTCGCTCACTCGATGCCCTCGCGGTCCCGAAGCTGATGAGCCGCCGGAGCGCGAGACCACGATCGAGACATGCAACAGGGGGGTGACCCAGTATGGCAGCTCGCAAGAAGGCAACGAGGAAGAAGGCAGCTCGCAAGATCAAGCGGAAGGTTGGGAAGCGGAAGAAGGCCACACGGAAGAAGGCAGCTCGCAAGATCAAGCGAAAGGTTGCGAAGCGGAAGAAGGCCACGCGCCGTCGCCGCCGGAAGGTTGCCGCCATCGTCATGACCTAGTGGGGCGGCGAGCAGAGCTCGCGGCGAGGCCTTCCCCAAGGAAGGCTCTTCGGACCCCGGCCGGAGTGATCCGGCCGGGGTTTCCTTTGGAGCCCGCCCGTCCTACCGTCCACGGTCCAAGCGAGTTTCCCGTCGGCTGCGAGGGAGTTCCACGATGGCGCGCATCACGATCGAAGACTGCACCGAGCGAGTGCCCAACCGGTTCCATCTGGTCCAGATGGCGACGGTACGCACCAAGCAGCTCAAGAAGGGCGCCCGCGCGCTCGTCCAGGCCGAGGACAACAAGGAAGTGGTGATCGCGCTGCGCGAGATCGCCGCGGGCTACATCCAGCCCGATTATCCCGAGAACTTCACAGCCGAGGACTAGCGCCGAGGCCCAGGGTGCCTAGCGCGTCACCTGCACCGGCAGGTGGAAGGCGACTTTGGTGCCGCGCCCCACCTCACTCGACAATGTGATGCTGCCGTCGAGGAGCACGAGCAGGTCCCGCACCAGCGCGAGGCCGAGGCCCGCGCCGCGGTAGCGCGACGACTCGAGCTCGTCGACCTGGTAGAACTCGCCGAAGACGACCTGCTGGTCGTCGGGGCAGATCCCGATCCCGGTGTCCTCGAGCTCGCAGTGGAGCTGCCCGTCGCGGACCGCCGCACGGATCGTGATGCGGCCCTGCGGCGTGAATTTTGCCGCGTTGTCGAGCAGCAGGAACAGGATCTGGTTCAGCTTCGCGAGGTCCGTCCGGATCTTCGGGAAGGGCTCTGCGAGCTGCTTCTCGATCTCCACCGGCTTGTCACCCAGCGTGTCCTGCACGCTGAAGATCGCCTCGTCCACCACGTCGCGGAAGTTGACCTCCTGGAGCTCGACGGGCAGCTCGCCCTGCTTGATCCGCCAGAGGTCCAGGATGTTCTGGAGCGTCCGAAGGAATGCGGTGCCGTCGTCCAGCGCGGACCGGAGCCCGAGCTTCCCGCCGTCCGAGAGCGCCTCGTTCTCGTTCGCGAGCACCGAGATCACCGATTCGATGATGCTGTTGAGCGGCGTCCGGAGCTCGCGCGACATCTTCTCGATGAAATCGTTCTTCAGCTTCTCGATCTTGCCGAGCTTCTCCTGGTTGCGGAGGAGCTCGATGTCCTGGGCGAAGAGCGTCTCGGAGAGCTTGAGGATCTCGTCGCTCTTCTGATCCGCCGCCTGGTCGATCTCGGCGACGCGTCCGCGCAGCGACTCCGCCTCCTGCGTGAGGCGCGCATGGTCGATGCGGATCGCCGCGACCGCGCCGAGGAGCGCGAGCGAGTCGAGCACGGGACCGTCGACGCTTGCTGCGCCGGCCACGACGAGCGCGCCGTGCGTGCGATCCTCGAACACGAGCGGCAGGACCACGGCGCCGCCGGCGCCGCGGGGGCCGAGCGATGAGACCGGCCCGAGCGCGCGCTGCTTCCCGGACTGCAGCGCCTCGAGCACGGCTGGACCGAGCTCTCCCGCCACCGCACGCGCTGCCGCCGGCGAGGCGAAACCCGCTGCGGCGCGCAGGCGCACGCTCGAAGCATCACGGCTGGGACCAGCGCCATACACGAGCGCGACCCCGCCGCCCGCCTGCTCCGCGGCGCGCGCTGCAATCGCGCGGAGCGCGCCCGCCAGGCCTTCGGGCTGTTCGCCGCCCGCGGCACCGCCTCCGCTGTCGCCGGCGGGCCGTCCATTCGATGCGCTGGTCACTCGCGCCTCCGCCTTCCGGCGTGCAGCCGTCTAGAAACGATCGTCCGCCTCGATCTCGTAGCGCTCGAGGGGCTTCTCGCCCGGCTCCTCGTCGCTCGGCGTCGCAGCGCCTTCGAGCTCGAGCTTGGTCTTGAAATCGGTCGGGTTCGACGCCGCAGCGAGCGACGTCTCCACGGAGATCTTGTTCGCGCGCAGCAGGTCGAGCAGGTGCTGGTCGAAGGACTGCATGCCCTCCGGACGTCCCCGCGCGATGAATTCCGTGATCTGGGCCGTCTTCGTGGGATCCTTGATGCACTCCTGGATCATCCGCGTGCTGCGCATGACCTCGACCGCCGGCACGCGCCCGTTCTGCTTCTTGTTCACGAGGAGGCGCAGCGAGACCACGGCCTTCAGGTTCTCGGCGAGCCGCACCCGCACCTGGGGCTGCTCCTCGGTCGGGAAGAACGAAACGAGCCGGGTGATGGTCGACGCCACGTCGTTGGTGTGAATCGTCGAGAATACGAGATGGCCCGTCTCGGCAGCTTTGAGCGAGGTGTCCACGGTCTCGAGGTCGCGCATCTCGCCGACCATGATCACGTCGGGGTCCTGCCGCAGCGCGGCGCGGAGCGCGTCCGGGAAGGACCCGGTGTCGGTGCCGATCTCGCGCTGCGTGATGATGCTCTTGTCGTGGGTGAAGACGAACTCGATCGGATCCTCGACGGTCACGATCTTCGCCTTCCGCGTGCGATTGATCTCGTTGATCATGGTCGCGAGCGTGGTCGACTTGCCCATCCCCGTCGCGCCCGTGACGAGCACGTAGCCGCGCTGCACGAGCGCCATGTCGCGGAGCACGCCCGGCAGGTTGAGGTCCTCGAAAGTCCGGATCTGCAGCGGGATCACGCGCAGCACGATGTTGAAGAACCGCCGCTGCCGGGAGATGTTCACGCGGAACCGGCCTTCGCCGGGCAGCTCGAACGCAAGATCGACCTCGTTGAACGCCATCGTCGCCTGGCGCGGGTCGTTCTCGAGGAGGAGCTTCGCGATCTCCTCGGTGTCGGTCGGCGTGAGAACCTTGTAGCGGAGCTCGACGAGGTCGCCGTGGAACCGATACAGCGGCAGGTACCCGACCTGGAAGTGGATGTCGGATGCCCCCTTCTCGAGGCCGAGTCGAAGGAGCCGGTAGACCTTCTCCCGTTCCATCCCGGAACGCCCTCCGAGGTCCCCGGAACGCCGGGGAGCAGGCCGGGTGCGCGAGCCCAGCCGATCCGGCGGAGGCCCGAGTCCCTGCCCAGAGCGTATCGGCGTGCGGCGAGCTGCCTTGACTGTGGTGGGCCACCCATGTCCGGGCGCCGGAGCGGGCCGGCCGCACCGCGGCGCGCCGCTACACTGGCCGCCGCGACCCGGGGGGCGAGATGACGCGAGACGAATGGCTGCGGCGTGCAGGGCGAGGGCATCGAAGGGCCCGGAGGGTCGCGTTTGGAGCCGCTCTTTGGAGTGCGCTCGTGGCCGGACCCGACGCGGTGCGAGCGGAGGACGCTCCGGAGCCCGCCCCCGCGAAGCCCGTCGACCTCGATCGTCTCCTGAAGCTCCCCTCGTCCGTCCAGTACGACGTCGAGAAGCGGGGAGGCGCTACCCGGACCGAGTGGCGCGCGCGCTATGCGACGGCCCGCAGCGAGCTCGCCGATGCGCGGGACGGGCTTGCAAAATCCCAGAAGGCGCTCGAGCAGGGCGCCTCCAACACTTCCCAGTGGAGCGTCGCGCCGCCTGGCGTCCCGTCGACCCCGGACGTGAGCGCGAACTACCCGCTGACGCAGGAGGTGAAGCGCCAGCGCGAGGCCATGGAGCGGGCCGAGAAGAAGCTGCGCGACCTCGACGTCGAGGCGAACCTCGCCGCCGTCCCGCAGGAGTGGCGCGCGGTCCCTGCGCCCTAGCCTGGCCGCGGAAGAACGTGATCGCGCCCCTCCCCCTGCCGCTCCGCCCCACGCGATCGAGCTCTTGCTACGTCTTCGCCGCCTGTCCGCCGCGGCGCGTCGGGAATTCGGCCAGCAGCGCGAACGTGATCGAGAGCAGCACCGGTCCCAGGAAGAGGCCGAGCATCCCGAACGCGCTGAGCCCACCGAGCACCCCGAGAAACACGAGCAGGAACGGAATCGGCGTCGGCCCCGAGCTGATCAGCAGCGGCCGCAGCACGTTGTCGACCGAGCTCACGAGCACCAGGCCCCAGATCGCCATGCCGATCGCGTTGGCATGCAGGCCTTGGACGAAGAGCCAGATCGCCGCACCACCCCACAGGAGGGGCGGTCCGACGGGGACGAACGACAGCGCGAAGGTGGCGACGCCGAGCGCGACGGGCGACGGCACGCCGAAGAGCGTGAAGCCGATGCCGGCCAGGGTCCCCTGAACCATCGCGGTGCCGAGCAGCCCGAACACCACCGCGCGTACGACGCCACCGACGTGATCGAGGAATTCGGCACCGGCGCTCGGGAAGACGATCGGAGCGAGACGGCGCGCGTGGGTCAGCAGGCGCTCGCCGTCGATATAGAACGCGTACAGCGTCACGAACGTGATCGCGAACTTGAAGGCGTTCGTGGCGATGCCGCCGGCGACGTTGACGAGCGAGCTGGACACCTGGCTGCCGTAGCGTGTCACGTAGTCGGCGAGCACGTTCGGATCGACGAAGAAGTCGGAGCGGGCCTCGCTGAGGCGGGTCGCGAGCCACGGTCGCGCCTCGACCCAGGCGGGGAGCGGCGCGCCCTGCGCGACCCATTCGCGGGCGATCGACACGAGGTGCGTCGCTTCCTGCGCCAGCGCGACGAGCATCGATGCGACGGGGATGCCGAGCAGCAGCGCCGCTGCGAGCGTGAGCGTGGCCGCCGCGACGTGCGGGCGCCCCGTCACCCTCCGGAGGGCGCGAAAGACGGGCCAGGTGACGTAGGCGAGGATCGCAGACCAGGCCATGGGCACGAGGAAGGGTTGCAGCACGAGCAGGGCTGCGACGAGCAGCGCGAGGCCGCCACCCACGCGCGCGACGATCGATCCAGCGGAACGCTCTTCGGGGATCATGCGTGAGCCTCCTTCGCCGCTTCCGCGGCGGGCTCGGTCAACCATGCGCGCGTTCGAGGCAGGAAGGCGAACGCGGGAAGCGCGAGCACGGCCGTGGCGGCAAAGTAGCCCGCATAACCCATGGATTGCGCGGCCCAGCCCGACGCAGCGCCCGCGAACGTGCCGGGCAGCGCGTACAGCGCGGTGAGACACGCGAACTGCACCGCCGCGTGCTCCCGTTCGCAGATCCGCATCAGGAAAGCGAGGAACGCGGCCGATGCGAGGCCCGCAGAGAACGACTCGACCACGGAGGCGGCGTAGACGCCGGTGCGCCCGGTCTCGGGAAACGCCGCCGCTGCCGCGTAGCCGAGGTTCGAGAAGAGGGCGACGAGACCGAGCACGAGCAGGGCCTCGGCGATCCCCCGCCGCGCCACGAAGGCTCCCCCGGCGAGCGCACCGAGCACCGTCGCCACGGCGCCGAGCGTGGTCGAGACGAGGCCGATCTCTTCGAGCGACAGGCCGCGATCCACCCAGAACGGCTTGACCATCGGGCCCATGCCGAGGTCTCCGAGGCGATAGAGCAGCACGAACGCGAGCACCGAGACCGCGCCCGGCCTCGCGAGCCATGGACGCAGCGCGGTGAGCGGATTGAGCCCCTTCGCCTTCGTGTGCGGCGCCACGCGCGGGGTCTGCCACGCGACGAGCGCGAGACCGATCAGCACCGCGGCGGCGACGGACCAGGTGGCGGGCCAGCCGATCGCTCGCGGAAGCAGCACGAGGGCTCCTCCTCCGGCAATGAGCGCTGCCCGGTAGGCGGTGATGCGTATGCCGTTCGCGGGGCCTTCCTCGCCGCGCGGTAGGAACCGGATGGTGTAGCCGTCGATCGCAACGTCCTGCGTCGCGGAAGCGACGCAGAACGCGGCGAGCGCGAGCCAGATGACTCCGTCGATCGTCGAAGGGTTGCGCTCCGAGAGCACGAGGAGCGCGGCGGCCATGCAGGCGAGCGAGCCGCAGATCCAGCGCTGCGCATCGGCCCAGGCGTCGACGAGCGGGGACCAGAGGAACTTGAGCGACCAGGCGAGATACAGGGCCGAGATCGCGCCCACGCTCTCGAGCGACGCACCGTGGACGCGGAAGTAGACGCCCCACACGTCGCGGAAGATCCCGAACGGGAAGCCTTCCACGAAATAGAGCACGGCGACGACCGTGAGCGGACGACGAAACGACAAACACCCCCCAAGCCCGCGCAGTATCGCCCGGCGCGCGCTCGCCAGCTAGCATCGA
>Ga0315273_10010148_pt1 | contig 11989 bp, 21 predicted proteins | sample YL17G02_0_MG_FD_205753 | JGI IMG/M metagenome (GOLD analysis project Ga0315273, IMG submission 205753) | Sediment microbial communities from Yellowstone Lake, YNP, Wyoming, USA - YL17G02_0 | ecosystem: Environmental > Aquatic > Freshwater > Lake > Sediment | place: USA: Wyoming | collected... | reverse complement strand
GATGGCACCGCGTAATTCTCGTAGTGCCGCTCGACAGTCATTGTCGGGAGCGTAGTGGGACTGACGCCATAGATGCTACCGGATGCAGCATAGTCGTCACGAAGCTGGTATTTCTGCGCGCGATCCTGGTTGCCCAGGATACCGCGAAGATCACGACGGTTCAGCCCGCATGGCACGAATTGGTGGTATCGGAATGATCCGCCCGTAGCGCCAGCACCAGTCACGGCGTTAAAGATGGAAGCGGTATCTGCGGTCGGTGCCGTTTCAGCACGCACCGGCTCTGCCTGTCGGAAGCCGACGTATCCGGCATAGAGATTGACGAGACGAAGCGAGTAGCCCGTCAGATTGATAAGCTCGCCGTTCACGTCTTTCAGAACGACGGTATCAAGGCTGCTCCACGGACCATCTTCGGTGAACGTGGTGGCAGCGGCATTTGCAGCCGTCGTGGCAGCAACGTGAAGGTCAATGCCGTAGATGTAGCCAGAACCTTCGATCACGATTTCGGTCAACTGCGATCCCGTCGTCAACAGCGCGGATGATGCCGTGATCTGCGAGACGCGGAACGTGGTAGCCCGTCGAAACGGAATGGACGAGCCGGGTGTCGGTTCCTGTACCTGCGTAACAGGACCACCAACGGCGACGTTTGGAATGCTTGCCATTATTTCTCCCTCAACCGAAATTCACGAGAGCGCCGAGAGACGATCCCGAACCGTTGTGCCCGCTATCTACCAGTTTCGCTGCGATCAACCGGCATCCCTGGATAAAGATGACCGCCGAGATGCCAGCGAACAGAAAACTGATGACGCCCGTATGGACGTGTTCCTGCATGAGCCGTTTCCTCATCCGCCGAGGGTAGGCTGCGCGAGGGTGCCGGTCGTGCCCTCGCGCGCACGACCGGCCAGGAGTCCAGCACGGACTCAGGCCGACTGTCTACGACACCGGCCTAGTCTGTCAAGTAGTCGGGGACGCAGGAACGGCCTTGCCACGAATTACGCGATCCAGCGTTTTGGCGTCCCCTACCGCAACCGTTCGATTACTACGGTTGTAGTAAACGAATTTGTGCCCTTGCAGATTTGCAATAGGCTCGACGATGCGTGGCGTTGTAGACTCTTTGATCGTCTGCAAATCACGACCCTCGACACGAAACGAAAACAAGTGGGTGCATTGTGAGATTGCAAAGCGCGACACTTGCGCGGGACGCTGCATTCCGACGATAACTGAAATCTCTTTGGAGCGGCCCTGTGTTAGCAACCGCTCCACCCAGGGACCAAGTTTTAGCAGCCGCTCCGTGTACCACAATTCGTCAATCACAACGGTCCACCCGCCATGCTCCCACACGCGTTCGAGCATGGCGAAACCTTCCTGCACTTGTTTAGCGTGATCCGGTACCAGGAGGATATGCGTTTGGTGGATGTCGTCCAAAGCGCTAGCACGTTTCGCGCGTCGGAAGCCGGGGAATTTGATATCGTCCGGTTTGGTGCGAAAGACGACGACGTAATCCCGTAGCTCTACGAGCTTGGAAACGAGGTACGTCTTGCCGGTGCCGGTGTCACCAACCGCAGCAATGTGTTCACCAACCTTCCAGGTTACCGGAAGGTCAGTTGACGGCTGCGTTGTCTCGTCTGGCTGCACTAGCATCCTCCACCGGCTGCGGCGCATTAGCTGACGATGCGAGCATCCCGCGCAACTGGCCGTCCGCCTCTGGCGGAAGGAAACCGTGGCGACTGGCACGACGCGCGGCGATGATCGCCACAACGCCGAGAAGCTGACCGCCTGATGTGATCGTCAAAGCGCCATTCACGAGCTTGCGAAACTGCGCCGAATTGCGCGCCTCGGCGTCGATGGCACGAGCAAGCGCGGTAATCTCCAATTCGTCCAAGCGATCCGCCTGCAATGCCGGGATGACATAGCAGACGAAGTTGAGCGCCATGAGGGTAGAAGCGATCTGCGGTTCCAGGGATCGCGTTGTGGATGCGGGGCGACGCCCGCCCATCGGTGCCGATCCCTTCGGCCTACCAGGACGTTTCGGTGCGCGTTCTCCGGTCGTAGCGCCGGGTGGTGGCGGCAACGTCTCGGCTGCCGGACCCTGACGAAATGAGCTTGTCATTCGTCACGACCACCGAACAAACGCTTAAACATGATGTGGGATCGTTTTGGTCCAGACTCGACCGCCTCGGCCATTTCGCTTGCAATACCATCGTCATTATCCTGCGTGGTATCGACAGCACCATCGGAAACATCTTCCTCATCATCGCCACCAGCGAGCGAAGCGGCAGCCTCCGCTACTTGTTCCGCGACCGCCTCGATCCTGTCGATCGCCTCGCCAGGAACCTCAGAGACGCCAGGATCGGTGGCCGGCGCAGGAGCCTGCACGGTACTAGCCTCGATGGATGCAAGCCGATGCTCGATGGCGTCGAGTCTGGCAACCTCGGCAGCCGCCTGATCTGCCTCCAATGTGGCAGCTACCGCCTCCTCGCGCGCGTCGTCTATTGCAGCGGCGATACTCTCGGCAGCCTCTTGCACGATTTCGTCTGGCATTTCCCTATCTCCCTATGGTGCGCCGGTGTAGTAGTCAACGATGATATGCCACGATACGGCAGCGCCCGCCGCTGGACAGACAATGGTGGTAGCGGTATTTGCGACGGATGATTTCAGCGGGTGGACATACTCCTGATCTACCAGTACCGATCCCTCTTGCGTTGAGACTGTGATAGACATTTGGTTGCCGGTGCGCCACGTCCGCGCACCAGCGAGATTGGTAGTTGTCACGGTAAGGAGAGCGCCACCAGCAAGCGCAGCAGTTGCAACACGTTTGATGGAAATGTGTGTGATGTAGTGATGCAGCCCGACACCGGGAGCCGGTAGCGTAGCGGTTGCAATCGCATTAGCACCGCCAGCGACGGTGACAGTCAAATCCGCAGCATCCTGCAACACAAGCACGGTTCCGGTGATCGTGGTCGATGACAGACTGACCGGCACCGGAACACCACCGGCGATCCCTTCGACACGATCCGCTGAAAGTGGTGCGGCCATTCTAAATCACTCCAAAGATTATATGCATCGACCAATCTTGTGTATCTGCACCACCCGTTGACCCAAGGATGATGTAGTCGAACACAAGCGGTTTGCCGAGCGGCAAATCAAGTGGCGGTGTCCAAACAATCCTATCTATCGGATTGTTGTAGGTAACGACCATGAAGCCGGGGAAGTTGGATGACAAGGCTACACCGCTGGTGGCGATCCGCACAAAGACATTCCTGATGGGTAGCAATGGGCGCGGTACGTTTGCTGGATCAGCACTATGTAGAAGCGCCGTTGCCCTGAACAAACGCACGCGTGTTGTAGCAGTCACGCCCGTTGGCACGGTGATAGTATTGTACGTTTCCCCGGCAAGAACGTTGTTGTAGTAAGTTAGCACACCTTCCGGCTGCCCTGATTTGTTGACGTAGCTAACACCATTTGAGGGCGAAGGTACATGACCATCGGAAAGTGTTACCACCACATCTTCACCAGCGCTAGTGGAGACGAGTCCATTTGGTCCGGTGCGTGAAGCAATCGAGACAGCGCGAGTCTGCCAATCAAGATTTCGTGTCCATCCTAACGTATAGGGTGGCACCCATTGGTGCAGCGTCTCGACAAACAGCCACGATCCCGAGTTGTTGTCTACGCTCATGGACTGGATAAAGAACCCAGGCGAGTAGTTAGAGAGCGATCCACCGGGGAGGATAGAAACGATGTCGCGTTGCCGTGGTGGAATATCTCGCGCCCAGGTCATCGGACCAGCCTCCGCATACCGTGACGTTGATGACGTTGCATCCGCCGATAGTCGGAGTTGCGCCTAGCTGGAAACGCGTCGGTGCCGCCACCAGCATTCGGAATGTAATCGGCATAAGCCATCGTATGTGTTAGCCAGCCGTTAGACAGGTTGTTGGTAAACGACCCCGGATCAAGGCTCCCAGAAAAGGCTGGAAGCGAACACATACCAAGATTGACGGTCGGAGTACCGGGAGTGTAACGGCTATAAAGCTGATTATCCACCAGCGGCCAGACAGTCATATTCGATGCACCCTCACCAGCCGCGTAGAACGCTATCCAAAGTGTCGGGATAACAAGAGCATTCCACGGCGGGGTGAAGATTGTAGGGTCAGGAAATCTACTGATACCACTCGCAACGACATTGTTTTGTCCACTATCTACAGAACCGTCGATGGTGTAGCAAATCCAACTACCATTCTCACCCACGTCCGAAGTGATCGTGACGGTTGCTGGATCACCGCCCTGCATTTCCCGATCCCATACGTTAAAGGAAAAGGGACTGCCACCACCAAACGCATTGCCGGTAACAGTTGTCCAACCGAGCGGAGCGTGACTGTTGCCGGACGAGGAAGCGGTGCCACCAAACAGGACAACAACGCGATTACCAAGCGCGAACGCTGGAAGCGTGATGACGTGGCTAGTCAAACCGGGGGAAGCGTCATTCCCTGTGATGCTAGCAACAACAGCGGGGAACACCATGAGACTATTCGGGGAATGAGAAGATGTAGAAGCCGGTGGTGATCGTAGAACCCGCACTATTCTCGGCTGCGATGTCTACGCCATTTTCGATGGTGATTGGAAACGGGATGGACGCCAGGCGCGTTGACACGGTGAACGGGTATCGCGTCACGCCGACCACCAGCGTCATCACGGTTGTAGCAGCATCCCCGCCGTTTATGACCAAGAACGAGACGCGGTGACGTACAGACGTTGAGCGCCGAGCGAACGCGGTAGCAGCCGCCACACCAGTCGATCCCGACATCACCTGGATAAGCTCTGGCGCGGGATTTTCCTCGCGCGTCGTCGCGTTGACAAGCTCTTGCAACAGCGCAGTCATTTGGTCGAGACGATCACCGAGATACATCGTATCGTCGGGTACGCCCGTATCCAATGGCTCCAATTCCTCGCGTGGGAAACTCACGACAGCCCTCCTGGTAGTGATCTGGCAAGCTCCAACGGCGGAGGCTGATCCAGACTTGTTTGACGTTCTGCCTGCGCTAGCAGCTTATGTGCGGCGCGTTCCAGCAACGCGGCAGCGGCGAACATCTCCACCACTCCACCGCCGTCTACACTCATCTCAACATTCCCGTCATGCGGGATGGTGATGACAATGCGCGAGCGATACTCTGTATCCATCACACGAGACTCGAAACGCTTGCATGGACAAACCCAACAGCATTCGCGTCCGGCGACCACACTCGATACCAGCGGCGATCCCCGCCAATGCTTTCACCGAGTTTCACTCTACCACGCTCCAATTCTGCGCCGCGCCTGAATGTGCCGATGATAGGCGAATTGCGGGTCGCCTTAGCGCGGATATTTGTGGTGCGCGCGTCCGCGCGGAGGAAATGCCGGGTGATAACACCATAGGAAATACCAAGCCCAGGGTATTTGTTAGCAAAACGGTCGATGATGTGTCTAGGCCACACAATCGGGGACTGTGGAATGCCAGGGCGGCGACCATCCGCGAGACTGTCCCACACCATCGTATGCATCCCTGCGTTCTGCAAATACACCGCATGGGTTCCATCGAAGGCAGGCTGCCCGGAAAGATTGTTTGGGACGACATCGTAATCGCCGTCCAGTATCACGCCATTGCCGTTGGCGATGTGATCCCACAAATCATCCAACGTCTCACGATCTTGTGGCGGGTGGATATTGAGATGCACACCATAGGCAGCGAGTGCGGTTGCGGCACCCTGCAACGTCGTGCCGCCGAGCTTGTCGCCTGACGCGGTTCGCATCGCGTCCGCGCTGACGTTGACCGCACCCAGGGTGGCGCGATCTGCCGTGACAGCAGCGGCAGCCATATTGCAATTGACGTGCCCGAGCGGCGTACCAGTTAGCTGCGGTTTGGCATGAGGCGAATACAACCGTACCATCCAAATCTCCACTCTAAGGGGTCCAGCCGGGGGTGTAGCATGATCGCCCAGGGATTGACGGGGACCGCCGCAGAGAGCTTGTGCGACGGTCCCCGGCCCGCAGAACGGAGACACCCACTTGACCGTCCTGACCGCCAGAATACCATCGTCCCTCGCGCGCGCGCGTCCGGCTCCTTATGGCGACTGACACCCGAAGCGAGATTTTGACGCGTTGGAGAGCCGCGAAGAAAGCGGACCCATCGCTCACGCGCGGCGAATTCATGATGAAAGGATCGCCCGGTCATTACAAGAACAAGAACAGCGCGGCAGCATATCTCCGAGTGTTGGAGAGCGGTAAGCGCAGCGGGTCGGTGCTATGGGCACAATCGACTCGCACAGAAGCGGGAGCGTCCGCCAGCGATTATCAAGTCATGGTCAAGGATCGCAGCGGCAACGCGCGGTCCTTCGATCTTACAGTCGTCGGTGGCGGTTCGACGTTTGACGTGCCTGTTGTGGAGACGCGTCTAAAGGCTGACCGCAAAGCGTTGGTCAAGAAGCAACGTGCTTGGGCGAGACGATACGCGATAGATCAAAACGATCTATTCATTGACGATATCACGGTGCGGCGAGTGTCCAGGCATCGCAAGCGCGCAGAAGTCTTGTCCTTATGACGCTGCATCTTATGGCCGACAATATGGACATATGGGTAACTCCCGTCGTGATGGCATTGCTTGGCGCAATCATCGTGTTTGTGTCGATATGGTGGGACGGTACGCGCGGTGAGTGACTACGACGTTGACAGGATTGAGAAGCCCAAATATTTCCGCGTCGGACCACTCACGACGGGTAGGAGCCAGCGCAAGACGCAAGTGATCGGGTTTGACTCGGAGGCTGACACCCGCACCGGAAGGCCGATGCTCCTGCAATTCAGCGCGACCGGCGACGAGAACGACGTGATGATGCCGATAGTCGATGAACGGAAGCGGGGACACGCCCGAGCGCTATTTCTCGCATACATCGGCAAATTCTGCACCCGCAAAGACACCGAATATATCATATACGGGTGGAATTTAGCGTATGAATTCACGCAGTTGTTTGGCGATTTGGATGAAGATGCGCGAGTAGTCGGGGAATTGGAGCTAACGACTGACGTAATCGACCCGGATGGTGGAGAGTCATGGAGTTTCCGCCTGCGGATCGTAAACGATACGCGTTACATGGCGACGATCACCAATCTATCAACGCATCGCATGATCCGTTTCCTCGATGGGATGGCGTTCTACAAGACTGGTTTGGACGCAGCGGCGCGAATGCTGAAACTTGGCGAGAAATACGCGTTGCCAGCCGGGGGATTGGACCGCACCACGTTCACGCGCCTCGACCTGGACGACCCGATCTTTCTCGCCTACGCCGCACGAGATGCCTACATCACCCGAATGGTGGGAGAGCATATCGTCAGTCAGTTTGAGGCGTTCGACGTACCGACGTGCGTAAGCGCTCCCCATTTCGCGGCCCGCGTATTTCGACATCGTTTCTTAGATGCCGTGGTAGCTCCACCGGACAGGGACTTGGAGCAAGCCGGGTTGTGGAGTTATCACGGCGGCAAGAACGGCCACTACCACGCAGGGCCAGCGGATTTCCCAAACGTCCATCAGTACGACATCACCAGCGCATATCCCGAAGCGATGTCGCAACTGCCAGACATCACGCAAGCGGTATGGCATCCCGTAGACGACTACCAGCCAGGACGACACGCGATCTACTGCGTGACATTGCTCTACCGTTGCTGCACCTATCGCGGGTTCATGGCGCATGATGGGACGTGGCCGAATGATGGGATTGTCAAAGAGGTTTACATCACCGGGTATGAGTTAGACGCGATGATGGAGCGGGGTGAATGTGACATCTTGGCGATCATGGGTTGGATGATGGTTGGCCCGTCCGGTGGCCCGCTTGCGCGATACGTTGGGACATTCTTCGACCTCAAACGGCGCAGCACAGGACCGGAACGCGAAACGGCGAAGCTATTTCTGAACAGCCTGTATGGCAAATTCTTTCAGAAGGTTGCATTGGGACGTGTCGGGACACTCGATATGGATACGCTCGATTGGGTGGTAACGGACCCGACACAGGATTTCGACCATCGCGCGGGCGGTCTATATCACCCGCCAATCGCATCCCTCATCACAGGGTTTGTGCGCGCCCGCATTCATCGCTTGGAGCATCGCTACGGCAGTTTGATGACAAGCACGGACGGCATTTTCGCATTGCAGGCCCCTGACGCTAGCGACTTGGGCGAGATGCTTGGCGATCTGACGCACCAAGCCGGTTCGCTCCGACTCTGGAAAGAACGTCTCTACATCTTCCGACCGCATGACGGGAGTAAACCGAAATGGGCGGCACACTCGTTCCGTGGCACCCTGGATCAACTCGACGCACTCCCGACCGCGCCGGGTGTCTACGATTACGAGGCAAAACAGCTAGTGACACTCAAACTGTCCACCACCGATCTGCACGGCAATCGGTACGACCCAGGGCGGTTCGTGACCCTTCCATTCCAACTCAATATTCCCTATTGACATCTTCCACGCATTCGGCTACTTTCTGCAAAGAACAACTGCATGGCACGGCGATATCGGGTACGGACCTCGCGGGGAATGAAATCCTCCGGCACGAGGTAGCGGCCAGTCGAGAAACCGGGAGTGCAGAAATACAATCGAATGGACCACCCGCAGGAGAAGCGAAGCTATGGCCCGAACACCCACACCTGGACGCGTTGGGGATCATTCCCCGGAGATTGCAACCGGCGACTTGCTCGATGCAATCGAAGGGATCGACGTGGAAATCGCCTCAGTCTTGTTCGACAATCGGACGGGCAAGAAAGGCGCTTACACGCTCGCCGTCATCAGTTTGACCGATGGGCGCGTGTTCCACACCGGGGGAGCGGTCGTTGTCGAACGATTGGCCGCGATCCCGATGGAGGCGTTCCCGATCTTGGGAACGTTCACCCAAGTCAAGAGTGCCAGCAATCCCGGCCAGTCTTACTGGACCGTGAGCTAGAACGCTCAACCCTCGCGCGATGACCGAAGCGGTACGCGATGCTACAACAGTAGGGCTGTCCGGTATTAGGAGCGGGTACCTCCCTCCAAACCCGGCCACAGATACGTTGTGGTCGATCAGGCCGTTTCGGTCATCGACAATCAACACACTAGAAGGGAAACACGAAATGCCGTTCACCGCGAAGCCGATCACGGCGCTGCCGAAGCGCATCCCGCCGTCAGCAAAGACGGTTGATATGGAGGCCGCAAAGGCACTCTACGATCTCCTCGCCACCAGCGAGAACCTCCCGGCTACGATGCCGGACCCGGCAGACAAGAAAGCGACCGTGACGCTCACAGCCGAAGATGGCATCGTCTATCCCGATGTCAAGAGCGCACGGAACGAAGCGAACAAGGCGAAGCGCCTTGTCGAACACGTCGCACCCGACACGCTCGTCGTCAAGACGCGCGTGTACAAGCTGGACGACGAAGGAACGTCCTGGGCCTACGCGGTGTGGCTCGCCGTTGACGATCCCAAAAAGCCGGACTTGGAGGCCGCAGCCGCCGAGTAGGTAAATCGTCCGTGGTGGCTCCGGTTATCCGCCGCTTTTCACGCCCGTCATGCTCGTAGTGAGCATGACGGGCGTTTCCATTGGGAGTCAGGATGCGGAAGCGACCTCACAGATTGCCACCCGAGTTTGAGAACGCCGTCGTGCGCGGCGATCGGATACTCGTGGGTGGTATTGACGAAGCAAGCAACATCACGTTGAGACGGCTGCACCGGCGCGGCCCATATGTGGTGACGGATGGAGTCCTGCACCACCCACCACACAACCGCGTATCACGCGGTTGGACGTTTCATCAGTTTCTTTCTCCCGCCGTCGCTGGACCCATTCCAGCGCTTGTAATCAGGATCACCAGTCAGAAAGGGAGCAAACGTGTTCGACATGGGAGCTATCACTAAGGTCGCGTCAACGTTGGAAACGGGTGTCGCGGACCTTGACAAGCGATTGGCAGACATCGCGCACAAACTCGATTTGCTCATCGTCATCACGGCAATGAGCAACGGGAGCGGCGACACAAGGACGATCCTCGAAGATGCCGCGTTCTATATCGAAAGCTTGGAGAAGAAACGCCGCTACTCATCGCAGACACCGGAACCGATCTTCTCCCAGGCGCATCCGATGACGGACGATGAGGCCACGGTATGACCACCAAACACAACGTCTGCCAATGCACGTGTCATGGATGCCACCGCGGCTACCATTGCCGAGGGGAGTTCTGCAAGTCATGACGATCGCAGGAAGCAACGATCCAGCATGGTGGAACGAATGGGTGCAAGAGATGCCACAACGACGACCACGGCTTTTGGATTTGATGTGTTGCGCGGGTGGTGGCGCAATGGGCTACTACCAAGCTGGATTTGACGTTGTGGGTGTAGATATCGACCCGCAGCCCAACTACCCGTTCGAGTTTTATCAGGCGGATGCGTTGACGTATCCTCTGGACGGTTTCGATGTTGTCCATGCTAGCCCGCCATGCCAGCGGTACAGCAAATCTGTGAGTATCGAAAACCGCAAGAAACACCCCGATTTGATCGGAGCAATCCGCGAACGATTTGCGGCGTTGTCAATCCCAACCGTCATCGAGAATGTCCCGCGTTCACCGCTAATCAACCCGATCACTTTGTGCGGTTCGTCGTTTGGTTTGGAAGTGAAACGGCATCGGTTGTTCGAGATGTCACATCGACCCGATGACAACGAAATCCCGAAATGCCGACACGATGCCTATACTCCGCAGTTTGCACCGGCTTGGAACCGCTCAACACCGCTACGGTTTCGCCCCATTTCCGGTGGTTGGACCGGCGAACAGGATTTGCAGGCTGACCGTGCCGGAATGGGTGTTCGTTGGAGGATGACAAGCAAAGAGTTATCAGAAGCAATCCCACCGCCTTACACAAAATGGATAGGGAAATATCTCTTGCAGTTTGTTCTGAAAGGGGACAACAAATGACAATCGAAATGCTGTCGCAGCGAATGGCTGCGCTGGATTTCCTACTGTGTTTCATCGTGGATCAACTCCACGGCGGCGAAATCGTCATTTCGGAGGAAGCGGTCATAGAATGGCGAGATACGCAAATCTCTCGCCGTCGATGGGGCGGGATCGTTGACGCCAACGGGGACAATGATACGGGTCCGATCGTTCTGACCGTTACGTGGCACCCAACGCAAGACATTGTGGCCGGCCGTCGTCCCGTCATGCGGTCGGAAGATGTAGAGGCGTTCTTATCGGCGGTGGACAGTTTGAGTGTCGAGACTCGCAGCGACATCATCGACAGACTCATCAACGAATGGTTGCGGAGTGAAGCCGAATGAAAGCCTACAAGCACAACGGTTCGGGATCGTCTCTCGGCGCTCTCGTGAAGGTCACCCCGACGACAGAGGCGGGAGAATGGTCCGATGACTATCGCCGTGGGCGCGTTGACGGATTGGAGCAAGCCCGCGTCGAAGCCGAAGCCCGCATCGCCCCGCTCCGAGAGGCGTTACTCGATGCGTTCCGCGAAGCCAAAGCCCGCATCGCCGTGTCACACGAAGACGATGACGAAGCCCGCGCCTCGCTGAACGCGGTTGCGGCGCGGGATGCCGAGATAGAGCGGTTGGCGCGGCGGGTCGCCATCGCCGACGTAAACCTCGGTCTTTGTGCCGACGAGGCCAACCGGCTCAGGACCGAGGTCGAGCGGCTGCGGAAGGCCCTGGGCTTGGTATTGACATCGCGGAGTGAAGCCGAATGAAAGCCTACAAGGTCACGGTTGCGGCGCGGGACGCGGAGGCTCCACACATTGACATCACCGCGTCCTATCACGTCCGCGCAAACAGCCCGCTTGTAGCGCTCTCTGCCGGTCAGAGAGCCGCCGAGAAGGACGGAATGCCCATCACAGTCATTCGCAGGATCACGGTCGTCCTGACCCGTCCAGTCGCGCCGTGAGCGGTCCCCGATAGCGGTCGGGGATCGTCAGAACGCCGTCGCCAGGCGAGCAAAGCGCTTGCCGGGCGG
>Ga0315273_10010146_pt1 | contig 11990 bp, 8 predicted proteins | sample YL17G02_0_MG_FD_205753 | JGI IMG/M metagenome (GOLD analysis project Ga0315273, IMG submission 205753) | Sediment microbial communities from Yellowstone Lake, YNP, Wyoming, USA - YL17G02_0 | ecosystem: Environmental > Aquatic > Freshwater > Lake > Sediment | place: USA: Wyoming | collected... | reverse complement strand
GAGCGCATGAGCGAAATACCAGACGCTAGTGTTGACTTAGTAGTGACTAGCCCACCGTATGATAACCTTCGTGATTATAATGGTTACTCATTTGAATTTGAAAAAATAGCAAAAGAATTAACCAGAGTTATTAAAGATGGTGGTGTGATTGTCTGGGTTGTTGGGGACGCTACTATTAAAGGTAGTGAATCAGGCACTAGCTTTCGCCAAGCCCTATATTTCAAAGACGTTTGCGGTCTTAACCTGCACGATACAATGATTTATCGTAAACAAAATTACATACCACTCACACACAACAGATATGAGCAGGAATTTGAATATATGTTTGTTCTATCAAAAGGCAAACCTAAGCATTTTATGCCAATTAAAGTGCCGTGCATTTATGCTGGAGAGGATAAAAGTGCAGGAAAGCGCAAATTCTACAAAGATTCTAAGACATACGGAACTGGCAACAAGAACACCAATGTAAGCCTTGATAAAATTAAGGGAAACGTCTGGACCTACTTAGTAGGCAATACAACACCAGACGCGAAGCCATGGAAACATCCCGCTAAATTTCCCCTCCAACTCGCGCTAGACCACATTCAATCATGGTCAAATCACAATGATATTGTTTTAGATCCTTTTTTAGGGAGCGGGACTGCTGGTGTTGCTGCGCTTCAGTTATACCGACGATTCATAGGTATTGAGATTTCAGAAGAATATTTCAAAATATCTCAAGCCCGTATTCAGTTACACGAGGATAACGACGATCCAGCAAGCTGGGAAACAACTTGGCGAGAGCCTGACTTAGATGAGGACATATATGGATAAATCTCTGACCGAATACATGAAAGTCCTGACATACGCTCGTCACAACCATGTGCGCGTGCAGTTCTCTAACGTGGAGTCATGAAACCGCTCCAGACTTTTCTCATTATGCCTTTTCGACGCGAGATGTGTTGTCCGACGATTGGGAAATTCAGTAGAGATGTCAAGAGTCTTTACAAGAAATTCTGGTGACTAAGGAGCTTGGCTAGTTGAGGGTTATGAATATTACTTTTTTAAAACTTCACTAGATATTTTTAGGTAACTTAAATGGACATTATCACCGTAGAATCTATAAAATTAGCTTTGTGGTTAAACGCAGATTCGGATCATAATATATCCGAGATCGCGGGAATTTTCACTTTAGACTGGCATGAGACGCTCGGCGAATTTCACACAACGATTTCATCTAAAAATAATATAGATTTTGCCGATGCTTTAAATATGCTTAGTGTTTATTCCAAAACTAATTTCCACAAACGTCTTGATGAATTAATTTTTTGTAGTTGGGGTTTTTACGAGAGTGTATATATTTTAGCTGCTTGTGAAGATAATAATGTACGATATCCTTTTAGTATAGGGAGCGTCCTAAGCCGTAATTTTGCATCTAAATTTAAAATAAAACCACCTAGCTTAAAAGAAGCACATGCTTTTTTAGATATGCCATATGAGGAGGGTAATGCTTTAGTTAAGGTTAAATGTATTAAGAATATTATGGGGGCATGTCGTGGAGATTCTTGAAATATTTTTTTACATATTCATGTCGATATGGGGTTTGACTTTTTACCACTGCTTTTCGACATGGATGAATAAAGCTAAAGCCGGAACTTTTGAAATGTATAAATGGATTGGATTTACATTCTTAATGTCCTTGTTTTTAACTTTGCCTGGTTTTTGTGTGTATCAACTTATTCAATTGTTTTGGTTTAACTAATGTTAAATAAGTGAAAAAATATTAAGGAATTAATATACCTCATTAAGATTAATTTCTTACTGGGGGATTAATGAGCGTAAGACTTAGAAATATATCGGCTATCACACAAACGGTCACCGTTGTAAGACCTACTCAGACGTATAATTATTTAGTCGCAGTGCTTAATTACCTCATCTTAACTGATGAGGAGTACGCCTTAATATCTCCCCCGCTTAAAGCAAATACTTGGGAAATAGAAATAAACCCTCCGGCACCACCACCTCCAGTGCCTCCTCCTCCAGCGGCTACGGTCACGGTAGGTGGTTTGGTCACTGGTGGGAATGCTGGCAGCGTCCTGTATGTGAGTAGTCAGGGCTTATTATCTCAAAGCGATAAATTATATTTTGATGAGCAATATAGTCAATTAGGTGTGGGTACTGACAGTCCTGAAACAGAATTGCATGTATTATCGATTGAATCAGGAAATATTAGAGGCATCACTACTGACCAAATATCAGCCGACAACAAAGGCGCGTCCTTAAGTTTAAGGAAGTCGCGTGGATCTACAGCACAGCGCAGCGCAGTGTCCGTTAGTGATGTTTTAGGTGTTATACAATTTTTAGGTTATGATGGCAGTGTTTATACTACCTCTGCCCGCGCAATGATGCAGGCTATTGCCTCCGAGAATTGGTCAACTAGCGCACAAGGAACCTATTTAAGTTTTCATACAACAAATAGCGGCACTATAGCGCCCGAAGAAAGATTGCGAATAGATCAATCAGGAAATGTAGGTGTGGGTGTTATTAACCCACAATCACTTTTAAGCGTAGGCGCTAATAGTGCTTTTCGTGTTGAAAATACAGGTAATATAAGCCGTATCCGTAATGTCCAATATAATTGGACACCTACTCAAGGCGGCGTAAACACAGTTTTAAAGAATGATGGCTTAGGTAATTTAACGTGGGCTGTAAGTCCTGATACAGGTCCTACAGGTCCTACAGGTCCTCAAGGTACACAAGGATTTACAGGTCCCACAGGTACGCAAGGCGACCAAGGATTTACAGGTCCCACAGGTCCGCAAGGCGACCAAGGATTTACAGGTCCTACAGGTCAAGGTGCCCAAGGTGACATAGGTCCTATCGGTCCTATAGGTCCTCAAGGATTTACAGGTCCCACAGGTCCTACAGGTCCTCAAGGATTTACAGGTCCCACAGGTACTCAAGGCGACCAAGGATTTACAGGTCCCACAGGTCCGCAAGGCGTCCAAGGCTTTACAGGTCCTACTGGTCCATCTGCCTCATTACAAGATGCGTATAACAATTCAGCAACTATAACTACCGATTCTAGTCATGGGTCAGTTACGATTTCAGGTTCTGAATCGTTATTTATTGATGCCATTAATGGCGTGCGTGTGGCTTCATCGGGAGCTATTGGTACTGTTAGAGGTTTTATATCGGATCAGTTTTCTAATCAAAATAACGCTGCTCAGATAAATATGCGTAAAGCGCGGGGTACGCAATCAGTACCTTCAGGCGTACAGCTTTATGACAATCTTGGTGCTTTAAAAATGTGGGGTTATCACAGCGGTGGTGCTTATTCTACAGACAGCCGTGCTTCAATTAATGGTACAGCAACCGAAACGTGGACCAGTAGCGCACAAGGTACAAGACTATCGTTTTACACTACAGACAATACAACGATTATTCCTAAACAGCGTATAATGATTGACCAAAATGGTTGGGTAGCAATCGGAAATGTTATACCGACCGCCTTATTATCAGTAGGAACTGGGCTTGGAAATAAATTTCAAGTAGACGGCAACGGCAATTTAATAAAAATAAATAATGTGCCCTATAGCTTTCCTGCTGCTCAAGCCGCTAGTGCTAATGCTGTTCTAGTAAATAATGGTTCAGGGGATTTGAGCTGGTCTGTTCAAAATCAAGAAGCATTTGCTGATGTCATACTGGATATGGCTGGATCAGTGGAAGTATTACCTTCCCCCCCCGCAGGTAAGTATTACCGTGTCACCCAAATGGATGCTGCTGCCACTGTAGGCTCCAATCCTCTCATAGCGGGTTCGTTGACTGTAGGTGAAACACAAGCACCGGATTCTTTAGTGCTAGCTACTTCAGATCAAATGATGATCATAGATACTGGTGTCTACGGTACTGTTTATAAAAATAGTATAACCGCCACCTTAGATACTAACGGTTGGGTGGATCCAGCTTCTCTTAGTGATTTATCAAATTATTATCCTGTTTCGATTGCTTCAGACAGTTCTGGAAATATTTATATCGCCTATACTGATCAGTTAAATAATAATGTGATTGTAAAAAAATTAGATGGTGGTGTTTGGACGGACGTAGGATCTCTTACTGAGACTTCAAATAATTCTGTTTCTATTGCTTTAGACAGTTCTGGTAATCCTTATATCGCCTATTCTCCTAGTGGTTATGTGATTGTAAAAAAATTCGATGGTTCTGCTTGGACGGGCGCAGGTAATGTTAACGGCTTTACATATTATTCTGTTTCTATTGCTTTAGACAGTACTGATAAACCTTATATAGCTTATGCAGATAGTAATAATAGTAATAAGTTGATTGTAAAAAAAGATAGTTTGGGTTTAGGTGTTTGGACGCAGGTAGATCCGAACCTTGATGTTACTCCCTATCAAGGTAAGATTTCAATAGTTATAGACAGTAATAATATTCCTTATATAGCTTATGTTAATGACAATGGTTATAATGTGAATATAAAAAAATTAGAGGGTGGTTTTTGGACGGACGTAGATTCTTCTTTTAGTGATACTTCCTATGCTGTTTCCCTTGCTTTAGACAGTTCTATCCCATATATAGCTTATAAACCAAATCTTTTAAGTAATACTGCATCTGTAAAAAAATTAGAGGGTGGTCTTTGGACGGAGATAGGTCTTTTTACGAATGTATATAGTAGTAATATTTCCATTGCTTTAAATTCTGGAAATCCCTACATCATTTATACTGATGCAAGTTTCCGTATAAAAAAATTCGATGGTAATTTGTGGAGCGATTTAGGTTACTTTACTGTAACTTCTGGTGTTAATAGTCAGTCGATTGCTTTTGACAGTTCTGGAACTCCCTATATCGCTTATGTTTTGGGTAATTTTAGCATTAATGTAAAAAAATACGAATTGTTGAGTACAGACACTACTTACCCTGTTAGGGTTTACTATAGAGTTCTGGATATTCTAAATTAATCCTAATTACTTCGCAGTTAATTTTATCATCCTATACCGTAAGACCCCGTCTAGGACGGGGATATAATTCTGCGAGCGTAGCTCGCTAAATAAATTGTTGACAAAGTAAACCTAGATATTAATACTATCAATAGTTTTCGTAGCCATTCGGCGACTAGTTTGTTCTTTGACAATTGGTAGTTGGTTGACCAGAGAATTACCTTCTGGTCGTAAAATCAATTAGGTTAGTAGTTAAAACTAAGTAATTAGAAAACTCATAACTAAAAAATAAAACTCTGAGGGATCCATATCCCTAGCGGTTAGGTCTTAAAGTGTAAGGGTTCGACCCCGTCTCGGGCATGAGACGCTAAATGCCGCCAAGGCGGCATAAGGGAAGCCCCGTCCTTTAGGGCGGGGAGGATGTCACTTAGCGTCACCAAGCATAATTTTTATGAGGCTTTCTGACGCGAATTAGCCATGAACCATTATTTTTTTCGCGTATACCAAATTCTAATTTGCCATTGGGATCTTTGAGCACAAGCCCTTCGATTACGTCTAATTTCATTGCTTCATCAAAGCGTTTGGGCAAGTCGCGTTCAAAAACTTCGGAGAGCCAAATGTTTTCATTAAACTTAAACGCGAGTTTATGCCCTGTTTCATTCTCGTGTTCATTAGTGCCTAATATATCCATTAATATCTTGTAGCGTTCGCGGTAAGTAGTCCCAAGTAGGTAAAATCCCTCATAAACTAGCACGTCATACATTACGATACGGTCTTTGAGTGTTTTTGTTTTGGCGTCCATTAATTCGCCATCAAAAACATGAAAAACACCTTTTTTTAGCTTACTAATCATTTCTTTTATAGACTTGTCCATCATGGACGTGACTTTATATTGCTTATGCTGCTCGCGGTGCCTATTCCATAGCTCATACGAGCCATCGGGCAGGACTATTAATAGGTTTCTAGTCCCATTCCATTTGCGTTGTCCCCACCAGCCAGGATATTTATCGAGTGTATCCGGTACGATAGATCCATTGGGTCTAGGTGGGTACATCACAAATTTGTTTGTATAAGCAGTTTTCAATTAGTCGTCTCCCCATTTTTTCTTAGCTGCTAATTTTTGCTCCTCGTCTGGAGTAGGTAGCAATTCTGTTTGGGCAACAAAATCAATGGCTTCGCCAAGTGAATCAGTGTCAGTTGGGTTTTTCAGCATAGCGACAGGATTAACGATTTGCGTCACCTGTACCATTCTCTCAATCAGGTCACTCTCGCTTGCGCCAGCAGGTAGTGAGTTTTTTGCCAGCGTAGCCAGACTAGGGTACAACGTCTCTTTGGCGGTCAGTTGGCGTTTAACAACTCGATTCAAAATTTCAGGTGTCATACCAGGGATATTTTTCAGCGCCTGTTGCGCTGCCTGTACTAAGCCGTGCTCTTTAAGGGCAGCGAAATCCAGTGAAATTTCGCCAACTTCGAGGTGGTCAGAAATCGCAACATTCATGCTTTTAAGCATTTCTACAGTTTCAGGTTTGATATAAATTCTTTTGGTTGGCACGAAATCGATGCTTGTATTTGCATCGGCATATAGTACTGACGAGGGTAGTTGACCTGTCCGAACAAATTTAGCTGCCCACTCTTTAACAAAGAAATCTTTAATCCGGTTTGTAGCTAGATCGCATTTTTTCTCAACTGCTTTAATAATGCGTTTTCCGGCAACCGATAATTTCAGCTCTGTCTTAAGATGCGCCGGAATTTGGCGAACGTCTTTTTTCGATTTGGATTTTTTTTCAGCCGAGGAGCTAGAATTTAATACCGCGTCCACCGAGAAAAAATCATCATTGTTATTAGTTTGTGGTGGTACTACTTGTTGTTCTTTATCGCCTTTATCACCTTTTTTGCGTCCCATAATAAAACCCCTGTGTGTTGTTATAAACAACTTATCGGTAGGGGTTTTAAAACCTTTAGTTTTATTTTATAACCTATTTAAATTGTTGGTCTTATTATGGGGGGTTTTGCTATTTTTGGCTTTTTAATTCGTACACCGGATAAATTCATGGTTCCGCGTAGATATCTAGAATGATGCTTTTTACAAAAGCCTTTCGCACGTGGTTTGAGTGTACAGCCTTTAAATCGGCAAAAGTTAATTTTTGCGTAGGACCGCCTAATCTCGCGTATTTCATTGCCGTCCTGATCAATGACACCTTTTCGCATTTGCATGTAGTGCGCTTGACAAAAACCTTTAACAATATTTTTTGTATTGTCGCATACTTTGCATTTTTTTACTTTTTTAGTAGGCTTGCCTAATTCATCATGTCTTCCTACCCTATAGGAATGTTCGTGATAATAGCAGCGCCAATGACCTCGTGGTTTTTTATCACACCCCGCTATTTTACATTTATCATCAGGTGAATAGATAATTCTTGTGCGTGGTTTTATTATTATTGTACATTTTTCGTCTATATAGCCTTTTTTTAGCCATATACGATGTTTTTGGCAAAGTCCTTTGCCGCGAATAATTTTTGAAGGGCACTCTGGAAATCGACAAATTTTTACTTGAGAGCTAATATTCTTCGCCTCCAAAGGTTATAGCAGCTACTGCATAATTTTTTAGCGTGTACTAATTTATTACAGTCTTTAATTATGCATATTTTTTGGTTTTTCTCGTACTCATGCGCTGGCTTTTTAAGCGCATTAAGCTTCATTTCAGTTATTATTATATAATGTTTTTTGCAGTAGGATTCGCGGACACTAAGTTGTCCACAGTTTTTAACACAGCAGCTACCGTGACCATGCTTTTTGCGATATCTCGGACTATCCTCAATGTTTAAATAGCCATTATTCCAACGATCATAATGTTTTCGGCAATACTCACGTTTGGTTGCTGGCTGATCGCACTTTGGAGCTTTGCATACCTTATTCTTATTCTGGTAGCGAAAGTCTTTTAACCTAATACCCTTTTCGTTGATGAACCCCCACCGGACATGATCGCTGTGGCGACGGCATAAGCCACGACCACGAGGCTTAGTGGTGCAGCCTCTCATTCGGCATTGATCGTTGGGCTTATAGCGCCTTTTAGTTAAAGGCTTTAGTTCTTTTCCATCCTTGTCGATATAGCCTCTTTTGTACCGGCTGTAATGGATGGTACAAAGTCCGAGGTATAACAGTTTAGTATTCGAGCATAGGCGACACAAACCATGTTTGTGCGTTGTATGGTCGGAACAATAGGTATCAGGCTTAGTCAACTTCGCCTTACAGCCCTCTCGCAAGCAAGGGTATTTCATCTTAAGTACCCTGCAATCCAAAGATATTATGCCCTTACGGTATCTCTGATAATGCTTACTGCAAAAACCCCTCGCCCTGATCTTTGTATCTTCACAGTCGGGGAATCTACATTCTTTAGTTTTTTCAACTACTTCCACTTGCTAATCGCCCAATCATTACACATTTCCATAGCTTATACCTGATTCAAACCTAGTAAAAAAATTAAAATTTAATTTTTTCATTAAAATCAACATGTTAATACTTTTATTCTAAAGTATTAAAAATAAATACCGATAAGTAATTAACAGGAGGACAGCTATGAAAAAGTTATTTTTTGTATTTATTTTAGTGTCATGTGGAAGTGCGGCAGAGCATAACCAAGGGACTAATCTAAAGAGCGAGCAAAAGAGCGATGAAAACAAGCCACCAAAGATATTAGATAACACCGACTACAAAATTGATTTTAGTAATGTCGCTGCCTTAGTCTCGTCAAATATTAACTTGTCTTTGGTGGGTGAAGGTAATAGCGAGGGCACTTATGTTATAAAAAAAGATAATTCTTTTGGTATTTTATCTACGCCTAAAAATTACAAATTCAAACGTACTTTAAAAGCTAAAACGGGATCATTAGTAGAATTTGAGCAACAAAAGTTTAATCTGGAAACGCCAAAAACTTTACTTTACTGGCTTCCGAAAGAAGGTACTAAAGCTGATTTATTGGCAGAAAATGGTGTGTTAATAGGCGATAATTTTCTAGGAGAAAACTCTGTTGGGAATTTATATTTTAAACCTAGCTTCAAGGATAAAGAAAGAATTCTGACTGTTTACAATACTAAAGAAAAAACACTTAATACGATAAAGACTTCAATACCGGATGCTCAATTTAGTCCTTTATCTAAAGATTCTCTTGCTATTTATAATTATAAAAATAGTCAGCAGATTTTCCATACGGTTATTGATAAACGAATAAATATATCAAATGTAGACTTTGTATCTATTAACTCCACAAAAATACTGATCCGTGATTGGGGAAATTCTATATTAGATATAACCGATGGTAGTATGACTACAGCATCTAATCAGAACATTACACCTGAAGTTTTAAAAAATGGTGTTGAAATAAACAATAATATTGTTTCATTATCTGTTACTTTTGATGGTGAAAATGTTTACAGACAGCTAGTCTCAATAAATGAAAACTTAGACGTTTTGAGTCTAGTCGATCTTAGACCGTTTCAAACAGATGTGTCTGATCAAATGTTTTCCATGAGCGGTAATAAATTTGCTTTCAAGGGGTTAAATAAAATTTACTTAGCTACACCTAACGAACAAGGCAGCTATGATGTTAGTTTTATTTTAGAAGATTTAAACATTACGTCTTTAGACGTAAACGGTCCATACATTTATTATTCGGCTGAAGATGCTAAAGGTAATCGTTTAGTCGCAAGCTACGACACAACTACAGGTAAAACAAATATCTTTTCTAATTCATTATCGATTGAGTCGATTACTTCTTTATGAACTACGTTCCAACAACAGGAGCATTATCACCCTGTCTAACATTATAAGCAGGAGGTGTTATAAGCATATTTATTCTGAAACTTAAAATGCGTATTAGTGTACCTGTATCGGATCTTTTTACATAAAACGATAAGGCTCCCTGATCGCTAGCAAGTCCAGGAACTTGGTATGCGTCCGAGCCGAAACAATAGTCCATATATATTGGACCTAGAAATGCTGTTCTTGGAATTGATGGATGCCCTACAGGGCTTAGGACTTGATATGTATCAAACGCTGTTTTTCTAATACCTATTCCAATCGCGTAACCTGTATCGGAAACAGGCACAGTTTGTGCAGAAATTGATTGATTGTACAAACTATAAACAGTATCAGTAGAAGTGTCACCAAAGAAAAATCCACCATAGGAACTAAAGTTACTACACTGAATTGAAGTACACGATATGTCCCTTAAATTCATATCTGTATTAGATAAAAAACTTGATATTGTTTCTGCCGTTGCCCATCTATAAGTGAAAGTACCTGTTCCTCGTACAGCCACGCGATCCAAACTGGTAGTATCTGATGCTATAGCCGAAAAAAAACCAGCCACTACTGTACCAGTGCTACTTCTTTGTACTAACGTATTTACATCATTGGATTTACTATAACCTAGTGTTGTTAATTGATTATCGTTACCTAACACGAGTGCATCGCCAGTATTATCCGTAGTATCTTTCGCTGATAAAGAAGGTAATTTTAATGTACCAGTAATTGTTGTTATTGAATTTTCTTTTGTAACTGATTGAGTAACACTACTTATAGTAAGTGAAACTCCAGTAATGTTCGCCAAAGCTCTATTATTTAATAATAATTGGTTTGTACCTACATTTACATTTACAATAAAAGTATTTGAAGCAATTCCACTGCCTACTACTGTTTGCCCCTCCGCGATACCTACCAAACTTGAAAGGTTCGATACGACGGTGTTTCCAATTGTTATATTTCCTGTCACATTTATTATGTTGTTACTAACACGACTTTCTATAATTTTGTACGCTGGCATAACCCATTCTTTTACAGAATTTTCATACCCCGATCCAACGATAGTGGGACCGGTATAAGTAGCCGTACTATGGTATAGGTCTATGCTACAATCGTTAATAGCACCAAGACTACCATTGAAAGCTACAGACTTACTGAAAGTCTGAATTTTCAAATTTTTAATCTGTGATCCTGTGCCTTTACCTGTAGCATCTGCTCTAATAAAAAAAGCTGTAGTTAAAGCGCCTGTATTTACTATCACCGTGCCATAGCCTTGACCTTCGATGGAGAGTGTTTTTCCGCTCCAAGCTAAAGCACTGTTAGCGTCCAATCCTGCATTTCCAGGTGATGCTATATTATATGTACCCTGTAGGATTAAAATCCTATTACCGTCTAGGCAATCATCAATAGCGGTTTGAATACTGGTATGTGTGGCAACGGGATTGCCTACAGGTCCAACAATGGCATCATATAACCCCCCTCCACGAGAGGTTCCAGGTCGTGAGAAAGCACCTGTGCCAGCTATTGAACCACCAAATAAATTTATGATATTTGTGTCACTTCTATAAGCTAACTCAATCCAGTCTTGTGATGGTGTAGGCTGAGAACTATCGTAAGCTACAGGCGAGGCGGTAGCTGAACCACTATATCTGGTTAGTTTTATCCAAAGGGCAGAACCCAACGATGTCATCGGGTATAAGCCATCGGGGATAAGAGTTATTGCTTGCCCACCACCTGTTATTGGTGTGGTAAAGATTTTTAATCCGCGAGTTTGCAAAGTCTTATCTGTGGAATTCCACTTCACTTCACCGTCAAGGCGTGTATTAAATAAGCTGTATATTTCGCCAAAACGAGCAGGTTGAAGTGTATCTGATATATAAGACATTAAACCCTCAAATAAATGATTCTAATAGAATCTTTAACGGCAAGATTCACAAAGCGTACTTATCCAACCATTTTTATTTGTGCTGCCTGGATTACCGCATTTTTCGCAGATTCGGTAACTAAGGGCTTCCGCCATGGACACTAATCCCTCTATATATTCATCACCGCCACTATAATAAAAACACAACCCTCCATATTTTTCTTTTACTTGCCTAGCCACAACTTGAGGTACATCGTCAGTAACCCTTCTAGGGGTATCGTGGATGGCATCTTTTAAGGCTTTGTTCTCAAAGTCTTTATAGTATTCATTATAGGCATCCCAATTGCCTTTTTTTGCATCTTCAATCATCAAGTTATATTCAGCATTTTTAC
>Ga0315273_10010144_pt1 | contig 11991 bp, 11 predicted proteins | sample YL17G02_0_MG_FD_205753 | JGI IMG/M metagenome (GOLD analysis project Ga0315273, IMG submission 205753) | Sediment microbial communities from Yellowstone Lake, YNP, Wyoming, USA - YL17G02_0 | ecosystem: Environmental > Aquatic > Freshwater > Lake > Sediment | place: USA: Wyoming | collected... | reverse complement strand
TGACGTCGTAGCGCCGGCCGCCGATCCACACCTCGCGCACTTTCGTCGTCTTGCTGAACACGTCGCCGTCGGTCACGAGGAGGTGCGCGAGCTTGCCCGCTTCGAGCGTGCCCAGGCGATCCGACACGCCGAACAGCGCGGCCGGCGTCGTCGTGAGCGCCGCAAGGGCGGCGTCGGGCTTGAGCCCGCGCTCGACCGCCTTGCGCACGCCCGTAAGGAACTCGCGCTTGTCCTCGATGCGGTCCGACGTGAGCGCGATCCTGACCCCCGCCCCGGCGAGCCGGCCGGGGTTCTCCGGCGCGAGGTCCCAGTGCTCGAGCTGCTCGAGCGAGTTGTTCACCGCCTGCTCGGGCGTGTCGACGATCGGCGGTCTGGGGAAGAGCACCGGCACGATCACGGCGCGGCCGGTCGCCTTGATGTCGGCGAGGCGCTTGTACTCGCGGCCCGAGCCGCGGATCACGACCGGCAGCGCGAACTCCTTCCCGAAACGGTCGGCCCGGAGCGCGTCGAATTCGTCATGCGCGTCGATCACGACCGGGGCGGCGCCCGTCGACCAGCCCTGCAGCGCGTCGAGCGCGGCGTTCGGCTCGACGTTGACTCCCGGAAGACCGCGAGCGGCGGCCAGCGCGCGGCGCTGCCAGTCGGCGTCGTAGAACGCCTGGCGCGCGAGCGTGTACGCGCCCATGCGCGAGCCCGGATACTCCTCGACGCCCGGCGGCACCGGGCTCTCGAAGCTGATCTCGAGCGCGGCGTGCGACTGGACGAGCGCGCCGGCGAAGCCATCCTCGGACAGCGCGAGCACCGCGCCCGTGCCCTTGATCACGCCCTTCGACGGCATGGCCACGATGTCGGTCACGCCCTGCGTGCGCAGCCGACGGGAATTGACGCCGGCGAGGCTGTCGGGGCCGAGCGCGCGCTCCATGGCAAGCTCGGGCGTGACGTAGCGGCTCCAGTAGTTCGCTCCCTGGGTGACGCGCGGCGGCGGCGGCACGGCCGCGCCGGTCACGCCCTCGAAGCCCGCGACGCCGCGGGCGGGGCCGGCGCCGGACGCGCCGGGGCCCATCTCGACCGCCGCATCGAGGAAGCCTGCGTAGAGCGTATAGCCCGCAAGGTCGATCACCTGCGCGTCGGCGGGTGCCTTGAGGCCCGCCCCGACGGCCTCGATCACGCCCTTGCGCGCAACCAGCGTCCCGCGCTCGATCACACGCCCTGGGGCGACGACGATGCGGGCGTTGATGAACGCCTGGACCTGGGGGGTGTTCTCACGAATGCCGGCCGGCGGGGTGAGCGGCGACTCGGCGAGCGTGAGGGTCGGTACGAGCAACAAGGCCGCAAGGACGGGGGGCAACCATGCGTTCTTCATTGGGTCGTCGATCCTTCGGGTGGGACGGGCGTGGAGCCGACGGCCCGGGCGGACCGCGAACTCCGGATGGCGCCGGAGCATAGCCCCGTTGGCCCCGGGGAGGGGTCAAATTCGCGGGGTCAGGCGGTGCTTTTCAACTCCTCCACAAGTGCGGTCAGGACTTTCTTCGCGTCCCCGAACAGGAACGTGGTCCGGGGGTCGTAATAGAGCTCGTTGTCGATGCCGGCAAATCCGGCGTTCAGGCTGCGCTTGACCAGCAACACGTGGCGCGCCTTATCGGCGTCGAGGATCGGCATGCCGTAGATCGGGCTCGCCTTGTCGTGACGCGCGGCGGGGTTCACCACGTCGTTCAAGCCGATCACGAGCGCGACATCCGTGCGCTCGAAGTCGGCGTTGATCTGTTCCAGGTCGTAGAGCTGGCTGTACGGCACGTTCGCCTCGGCCAGCAGCACGTTCATGTGGCCGGGCATGCGCCCCGCGACCGGATGAATCGCGTACTTCACGTCCACCCCGCGCGCGGACAGGAGATCGGCCAGCTCGCGGGTGACGTGCTGGGCCTGCGCCACCGCCATGCCGTAACCCGGGACGATGATCAAGGATCCGATATTCGACAGGAGGACCGCGGCGTCCTCGGCCGACAGGTCCCGGACGGGCCGGTGCTGGACGGCCGAGCCGGAGCCCCCGCCCGCGGGCCCCGGGGCCGCCGCGCCCAGTCCGCCAAAGAGCACGTTGCTGAGCGAGCGATTCATGGCCTTGCACATGAGCTGGGTCAGGAGCGTGCCCGAGGCCCCGACCAGGGTGCCCGAGATCAGGAGCGCCGGGTTCTGCAACACGAAACCGGTCGCGGCCGCGGCCAGCCCGGTGAACGAGTTGAGGATCGAGATCACGACCGGCATGTCCGCACCGCCGATCGGGACCACCAGGGCGACCCCGAGCGCGAGTGACAGCAGCGAGAACAGAGCGAACGCCGGCGGGCCGCCGCCCATGACGACCCACGCCCCGGCGGCAACCGCCGCCACCAAAGTGGCCCCGTGGATCGCGCGCCCGCCGGGCAGTACCAGCGCCTTTTCGGATAGGAGCCCCTGCAGCTTGCCGAACGCGATCAGGCTGCCCGAGAACGAGACCGCCCCGATCAGCGTGCCCAGGAGGACGCTGATCGTGCTCTCGCCCGGAGCGCCGAGATACTCCGACGCCGACACGAGCGCGGCCGCGCCGCCGCCGAGGCCGTTCAGCAGCGCGACCATCTGCGGCATGTCGGTCATCTGGACCGCGCGCGCGCCCCACGCTCCGAACCCCGATCCGATCAGCAGCGCGAGCAGGATCCAGCCGAGGTGGTGCGGCACGCCGGTGACGAACGTCGCCAGCACGGCGAGACCGAGCCCGATGCCGGCGAGCGTGTTGCCGTGCTTCGCGGTCTTGGGCGAGGAAAGGCTCTTGAGCCCGAGGATGACGAGGATTGCGGCGGCGAGATAGAGAACGCGCTGGATCATCATGACGGCTTCTTCTTCTTGAACAGGGCGAGCATGCGGTCGGTCACGAGCAACCCGCCCACGAGGTTCGCCGCGCCGAACACGATGCCGATGAACCCGAGCACCGAGATCAGCGGGTTGGTCGTCTCGGCCATGACGAGGATCGCGCCGACGACCACGATGCCGTGGATCGCGTTCGTGCCGGACATGAGCGGCGTGTGGAGGACAACCGGGACTTTCGAGATGACCTCGAACCCGACGAATACGGCGAGCGCGAAGATCGTCAGGAGCGTGAGGAGATCGGCGTTCATGCGCCCCCTACCGCCGCGGGCGGCCGCGCTACGCAGGCGCCGGCGGTGATGTCGTCGGTGAAGTCGAGCTTGAGCACACCCTTGTCGATCAGGTGCAGTAGCAGCGCGCTCAGATTGCGGGACAGCATCTGGCTGGCGTGACCGGGCAACGACGCGGGCAGGTTCACCGGGCCGAGGATGTGGATGCCATGGACGAACGTGTCCTGGCCACAGGCCGTCAGCTCGCAGTTGCCGCCCGACTCCGCCGCGAGGTCGACGATCACGGCGCCCGGCTTCATCCCGCGCACCATGTCGGCGGTGATCAACAGCGGCGCCTTGCGATCGGGCACGACCGCGGTCGTGATCACTACGTCCGCGGTGGCGACGTGCTGCGCCAGCAGCACCCGCTCCTGCTTCTCCTCCTCGGCCGACAGAGCGGCGGCATAGGCGCCCGAGCCGCCCGCGCCGCCGACGCTCGAGACTGCGGGGCCGCCGAGCTCGACGTCCAGCGGGTTCTGAACCGCGGCAGGCGTCTTGTGCGCGGAGACGAACGTCGCACCGAGGCTCTCGACCTCCTCGCGCACGGCCGGGCGCACGTCGAACGCCTCGACCACCGCGCCCAGGCGGCGGGCGGTCGCGATCGCGGTCAGGCCGGCGACGCCGGCGCCGAGCACGAACACGCGTGCCGGCGGGATCGTGCCGGCGGCGGTCATGAGGAGCGGGAAGAAGCGCGGCAACCTCGCGGCCGCGAGCAGCACGGCGCGGTAACCGGCAACGGTGCTCATGGAGGACAGCGCGTCCATCTTCTGCGCCCGCGAAGTGCGGGGCACGCGCTCGAGAGCGAAGCCATGGACGCCGCGCGCGGCCATGCGCTCGAGCAACGCGGCGTTCGCACCGGGGCGCAGGAAGCCGAGCACGATCGCGCCGGGCTTGAGCGCGTCGACGACCGCCTCGGCGGGTTCGCGCACCGCCAGCAGCACGTCGGCCTCGGCGATCAGGTGGGCGCGATCGGCAACGATCGTGGCGCCGGCCTCGGCATACATCGTATCCGGGTATCCGGCGGCAGCCCCCGCGCCGGCCTCGACGTGGACGGTCGCACCAGCCTTGACCAGGCGGGCGATCGTGTCGGGAACGAGCGCCACCCGGGTCTCGCCCGGGGCGGTCTCACGCAGGACGCAGGTGAGGATCAAGGCGCCTAGTCCTCGCCCTGGGCCTTGGTGTAGCCGAGCGCACCGTCGAACACGTTTAGCTTCTCGACGTGCGACCAGCGCGCCTTGCCGGAGACGCGCGCCAGCAGGTCGAGCACTTCGGCGTCGCTCGTGTCCCCGCCATCCTGCTTCATGAAGCGGCCCGTGAACGCGTCCACGGTGTCGGTGATCGCGCTGCCGCCGGGATAGAGCTTGGTGCCGCGGCTCGAGACCATGTGCAGCTTGAACGGCGAGCCAGCGACCGCGGCCTCGAGACCCTGCCCGAGCGCGTCCACCGTGCCCGCCCATTCGACGTACACGTCGACGCCCGCGACCTTTCGCGACTGGACCTTGACAAAGTCGGGCGCGGGCGCGACTTGCGGCATCTGGATCGGCTTGTAGTCGCGCACGAACGCGCGCGAGGGTTTCTTGCCGAGGTTCGCGATGATCGCGTCGGTCCACTGCGTGGTCGAGCAGGCCCCGGCGTCGCCCATGACGTCACGCGTGCGGAACTTGCCCTCCTCGAGTGTGTAGATGACGGAGTTCTCGATCGCCGCCGCGGCGGCGAACTCCTCGAGGCGCCGCAGCATCATCACCCCGGCGAAGATCACGGCCGTCGGGTTGATCGTGTTCTTGCCCTTGTACTTCGGCGCCGACCCGTGGACGGCCTCGAAGATCGCGTAGTCGGTGCCGAGATTCGCCGACGGCGCCCAGCCGAGGCCGCCGATCAGGCCCGACGTCATGTCCGAGAGGATGTCGCCGTTCATGTTCGTCATGATGATGACTTCGAACCACTCGGGGGAGCGCACCAGCTGGTGGGCGCAGTTGTCGACGATGATGTGCGTCGACTCGATCTCGGGGTACTCGGGCGCGATTGCCTCGAACGTGCGCTTGAGCGTGCCCTCGGTCATCTTCATGATGTTCGACTTGGTCGCGCAGTGCACCTTCTTGCGGCCCTCGGCGCGCGCCAGCTCGAAGCCCAGGCGGACGATCTTCTCGCATCCCTTGCGTGAAATGAGCTTCAGCGCCTCGGCGACGCCGGGCGTCTGCATGTACTCGATGCCGGCGTACAGATCCTCGACGTTTTCGCGCACGACCACGAGGTCGATGGCCTTGTTCGAGAACGGCGTCGGCACTCCGGGCAGCGTGCGCACCGGGCGGATGTTGCCGTAGGTCTCGAACAGCTTACGGAGCGTGACGTTCGCGCTCTTCTCGCCGAAACCGATCGGGGTCCCGAGCGGGCCCTTGAGCGCGATTTTTGTTTTCTTGATCGAGTCGATCGTGTCCTGCGGCACGCCCGAGGGCAGCCCCTGCTTGAACACGCTCTCGCCCGCCTCGCGGTCTTCCCACGCGATCGGGGCGCCCGTGGCCTCGATGATCTTGCGCGTCGAGCCGGTGACCTCGGCGCCGATGCCGTCGCCGGGAATGAACGTGACCAGCTTCTTGCCGGTCTCGGTGAGGTGGAACGAAGGCATGAAGGGGGCTCCTTCCCGGTCCATCAGCCGGGCGGTTCAGGCGGTGGGATGGCTCCGTACGACCCCTTGATAACACGCGGGGAAACGCTTGTAAATCCCAACTTGGAAAGCGTTTATGAGTATGATGGGGATCATTGAACTCGCAGAAAGGCTTCCAGCGCCCGGGCGCGCGCCTCGTGCGGCGTGGCGCCCAGCGCCGTCAGGTGCCCCATCTTGCGGCCGCTGCGGGGCTCGCCCTTGCCGTAGAGCGTGAGCGACACGCCGGGCAGCGCGAGCGCGCGCTCGAATGCGGGCGTGCGCCCCTCTTTCCACAGGTCGCCGAGCAGGTTCACGATCGCCGCGGGCCGGACGATGTCGGTCGCGCCAAGCGGCAGGCCGCACACCGCGCGCACCAGCTGCTCGAATTGCCCGGTGACGCACGCCACGGAGCTGGCGTGATAGCTGTTGTGCGGCCGTGGCGCCAGTTCGTTGACCAGCAGGCGGCCGTCGGTGGTGTGGAACATCTCGACGCACAGGAGCCCCGTCACGTCGAGCGCGCTCGCGATCGAGTGCGCGAGGTTCCGCGCCTCGCGCTCGAGCGCGGGCGCGAAGTCGCCCGGCAGCGACGACCAGGCGAGGATCTGGCGCTCGTGATGATTGCGCGCCGCCGGGTAGACGGCCGTCTCGCCGGAGGGCCCGCGCGCGACCAGCACCGACAGTTCCGCCCCCAGGTCGAGCGCCTCCTCGACCACGCACGGCGCCTCGCCCACCTGGCGCCAGCCGTCGTGCAGCGCGTGCGCGCCCTCGAGCCGCGCCTGGCCGCGCCCGTCGTAGCCGCCGAAGTTCGACTTCGCGAACACGCGCCCGCCGAAGGTGCGCGCCGCGGCGGCAAACGAGTCCTCGTCGAACGCCTCGCGGAACGGCCCGACCGGGAAGCCGTGCTCGACCAGCCAGCGTTTCTGGCGCATGCGGTCCTGCACGATGCGCAGCACCGCGGGCGACGGACGCACGGGCGCGTGCGCCTCGGCCGCCTGAAGCGCGTCCGCGCCGAGCTTCTCGATCTCGAGGGTGACGACATCGACGCCGCGCGCGAGTTCGGCGAACGCCTGCGCGTCGTCGAAGGGCGCGGCGATCACGCGCTCGACGACGGGCGCCGCGGCGCACGCGGCCTCGGGATCGAGCACGTGCACGCGGTAGCCGAGCGGCCGCGCGGCGAGCGCGGTCATGCGTCCGAGTTGTCCTCCGCCAAGGATCCCGATCGTTCCGCCGGGCCGGATGACTCCGCCCGTGCCGTGGTCCGGCGGGCCCGTCAGGGCGCGATCCCCTTCGGCGCGCTCCCCGAGCGCAGCACCTCGTCCGCGCGCGCGGCGGTCCAGGCCTTGAGGCGTTCGCGCACCTCGGGATGCGTGTTCCCGACGATGCGCGCGGCGAGCAGAGCCGCGTTCGCGGCGCCCGGCTTGCCGATCGCGAGCGTCCCGACCGGCACGCCCTTCGGCATCTGGACGATGGAGAGGAACGCGTCGACCCCGCCGAGTGCGGCCCCCGCGACCGGGACGCCGAGCACCGGCAGCACGGTCTTGGCCGCAGTCATGCCGGGCAGATGGGCCGCGCCCCCCGCCGCCGCGATAATGACGAGCAGGCCGCGCGCCTCCGCGCCCGAGGCGTACTCGAACATCCAGTCGGGGGTCCTGTGCGCGGAGACGATCCGGCTCTCGTGCGGGATGCCCAGCTCCGCCAGCAGCTCGAGCGCCGGGGCGAGCGTCTCGCCATCGCTTTCACTGCCCATGATCACGCCGACGAGCGGGTGGTTCGAGTCCATGCGCGGATGTTCCGCGCCGGACACGGGAAAGTCAAGCCGGACGCCCCGCGCCGCGTGGTAGCCTGCCGGCATGAAGATCCTCGATGTACGCTTCATCGGCGCGTTCATGGACCCCGCGAAGTGCCCCGCCGACCTCCCGGGCATCGTGTTCACCGGGCGCTCGAACGTCGGCAAGTCGACGCTCGTCAACCGGGTGGTCAATCGCGCGATCGCGCGCACCAGCAAGACACCCGGCCGCACGCGCCAGCTGATCTACTTCCACGTCGATCGCGCCAAGGGCAAGCCGTTCTATCTCGTGGACCTGCCCGGCTACGGCTACGCCTCGGGCCCGAACCGGGAGCGCGAACAGTTCACCCGCGCCGCGCGCGCGCTGCTTTCCGACGAGCGCCACGTGGCCGCGGTGCTCCAGCTGGTCGACGCCAGCGTGCCGTGGCAGGCCTCCGACCTCGAGATGCTCGAGTGGCTGCTCACCTCGGGCACGCCGTTCGCGCTGGTCTACACCAAGGCCGACCGCGTCAAGCGCGGGCCGCTGGTGGCGAAGACGCGCGAGCTGGCGAAGCTCCTGCCGTGGCGCGACGACGTCGCGATCCTGCCCACCTCGGGCAAGGACAACGAGGGCATCGTCGGGGTCAGGAAGTGGATCGAGGGCGCGCTTCAGCGCGACGCGGCAACCGGCGGGAGTTCGAACAGCGCGTAGTCGAGGTCGAGCACGTGGATCGAGTCCGGCAGCGCCGGATCGACCACGAACCGGACCGGCAGCGTGCTCTCGCCACCGGGCGCGAGCTTCTGCCGCGCGAAGCAGAAACAGACCTGTTTGTGGAACATCGTGTCCGCGTCCTGCGGCGTGATGCGGTGCACCGCCTCAAACTCGATCGTGCGGCGCGACGGGTTGACGAACCGGTACTTCACCTCGGTCACTTCGCCGCGGCGCACCGTCACCTCGGGCACGAGCGGCTCCCCGGTCACCGGCAACTCCCCCATCGTGTGCGCCGACAGGCGGATCACGAGCGCCGGCCCGGCCGCGAGCCTGGGCGCGGGGACCGTGGCCCGCACGGGCGCCGTCGCGTCGAGGGCGGCGGGCAGGCGCCCGCCCGAGATCGCCGCATCCACGCCCAGCGCGATGAACAAGAGGAACAGGTAGGCGATCGAGAAACGGAACAGCTTGACCGCGCGCGATGTCTCCGCCGTCACCATGAGCCGCCATGCGAACCACACGAACAACCCGCCGAGCGCGAGCGCGGGCACCCAGTACACGGGTCCGACCACGCCGATGAACGCGGGACCGAGCGTGATCGGCACCAGGCAGAGCGTGTAGAGCATGATCTGGCGGCGCGTCTCCTCCTCCCCGTGCGTCACGGGGAGCATGGGGATGTTCGCCCTGACGTAGTCGTCCCGGCGATAGAGCGCGAGCGCCCAGAAATGCGGCGGGGTCCAGAAGAACACGATCGCGGCCAGCAATACGGCCGGCAGGCCGATCGTGCCCGTCACGGCCGCCCACGCGATCAGGGGCGCGGTCGCGCCCGCCGCTCCGCCGATCACGATGTTCTGCGGCGTCGTGCGCTTGAGCCACACGGTGTAGAACACCGCGTAGTAGACGATCGACGCCATCCCGACGATCGCGGCGAGCAGGTTTGCGAGCCCCGCGAGGACGACCCACGCCAGCGCCGCGAGCACGAATGCGAAGACCAGCGCCTGCCCGGGCGTGAGCGTCCCGGTCGGCAGCGGGCGCATGCGCGTGCGCGCCATCACGGCGTCGATGTCGCGATCGAAGTAATGGTTGAACGCCGCCGCCGAGGCCGCGGCGAGCGCGGTGCCGAGGATCGCCCCCACCGCGGTGCGCGCGTCCGGCAACCCGTGCGCCGCGAGCAGCAGCGCGGGGATCCCGGTCAGCAGCACGAGCATGACGATGTTCGGCTTGGTCAGCTCAAGGTAGGCCAGCGCCAGCCGGCGCGCATCGGCGCGGGCGACGGCGACGGTCACGTCGCCTCCCCGGACGGCCGGGGCGCGAACGCGCGCAGCGTCGCGACGACCAGCAGTGCGTAGAGCAGCGTGCCGGTCGCGAGGTGCGCGGCAGTGATCCACACGGGGATGGCGAGCAGCACGTTGAACACTCCGAGAATGATCTGAAGTCCGACCAGCGCCGGCAGGACCGCCGCCGCGGCGCGCACCCTCGGATCGTGCGCGTCTTGCGCCCCGAATGCCACCCCGACGAGCAGAGCCGTGAGCAGCCAGGCGCCGTAGCGGTGGATCATCTGCAGGCCGACGAGACCTTCGAGCGGCGGCACGAGCATGCCGTGGCAACCCGGGAAGTCCGGGCACGCGAGCCCGGCGTGCTGCGTGCTGACGAGGCCGCCGAGCAGCACCTGGAGAAGCGTCGCGAGCGTCGCCGCCACGAGGCCGATCCTGGGGCCCCAATCCGCGGAGGACTCCCCCGGGTCGCCCTCCGCGAGCTGCGCGGCGCGCTCGGCGATCGCGATCAGCGCCGCCAGGAACAGGAGGGCATTGCCGAGGTGCCAGGTCACGACACCGAACTGCAGCAGCTTCCACACCGTCAGTGCGCCGAGCACGATCTGCATCGCCAGGAGGACGAGCGCGATGGCGACGAGACCGCCGAGCGCGCGCCGGAGCGGGGCGCGCGCGAACACGAATCCGGCGACCGCGAGCGTGCCGAGGCTCACCAGCAGCGCGACGAAGCGGTGACCCCACTCGAGCAGCACCTGCGTCTGGAGCGGCGGGATCACGCGGCCGTGGCACAGCGGCCAGTCGGGGCACGCCAGCCCCGAGCCGGTCGCGCGCACGATCGCGCCCAGCACAATCAGACCAAATGCGGCGAGCGCGGTGCCGCGCGCGAGCCGCGCAACAGAGACGGCGCCCGGGACCGGAATGCCGCCTTCGAGGCGCGGCGTCATGGCGCGGGCCTTCCCGCGACCCGCGCGGCGGCGACATCGCTCGGGCGCACGTGATGGCGCAGCGAGTCGGCGTCCCCGCCGTCCGCCGCCGGCACACGGCCCTGCGCCGCGAACGTGACCCGCTCGTAGGTCAGGATCGCCGCCAGCTCGGCGTCGCTGCACGCGCCCTCGAACGCGGGCATGACCGACCGTCCGGGCATGTGCACGTGGCCCGGGTCGGCGTGCAGCCCTGCCGTGCCATGGAGCGCGACACGCGCGTGCGCCGCGATCGGTCCGGCGAGCACGACGCTCTGGATCAGCGGAGGATACGCGGGCGGCAGGCCACGGCCGTCCGGCAGGTGGCAGGGCGCGCAGCGATTCAGGTACGCGCGCTCCCCCGCGTGCGCGCTCGCCATGATCGGAGTGTCGTCGGTGACCCGCTCCCACGGCATGCCGGCGCCCGAGACGCCGGGCGCGAGCGCACCCGAGCGCGCGAGCAACGCAACCGGCACGGCGAACAGGACCGCGAGACCGAGCGCGAGCCCCCACGTGCGGCGCGCGAAACCCGGCCGCGCCTCGCCCGCGCGCCAGCCGAGGAAGCGCGCGAGCAGCCACGCCTCGAACCCGAGGATGAGCGCGATCGCGAACTGCGCGGCGAACAGCACAGCGGGGGGCGGCCCCGGGGCGGGGCTCATGAAGGGTCAATCTCCGTTGTGAAGGGATTCACATGGCGCACTCTAGCACACGCTTTCGGGGGCACGCGAACGGCCCCGGAACAAATCCCGGGGCCGCGCATGCGATGCCTGAACTTACGCCCGCAGCTACTTTAGGCGCTTGATGATATGCCAGCCGAACGGGCTGGTTTTTGGATCGTAGTTGGCGATCCCGACATTGCCGACCGAGAGCCCGAACGCGGCGTCGGAGAAGCCCTTCACCATGCCGCTGCGCGGGAACTCCTGCTTCGACTTGTCCGGCGTCACACCGTTGTTCGCCAGGTCGTAGACGCCCGGGAACTGGTCGTCGGTGTACTTCTGGACCAGCTCGTCCATCTTCTCGCCCGTGCGCGCCTTCGCGAGCACCTCGTTCGCCAGCTTCTCGGCTTCGGCCATGGTGCGCGTGACGGTCTTGCCGGGGATCGTGCCCTGGAACCCGATCAGCACATGCTGCACCTCGATGTGCTCGGCGGGCGGGTTCGGCGAGACCGGCATCGTGCCGAGCGCCGCGGGGTCCGTCGCCTTCGCCGTCTCGGCCGGCGCGGCCGCGGGCGCCGGCGCGGCGGCGACCGTCGAGTCCGAGGCCTTGCCCGAGGTCTCCTCGGCCTTCGGAGCGCAACCCTGGGCGAGCCACGCGGAGAGCGCAAGCGCGCACACGGCGGATACGACCTGGGACCTGTACTGCATGACGAGTCTCCTTTGCATGGGTGCGCTCAGTCGACGCGCTTGATGACGTGGAAGCCGTAAGGGCTGGTCTTGAGGTCGTAGTCGGCGACACCGATCTCGCCCACCTGGAGCTTGAAGCCGA